>UMHA01005695.1_pt1 | contig 41897 bp, 42 predicted proteins | sample 1965401 | NCBI WGS metagenome assembly UMHA01 (sample SAMEA4836085, study PRJEB28245) | human gut metagenome | biome: gut microbiome; material: fecal sample | place: Denmark | collected 2008 | reverse complement strand
TAGCAAAAAAGGATATAAAACATATTTTTGAAAGATTTTATAAGTGTAAAAATACTAAAACTGATAGTATCGGTATTGGTCTTGCTTTAGCTAAAACAATTGTAGAAGAGGATAAAGGTACTATATCAGTTGAGTCAAATAAATTAGAAACTAAATTCATTATAAAATATTATAAAATATAACGAAGATATAAATATTGAATCAAACTAAAGTGTACAATTAATTACAATATAAAAAAGTAAATATTAAAAAGAAAGCGAATACCTTGCTTTCTTTTCTTGTTATATTGGTAAAAATAAGTTAAAATTAAAGTATAAATAGGAGGTTTAATATGTTAAAAGATAAAGTAGCAGTTATAACAGGAGCAACTAGAGGAATAGGGTATGCTACTGCTAAAAAGTTTTTAGAAAACGGCTGTAAGGTAGTTATATTTGGTTCAAAAAGTGAAACTGTTAAAAAGGCTTTAGAGAGTTTAAGAGAAGAAAATAAAGATTATGATGTAAAAGGATTCCATCCAGATTTAACTAATTTAAAAGAGGTAGAAGAAGTATTTAATAAAATAAAAGATTTATATGGAAAGATAGATATATTAGTTAATAATGCTGGAATAAGTGCTAGAGAAAGTATTTATGAATACAAGGAAGAAGATTTTAAAAATATAATGGATTTAAATGTTAATGCGGTATTTAATTGTTCGAAGGCGGTAAGTCTAATTATGAAAGAAAATAAAGGTGGCGTAATACTTAATACATCATCTATGGTAAGTATATATGGACAGCCATCTGGATGTGGTTATCCTGCTAGTAAGTTTGCTGTAAATGGTCTTACTAAATCACTTGCAAGAGAACTTGGTAAAGATGGCATAAGGGTAAATGCAGTAGCACCTGGTATAATACTTACTGATATGATGAAAAGTGTACCAGATAACGTAATAGAGCCTCTTATTAAAACCATTCCATTAGGTAGGATAGGAAGGGTGGAAGATGTTGCAAATGCATTCTTATTTTTAGCTAGTGATATGGCAAGTTATATAACGGGAGCTATTTTGCCTGTTGATGGAGCGGCTAGGAGTTAGAAAATGGGACTTATTAAAAAAATACTTAAAATAGCAGTAGCATCAAAGATGGCAGATGATTATGGAGTTTTTCCGGCAGCAATGTATTTAGCAAATAGTAAGCCTGATGCTGATGATGAAATATTATTAACAGAAGATGTTAGTCAATTTGAGATAGAAAAAAATAAGCTATGTAATTATTTATATGATTTTTATGAGCAAAACAAAGATAGTTTTAAAGGTAATCTTGAATTTACAAATAGATTTTTTAACTTACTTGATAAAATAATGGATGCTGATGCGGAAAGTTATAATTTAATATCACCACAAATAAATAATTTAATTGAAGATGCAATTTATTTTAACAGATTAAGTGAAATTACTTATCAACTAAAAAAGATAGTTGATGATAATTTAGATAAATTTTCTAAAGAAGAACAACAAGAATTATATAAAAAGATAAATTATGCAATAGATGCAGGAACTAAAGCTAAAAGTAAAAAGAAAATGCTAAATTTAATTAAAGAGTTAAAAAAGCATAGAATAACTTTAACAAATGAAGAAGAAGTTATTGCAGCAATAAATAATGGGTTTGAGTAATTTAAAGTGTGAAAAATGTTAAAATTTAGTGTGTAAGCATTAAATAACCCCCCTGAAGAGAGCGAAAGCTCTCGTTTTTGTTTATATTAAAGAATTTTAGAACTATTAAGTAATTTTAGGTACACTTTTAGGTACACAAATTTAAAAAAAGCCAGAATTTTTCTGGATTTTATATTTTTGTTACTTTAGAATTTAGCTCATTGTTTTCTAATACTATATTATCTGAAAGCCAATTTTCTAATTGCTTTTTTGTAAAAATTAATGAAGTTGTATCATCGATAGCTTTCATAAATTTTTTACAAGCTTCTAAAATCAAGTTTATTTCATTTTCAATTTCTGTAATGAAAATCATTTCATTTTCGTTCTTTTGAATTTTTTCCATTTTCAATTTTGTAAAACTTATAGAAAATTTTAATGAAGCTAAATTAATGTTTTGCCATGAATTTCTTAAGTTTCTTTTTAGATAGGAAATATGTTCATTCTTACTCTTTAAAAAACAATAATCTTTGTCATATGTTTCAAGTATATTTAAATCTATATTTATATTGTTAACGTTTTGCGAATAAAATTTATCAATCAATGATATATTATTGTCTTTCATATTTTCTATATTATTTATTAAAAAATATGCATGAGATTTAGCTGAATATAGTGAAGCATATAATTTGGATTTGTTGTCATTTTTTAGAGAAAAATAATTTGGTAGTTCCAATAAGAAAGATATTATAGAACTTGTTAATAATGCTAACGTTATTTCGTATATTTTTCCTTTATCTAAAAAAAATAAAAATGGTAAAGATATTATCCCGGTTATGAAACTAATAATTAATATATTTCTATGTGGTTTCATTATTTCCTCCTTTTAGTTTATTATTTTATCATATTTTGAAAATAAAGAAAAACATGTTTTTACTAAAGTGCAAAAATTGCACTTTAAAAATTTTTATGTGTATGATAATTACAAATAGGAACTTTTTTGTTATAATGTTATTAGTGGAGGTGCTAGAGTGTCCGAGATGGAATTAGATTCAAGTATAAATGATTATATTGAAATGGAAACACCTAAAAACTATATAAAACAACAAGAGTGGGATATGGCTATTGGACTTCAAGAGGTTGATAACTTAAAACCATCTAAGTATTTAGAAAAGTTGTTACAAGAAAATGTAACAGGTGAAAAAACAATTTATGAAGTAGAACATGAGTTAAAACAATATTATATAGAAAAAGATAAAAAGGATAAAACAATTCAAGATGAATTTGAATGTGATTTAGTTTCTACTAGGATAGTTCAATTATTAGAAGAAGATAATTTTGAATTATCAGTAGATTATATAAAATATATTCATGAATATTTATTTAAGGATGTTTATGGATTTGCAGGAAAATTTAGAAAAGTAGATTTTTCTAAACACGAAAGAATTTTAAATAATGATTCAGTTGCTTATGGTGATTGTAAATTATTAGAACAGTCATTAGATTATGATATATCATTAGAGAAAAATAAAAATTATAGTGAAATGAATATAGTTGATGTAATTAATAATATAACTAACTTTTCTTCAAGTATATGGCAAATACATCCGTTTAGAGAAGGAAATACTAGGACTACAGCATTATTTATAGAAAAGTATTTAGTATCACTTGGATATGATGTAGATAACACTATGTTCAAAGAAAAATCAGTGTATTTTAGAAATGCATTAGTAAGAAGTAATTATTTTAATAATTATTTAAATATAAAAGAAGATAATAGTTTCTTAATTAAATTTTATGAAAATTTATTATTAGGTAAAAACAATAATTTACATTCAAGAAATTTAATTGTAGAAGAATTATTTAACAAAGAAAATTAAAAAAGGCGCTAGTACAGGCTTATTAATTTAATAGGTTTTTGTATTGGCGTTTTTTAGAAGTAAAGGGAGTGAATCTATGAATGATAAAGTTATTGGGGAAGAAAAAATCAAAAAAATATTAAAATTTAATCCTGAAACAAAATTAGTGAAAACTCATGAATCAAAAACTATTGAATTTAAACAAAATTTTAATTTTAATAATAAAAAAGAATATTTTAAAGTGATGGCATCGTTTGCTAATGCAACTGGAGGATATTTATTTTTTGGAGTTAAAGATAAGCCTAGAGAATTAGTGGGTTTAGATGAAAAAAGATTTGAAGATTTTAACAATATGAAATTTGAAGATTTTACTGTTGATCTTAATAATTATTTTAGTCCAGAAATATTATGGGAATCTAATTCTATAATAATAGATGGTAATATAAAAATAGGTGTAATATATGTTTATGAATCAAATTTTAAACCTGTTATTTGTAAAAAGCGATATGATTCAAAAGATACTAAAGCTAGTACAGTTGAAGGCGAAATATATTATAGATATTATGGAAGAAATGAAAGAATTCACTATGAAGATTTGCTGAAAATAATAAATTTAGAAAAAGAGAAAGAAAGTAGAAAGTGGATAAATCTGTTTTCTAAAATATCAAAAGTTGGTGTTGATAACGTAGGCTTATTAAATTTTAATACCGGGATTTTTTCAACTGGAAATAATTCTGTTATATTAGATGATCAGATGTTATCAAATATTAAGTTTATTAAAGAGGGTGAATTTAATGAACGAAAGGGCATTCCAACACTTAATGTAATAGGTAATGTTGAATTAAAGCAAGGTAAAGTTATAATTGCACCTGAAAAGCTAAAGATTAAAGGAATTAGATTTAGTGATATTATTATAGATTTTTTAGAAACAAAAGAAATTACTAATTCTATTGATTATATAACTCAAATATGTCATGAAAGCTCGGGATATTTACCTATATATTATTATATTAATAGGTCAAATAAAACGGTTTCAGAAATTATTGAAATTATAAAAAATGAGGTAGTACGCTCACAGGCTAAAACACTATTATTAAAAAGATTGACTAATAAACAAATAGATCAAGAAAAAATAAAAAGCGAAAATAGTCCAAAGTATCAATATTGCAATGATATTATTTTGCATATTAAATCATATGATCTTGAATATATTGAAGAAAAATATGATGCTTATAAACTACTAACTGCTATTATTACAATGAATCAAAATGATATAAATGATTGCAAAGACTTTTTGTTTAGAGTTCTTAAATCATATTATATTAAAAATTATCAGCTTGATTCGAAGTTCGCATCTTCTTTTAGAAAAACGATATGTTGGATAGATGAAGCATTATATATGAAAAAAGAAACCTAGTTCTTTAATAAACTAGGTCATCTTTGTTTTTTGGTTTAAATATCTTATATTCTTCACAATCATATGATTCTTTTTCTAGTTTGGGTAATGTTTCTTTATGCTCCAATAAGATAGTTGGTTTAGTTTCAATAACATTATTATTTAATCTACTATTTTGTAGTTCGATAATATTAACTATAGTATCAAGTCTATTTTGATACATATGAGAATAAGTGTTCAATGTTTCATCAATTTTAGTATGTCCAAGATACTTAGCAAATAAAGTTATATTAGCGCCACTGTCTATTAATAAAGAAGCACAACTATGTCTAAAGTCGTGTATTCTTACATCTTTAACTCTAGCCATAAAATCATTCTTTGTTTTTTTGTCTAATAGAGTAGTAGCAGATAACGGATCAATATTTCCAAAAACATACCAAGAATCTCTAAAACCATAATAATTAGCATCATCATTGTATAAATCAGATAAATCTTTTAATAAGAAATTTGGAATGGTAATTAAAAGTCAATAGACTCCTAGGATAGTGATACTAAAAAATGTTTTTTTCTCCACCAACAGCCTACTTGAATTCACACAATTTTAAGTTTTCTGTGAGTTTTTTGGAAAATAAAGTACTTGATAAAGATGAAATTATTGGCTCTGTATGAACCTTTTTAATACAATAAAAAAACATTAGCAATTACTAACACTTAATTATTTTAAAGTTTAAAGGCTCCTCATTTATTATTTCTAAAGAATATTTTAATTTGAGTAGTTTAATAATTTCGGCTTTCATTTTTTTATAATTCTTACATATAAGATTAAACATATAAAAAACAAAATTGAAATGCTGTTTAAACACGTAGTGTTACGATAAAAAGAGTTAGCTAGATAATAAGCAATGACTTCTGACATAACATATTTTTTTATAAAAGTATGATAGTTATCATAGAATGGATCTATTATCTTTTCACATTCTTTATTACTAATATCTTCGTCAGTACATTTTCTTAGTTTAAATACTTTTGTGTTGTATTAATCACTTAATTTTTAAAATTAATTAAATTATTCATACAGTATTTTGAATTTTGTAATAAAAAGTAAGTCAAATATCAAAAATTAGTCGATTTTATGCTATAATTAAATGGATGGATAATGATGAAAAATATGAGGTAAAGAAGAATGAATAATAAAAAAGAAATTGAAAGAGAAGAACTTCATAAAACGATTTGGAAAATAGCAAATGAATTAAGAGGTTCAGTAGATGGATGGGATTTTAAACAATATGTATTAGGTCTATTATTTTATAGATTCATTTCAGAAAATATCGAAAATTATGTTAATGAAAATCAAAGAAAAGCAGGTATTGAAGATTTTAAGTATAGAGATATTTCTGATGATGAAGCGTTACTTGGAAAAACACAAATACTTGAAGAAAAGGGATTATTTATTTTACCTAGTGAATTATTTTGCAACGTTAGAAAAGATGCTGATAAAAACGAAAATTTAAATGTAGTAATTTCTAATATATTTAATAATATTGAATCATCAGCAAGAGGAACTGCATCAGAGAATGACGTAAAAGGGTTATTTGATGATTTTACAATAGATAATAAATTGGGTAATACAGTTGATGAAAGAAATGAAAAACTTGTTAAATTATTAAATGCAATAGGAGAATTGAATTTCGGAGATTATGAAGAAAATAAGATAGACTTATTTGGTGATGCTTATGAATTTTTAATGACCATGTATGCATCATCAGCAGGCAAATCAGGTGGGGAATTCTTTACTCCACAAGAAGTCGGAGAATTACTTGCTAAAATAGTAATAATGGATAAAACATCTGTTAATAAAGTATATGATCCTGCATGTGGTTCAGGTGGATTATTACTTAAATTTGCTAAGATACTTGGAAAAGAAAATGTAAGAGAAGGATTTTTCGGTCAAGAAATAAATCTTACTACTTATAACTTAGCTAGAATAAATATGTTCTTACATAATATCAATTATAATAACTTTAGTATTGAAAGAGGAGATACATTAATACATCCAGCTCATTGGAATAATGAACCATTTGATGCAATAGTATCTAATCCTCCTTATTCAATAAAATGGGCAGGCAAGTCTAATCCACTATTAATAAATGATGAACGATTTGCTCCAGCAGGTGTATTAGCACCAGAATCAAAAGCAGATTTAGCATTTACTATGCATATGTTATCATGGCTATCGTCAAAAGGTACTGCAGCTATAGTTGAGTTTCCTGGTGTACTTTACAGAGGAGGAGCAGAACAAAAGATTAGAAAGTACATGATTGATAACAACTTTGTTGATACTGTCATTCAATTACCTTCAGATTTATTTTTTGGAACATCAATTGCAACTTGTATTTTAGTATTAAAGAAAAATAAATTAGATAATAATATATTATTTGTAGATGCCTCTAATGAATTTGTTAGAAATACTAATAAAAACAAATTATCAGAAGAAAACATCAATAATGTAATTAGTTTATTAAAAGATAGAAAATCAGTTGAAAATAAATCCCATTTAGCTACATACGATGAAGTTAAAGATAATGATTATAATATCTCTGTTAATTCTTACTTAAGAGCAAATACTGAAGATAATAAAATAGATATTGATGAAGTAAATAAAAAACTTGCTGAAATTGTACCTAGACAACAACAAATTAGAGAAGAACTAGAAGAGATAATTAAAGAACTTGAGGTTGATTATCATGAGTAAGCTAAATGATTTAATAAAAGAATTATGTCCTAACGGAGTTAGATATAATAAATTATCTGAAATTGGTAATCAATTTAGTGGATTATCAGGTAAGTCAAAAAATGATTTTGAAAATGGAAATTTCAAATACATTACATATACTAACATTTATAATAATCCATCAACAAATTTAGATGTCGAAGATTATGTTCAAGTAAAAGAAAATGAAAAGCAAAATGAAATCAAATACAAAGATATCTTGGTAGCTGGTTCATCTGAAAATTTAGAGGATAGTGGAATGATATCAGTTGTTACTAAAGAACCAAATGAGAAAATATATTTAAATAGCTTTTGTTTTGGATTTAGGTTAAATGATAATTTTTATGATAAATATAATCCAGACTTTCTAAAGCATATATTTAGAGATAAGAATTTTAGAAATGAAATAATATCATGTTCGTTTGGTGTAACAAGATATAACCTGTCTAAAGAAAAATTTTTAAAAATTAAAATTGCTTGTCCTCCGTTGGAAGTGCAAGAAGAAATAGTTAAAATTCTTGATAAATTTGGCGAGCTAGAAGCGGAGCTAGAAGCGGAGCTAGAAGCGGAGCTAGAAGCGAGAAAGAACCAATACGAGTTTTGGCGTGGAAAATTGTTGAATAATAGAAAATATTCTGTTGTTTCTTTGGGTGATTATGCAACATTTTCTCAAGGCATACAAGTAGATCCAAAAAATCAAAAAGTTTATTGCGCTGATGGAATGGTTCCGTTTTTAAGAATTGTTGATTTTGTAAAAGATGATGAGCCACCTAGATACATCATTAAGCCAGATAATAAATATATAAAAAGAGAAAATGAAGAAATGGTAATGATTAGATATGGTGCTAGTGCTGCTGGTAAAGTGTTTATTAATAAATATGGCGCAATTGCAAATAATATGTTCAAAATAAATTTAACTACTAATGAAATTGACATTAAGTATTTATGGCACTATTTATCGCAAGATAAGATTTATAAATCATTAAATAATACTGGTGGTGGCTCAACAATGCCAGCAATTAATTTTAAAATGGCAAGTTCAATACAAGTTGTCTTGCCACCAAAAGAAGAACAAAACAGGATTGTTAGAATATTAGATAAATTTGAAGAATTGGCAAATGATATCAATGTTGGACTTCCTGCTGAAATAGAATTAAGAAGAAAACAATATGAGTATTATAGAAACAAATTATTAAGTTTTGAGGAGGCATTATAATGGAAGAAGTTTATTGTGAATTTTGTAAAAAAATATATGGGTATCAAATAGATTTTGATGTGGTAGATGCAGAAAAAGATGCGTCTAAAAGTATTGTCTGTCCATATTGTAATAAAGAAAATATTAAAATAATTACGAATGGCAAAATTAATATAATTAAATTTGCTAAACAACCATCAGATATAGAGGAGTCAAATGAAAATGACTAATATAGGTTTAGTTAGCGAAAATGATAATTCTACTGTATTAGCTGAATATAAAGGATTAAATAGAGTAACAACGTCTTATCAAAGTGAAGATGCTCTTGAAAAAGAATTAATAAAAACTTTAGTTGAACAGGGTTATGAAAGATTAAATATTAATTCTGAAGATGAATTGATTCTTAATTTAAGAAAACAACTTGAAAAACTTAACAATTATCATTTTACTGATGGAGAATGGGATGATTTCTTTACTAAAGTGATTGCTAATAAGAATGATTATATTATTGAAAAGACAAGACTTATTCAAGAAGATTATAAACAAGAAATAACTCTTGATTCAGGTGAAAAGAAAAATATCTATTTAATAGATAAGAATAATATTCATAATAATAGTCTTCAAGTATTAAATCAGTATGTTAATAATGATGGTAACTTTGATAATAGATATGATGTAACTATTTTAGTAAATGGACTACCTTTAGTTCATGTTGAATTAAAGAAAAGAGGAGTAGATTTAAGAGAAGCTTTCAACCAAATAGAAAGATATCAAAGGGATTCTTTTTGGGCAGGCTCAGGGTTATATAACTTTGTTCAAATATTTGTTATATCAAATGGAACATTAACTAAGTATTATTCAAATACAACAAGAGAGTTTCATATTAACAATCAAAAGAAAAAGAAATCTAACTCATTTGAATTTACTTCTTATTGGGCAGATCAAAAAAATAATGGTATTACTGATTTAATAGATTTTGCCAAAACTTTCTTTACTAAACATACGTTATTAAATATATTAACTAAATATTGTGTATTTACTTCAGAAGAAGATTTATTAATAATGCGTCCTTATCAAATAGTTGCTACTGAAAAGATTTTAAATAGAATTAATATTGCATATAATAATAAGTTTTATGGAACTTTAAAATCAGGTGGTTATATTTGGCATACAACGGGTTCTGGAAAAACATTAACTTCGTTTAAAACTTCACAACTTGCTAGTAAATTAGACTTTATTGATAAAGTATTATTTGTTGTAGATAGAAAAGACTTAGATTATCAAACAATGAAAGAATACGATAGATTTAAAGAGGGAGCAGCTAATTCTAATACTTCAACGAAAATATTAGAGGGGCAATTAAATGATCCAAGTACTAAGATTATTATTACTACAATTCAAAAATTATCACAATTTATCAAGAAAAACGAAAACAGTGATGTATTTAATAAGCATGTAGTATTTATATTTGATGAATGTCATAGATCACAATTTGGTGATATGCATAAATCTATTATTAAGAAGTTTAATAAATATTATTTATTTGGATTTACTGGAACCCCAATATTTCCAGAGAATGCTAGAACAATTAAAGGTATCTCTGAAACAACAGAACAAATTTTTGGGGAAAGATTACATACTTACACAATAGTAAATGCTATTGCTGATAAGAACGTCTTACCATTTAGATATGAATACGTTGGAAGAATTGATATTCGTGATGGTGTTCAAGATGAAAAAGTATATAATATTGATGAAGAAAAACTATTTGATAATCAAATTAGAATTTCTATGATTACAGATTACATAATAGAGCATTTTAGTACAAAAACTAAGACATCAGAAAGTTATATTTACTCAACTTTAGATAATGTTTCTGCAGTAGCTAAAAAGCAAGATGCAGAAGAAATTAAGTCTAAGAAGAATATTAATGGTTTTAATTCGTTATTTGCTGTATCAAGCATTAAAATGGCTAAAGAATACTATGCTGAATTTAAAAAACAGTTGGATATTAAAAAGAGTAATCTTAAAGTAGCTATAATATATTCTTATGGTGTTAATGGAGAAGATGGAGTAATTGATGAAAACTCTGAATCAACAGAAGCATTAAGTACAGATGATAGAACATTCTTAGAAAATGCTATTAAGGATTATAATAATATGTTTGGAACAAGTTATGATACATCATCAGAAAAATTCCAAAATTATTATAAAGATGTATCTCTAAGAATGAAGAATAGAGAGATTGATATATTAATAGTTGCTAATATGTTCTTAACAGGCTTTGATGCAAAAACATTAAATACATTATGGGTTGATAAGAATTTAAAATGGCATGGATTAATTCAAGCGTTTTCAAGAACTAATAGAATTTTAAATAGTGTAAAAACATATGGTAATATAGTTTCATTTAGAAATTTAGAAGATAGGCTAAATGAAGCGTTAGCTAAATTCGGTGATGAGGAAGCTCACGGAATAGTTTTATTAAAACCATATAATGATTACTACTATGGATATGAAAATGATAATGGTAAAACATTTGAGGGATATAAATCATTAGTTGAAAAGTTAACTTCTAAATTTGCACCAGGAGAACTAATGCAAAGCGAAGCAGAACAAAAAGAATTTATTAAGCTATATGGTGCGATATTAAAGGTAACAAATATCTTATCTTCATTTGATGAGTTCAAAGATGATGAATTAATCAATGAAAGAGATAAACAAGATTATCACAGTATTTATATTGAACTTTATAATGAATTTAGAAATAAAGCTAAACAAGAAAGAACTGATGTTACTGAAGATGTAGTATTTGAAATGGAATTAATAAAATCTATTGAGGTTAATATTGATTACATTTTAGGACTAGTTAAAAAATATCATGATTCTAATATGGAAGATAAAGAAATTCTTATAACTATTCAAAAGACTATTATGGCAAGTCCAGATTTAAGAAATAAGAAGGATTTAATTATGGCATTCATTGATTCTTTAGATCAAGATTCAAACGTGTATGCAGATTTTGAATCATTCATGAATAGTAAGAAAAAAGAAGAATTAGATAAAATAATAGCCGACGAAGGTCTAAACAAAGACGAAACATATAATTTTATTCAAAGGTCATTTGATAAAGGTAGAGTAGAAACAAACGGAGTAGAGGTATCTAACATATTACCTCCAATGAATATGTTCACTCCTAATAATGAACGTCAAGAAAAGAAAAATAAAGTAATTGATAAACTATTAGAATTCTTTGATAAATTCTTTAGTATTACAAGTAAGTAAAGAAAGGTAAAAATATGGGAAAATGGGAAATGTCTAAGTACACTGTAGAACAACTAAATAATGATTATAAAAGTGGAAGAATTACAGTGCCAAAATATCAAAGAGGGGCAGTATGGAATAAAAAACAAAAAGAAAAATTGATAGATTCAATGAATAAAGGCTATCCTTTTGGCTCAATTCTTTTATACCAAAATGATGGTAAAAGACAAATTATTGATGGATTACAAAGATCAACTACAATTATTGAATTTGTTAAGAATCCGGCTAGATATTTTACTGATGATAATATCAATGATGAAATAGTTAATAAAATAATTGATTCTTTGGGGGTAGTTGGACCTAGAAGTGAAATTGAAGAAAAATTAATATCTATAATTAAAGATTGGGTTTCTGACAATCATCACACAATGCAAGATGTTCAGAGAATGCAATATGGTGATTTGGTTGATGAAATTATCGATGAATGGCCTACTGCAATATCTTCAAAAAATAGTATTAAAGAGATGGTTAAAGAAATGTTTAATACTTTTCAAGATGTATGCAACAATATTGCAAACATGCCTATTCCAGCATTAGTTTATGAAGGCGATGAATCATTATTACCTGAAATTTTTGAAAGAATAAACTCACAAGGAGCTAAATTAACAAAACAACAAATATATTCTGCAACATGGGCACATGATGTAGTAAAATTATCTGATTCTAAATTTGATGAAATAATTACAAACAATAGAGATAGATATGAAAACATGTTAGACGATAATATGGAACTGGAAGATTATAATCCTATTGAGTTAAATAGAGAAAAAGAAGTAAACATTTTTGAATTAGTATTTGGATTTGGAAAAATGATTAGTCATAAATACCCATATTTATTTAATTATGATCCTGATGATAAAACTAAAGTGGAGAGTGTTGGATTTAATTTAGTTAATGCTTGTTTAGTTCAAAGAACTTCTAATATGGCACAATTAAATAAAAATATTAAATTATTAATTGGATTAGATACTGCTTCAATAGAAAAGTTTTTGTCTAAAATCATTGAAGCTATTGATTACGTTGATAAAAGGCTCGGAGCTGGTACAAAATTTAAGGGGAATACAAGATCCAATTCCAGGATCTATCCGCTACATACAGAATTACAAATAGTTTCAATAATTGCTACTGTATTTATCTCAAGGCATGCAACTTTTGAAGTTAATGAAAAAGGAGATATTCAAAATTTAATAATTGATACAAGCAATTATAATCAAAAATGGGCACAAATGAAAGATAGATTTAATAAGAATATTATGAGGATTTATGCTATTGACATTTTAGGCCAAAAGTGGAGGGGATCAGGAGATAGAAAACTCGATAATATTATTTTAGAAAACTATTATTATGATAGGGATGTAACTTGGAAAGAATTTGAGCAGGTTCTTGATGTATATTATTCAACAATGAATTCTGAAAGAAATGAAAGAAAACAAGTTGCTTCACCTAAAGAACCAGAAAAGCTTATTCTAAATTTAATTTATTCTAAAATATTTAGCGCAAATGATCAAAATGATAATTCAAACTATGACATTGAACATTTATCTCCTAAGAATCTTATGAAAGAAAAAATTTCTACATACAGTGATGACTTTAGATTACCTATTAGTTCAATCGGTAATTTATGTCTACTACCAGAATATGATAATAGAGTAAAGAAAGATAAAACCATTTATCAAGATGAATACTATTTATCAACAATTAATAATATCAAAGAAGTAGAGGAAAAATATACTTTTACTATTAAGAGTGATTTAGCTTGGTTAGATGAAGATCTTACAGAAGACCAATTTAAGAATGCATATTTATCTTTCCTAGATAAAAGATATAAAAAGATGAAAGAAAAAATACAAAACAATCTTTTTCAATAATAAAAGCTCAGGCAACTGAGTTTTTTAGGTACAATTTAGGTACAAAAATAGTAAAAAACCACGGTAAATGACGGTTTGTGGCAATATAAAAAGGCCCATATTTAAAGAGTTTAACACAATTTGGTCTTTTCTAACTGAAGAGAGCATATTCTATTTAAAATCTCATAAACACTAGCAAATGCTAGTCTTTTTTGATATATTAAATACATGAGGTGATTTTTTATGTATGACGTAATTATAGTAGGAGCAGGAGCATCAGGGTGTTTTTTAGCACTTACATTAAAATATAAAAATCCAAATTTAAAGGTAGCTTTAATAGAAAAGAACGATAAGCTAGGCAAAAAACTATTAATAACTGGTAATGGAAGATGCAACTTAGGTAACACAAACATAACGATAGATAATTATAATAGTTCTTCATCATTAAATAACTTTATCAGTCAGTTAAAAGAAAATGGTTATTTAAACTACCTTAAAAACTTTGGGATTTTAACAAAAAAAGAAGATACATCAACAAGATTATATCCATATTCTAATCAAGCAATAACCGTTTGTAAGTCATTTGAAAGAGCATTAGAAAAAGAAAAAGTTAATGTAATATACAACTATGATGTAAAAGATGTAACTTATAAAAATGACTGTTTTGTAATCAATAATAACCTAATGGGTAAAAAAGTGGTTATTGCAACCGGCGGAAAAACTTATCCAAAAACAGGTTCTACTGGAATGGGATATAACATATTAAAATCATTTGGTCACACTATAACAAAGCTATATCCATCCCTTACTTATTTAAAAACAGATTATAAATACATAAAAGATTTACAAGGAGTTCGTGCTGATGTGGTAGCTAAATTAAACGTCGATGATAAAACAATTTTGATAGAAAAAGGCCAAATACAGTTTACAAAAGATTCATTATCAGGCATATGTATATTTAATTTATCAAGATATGTAAACAAATACTTAGAAAAGAATAAGAAAGTAGATGTTGTAGTAGATTTAGTTCCTGATTATGATGAATCTTATATTAATAGTTATTTAAAAGAATTTAATAGTTATAACGTATCTGATGCTATAAGCTGTATTTTAAATAAAAAAGTAGCAGACGTAATAACAAAAAACTTAAAACTATCAAATAAAACGATATGTGACATAAGTAAAACAGAACTAGAAAACATTTCATACACATTAAAAAACATGCATTTTAACATAACTTCAACTGGAGGCTTTGAAACATCTCAGGTAACCTTGGGAGGTGCTTTATTAAGTGAGTTTACTAACACTTTAGAATCTAAAAAAATAAGCGGATTATATGCTTCTGGAGAAGTGTTAGACGTAGATGGTATATGTGGTGGTTATAATCTTTCCTGGGCTTTTACAAGCGCTTTAATAGTAGCAGAAGGTATACTAAAAGATAATCTAAAATAAATTATTGGATTATCTTTTTTCTTGTTTAATAATTTAAATAATAGTATAATAAAATTATAAAGAATAGGAGAAGTAATATGAAACAAAGAAAAAAGAAAAAAATGAGTAAAAAAGCAAAAATAATATTAGTTGTAATTTTATTACTTATAATAGGTGTTTTAGGCTGCTTTTTACTAACAAATGATAAAGAAATAGAAAAGAAAATTCCAAAAAAGAAGAAAATTACAAAAGAAGAAGAACAAATAAAAGTAGTTGATTTAAGTTCTACCGAAAGACCAATTGCAGTAATGATTAACAATAACAAAGCAGTTTGGGGATACCAGGCAGGCATACAAGATGCATACATAACATATGAAATGATAGTAGAAGGCGGAATAACTAGAATGATGGCTGTATTTAAAGATAAGAATACAGAAAGAATCGCATCAGTTAGATCATCAAGACACTATTACTTAGATTATGCATTAGAAAATGATGCAATATATGCACACATAGGTTGGAGTCCTAGAGCAGAAAGTGATATTAAAACTTTAAATATTCCAGCGGTAAACGCAAATAATTCAAGTGCATTTACATGGGATAATAGTTTAAGAAGAATATCAAAAGAGCACAGAGCATACACAAGCATAGCAAAAATAAAAGAAGCAGCAAAAAAAAGAGGATACAGATTAACATCCAATCAAAAATTACTTCTAACATATCAAGCAAAATCACTTGATCTTGCAAACTATGAAGGTGCTGTGCCAGCAAGTACGGTTAGAATTCCGTATTCAACATCTCACGTAACAAGTTATTCATATGATTCTGAAAACAAGGTATATAAGAGATATCAAAATGGATTAGAACATAAAGACTATGTGACAGGAACGCAGTACACAACTAAAAACATAATAACTTATAAGGTTCATAATTACACACTAAACGATGGATATGCAGGTGGAAGACAAGATTTAAATAACATTGGAACAGGTGATGGATACTATATTTCAGAAGGATATGCTATTCCAATTACTTGGTCTAAACAGTCAAGATCTAGTAAAACAGTTTATAAAGTTAAAGCAACCGGAAAGGAATTAGTGGTAAATGATGGTAATACATTCATTCAAATAGAACCGGCTAATCAAACTTTAACAATAGAATAGATATTATTATATGGCATATAATTACTTAGGTGATTATATGTCTTTTATTTATCTTTTTTTAATAGGAATACTAATTGGTACTGCAATGATTATTCCAGGTGTTAGCGGCTCTGTTATTGCGGTTATATTTGGTGTTTACGATAAATCAATAACAGCCCTAACTAATCTTTTTAAGAATTTTAAGAAAAATATAATTTATTTATTTGTTTTAGGAAGTGGAATATTAACTGGTGCTATATGGTTTAGTAATGTAATGATGTTTTTATATGAAAAACATGAAATAATAACAAAATTTTCATTCATAGGATTAATACTAGGTGGTATTCCATTTTTAATTAATGAAATAAAGAAAAAGAAAACAGAAAAGATAAATGTAAAAATGTTTTTAATAACTCTTTTATTCTCATTAGTTCTTTGGTATTTATCTGAAAACCTAATTAACCTTACTATAAATATTAATAATAATTCTAAAATACTTAATTTTTTTCTTCTTTTTTTATCAGGTTTTATTTATTCGGTAGGAAAGGTTATACCAGGTATAAGTGGGTCCTTTTTATTAATCTTAATTGGAATGTATGAATTTGTACTATCTATAATGGCAAATCCTATTAGTGCTGTAGTTACATCCTTTGATAAAATCCTTCCATTTATATTAGGATTAATATTTGGAGTTATAGTTCTTCTTAAACTTATGAAATATTTGCTTGATAAAAAATTTGGTTTAACTTATAGTATAATAATTGGTTTTGTAATAGGCTCTATTCCAGCACTAATTCCTAAGTTTAGTTTTAATTTAGATTTTATAACAGGGATCACAGTAATGATAGTAAGCTTTGTTTTATCATATAAATTAACAAAATAATCATAAATTTTAAAAAAATTAATAATGGTACTTGACAATAACGTATGATTTTTAGTATACTTAAAGAGCTTTAGGAAAAAAGCTTATGTGGTTCCGTGGTGTAGGGGTTAACACGTCTGCCTGTCACGCAGAAGATCGCGGGTTCAAATCTCGTCGGAACCGCCATTTTTTTTATAAAAAATGAAAAAATAATATTGAAGTTGGCTCTGTAGCTCAGTCGGTAGAGCACAGGACTGAAAATCCTGGTGTCGGCAGTTCGATCCTGCCCGGAGCCACCATTTAAAAACAACAACCAATTGGTTGTTCTTTTTTTTGGCTCCGGGTGCAGGATCTAATAATGTATCATCCTAAATAATAGGTTATAATATAATAATTATTAATATTAAATGAAATAAGGATTTTAAGTCCTGTCTCATTAAAAAAAGACTTTTCTATTAAGCCTTTTTTAAATTATTTTTTATTTATCTTTTTGTTAGTTACTTTATTATCTTTTTTTAGTTCTTTTAATATATCTTTTAAAACACTTAATTCGGTTTCTTCTATTTTATCTTCTTTAATTTCTTCTTTTTTTTCTAACCTGTTAGTAACATCCGATAATTTATTTACTATCTTAACAAAGATAAATACACAAAAAGCAATTATAATAAAATCAATAACATTTTGAATAAACATTCCATACGCAATTTTAGCATCACCAATTTTTAAAACCAAGCCACTAAAATCAACGCCTCCAATAATCACTCCTATAATAGGCATTAAAATATCATTAACAAGTGATGATACAATTTTACCAAAAGCACCACCAATAATAACACCAACTGCTAAATCAACAACGTTACCTTTTGAAATAAACTTTTTAAACTCTTTAAACATTTTATAACTCCTTTCGAATAAATTATAACATGATTATTTAGTATTATGATATAATAAAAGAAGAATACGAATAAAGTGGGGTGCATGATATGAAAAAGCAAATAATTATTTTAAATGGTACTGGTGGAAGCGGCAAAGATACATTTATTAATTTATGTTCAAAATATGCATCTTGCATGAGTATATCATCTGTTGATAAGGTGTATGAGGTTGCCTCTTTATTGGGATGGACTGGAACAAAAACTGATAAAGATAGAAAATTTTTAGCAGATTTAAAAGATTTGTCCACCACTTATAACGATATGCCTTTTGAGGAAATAAAAAGGAAAATAGAAAGTTTTGAAAAAAGCGATTATGATGTTTTATTTGTAAAATTAAGAGAACCAGAAGAAATTAAAAGACTTGCTCTTTTATATGATGTAAAAACTGTTTTGATAAAGAGAAAAGACCATAAAATAATAACATCAAACAGAGCTGATGCTAAGGTTGAAAACTATAATTATGATTATGTTATAGAAAATAATTCTCTAGGTAAGTTAGATTGTATTGCTAAAAAATTAATTGATGAAGTTCTAAAATAGTGACATATAATTCACGTATAATTAGCAAATTCATAAAATACTATTGAAAAAATTAAAGATAAGTGTTATAATTAGTGGCGTCGCAAGGGAAATTCGAACCTTCTTCCTTGCAAATGAAGTATAGTTGCGCTCGTAGCTCAGCTGGATAGAGCACTTGGCTACGAACCAAGGGGTCAGGGGTTCGAATCCCTTCGAGCGCGCCACTTATTATTTATATAGTAATACTTGCATATTAACACGCGTGCAGTATTGACAATTTTAATTTTAGTATGATATAATCATCTTGCAATTCGGAAAGTAGCACAATTTGGTAGTGCACGCGGTTTGGGACCGTGAGGTTGCAGGTTCAAATCCTGTCTTTCCGACCATTAGAAAGTAACTACTCATATAGAGTAGTTTTTTTGTTGCAAAATAATCTGCAACCTCACATTCCCAAAGTAAAAAGAAATCATTCTAAGACTTCTTCATACAACTTGCATAAATCAGATTCCTTTATTCCAAAAGTAACCCCATGATTATGTTCCAATCCTTTTTTGAAACCGCTTTTATAAACTCCTAAACAAAAATATATGCGTATATCCCCATTTTCCAAAGCCTCAAAAAACTTATCAATCCCTTTAAGCTTATAAAACTTAATCTCATTATAATGAAAATGTTTTTCTCCCTTAATTAATTTGCTATTATATTTAACAAACGATAAATAGCTAAGCTTTCTGTTTATTGTGTCATTGATATCTATAAAATCCCAAAAAACACTTTTGTCGACCAGAATATTATGCTTATTATAAACATATAGATAAATTCTTTTTTCACTATATCTTACATTTATTTTAAAAGAATAACCAGATTCTACCTTTACTTTCATATTGGTATAAAAAGATTTCATAAGTATTTTGACATCTGGAAAATCTTTATCGGGCGTTCCATAACTATCTCTTATCCTTTTTAATTCAAACCCGAAACAATTACTTGGAACAAGACTGAAAAGTGAAATATACTTATATTTATTTTTAAAACTAAAATTATTTTTAACTTTTATTTCAATACCTTTATAATCTGCTATTTGAAAATTATCATTATACTTTCCGATTAGTTTTTCAAACGTAAGACCAGCATTCCCTTTATTATTTTGACTTATTCCTTTAACATAGCCCATTTCTTTAATTTCATTAAATTTGTTTTGTAATTCTTCTATAGAATCTTTAATATTAAAATTATCCATAATAAAATTTCTTCCTTTCTTTTTTGACTGCTATAATACACAAAACATCTGTCGATAAAACTCGTATTTTGAAATAATGAATAAAAAATGTTATTTTTTCGTGATATAATCATAATGAAAGGAAAATAATTATGAAACTAGTATCTTGGAATGTTGCAGGTTTTAGAGCTTGCTTAAAAAAAGGATTTGAAGACTTTTTCTACACATGTGATGCTGACGTGTATTGTCTTCAAGAGGTTAAAGCAGAAAAAGACCAAATAGATTTTGAACCAAAAGATTTTTACTGTTACATAAATCCAGCAGATAAAAAAGGATATTCTGGTACTCTTATATACACGATAAACAAACCCATTTGCGTAACTTATGGAATAGGGGTAGATAAGCACGACCACGAAGGAAGGGTAATTACCTTGGAATTTGAAGACCATTATTTAGTTAATCAATACGTTCCAAACGTAAAAAGAGATTTATCAAGATTAGATTATCGTATGAAATGGGAAGAAGACCTTTTGGTTTATTTAAAAAAATTAGAAGAAAAAAAGCCTGTTGTTATATGTGGAGACTTTAATGTTGCACATACCGAAAAAGATATAAAAAACGCGAAATCTAACATAGGAAATGCTGGTTTTACTTATGAAGAAAGAGATAAATTTACAAAGTTATTAGATAGTGGTTTTATTGATACATATAGATATTTCAATCCAGATAAATGTGATGCTTTTTCTTGGTGGAGTTACATGAGAAGAGCAAGAGAAAACAACGTTGGATGGAGAATAGATTACTTTTTAGTGTCAAAAAGTATTATTGATAAAGTGTCAAATCCAGTTATATATAGTTATGTTATGGGAAGTGACCACTGTCCAATAGGAATTGATATAAAGCTTAAATAAAAGCTTTTTTGCTCACGTAGCTCAGGCTGGATAGAGCGTCACCCTCCGAAGGTGAAGGTCAAAAGTTCAAATCTTTTCGTGAGCGCCATTTACCGGAAAGTAGCTTAATTTGGTAGAGCGCTACGTTCGGGACGTAGAGATTGCAGGTTCAAATCCTGTCTTTCCGACCATATTAAAAAGTTTGACATTTACTTAAATCGTGATACAATACCAACTATTAAAAGGTGATATTATGAGCAAATTACAAGATTTAAATGATGAAGTATTAGAAAAAGTTAAGTTTATTGATAAGGATTTTGAACTATCAAATCCACTTTTATTAACCGATGATGTTAAAGGAAAAATTCTATACATGGGACAAGAAACCAATACTTGGTGGGGTAGTCATAAAGATTTTTCATCAGCTAGAAATTTGGAGATGAAATATAACGATTATTTTTTGAAAGATAAAATGAGCAATCGTGAATTTTGGAAATTTATAAGAGAAAGTGTTTCCTGTCATGATGTTGCAAATCAGGGAAACATAACGTGGTCAAATCTTTTTGTTTGCAGCAATGCGTACAAAAAAGGTACGCCGAGTCTTCACGAAGAAATAAAGGAACTGTCGGTAAACTACCTTCTTAACGCAATAGATTACTTAGGTATAGAAAAGGTAGTATCGGTAGTAGGTCCTTCTAATCCATACTATGATGCTTTACTTAAGCTTATGGGAGAATTAGGCTGGGAAGTGCAGGGATGGCCAACTCTTTCTTCACCTGTAATTTACTCTGATAATAAAAAATTATTTTACACATATCATCCAAATTATTTAAGAAGAAGTGGTAAAACTCAAGAAGTCTCATCATCACTAAAGGAATTTATAAAAAGATAAAAATATAGGAAAATAAACCAACCTATATTTTTTATTTTGAATACTATACTAATGAAGATGCATCTTCAAATTATTTTGGGGGATTTTGAAATTGAGTGATATTTTAAATGCAATTTCCAACAACATTATTCAAATTTTTAGTGCAATAATTACCGGTGTTATTAGTTATCTAGGAATTAGAATAAAGAATTTGTATCAAGAATACATTCAAGATAAGTTGAAAAAAGAAATTGTAGATAAGACTGTAAAATACGTTGAGCAAACGTGCAAGGATGTAACTTGTGAAGAAAAGAAAAGGAAAGCTTTGGAAAAATCATTAGAATGGATGAAGGAAAAGAAAATAAACGTTAGTGATACAGAATTAGAAATTTTAATTGAAAGTGCGGTTAATTGTTTATAAAAGAGGCTAAAAAATGGCCTCTTTTATTGTATAATTATACTAGAGGTGAATGGTTATGGAAACATTCAAAATAAAATCAAGTTATGATGGATTAATGCTTTACGGCTTGATAGAAGAACCTAAGAAAAAGCCAGTAGGAATAGTTCAAATATCTCACGGAATGGCTGAAAATAAAGAAAGGTATAAGGATTTTATGAAATTCCTTAGCAATCATGGTTATATAGCTGTTATTCATGACCATAGGGGACATGGAAAAAGTGCTAAGACTGAAGATAATTTTGGATACTTTGATGAAAATAAAAACATATTAAAAGATGAACTATATGAAGTTACAAAATTCATAAAGAAAAAGTATCCTAACTTAAAAATAACTTTATTTGCACATAGTATGGGGTCTTTAGTTGCAAGAATGTACATTCAAGATTATGATGACATGATAGATAAACTTATTTTATGTGGTGCGCCTACTTATAATCCGTTTTCTTTATTAGGAAGCTTACTTGCTAAAATATCCGGAAAAATACATGGGGAAAAGTACAGAAGTAAATTTATCAACGATCTAGTTTTTAGAAAACATAATAAAAGTTATAACATTCCTAACTCTTGGATTTGTTCGGATGAAAAAGTAGTTAGTAAGTATAACTCTAGTAAATACTGCGGTTTTATTTTTACCATTGATGGTTTTGAGATGCTTTTTTATATGATGCGAACTGTTTTTACAAAACATATGTATAAAGTTAAAAACGCTGACATTCCAATTTTTCTAATCGGTGGCGCAAATGATCCTGTAATTGGTGGCAAAAGAAAGTTTAATCATCTATGTAAATTTTTGAAAGATGTAGGATACTCAAATTTAAAAAGTAAACTTTATCCTAACATGAGGCACGAAATTTTAAATGAAAAGGGAAAAGAATTAGTATACGAAAACATTTTAGCATTTATAAATGATAATTAAATCACATATATTGTGATTTTTTTGTTTATAAAATTATACATTTACCCATAATAATGTTGAAAGGAGAATTTATATGCAAAATTATAGTGAAGTTCCTTCTATAATATCGGGAAAGGATCTAGATTATCTATCTGATATGTTTAATTGGAATTTTAATGCTTTTAAACTTATTAATGATTTCAAAGAAAAAGTATCAGATGAAGAAATAAAAGATTTAATAGAAAGAGTTTGTAAAACTCATAAAGAAAATTTAAGTGCGGTATTAAATATTTTAAGTTAGGAGAAATGTTATGAATAATAAAATTAAAAATCCAAAAACCGAAGTTCCAGAAACTTTAGAAATGAATGATAAAGATTATATGACAACAATGCTTACAATAGAAAAAGGTATGGTAAAAGACTATGCGGTAGCATTAACTGAAGCTAGTAATACAGAATTATTTAATGATTATAATGATATGTTTAATGAGATAACAAAACTGCAAAGAGAAATTTATAATCTTATGTTCAAAAAGGGCTGGTATGAAATAGAGAAGGCAGAAGAAAACAAAATAACTCAAAAATTAAATATGTTAGAGGGTTGTATGCCTGAACTTGATAAATAATATTTAAAAAAATTAAATTAGGTATTGATTTTTATAAATCTTTTTGATATTATTAATATGCACTTGATTGTTGCATATTTTTCTGGGGCTTTAGCTCAGCTGGCTAGAGCGCCTCGCTTGCACCGAGGAGGTCAGGGGTTCGAATCCCCTAAGCTCCACCATGAAGAATATAAAGCCACTCGGCAAAGAGTGGTTTTTGTATAAATACATTTTGATTCGAACCACCTGATTCAAGTAAAATTATCAATTCTAAAAAGCAGGTGAAAAATATTTTTTGTAAAAAAATCAAAAAAATGTTGATTTTTTAAAATATATATAGTAGAATTAAATAGTCAGTTTTACCAGTACTATGAAATGGGCTTGTAGCTCAGCTGGTTAGAGCGCACGCCTGATAAGCGTGAGGTCGATGGTTCAAGTCCATTCAGGCCCACCATTTTATAATTATAAACTGGCGCGTTGGTGAAGTGGTTTAACACACCGCCCTTTCACGGCGGCATTCATGGGTTCAAATCCCATACGCGTCACCATGTAAAAAATAAACCTTGAGAAATCAAGGTTTTTTCTTTTTGTCTATTTAAACACATGAATGAAAAAATGTGTTAAACCATTTCCTTAAAAAATATACCATAAAATGATGGGCCTTAATTTGCATAATCCCTATCATAATTTAAAACAAGTGCAATTCCAATCATATAACTAATAAGTGATGAACCTCCATAACTAATAAAGGGAAGGGTTATACCAGTTATTGGCAAAAGTCCAATATTCATTCCTATATTTTGTATTTGCTGATATAAAATCATAGTAATAAAACCAATTATGATATATCTATGAGACTTATTATTACACTTACTTGCTAAATAAATAAGTCCAAAATCAAACAAACAAATACAAAAAATTAGAAAAGAGGCTCCTAAAAGACCAAAATTACTCGCAAAGATGGAAAAAATAAAATCCGTGTGCGCTTCTGGAATATAAATTGGTGTGTTGCCAACTCCAAAACCAAACAATCCCGCTGCCTTAATCGCAGCAGTTGCGTTAGTAAGTTGCATCCCACTTTTATTAGACCAATCAAGTAGGCGATCTATTCGGTAGAAAAAAGACGTACCAAAAACGTTTATAAAATTGTCTTCAAAATTAAAATAAAAGTATAAAAATGCACCCGCTAAAATAGAGACCACCAAAAACACACAAATAAAAATACTTTTTTTAATTCCATATATAAAAAGCATGACAAAAGATATTAAAAAATAAATTATTACCATACCAGTATCGGGCTCTAAGAAGGTTAATACAGAAGGAATCATGGTAACTAACATAATTATTAAAAACAACTTAAAATCATCCTTAAAATTACTTTTTGGATGTTTTTTTTCATAATCTTCAAAAATGTGGGAATTAAACAAAATTAAAATAAGCTTCATAAACTCACTAGGCTGAAAAGATCCAATACCAGGTATTACAAACCAGCATTTAGAACCATTTACTTCACTACCAAATATTAAAAGTAGGAAAAGCAATATGTTTCCTGCAATATATAAATAAAATGAATATTTTGTTAAAAACTTTAAATTCTTATTCGTACTTATAATTATTAAAATAAAACCAAGTAGGTACCATAAAACCTGTTTTGTTATTATTGATTTAGAAGAAATATTTAAACTTGCACTATAAATGGATGCTATGCTAATTATAAAAAAAACTATCAAAGGAATTATAATTTCATATTTAATTAAGTTTTTCTTCATACTTTTTCACTCCTTTTAGTAATTTTAACCAAGTATACTCATAAAATTTTATGGGAGGATGGTTATGAAAGATAAATTTCCGGAAATTTATAAAAATAAAATAAATAATCTAAAATCAAAAGTCCAAAAGGATTTTTATTATCATGCAACTGATTTTAATCAAGATAATACGAATGGGCATGCTATAAGAGGTGAACAATTAAGTAAAACTGACTTAATAAACAAGATAAATAACATATTTAAAAGACCAGATTATGTTTATCAGGCTGATGTTAATATTATGTACAAAAATGGTAAAAATATAGATAAAAAAATAATTGGTTTTAAAGATAATTACATAATGACGAGTGATGGAGACAGAATCTTTATAGATGAAATTTCTAACATAAAATAAAAGACCACATAAGTGGCCTTTTTTAAACACCTTCAACGTAAGTATCTGCTAAACATTTTATAGAGCAGCAGCAATCAGTATTTACTGTGCAAAATGAGTTAGTTGCAGTATAAGTACTTGTTCCAGCATTATATGTTAACACTCTTAAAGTAGCACAACATCCATCAACTTTTTCTACTCTAAATATATTTGAAGTAGTTTCTTCATTAGGTGTATTTGATACTGGCATAGCAAGTGCTGCTCCGTTACATGTATATAAAGTTACTGGTCTTGTGTTAAAATCAACGCTTGAGTTTGGACCAAAGTATGCTCTTGTACATGTTTCAAGGCAAGTATCACCAGGACAAACTTCGCTTTGAAGAATATTTATAACTTTTAATATTTCAGCGATACAGTTGCATTTTGAATTTGTTTTAGAATCATTACACATAATATTCACCCTTTCTATCTTTTTCATTAGTAGCATATTCAAATTACTGTAAAAAGTGCAAGTCAAACGTCCATATAAAACTTGCATTTTAAAGCTTATTGATATATAATTCTAAATAGGTGATAGATATGACAGAGTTATTAAAGTATGTTATTATACTAGCAGTACTTGTAATAATTGCGTTAGTGGTTATTAAAGCTAGTAAGCCAGATTTCAAATACGAGGCAAATAAATTAGTGGAATACTTAGGTGGTATAAAAAACATTACCAACATGGAAGTTAGTGTATCAAGATTTAAAGTAACACTTAAAGATCCATCTAAGGTAAATAAAGAGGGCATTCAAAAGCTTGGAGCAAGAGGCATTGTTGAAATAGATAACACAATTAAAATAATATTTCAAAAAGATGCTAAAAAATTAAAAAAATGCATTGAGCAATTAAATGAGGACCAATAATTTACAAAAAAATTAAAAAAACTACAAAATTCGACAAAATACGGCACGCTACATGCGTATAATTATCTTTAGAGAAAGGGTGATTTATATGTTAGCGTCCGTATTTTTAAGTTTAATTTATTTGTTTTTCCCATTATGCTGTTACTTTATGTACGTAGTTTACACGAAGGTAAAAGATGAAAGGGAGAAGATGATATTTTTTGATTTAGCACTTTTTAGTAGTTATTACTTATGCTCGAGATTTAGTAATCTTCCTATTGCAGCTTGTTTTTTAATAAACATACCACTTCTTCTTTCAATATACAAAAAAAGAGTGTTCCCATCCGTTGTTCTTTTATTTGCAACATCCATATTTTTATGGGATGTATATAATTCAAATATATATTTGTTTTTAATTCAGTATTTAATAATATTTATTCTTGGGTACTTTACGAAGATAAATATTAACAACGTGTTTTTAATTTGCAAGGTCACGTTTGGAATTATAATATCAATATTTTTTCCAAATGATATACTAAATGTTAAATTATTAGGCTATGCTTTTTTAGTATGGATAATTATGTATCTTGTATTTTATGCAATTATAAAGTTTTATGATAAGGTATCAAAAGTTGTAGAGCTTTATAGTTCTCTTGAAGAAATAACAAAGGAAAAGAAATTATATGAATCACTATTTAAAATTACTCATGAAATAAAGAATCCACTTGCAGTATGCAAAGGATATCTTGATATGTTTGACGTAAATAATCCTGCAAAAGCAAGCAGGTATGCTGGTATAATTGATCAAGAAATAGATAGAACTCTTCTTTTATTAAAAGACTTTTCAAACGTTTCGAAGCTTAATATTGATAAAGAAAAAATGGAAGTTGGAATGCTTTTAGATGATGTTTGTGACGAGGCTGAACTTATTTTAGATAATAACATAAAATTCATTTCAGATATTAAGGACGACGATGTTTATATAGAAGCTGACTATAACAGAATAAAACAAGTATTAATAAACGTAATAAAAAACTCTAAGGAAGCGATTACTTCTAAAGGAAAGATAGTTTTGAAAACCTATAAGAAAAAAGGTAATTATGTTATGGAAATAAGTGATAATGGGATTGGAATGGATAAATCTACTAAAGATAAGATTGGAACAGCGTTTTACACGACTAAAAGTAACGGAACTGGACTTGGAGTATGTTTTTCAAAGGAAATAATAGAAAAACATAAAGGAACAATGAAATACACATCTAAAAAAGGTTATGGCACAACTGTTAAAATAACCCTTCCTATAAAAAAATAACATCTACATTTTACTTTGTAGATGTTTTATTTATTCTGTATAAGTTTAAAGTAGGGTGGTTAAATAGTCTAACTTTTATCCCTTTAGTTCCGCATCCTGCGTTTATGTAAAGCTTAGTATTACCAACTTTTTGATATCCTTTTTTGTATTTGCTAGATATAAATAATTCTCTAAGCTTTGGAATGTTTATCTCTCCATTAAGGGTATGACCTGCAATTGCCATATCGATGTTTGCATCATTAAAATCATCTATGTCATCAGGATTATGGATGGCAAGTATTTTAAAGTAAGGAGCAGCCTCACCACTTTCTAGGTATTCTTTATTGACACTTTTATCCATAATTATTATTGGTGTGTTACTTTCATCATAAATACTTTGAGGATTATTGTTTAAATTAGTAAATCCTGCCATACCAAGTATTTCATTAGTATCTTCAAAGTCTTCTTCACCGGTAGTATAATACTTACCAAGCTCGGTATCTATCTTGTTTAACCACTTTTTTAAAAATGTTTTATCTTCATCTGTTATATCGTAGTTTTTACTTATTAAGTCACCTGTAAAAATAACTACATCAACATTATTTTCATTTATTTTTTTAACTATCTTTTTTATATCGCTTTTATTAATTGTTGAGCCATAATATATATCAGATATTTGAAGTATTTTAATACCACTTGAAAGATTACTTATCTTACTTGTTTTTATGTTATAGTCTTTAATGAAAATTCCTTTAGGACCAATAAAAAATGCATAAATTATTATAAATAAAATAAGTAAAAATAACTTAACTTGCCATTTTAATTTTCTTTTCTTCTTATGTTTTGTTTCATCTTTTTCTTTAGTCACTTTTTACCTCCCAATTATTTGAACCATAACAAGTACCGTGTTATGAAGCATATGAATTATTATTGGTAGTGTGATATTGTCTGTTTTACATAAAAGGTAAGCAAAACAAGATCCCATTGCACCATAAGGTATTACGTATAGAAAGTCAAGTGGGGATGTAAAGCTACCTAAAACGTGTAATAAACCGAATAATAAACCACTTAAAATAACGAATAACCATTTAACTTTAATTAGACCATAAAATGATTTTCTAAATACCATTTCTTCTAATATTGGTGCAACAATAGAACAAGTAAAAAGCATATACATAGGAGCAGATTTAATACTTTCTCTAACAAGAGCTTCATTTGTTGATACATTTTGCTTTAAAATTAAACTAATTAAAAACGAAGACGTAGTCATAATTATGCATCCTAAAAGCCAGCAGTTAACGGATAATAAGGCTCTTTTTGAAAAGTTTTTCTTTAAGTCTTTAAAACCTTTTATTATGTCTTTTTTAAACATAAGTAAAAGTGTTATTACGTATACAAGGTCCGTTAAAGCAAACAAAAATATTCTAGGTATTCTAGGAATTTTAGATATAGAAACACCAAACGAACTAATTAATCCAATTAAAAAATTACTTTGATAAAGTAAATAAATTAATATAACAAGTAGGTACTTATAATTATCTTTAAACCAATTTTTTACTTTGTTTTCCATTTCTTCTAAGGCATTTAATATCATATTTATCACCTCTATTTTAAATTATAACATCAAATTAGGAAATTATAAAACGTTTTATGTGCATTAGATAAAATTTGACTTTTTAAAAAGTTTAAATATAATAATAGCGCCAAATGAAAAAAAGGGACGAAAAAGATATGAACTATGAAAGTAACATAACTATAATTAGAAGAGAATATAATGAGGAAAGAGTAAGCGAAAATCTAAGGGCAAGAATTGAGTTCTTTAAGAAAAATAAAAGAGCACCTAAAAGAAGTAAGGATAAAGAAGAACAAAGACTATATGATTCATATAGGAGACTTAACTTAGAAGACTATTACAATTTGGATAAATATTTATTAGAAGAAAACAAAATGATAGATGCTTATGATTTAGCACATAAAGATTTTTATAAAAGACAAAAAAAGATAAAGTCAAAAAGAAATTATATTTCTAGAGTAATAAAAAATTATTATAACTTTTATTTAGAAAATAATAGATTTGCATCCGATGTAGATAAAGGAAATGAACTAGAAAGAAAAATAAGTAAGGATTATAACGGTATAATATGCTATAAGAAATATTATACTAAAGAGCATCTTTATTATATTAACATGATTAATGAAATAAAGAAGAATAAAAGAAATAGGGAAAATCTTCAAAAGATAAAAAAATATATTAATTTTTGTCTTGAAAATTCTAAAGTTCCTGTTCATTTTTCTTCTGATAGCAAAAATATTGAAAGAAAAAAAGAAAATAGAATTGCAATTAATTTAGAAAAACTTAATTTAGATGATATTGTTATTCCAAATGCTTTATTAAACGAACTTTATGATGCTATAGGTAGTGTTAAAAATAAAGATGAAGATGATTATAAATTAGCATTAAATGAGCTTTTCTTAAATATTATAAGATATATGGAAGAAAATAATTGTTCTTGCTTTAATGATAAAAATTTAAAATTTCCTTATAATGATAAAGAAATAAGCTCTAATCATGCAATGTGTTTAATAAGAGAAAACTCAAAATATTTAGATGGTGATTTAATAGAAAAATATAATGGTTTTCCATTTGTTAGAAAGAAACTTAATATGTAAAGTGCTATTTTAAAAAGTATTGCAATTATACTATTTTATGTTATAATACTTGTAGCAACGAAGAGTAGGACACAAAAAGTCCTGCTCTTTATATTTGAAGGAGGTATTAAAGATGGATGCTAAAGTAAGAGAGTTAATAGAAGAACCTCTTAAGGAAAACAACATTAAGCTTTGTGATGTTGAATATGTTAAGGAAGGTGCTATGTATTTTCTTAGAGTGGTAATAGATAAGGAACCATTTGTTGATGTTGATACTTGTGTTTTAGCAACAGGGATTATAAATCCACTTATTGATACCCTTGAAGATGAATTTGATGATTCATATGTATTAGACGTTTGCTCATTAGAAAAAGGAGATAATTAAGATGAATAGTAAAGAATGTAAAGAATTTATTAACGCACTAGAAGCTATATGCAAAGAAAAACAAATAAGTGAAGAAGTTATTTTTGAAGGAATGACACAAGCTCTTTCTAAGGCTTATGCAAAGGAAACTAATCTTCCAAATATCAGAATAGATATAAATAAGAAAACAGGAGAAATAAAAGGTTATTCTTATCAAAAAGTTGTTAGTGAGTATACTGACGGAGAAGAGGATGAAGCAGGAGAAGAGACAGTTGAAATCTTACTTGAAGATGCAAAGAAAATTGTTCCTGATATAACTGTTGGTGAAACAATTGAAGAAGAAGTTCCTTTAAAGGACTTTGGACGTGTTGCAACACAAGCAGCTAAACAAATTTTAGTCCAAAAGGTAAGGGAAGCAGAAAGACAAAGCATTATGGCTGAGTTCGAGGATAAAGAAGGCGAATTGTTAGTTGGTACTTTATCACGTGAAGATGCTCAAAATTATTACGTTGACTTAGGAAGAATGCATGGTATTTTACCAAAAAGTGAACTTATTCATGGTGAAGAGTTAAAAATGGGTTCGTCTGTTAAAGTATACGTAACAAAAATAGATGATACTGGAAAAAGCCCACTTATCTTACTATCTAGAAGTCACTATGGTTTTGTAAAAAGATTACTTGAAAATGAAATTCCTGAATTAAATGATGGAACAGTAATATTATATAGTGTAGCTAGAGATGCAGGTTCAAGAAGTAAAATAGCTGTTTACTCAGAAGATGAAAGCGTAGATGCAGTAGGCGCTTGTATTGGTGAAAAAGGTTCAAGAATTAACCGTATTTCAAATGAACTAGGTGGAGAAAAAATAGACGTAGTTAAATATGATAAAGATCCAATTACGTTCATTAAAAATGCTTTATCACCAGCAAAAGATGTAAAAGTATATATATTAGATGAAAAGAAAAAAGAAGCACTAGCAGTTGCAGAAGGTGATAACTTATCACTTGCAATTGGTAAAAAAGGTCAAAATGTTAGACTTGCAGCGCGCTTAACACACTACAGAATAGATGTTAAAACGCCTGAACAAGTAAAGGAAGAAAAAATAGACCTTACAAATGCTTTATCCTAAAGGATGGTGTAATTTAAAATGAAACAAAAAAAAGTTCCTATGCGTACTTGTGTTGTAACTAAAGAAAAATATCCTAAAAAAGAATTAATTAGGGTAGTAAGAGATAATACCGGTAAAGTAACGGTTGATAAGTCTGGCAAGCAAAACGGAAGAGGAGCATACCTAAAGAAAGATTTAGAAGTAGTAGATATGGCAAGAAAAACTAAAGCCTTAGAAAAATATTTAGAAGTTTTAATACCTGAGGAGGTATATGAGGAGTTAGAAAAAGCTATAAATAAATAAAGAAAGGGGCGATTTGTCTCATGATGAGTGTTTTAGAATATGCACAAGATATGAATAAAAGTGTAGAAGAAATAATAAAGATGTGTGGTAAGTTAGGAATTGATGTTAAAAATGAAGACGATATGCTTTCGGATGATTCTATCGTTGAACTTGATAATGCATTTTCAAACGAACCAGAAGAAGAAAGCGTAGTAGATGAAGAAATAATCAAAAAAATGGACGAAGATGATTATTATGACGAAGCTATTGACACTTTAATTGATAAAAAGGATGCGGTTTATAACAGTGAGCCAAAACCAGTTAAACAAAAGAAGAAAAATAAGAAAAACGATAAAAAAGATATTAAAAAAGCTAAAAAAGAAATGTATAAAAACAAGGAAAAACTAGTTTCTAATGAAACGGAGTCTAACTCTAACATTATTTTATACAAAGAAGGAATGACAATTAAGGAGTTTGCAAAAGAACTTTCTGTTTCGGTTACTGATTTAATTAAGAAATTAATGACTTTAGGTATTATGGCTAGTATGAATGCATCAATAAGTTTTGATGATGCATCAGTTATCGCGTTAGAATATAATAAAGAATTAAAAAGAGAAGAAACGCAAGACATTGCAAACTTTGAAAAGTTTGAGGTAACAGATGATCCAAAGGATCTAGAAGAAAGACCTCCTGTTGTAACAATAATGGGACACGTTGACCATGGTAAAACGTCTCTTTTAGATGCCATTAGACAAAGTCACGTAATAGAAGGCGAATTTGGTGGTATAACTCAGCATATAGGAGCATACCAAGTAAGTTATAATGGTAAGAAAATAACTTTTATTGATACTCCAGGGCATGCTGCATTTACTGAAATGAGGGCAAGAGGTGCATCTATTACTGATATAGTAATTATAATTGTTGCAGCAGATGATGGTGTTATGCCTCAAACAATAGAAGCAATTGATCATGCAAAAGCAGCAAAAGTTCCAATTATAGTTGCGATAAATAAAATGGATAAACCAGGAGCTGATCCTGACAGAGTAATGCGTGAAATGAGTGAACATGGTCTTACATCTGATTCTTGGGGTGGAGATACATTATTTGTTCCTATTTCTGCAAAAACTCATGAAGGAATTGATAAATTATTAGAAAACTTGTTATTTATAGCTGAAATGCAAGAATTAAAGGCTAATCCAAAACGTTATGCAATGGGTACCGTAATAGAATCTAAACTGGATAAAAACGTAGGTTCAGTTGTTACTTTACTTGTTCAAAATGGTACTTTAAGATTAGGAGACCCAGTTGTTATTGGGGAGTATTTTGGTAAGGTAAGAACACTTAAAAATGATTTAGGCGAAGAAGTTGTTGAAGCACTTCCTTCATCCCCTGTTTCTGTAACTGGTATATCAGGAGTTCCAACAGCAGGTGATAAATTCATGGCCTTTGAATCAGAAAAGCAAGCTCACAGCGTTGCAGAGCAAAGAAGTGAAGTAGCTAAGTTAAAATCAAATACGCTAGCTAGTGCAATAAGCTTGGATGATTTATTTGGTAAGATATCAGAAGGTTTAAAAGAAATTAACATCGTGTTAAAAGCAGATGTTAAAGGTAGCGAGGAAGCTGTTAAAAACACGTTATCTAAAATAGATGTTGAAGGATGTAAATTAAACGTTATAAGAAGTGGTGTTGGTACTATTACTGAAAGTGATATTGTTTTAGCTAATGCATCTAGTGCAATCATAATTGGATTCAACGTAAGACCATCAGCTAAAATACTTGATATTGCAAAAGAATATGGTGTAGATGTTAGACTTCATAACATAATTTATAAAGTAGTAGAAGAAATGGAAGCTGCTATGAAAGGTATGCTAGATCCTGAATATGAAGAAAAAACAATTGGTTCAGCTGAAATAAGAAAGATATATAAATTCTCTAAAACTGGTAATATCGCAGGATGTTACGTTTTAGATGGTGTAGTTAAAATGGGTGCTAAAGCACGTGTTATCCGTGATGGAGTTGTAATATATGATGGTGCAATTAACACAATTCAAAGGGAAAAGAACCAAGCAAAAGAAGTAAAAGCCGGATTTGAATGTGGTATTACACTAGAAAATTACGGTGATATTAAAGAAAAAGATATTATAGAAGCATATGAACTTGTTGAAATAAAGAGGTAAGTTATGAGCGTTAAAACAGAAAGAATAGCAAATTTATTAGTAAGAGAAATAAGTGACATATTACAAAATGAAGTAAATGATGAAGATATTAAGTTTGTAACAATTACTTATTGTAAGGTAGATACTGACCTTTCTTTAGCGCAAGTTTACTGTACTGTTTTAGATCAAAATAAGAAAGATAAGTGTTTGCATGATCTAAATGGAGCAAAAGGATTTATTAAGACCGAACTTGCTAAAAGAAAGCTAGAGATAAGAAGAATTCCAGATTTAAGATTTATATATGATGAATCAGTTGAGTATGGAAATAAAATAGAAAACATAATAAATAAAATAAACAAAGATTAAAAAGGTAGATTTTTCTATCTTTTTTTGTTTTTTTGTAGAAATTAAAAGAAAAATAATATATAATTATATTAATGATACAGAATGCGGCTGGTGATATAGATGATTAATTTAGTTAAAAAAGAAAATCTTAACGTTGGAATACTTGAAACTGACTTTGATATTTTTGCGGATATAATTAATACTTTTTCAAGTGAAACATTGAAGAGGGATTGTTTGACGGATATTGATGATTACATAGTACCAGAGTATTTTAAAAATAAAATAACAATTGTTATACAAACTAATGATATGTTAATTGGATATGCAACATTTGAATTTAAAGCTAGTAATAACTCATCTAATGTTGAAATAAATAAATTATACGTACTGGATGAGTTTAAGGATAAAAATATGGAAGGGTTACTAGCGGAGGCAGTTATTTATGTTGCGGGAGAAGTTGGCTCTAGAAGTGCGTTTGTAACAGTTGATGAACATGATTCAAAAACTCTTGCAATATATAGATCAATTGGCTTTTATGAAGTTGGTATTAATGAAATTGGAAGTATGCTTAGTATAAATGTGTCATCGGCGGTAGCAACAAGAAGATTAAATGATAAATTTAGGGATATACCAAAAGATTCAGTAAATTATAAAGATTTAAAACTAGTAAAAAAAATAGCTTCTGGAAGATCAGGGAATATATATTTGACTCAAGATGGAAGAATTCTTAAAATGTTTACCTCAACTTCATTTACATATATAAAAGATAGAGAAGAAACTCTTAGATATTTAAAAAATATTGATGTAGATGAAATAGTTAAACCTAAACATCTTGTTTATTATGATGGAGTATTTGTGGGTTATATAATGGAATGTTTACCTGAAGGTGAGGCATTGTGCAAAAACACTGAGAAATATAGTTTTGAAGAGAAGATAGAAAAGATTAAAAAAATAGAAGAAGTTATGAAAAAACTTCATAGAAAAAAAATTTATATTTGTGATTTGAATCTTGATAATATTTTTTCTGACAAAAATGGTAATATAAGGTTAATCGATTGTGATGGTTTTGTAGTGAAAAAAAACGTTGTAAATGATGAAGTATCTTTAAAATATCAAGATCCTATATATAAAATTGTATCAGATAAAACTGATTTGTATGCTTTTGCGGTAACTAGTTTAGAACTATTAACGGATGAAAAAATAAATAATGATGCGTCATCTTTAGATGTTGAAAAAATATATAATAAGAACAAGGGAAAATTACCAGTTAGTTTTAAAAACTACTTTGAAAGTATTTTTAAAACAAAAGATCGTTTTTACTTATCTGATTCGTATGAGAAGTACTTATCTAACATGTATGATGATACTGATGATTCATCACTTCCAATTACCAAAAGTGGTAAAATAAGTGTTATTATACTTTCTATAATGATAGTTGTAATAGCAATAGTAGGATATGTTTTATTTAAATGTGGCAGGTAATAATACCTGTTTTTTCGTTTCTTGTTGACAAGATTTAGTATTTGTGATAGTATATGAGGCATTTAAAGCAAAGAGGGGGAAAAGAATCATGAAAAATTTAATTATTGATTTAGAAAAAACAATGCTTGAAGTACAACAAATGGATAGAGAGATGAGTTTATCTATTTCAAATACGACTGGTGATTTAAAACAACAATTATTTGATAAAAAGAATGAATTAAAAAATACATCATCTGATAAAAAATTAGTTATAGAAAATCAGATTGAAGTTCTAACAAAACAAATAACAGTTGCTGAAAAAAGATTATTAGAATCTTTTAATGCTAAAAAGGAAGAAATTATTCAAAAGATTGCTGATAAAGTAGTCTCTAAAAAGCAAGAGATTGAAAAGGAAATCTTTGATAAAACTTCACAATTAAGACAAACAAAAAATAATATAGAAGTCGCAATAAAAAATGATAATTTTTCAAGAATTACTAAATTATCAGACGAAGCAGGTTCTATAAAGAAATCTTTAGAAGCTTTACAAAAAGATTATGATAGTATTATTAAACTATCTGATAAAGTTATAAAATTAACTAGCGTATATGGTTTTGATGGTATTACAAAACCTAAAACTATTAGTCCTATTAGTGTTGGAAGTGAGTCTTCACCTGAAGAAACCAAGGAAAATGATAACGAAAATACTAAATCAAGTACAACAGATGGATATATTTCGCCGGAAAAATTACTTGAAAAATTTAGAGAAGATTTGAAAAAGGAAGCTACAAATTTATATTCTGATGCTTCCAAAAGAAAGGCTCAAATTGACTTTTTCAAAGATGCTTTAATTAAACTTACTAGTTTTGATGAAACTAAAGACTTGTTAAGAAAAGAAGATTTTGATATGATGAATTCAATTATAGCAAGTTATAATACTGATATAAAAAGAGATGCTATGAAAAAGGAAGCAGAAGAAATAGCAGACGAAGAAGTAGAAAAAAAGAGCTTTAGACAAATTTTAAAATTAAATGGAAAAAGAATAAAGGGAAAGTTAAAGAAAAATGAAAACGTTAATTTTATGGATACTATCTTTATATTAGTTAAAAAGAATAACTTATCAAAAATGAAATTAGCGTTACTACTTGATGGCGCAAACAAGTTGAAAAAACGTGATAGAAAAATTTATGATGTAGCAAATAAAGCAATTTCAAAGAGATTATTTAATCACTTATTAAATAATCGTTCTGAAGCTAAAGTGGAAATGTGGATAGAATTATTAAAAACAATGCCAGATGAAATTAAAGTTTCTAGAAATTATTCTTATTCGTTTGATTTTGTTGCTGAAGAGGCAAAATACGAGGTAGAAAAAGCATTTCAAAATAAGCTAATAGATGAGAATAGATATAATGAGCTTATAACAAAGATTTTAGATATAGTATATTATCGTAGAAACGTTGATGATTACTATTACGATTGTGATCAGAAATTATATAGCTATGTTGATAGTGAAAGTGAAAATATAGAAAAGAATCAAAGACAAATAGTAAAATAAGGATATTTTTATCCTTTTTTATTTTTTGTATGATAAAATTAAAAAGGTGATATAAATGGATGGAATAATAGTAATTAATAAACCAAAAGGAATAACTAGTCGTGAAGTTGTAAATAAAGTGTGTAAACTATTAAATACTAAAAAGGTTGGGCATACTGGAACTTTGGATCCCATTGCAACGGGGGTTTTAGTGTTATGCGTAGGAAAAGCAACTAAGTTAGTGGAGACTTTAACATCAAATGATAAAGAGTATGTTGCAACTGTTAAATTAGGTATTTTAACAGACACATTAGATACCGATGGAACTATTATAGAAAAAAAGTGTGTAAATCTTGACAAAAATAAGCTAGTAAACGTATTAAATTCATTTATTGGTACGTATAATCAGGAGGTTCCAATTTATTCTGCAGTTAAGATAAATGGTAAAAAGTTGTATGAATATGCAAGAGCAAAAAAAGAAGTTACAATCCCAAAAAGAATGGTTGAAATAAAAAAAATAAAATTGATAGAATTCGGTAATGACTATTATAAATTTAAGGTAACGGTATCTAAAGGAACATATATAAGAAGTTTAATTAAAGATATTAATGATAAATTAGGTGTAATAGGAGTAATGAGTGATTTGGTAAGAACAAAACAAGGGAAATTTTCTATAAATAATTCATATACTTTAGAAAATATGGAAAATAATAACTATAATGTTTTAACAATAACTGATGTTTTAAAAGATGAAAATTGTGTTATAATAAGTAACACATTGTTTGAAAAAGTTAAAAATGGTGCATTAATAAATAATGAATATAATACTAGTATGGTAACTTTTATATATAATGATAGTGTAATTGCAATATATAAAATATATGACAAAGATAAAAGTAAGTTGAAACCATATAAAATGTTTATATAGAAAGGATGATAATATGGAAATTTATAAAGGTACTGAGGAAGTAATTATAGGTACTATAGATGGTAAATATAAAGAAAATGAGGTTACCAAAGTACCTAAGGAGAGAACAGAAAAATTAATCTCAGAATATAATTCTGGAGAATTAACGTTAAGATTTGTAGATGCAAATGAAACAAATAGTTTACAACATGAAGAAAATGACTTGCATAAATGGTTAAAATAATGTATATTATTAGTGTTACCTTATCTCGGGTGTTTGGAAAGTACTCCTAACCACATCTTAGGTATAGGCGAATAAATAAAAAAAGGAGGAATATACTTATGTTAAAAAAAGAAGTTAAACAAGAAATTATAAAGAAGTATGCAACTCACGAAGGAGATACTGGTTCTCCAGAAGTACAAATTGCAGTTTTAACTGAAGAAATTAACGTATTAACTAATCACTTAAAGGAAAACATTCATGATTTCCATTCAAAAAGAGGATTATTAATGAAGGTTGGTAAAAGACGTAATTTACTTAATTACCTTAAGAAGACTGATATTAATAGATACCGTGAATTAATTAAGTCATTAGGATTAAGAAAGTAATTTATTTTGTAAAGTAGGCACTCTTTTTTGGGTGTCTTTTTATATAGATTAAGGAGATGTAATAATGGAAAAAAGAATATTTGAAACAGAATTTAGAGGTAGAAAATTAACTGTTGAAGTGGGAGAATTAGCTAAACAAGCTGATGGTGCAGTATTAGTAAGATATGGTGATACAGTAGTATTATCAACTGTATGTGTAAGTCATGATGCTAATATATTATCAGACTTTTTCCCTTTAATGGTTTTGTACCAAGAAAAGTTATATTCAGTAGGTAAAATACCTGGTGGATTTATTAAAAGAGAAGGAAGACCAACGGAGAATGCAACACTTGCAGCTAGAATGATAGATAGACCAATGCGTCCTTTATTTCCAGAAGATTTTAGAAATGAAGTACAAGTTGTAAATACCGTTTTATCAGTAGATCCTGATAATTCACCTGAGCTTACTGCAATGCTTGGATCATCTATTGCAACATCTATTAGTAAGGTTCCTTTTGATGGACCAATCGCAGGTGTTAAAGTAGGAAGAATAAATGGCAAGTTTATAATTAATCCAACTGTTGAAGAATTAGAAAAAACAGATATAGACCTTACTGTTGCAGGTACAATGGATGCAATTAATATGGTTGAAGCAGGAGCTAAAGAAGTAAGTGAAGATGATATGCTTGAGGCATTAATGTTTGGTCATGATGCAGTAAAAGAACTAGTTAAGTTTGAAAATAAAATAATAAAAGAAATAGGTCAAGAAAAAATGGAGTATGAAGCTCTAGAAATAACAGATGAGCTTAAAGATGAGATTTCATCTCTTGCAAAAGAACCATTAGATAGCGCAATGCGTATTAAAGATAAACTAGAAAAATATGCTGCAATAGACAAAGTAAAAGAAGACGTAGTAGCTAAATTTGAATATGAAAATGAAGATTTAGATAAGGACGCTTTAAACGAACTTTTAACAAAGGTTAAGTTATGTTTAGGGAAGATTGAATACGAAGTATTTAGAAAGATTGTTGTTAAAGAGAAAAAACGTGCAGACGGAAGAAAAATGACTGAGATAAGACCTCTTTCAACAGACATTGATTTACTTCCAAGAACTCATGGTTCTGCTTTATTTACTCGTGGTGAAACACAAAGCTTGTCAGTTGTAACATTAGGTGCACTTGGAGAACATCAAATAATAGATGGTCTTTCTCCAGAAGATCAAAAAAGATTTATGTTACATTATAACTTCCCACAATTTTCTGTTGGTGAAACAGGACGTTATGGTGCTCCAGGACGCCGTGAAATAGGACATGGTGCATTAGGAGAAAGAGCACTTGCTCAAGTTATGCCATCTGAAGAAGAATTTCCATACACAGTACGTGTTGTATCAGAAATATTAGAGTCAAATGGTTCATCATCACAAGCATCTATTTGTGCTGGATGCATGGCTTTAATGGCTGCTGGTGTACCAATAAAAGCTCCAGTTGCAGGTATTGCAATGGGACTTATTACAGATGGTGATGACTATACAATACTAACTGATATTCAAGGTATGGAAGACCATTTAGGTGATATGGACTTTAAGGTTGCAGGTACAAAAGATGGTATTTGTGCACTTCAAATGGATATAAAAATAAAAGGTATTACTAAAGAAATATTAAGTAAGGCATTAGCACAAGCTAAAAAGGCAAGACTTGAAATATTAAAGGTAATAGCAAAACAAATAAAAGAACCAAGAAAAGAAGTTAGTAAGTATGCTCCAAAGACTCTTACATTTACAATTGATCCTGGAAAGATAAAAGACGTTATTGGTAAAGGCGGAGAAATGATTACAAAGATTATTTTAGAGGCCTCAAACGTTGAGACTGTAACTGATATGAATGCTGTTAAAGTAGATATAGAAGAAGATGGAAGAGTAATTATTTATCATACGGATAGTGATATAATTAATAAGACTGCTGATATGATTAAAAATGTTATAAAGGAAGTAGAAATAGGTAAGATTTATACCGGCCGTGTTGTAAAAGTAATAGAAGAATTAGGATGCTTTGTAGAACTTTGGGAAGGATGCGAAGGACTAGTTCACATCTCTCAATTATCAGATAAGAGAGTTGCTAAGACATCTGATGTTGTAAACGTTGGAGATGAAATAATTGTTAAAGCAACAGGATTTAAAAATGGTAAGTTAAACTTATCTAGAAAAGAAGTATTAGTAAAAGATAAGATTAAAGATGAAAAACCATCAAAAAAGAAAGAAGAAAAAACTGAAGAGTAATTTCTTCTTTTTTATGGTATAATTTAAAATATAGGAGACATAAAAATGAAAATAGACTTT
>UMHA01015358.1_pt1 | contig 43448 bp, 43 predicted proteins | sample 1965401 | NCBI WGS metagenome assembly UMHA01 (sample SAMEA4836085, study PRJEB28245) | human gut metagenome | biome: gut microbiome; material: fecal sample | place: Denmark | collected 2008 | reverse complement strand
TATTTCTTTTTTATTAGTTATAATTTCTAAATTATGTTTATTAGTTTTATTATCTATATATACCTTACTATTTGGCTTACATTTTTTCTTACATTTTGACTTACTTTTGTCAGGATTCTTAATTCTATATTCTCTCATATTCATAGCACCCACTGTTGTTTGATTAGTAAGTACTAATGCATCTTCTATATAATATTTGTTTTCTCTTTTTTCCATCATTCCTGTATCTAAAAAATAATCAATAGCATCATTTATTAATTTTTCTGAATGATTGGTTTCAGTTGATAATTCTTTTATTGTATATGGAATCTTTTTAGATCCTACTTTTTTTATTAAGTAACCATCTTTATTTATTGTTTTAAATATTAGTTTAAAATATAAAATTATTTTTTCATATCCATTAGGTTCAGATTGTAAGTATTTTAATACATCATTATCAAAAAAGTTTGATTTAAGCATAAAGTAATAATATTTTTCTTTATTATAAGTTCCCATGTTTAGAATTATTAATTGATACTAAAAAATCTATATTGATTTTAAAATAATCAATTACTTTCTCCATTGGTACTAAGTTATTAGGTAGTTTAAATCCATTTGATATAATTTCATCTGATATTTTATTTTTAATATCTCTTGCTTTATTTCTTCCCACAGCACCTATTTTCATTATATCTTGTACAGTAGCCCACTGACTGTTTAGTATTTCTAGCATCTCATCTGCCGATAATATTGTTTTACTTTTCATTTTTCAATCTCCTTTTTATTATTTCATTAAAGTTTACCAGACTCTTTAATTACGATATTTTCGTAACATAAAATTATAAAAAAATATATCGATACTGCATGATATAAAATTCTATTTACTACATACTTCATTTACTTCTTTACTACTACATCTAACAATCGGATCGTGTGAAAACTTATAATGCATTTTGATTTCTTCTTTTTTGTTAGATACCAACAAATTATTAACAGAAGGTATATCATATACTCTCATAAATCTTTTAATTAATTGCCATGAAGGACATGTTCTATGTTTTTCAATTGCTATCAATCTATTCTTTGGTATTCCAATTCTTCTAGCTGCTTCATCAATGCTTATACCTAAGTGCACACGAATTGCTCTTAACGTAGCCTGCACTTATTTTGACCTCCTTCCTATTTTAATAATATTACAAAAAATTTTAATTGTAAATAGAAATTACGAAATTTTCATAATTTTACTTGAATGTTTTCGTAAAGTAAGCTATACTTATATTATAGGAGGTAACAATATGGATAGCAGAGATGTATTTATACATAACCTTAATACGATCATGAAAGACCGCAAAGTATCTAGAAAAGAACTTGCTAAAGGATTAAACATTCCTTACACTACTCTAACAGATTGGTGTACTGGAAGAATATTTCCAAGAGTAGAAAAAATAAATATGATTGCTGACTACTTTGGTATCAAGAAATCTGATTTAATTGAAGAGATGCTTGAAGATGAAGATGATTTATTAAATGATGATACTGTTATAGTTGATGTTTTTTCTAAAATATATTTTGGAAATATATTATCTGATAAAACTAATGCATTTAAAGTTGGTGAAGAATTAATACCTCCAGAATGGATAAAGAACAAACAAAGTTATTTTGGATTAATTATGCCTGACAATACTATGGATCCTGAGTTTCATCAAAATGATTGTATAATACTTAGAGAACAAAATAAGATGACTAAAGATGGATTTTATTGTGTTATGGAAAAAGGACAAGATATAGCAACAATTAGAAAACTTATTACTATAAATGATGGAATAATGGTTATGCCTTTAAATCTTGGTGGTGATTTTAAACCTACTACTTATTTAAAAGGTACTATTGAATATGAGAACTTTAGAATTATTGGTTCTGTAGTTCAAGTTAAAAGATATTATGATTAAAAAAAGACCACTGCTGGAACAGTGATCAAAGTGAAAAATCCCTAATTAAAAAGTCTGGTAAACTTTAATAATTATAATAAATATAATTTTGGAGATTTCTCGTCTATAATTATATCACCAATTAGGGATTTCTACAAGAAAGTTGGTGAAATAATGGCAGTTTACAAAGATCCTAAGCCTACTAAGAACGGTAGAGCTTGGTATTTTAAGTTTAGCTATAAAGATGCATTTGGTGCTACTAAGCAATATAGATCTAAAAGATATTTAACTAAGAAAGAAGCATCTGATGCAGAAAGAATGTTTTTAGTTACCTCTACTGATAAAGTAGAAGATAACAATATGACGTTTAAAGATTTATATGATGAATTCAGAATGCATAACGATGAAATAATGAAAGATACTACTAAGTATGGCTATGATAATAAAGAAAAATTTATAGAATGCTTCTTTACTGTTAAAGTAAAAGATTTTAATATTATGCAATTTGAACAATGGAAACGAGAAATAAATAAACTTAATATATCTCTTAGATATAAAAATGACATTTATAAATTTCTTAAATCTATATTAAACTTTGGTGTTAAATGGCATAACTTAAACTTTCAAGCAGTATATAATAAAATGACAAAGTTCCAAGATCCCAATGAACGTAGAAAAGAAATGGCTTATTATACTTATGATGAATTTAAAAAGTTTATTTCTTATGAAGAAGATCTACGATGGAAATGTGTATTTGAAATATTATATTACTGTGGATTACGTAAAGGTGAATTAAAAGGTCTTACTTGGAAAGATATTTATTTTGATAAAAAAGTATTATCTGTTAATAAACAAATAACACAGAGAAATAACCGTGTTAAATTCGAATTCTCAGATACTAAGACAAGAGATAGTAGAAGAATTGTTCCTATTACAAAAGTCTTGTTAAACGACCTTAAAATGCTCTATGAGCATGATAAAAAAGAATACTATGGATTTAATGATGATTTCTTTGTTGTATCTGATGCTAAACCTATAGCTGATTCTAATATATATCTTAGAAGAACTAAACTAGCTACTCTTGCTGGCTTAAAGGTTATTAGGATCCACGATTTTAGACATTCATGTGCATCACTACTTATTAATAATGGTGCTAATGTTACATTGGTTGCAAAATATTTAGGACATACAAAAATCGAGGAAACACTAAATACATATTCGCATATGTTTAGTACCGCCCTCGACTCTGTTGTTTCTGTTATAGATAGCTTAGAAAATGACTAAGCTTTTTTATTTATCTTTTTCAAATCCATATATCTTTAAAAGAATGCTATCAAGTCTCGTTTCAATGTTCTCAATAATATTTGGTATTTTTTCACTCCTACTTTTATCAGCAAAGTATGAATTACCCTCATTTAAATTTTCATTTATATACACATCTAATTTATCCTTTTCATTTTTTATATCAGCTATTTCTTTATCACAACCAAGGTCTTTAGTCATCTTCTCTAAAATTAAAATTTTATTATCTAAATATCTAAAGGAATGCAAGTATTCATCTTGCTTTGTAACATCTATATTTGGTTCGAATACAACTCTTAACTTTTTGTCTATTAATTCGATTATGTTTTCTATTCTTGTATTTTGATTATTCTTTTTTTCATTTGCAATTGTAAAATAGAAAATTCCATAAGTAACAACACCGCAAGTCAAGATTTCAATTAAATTATATTGAAATAATGTTTTATCATTATTTTTAAAACCAAGCCATATTAGAAAACCAGAGATAAGCAAAATAATTATAAAAGTAATTATATAACTCTTTTTACTATTCATATTATTTACCTCCCTTTACTGCTTTTATTTCATCATCAATATATGTTTTAATCTTATCTATCCATACAATATTATCATCTGAAATAATCTCAATATTTTTTACATCATTATAATGACTATTTTTTTCTTTTTTTAGTTTTCTAACCAATCCACCAAATGCTTCTTCTAAAAATGAAGATCCATATCCATATCCACCATCTAAATTCACCACAAGCTTTTCATTATTAGTAATTGATTCTATAAATTTAGGATATAAAATATCATCCCTAAATTCTTCGCCTGAAAAAGCTCCTTGTGTCTTATATCTAGCACCAGGTGTTTCAGTAAATTCTTTTGCTACATTAATCATAACCATATTATTTTCCCTCCTTTTTTATTTCCCAATAGAACACTGTTCCATTTAAACCTTCTTTTAAATCATATTTTTTATTTTCACTATAATACGCTTTGTTTGATATTATAACAAAATTTTCAATTTTTTTGTTTAAATATTGCTCATATATAGAAGGCAATCCATTTCCTCTTTCTCTCTTTCCAGTTTCACTTCTTTTATGCACACCAGATAAAGCTGTCTCAATATATTTATATTCAGCTTCAGCATTAATTGTTTCAATTATTTTTTCAATTATGCTTTTTCGTATTGTTGTTGGTATTCCTAACCCATTATCCATAAATGTATACGTTATTTTATCTATATTGTTTTCAACAAAAATATACCATTGATGTTTAAAAAGCCCCTGTTTTTGATAAGCGTGATCTATAATATTAGTAATCATTTCTGTAAGCATAGTCATTAAATAATTAACATCCTTTTTATCTTTATTTAATTTTTGACAACTAAAATCTATAATTTCTTGTCTTATATCTTTATTTTGATCATTTTCAATATAATTATATCCTGTACCAGATTTTATTTGAATGTTATCATCAACTTGAATTATATTTTCAGCCGAAGTTCTCATATAGTTTAAATATCCTGATCGTTTTAAAAATTCTCTTACATTTGGTTCTTTTGGAAAGTTTCCTATCCAATCTATAGGCAATATTTTTTGTCCTCTTGTATTTTGAATTATTGTCAATAAAAACATTAATGCATCGCTACTTATATATTTAGTATTACTCATATCAATCAAAAATGTTCTTATATAATTATTTCTATGTTGCCTTTGAAGATTTCTTACACCTTCTACAGACCTTATTACTTTATTTAAAAATGTTATTGTTGTATCAGGATTACTAACTATACTAAAAATATCTGGAACGGTAAAAATTTTGTCAGGTTGCCTTTTTTTAGTATTACTCCTTTTTTGCCCTTTTCTTTCATTTGACTTTTTTCTTTCAGTCCTTTTTCTTAAATTTTTTTCATCTTGAAATTTTTTCCAGTTTCTATACTCTGCAGTATTCTTTCTCAATATACTTCACCACCCTGAACAATGCAATTATTATAACATATCACTCTATAAAACAAAATCTTTTATATTATTGGACAACCTCTAAATATCTATCGAGCATTTCATTTTCTGCTTTTGTTACTAATTTAACAAAATCGGTGTAATCACCAGTTGTATGTGCTTTATCAAGTGCTTCATAATATTTTAATCTATTATCTTTTTTAATAATGACTGGTACATATCCACTTCTCATTAGTTCCATATTCATTATTAATCTAGATGTTCTACCATTTCCATCAATAAATGGATGGATTTTAACTAATTCTCCATGTAATAATGCTGATCTTACTATTGGATGATATTTGTCCCATTCATCATAATTCATTATTAATTTTTCCATTAATTCTGGAACCTTTATATATTGTGGTGGTCTATGTTGTGCGCCACTAATAATTACATCATGATTTCTATATCTTCCGGCATTTTCATCATCAATACCTTTTAAAACTAATTGATGTAATCCTTTAATATTCCACTCAGATATTTCACTTTTAGCACCTATTAATTCTTCTAGATACTCAATAGCATTCTCATGGTTTATGGCTTCTAAGTGTTCTTTTACTGACTTACCACCAATAGTTATTCCTTCCAACACTACTTTGGTTTCTTTTAATGTTAAAGTATTACCCTCAATACCATTACTGTTATATGTCCATTCTAGATTAATTGCATTTTGTAATGACTCAGTTGCTTCTTTAGATAATGGCCTTTTACTATTTAATTTTGCAAGTTTTTCATCAACTTCTTTAAAATAATCTTCAGGTAGATCTATTTTGAATTCTATTTCATCTTTTACTCTTTTATCTATTGGCTTATTAGCATCATCTGGAATATTCCATGTTGTACCTATTTTTTCAGCACCTTCAATTCTTCCATCTTGAATAAGTTGTCTTATCCTTCTTTCACTAATATTCCATTTTTCACTTGCTTCTTTTATTGTCATAAATTTCATTTTTACACCTCCAAATTGTATTCTTTAATAATTTTATCAAATACTTCTTTACCATACTTATTTAATAAATAACCTAAGCATATAGTTTTATAAGCGTTTAATCGATCATATAACACATTACTATCAATGCTCTCTATATTCACTTTAGTACTATTATTAGCTACACACAAAGTATCCTCATATACTTCTGTTTCTAATATTAAATGTTCTCTAACTCTTTTTATTACTTTTTCCATGCCTTCTCTTGTTGGATTTTTCTTTTGCTCTGTTAGATCTTTAATATCTTTAGCAACATCACTAATATCTTTTACATCTTTAATATGCATAGTTATCACCTCTATATATAGATTATACCGTTTTTGGAATAATATGTCAATATGTTTTATACCTTTTGCGGAATAATATTATTTTTTCATTCATACGGATCATTTATATTTTATCCGTATCATTGTTAAAATTAAAAATCCATTGAGAATTTTTGCCACTTTCGGCACTTTTTCTCAATGAACTATTTTAAAACTCAATTTTTTTGTACCTAAATTGTACCTAAAATTATTTTAACAATACTGATGGCTCGCAAACCCTTATAAAATGGGCACAAAAAATGAGAGCACGATTAAATGCTCTCTTCAGGGGGCATTAAGAATATCTTACTTAATACCAATATTAATGTATTATTTGCTTATTTTTAAATACTTTTTAATAATAATACTTAATAAAATTTAAAGTATAAAATTAAAAATTGAAAATTTTGCCACCTAAACGCTACCTAAGAAATTAATACATTATACAGTAAAATACACATTATCTTTTTCTAATTAATTGCTTTTGAATATTTTTTTTTAAGTAATTCTCTAAAGGCTTAGATACTTCACCAGTATAAACAATATCTAATTCATGTAGCGCTCTTGTTATAGCAACATATAACAATTTCATATCCAGAGAATTTGACGAAGAATATGTATTTTCATTAGCATTATTAATAATAACAGCATCAAATTCAAGTCCTTTTGCAAGTTGATTTGAAATTGTACAAATTCTAAATCTTTCATCAGTTAAATCATCATTTTCAGAAACATTTGGAATATTAATTCCTAATGCAGATAAATCATCATTTATATAATTAGAAAGTAAATCTGTTTTACTTATTACAGCAATAGTCTTATAACCTTTTTCTTTATACTCAATTATCTTTTTAGCAATATATTCAGGAATGTTTCTTTCTTCTTCCATAAAAGAAACATTTACTTCATCACCATGTCTAACAACTAAATCTGACCTTCCAAGACCAATGCTTTCAGCTACATCATCTGCTACATTCATTATTTCTGCAGTTGTTCTATAACTTTTATTAAAATTAATAATATTTCCATCATTTCCAAACATTGAATTATTAACCTCGCCCCAGTTATTTATACCTCTGTAATCATAAATAGATTGTGCTAAATCCCCAAAGATACTAAATGTTGCTGATGGTAATGTACTTTTTAAAGAATAAAAATTAAATTCACCTAAATCTTGGGCTTCATCTATTACAACATGTCTAATTTTCTCATAGTCTTTATCAGGAGAAATAACTCTCTTAATATAAATCAAGGATGCTAAATCTTCAAAATCATAAGAATTTGCTTTTATATTTTTCATAGTTTCTTTTTTTAATTCACTTAGATATGGATAACTATAGATATCAAATTCAGAAATAGTGTTCAAAAATAATTTGTATAATTTTGTTGCATTAGCTTTAGATTTATTAAAATATTTCCTTAATGTACTTCGACAATTTTTTGATATCTCAATTCTGTCTTTTGAAAACATATTTCTCATTTTTTTCTTTTCTTCATCACTAACGGTTGTCTTGAAAAGTTCAAATGAATAATCTCCATATTTTGTTATTAATTCACTCTGTTTATCTTCAATTAATCTACTTAATCTATCAATTGTAAGTTCTATTCTATTAGATAAATTATTTGAATAACCATTTTCTGTTGTTTTAAATACATTGGTAATTTCTTCACTTGATAAAACTTGAAAATCTCCTAACATGAGTGGCTTGGCTGTAATGCTATAAAAATAAACTCTCAAAAATTGTTCTATCATATCTTTGTATTTCATTGAACATTTAAACTTATCAATATCATTTTTACTTTTTCCGGAAATATTTGCTACCACTTTTTTATTTGATGGATTTATATTTATATCTTCATCAATATATTTTTTTGCAAACATTTCATAAGTACATTGTTCAACACCATCAACATCTAGTTCTGGTAATACAGATTTAATATATTTTAAAAATACTGGGTTTGGGCCAATAACTAAATATTGATTCTGCTTAATACTATTTATATAATTGTACACCAAATATGCGATTCTATGTAATGCTACAGTAGTTTTACCAGAACCAGCAACGCCTTGAACTATAATGTTATCTGATAAATTTTTTCTAATAACATCATTTTGCTCTTTTTGTATTGTAGAAACAATGCTTTTAAGTCTAGCGTCATTATTATCATTTAAGTACTTTTGTAATAATCCATCATTTGAAACTAAATCAACATCAAAATATTCTTGTAATTCACCTTTTTCAATTCCATATTGTCTTTTTAACAACATTTCACCATTAATTCTTCCATTAGGCGCTTCATATCCGCATTTACCAACTTCTGCATCATAATAAAGTGAACTGATTGGAGCTCTCCAATCAGTAACAATAATATCTGTATTTTTCATTACCCCATTTTTACCAATATAAATTGTACTAATCTTACCATCTTCTTCACTTACAAAATCTATTCTTGCAAAATATGGTTTATCCTTAGCTACTTCTAAATTACTTATATGAAGTTTTTTTTGATCAGCAATTCTCCACAATTCTTCTCTATCACCAACAAAATCATTATATAATCTTTTTAAATCTAGATTTTCATCCTGTAAAATTTGTTTAACAATATCTATTGTTTGTTCTAATTTTTCCTTTTCTTTTTCAAATTCTAATTTTTTCATGGAAATCCCCCTTATATATAAGTATTATCTAACTATAATTGATTCAAAATATTTTTCTTGAAATTCTGTTAATGCTCTTATAGCATCATCTGAATAATCTTTACCATCTTTTGAAACAATTAATTTATCATCATCATCATTTGTACGATGTATGATTGCAATTACTTTACCACTACTTTTTTCTACCGGTTCAAATTCTCCTACTAAATAAGCATCTAATTCTTCCCCATCACCACTTACAGTGTTTGGAATAAATCCATAATTTATCATATACATAAAACCATGTTTAGGATGTCTTGTTCCTAATGGTCTATCTATTTCTATAGATACCTCCTTTCCTAAATAATCTTTTGCATTTACTTTTTCCATATCATTTCCTCCATTTCATTCTTATAAAGTAAAACTACTTCTATTTTTAATTATACCATATATTTGATCTGTTTTCTATAAATGAGGTCTAATTTTGTCCTTAACACATCAAATAAATGGATTTTTTTCAGCGTTATAGTTTAAATTATTCTTTCTATATAACCTTTTTATATTTTCTCCAATATTAAAATATTCAGTTTCAGACTTATAAATATATTGTTCTATATATTGTTCTATATCTAAACCTGGATTTTGTTTTACCTCTAAAAGAACATTTTTAAATAACAATAAATCTAATTTTTTTAATTTCATTACATATTGATAAAAATCATTCATTGCTTCGTCTGAAATTGCTTTAGGGGCAGTTAAAGGGTCAATAGCCATATCATATATTTCACTATGACTTTTATGCCATTTTTTTAACGCTAAATAAACTTTCTCAACAATATCATCATCTAATGTATATTTGTTATTGTTATTTATGAAATTACTTTCTTGAAGTTTATTCTCTTTCCTTAATCTTGTATTTAAAGCAGTACCTTCTGCAGAAAACATTTCAGAAAAAATACCTTTAGTTACTGCGAAATCATAGTCTAACATAAATTGATAATTCTCAACTAATTCTTGATATGTAGTTTCTTTATCAAACAATATAAATCCCATTTGCACTATATATCCATGTTTTTTAAATAACTCTAAAGTTCTTTTGTTATCTTCGACAGTTGCTTTTTTATTCATTCTAGTCAACGCGCTTTGAGATCCATTTTCAATACCACAAGCAAAAGAGAAAAATCCAGCTCTTTTTAAATTATAAAGTATAGAATCAGTAACTTTATCTGCTCGTATCTGTCCTCTTAATTTTACTTTTATATTTCTTTTTTCAATCTCATCAGCAAATTCTTCACACCATTTTTCATTTCTATTACCATCTATAAAAGAATCATCAACTATTTTTATATATTTAACACCCTGATTATATAACAATTCAATTTCATCTACTATATTTTTAATGCTTCTTGTTCTCCAAACTTTGCCATTACTAAGTCTAAAAAATGATATAACAGAACAAAATTCACAATTTCCAGAACAACCTCTTGCAGTAACCATACTAACAGATGACTTTTTTTCTAATACAGTTTCCATAGTATCTCTACTAGGAAATGCTAGATTATCTAAATCATCATCTAAGCATCCCATATCATTTAGTATTAGTTTATTATCTTTTAAATACCCAATATTTTTAATATTACATACTTTATCACCATTTTCAATTAAATTAGCTAATTTACAAATTGGTTGTTCTCCTTCACCTCGTATAATATAATCAGAACCAGATTTTAAATATTCTTCAGGATAAAAAGTTGGTCCAAATCCACCACAAACTATCTTTATATTTTCATCATATTTTTTTAGCATCGAGATTAATTTTATTGTTGGTGATGTATTAGACATATAAGAGGAAATACCTACAAATAACAATTTATCCTTTTGACTTATTATTTTACTATATACATCTTCAACTTCTAACTCATTTAACCAAGCATCAATTATTTCTACTTCATATCCTTCTTTAACTAATGCGGATTTTAAATATTCAATTCCTAAATTTTCTTCTGAAGTTCTATGTGTTTTGGGAGATAGCGTCGTTAAAATAATCTTTTTATTTTTCATATTTTTTCACTAATTCCCTTGCTAATTCTTTTACTGCTCCTTTTGAATCGTAAACATTGGCATTTTCAACTATCATTTTACATAATGTGCTTAGTTCATATAATGTTTTTTCTTCCTCTACAGATGGCATAGGATAATCGAATCCTGTAATATAATTATAAGTTCCTTTTATAATTCTTGACATACTTTCATACAAATATAAGAATTGATCAATTTCTTCTTTTTTTCTAATAAATGTATTCCCTGAATTGTTTGTATCAATACTGAATATATCAGACAATACCACTTTATCATTTTTATCATCTAAAATTAGTGATGAATCAATAATATCATTTGCTACAATTTTTTTATTCCATTTATCTTCACATTCAATATTTATATTTTTATAAAGTTCTGGAAAATACAGTTCAATTGCCCCCAATCTCATTTGGATTTCTTTTGTACCCCCTAAAATTTTAGGTATACCATCTTCAACTCCAATTACTGAATGATCATTAGATATTAATTTGCAATTATGATTGGTCATAAGTTCAAACCCTAAACTCGTTTTCCCAGCATTAGCTTCTCCTACCAATACAAATCCATTATTTGAAGAATGAACTAAAGATGAACTATGAAGCAAATACTTTTGTTGTCTTGCTAAGACTTTTGAAAACATTGATAATGCAATATATACTAAATCTGGAAATCTAATACCATCATTTATGATATTTAGTAGTGCAACATTATTTTGTATATCATAATTCATACTTTTGCTACTACTTTCATTAATGATTATTGCGTCATAAAAGCAAATATCTTTTTTATCAACTATTTTCCAACTAGCATCCGTTACTGGAATTGTTCTTTTAATTGATGATTTAATATCAATTAATTTATTTTTTATATTTTCTGAAGTTGTATAGATATTTAAAGTTGCATACTTTTTTATATTTAATTTGACCTCGTATATCATATATAATTTTCCCTCCTAGTTTTACAAATTAAAATATTGTTTAATTTCATTGATTATTTGTTCAATTAAATCATCACCATAATCATTATTATAATAAATATAATCAGTTGATGTTAATACGTGTATCCCTGTAACCATAGGTGAATATGGATAATCTTTCTTTAAAAATATTTTTAAAGGTTTCTTATTGGCAGAAGCCCAACCTATTTCTACATGAACACCACCAGAATGTGGAACACCTGGTATTACACAAACCAAATCAACATTTTTTATAGTTTCAAAATCTATTACTGTACTTTCTTCGGCAGAACTATAAGTCTTCCCCCACTTTTCTCTTTCGTGGGCCAAAAAATATTCACAGTTTATTTTTTTTAGCTCATCAGTCAATTTTGTAAAAAAACTTTTATATTCTGATTTCACTTCATAATTTTCATCACACAACTGAGAATATGGCATTGCTAAAAATACTTTCATATATCCTCCTTAATTATTCATAAAATTCATCTGGAAACTCTCTAAAATTTTTATTTTTTCTAGACATTTTAGAACACACTTCACATCCATAACTATTATAATCTTTTAAAAATTGTAAAATTATTTTTGTTGTTCTTTTCCTACATGATTTTATATCTTCAACATAAGCATTTACTTTTTGATTTTCTTTTAAGTTTTTTATATAGTTTGCTCTACCACTCGGATCATCTATTTGAACAGCGATTCCTGCATAACAAATTTGATTTAACTTTGCACAGGTTGCCTCAGGATCACAAGTCTGTCCAACAATATCCCATCCCATTTTATTATAAAACTCTAATTCTGCTTTTGTTTCAATTCTGGGATATCCATAAAAAGAAACATAGGTTGCTCCTTCTTTTACTGGAAAATCCATTTTACGACCTGCCTCACATAATTTTTCAGTTAAACTATTACAAAATGGTTCAAACATTTCAGCATTATGAAATGATATATTTTGATTCCAATTTAAATTGTAATTACCCGCCCCAATTAAGTCTCCTAATACGTAGACACTTCCTTGTGGCATTTTAGGATTAATTCCACCTACAACAAAAGTACCAATTAACTTTGTAGCACCAGAATTTTTTACAGCTTCTATTGTTTGTTGAAAATTAATTTGATCTGATGGAACTTTTTCTCCATTAAATCTTCCATAAATTATAATCACAGGTACATCATATATATTACCAAAATAACATCTATGAACCGGTCCATAAGAAGTATTTATAGTAACTCTTTTTAAATTAAAATCTTTTATAGTTTCATCGCTTCTCATAATGATAGCTATTTCTGGTTTAAAATTTTCTAACATAATTAACCTCCTTAATTTTTGAAAAACATTGTTGGTAAATACCCATCATGAACTGATACTCTTTTTTTCTTTAATGTTTTAAAATGTTCTTTTTCTAAGTTATCATCATTATCAAATGGACAATATGGATCTCTTTCGTTTAAAGTTTTATACCACAACATTCTTCTATCATATACTCCACCTCTACATTTATCTCTAATAGTGCAATTATCACATTTTTTCGGAATAGGAGCTTGTTCAAATTCTCCAAACTCAATATTAGCTAATACATTGTTTTGCTTAATATTATATCTATTTCTGTAATTTTCTGTAATTAAATATGTTGATGGACAAATACTTCCATCTGGTAATATTCTAATACTATCTATACCAGTATTTTCTTTAATGTCATTATCTCTTGTATATATATTGCCTAATAATACATCACTTAAAGTAACAATTTTATAATTATGATAAATATACTCAATAACATCCATAAGTGTTTTGTAACTTAAGGTGAACTTCTTGTTTATTTCTTCATTATCACTAACAGGTCTATATATATTTAATCTTACCAACGCGTCATATTTTTTCGCGATTTCAAATAAACCATCTATATTTTCATGAGTCATAGTCTCCTCAAATCCAACAAAAACAATTGTAGCTGTTTTATTATCTTTTTGAAGCATTTCAAGAGTATTAATAGCCCAATCATACGCTTTAGGTTGTCCTCTAAAATAATTATGTTTTTCTTTAATTGCAAAGTCTAACGATACATCTATTTCATCAATACACTCTTTATAAATTTTATATAAATCGGGATTTTTATTAACTCTTTCATATATATAACCATTTGTTGTTAATGATTGAGTTATTTTTGGATAATTTGTCCTTACATACAAAATAAACTTAAAAAATTCATCACATATTGCATTTTCTCCAGTACCATAATTTATTGAATCAATTAATTCGTGATTCTCATCAATAAATTTAATCCAATCTATTATTTTAATATCATTGGTACTATGTCTTGTATCTTTACTATAACAAAATTTGCAATTCATATTACAAGAATTTGTTATTCCCCAACCAACATTATATTTTTTCATTTGTCCTCACCTCTTGAGTACAATTATAAAGAAAAAAGCACCATAATACAATGAAGCCATGTTTATAGTGCCCATAAAATTTTTTTATAACTTCATATGATTAATAAATCTTATAAATTCTTGTGTGGTAGTCGATAATAACTTTGGTCTGTGTAATAAGAATACATCAAATTCTGGTAAATTACAATTCACTTTAATCTTTGATAAATTTGGATATTTTTCGATGGTTTTTTCAAATAAAAATCCAATTCCTATATTCTGTTCTGTCATTTCAGCAATCATATCACTTGTCGCTATTTCAAATGATGGCTCAAATACTATTTTCTTAGTTTCAAATAACTTTTTTAAACTTTTTGTACTACTAGATGTTTTTAAAGGAACAATAAGTGGATATTTCAGTATATCTGTAATATCAATATTATTTCCTAAAAGTTCTTTTCTTAATGAACTACAAGCAAATGAACATTTTTCAGTAGCAATTTTTTTAACTACATAATCTTTTGTATTTTCCTCTAAAGGAGAACAGTCAATTAAGATATCTAGTTCATTTAATCCTAATAATTTAAATAATTCTTTAGTTGATTTACATATTACTTCAATTTTAATATTAGGATACTTTTTTGAGAATTCCTTAATAATACCTGTTAGCAAAAATACACCGATATGAGATGGTATTCCAATTGTCAATGTACCTCTTTTCAATTGAACTATATCGTTTATTTTTCTTTCTCCATTTTTTAAATTATTTAATGCTTCCTCCACATATGGCAATAATTCTTCAGCCTCAGGAGTCATAATTAAAGTATTGCCTCTCTCAAAAAGTGTAACTCCAAGTTCATCTTCTAACTTTTTAATATTATAACTAACACTTGGTTGTGTTAAATCTAATTCTTTTGCTGTTTTTGAAAAACTTCCATTTTTGCAAACTAAATAAAATAACTTATATAGTGATAAATCCACTAAAAATTCATTTTCTTCCAACATAACGTTTCCTCTCCAATTGGTCAGTCGCGACTGACCAATTTAGTTAAGTGACAGCAATAAGAGGTATTTTTTGGTAAGGTACCCATGTTTTTTCGTGTTACAAGTGTCATTACTAATCAACAATGTCACTAACTTTAATATTGTAATATTCTGCTAACGCTTTAACTACATCATTATTAAATTTTCTTTTACCGCTTTCATATTTGTTATATGTAGATTTATCTACACCTAAATATTTTGCTATTTCTTCTTGAGTTTTATTGTTATCTATTCTTAGTTTTTTAACTCTAAGTCTTACTTTACTTTGAATTTTCTTTTCTTCATTTTCAAAGTATTCTTTCATAGCATTTGGATTATGTACATCTATAGCAATATACTGTTCTTTATTATTCTTAACAGCAGTAGAATACATAAATAATTGATGTTGTTCTTTAAAAGTTAACTCTGGCATAACTTCAAAAAAATAATCAGATGATACTTTATAAAATTTTGATAAATCCCTTAATACTTGTAAAGGTATTGTTCTATTTCCAAGTTCGTAGTCTTTGTAGGTATTTCTATTAACACCAATTACTCCACATATTTCCTTTTGAGATAAACTAAATTGACTTCTTAGTTCTGCCATGTGTTTACCAATAACAGTATTAATTGTATCTTTTTCTATATTTTTCATTCACAATGCCGTCCTTTCGTAATTAATTATATCACAGATGGTGCAATTTGTCTATTTTTTTATTAAATAGTTTTAGATGTTGATAAAATACACCAAAGATGATATAAAGATGGTATATTATAATTATTAGGTGCAATATAGCACTTTTAAATTACACTATCAATTGCCAATTTACACCTAAAATTGTTCTTTGACAATTTAGTAGTGTTGGAAATCCCCGATATGCCGATACTTAAAAAAAATGCAAGGGTAAATATCTCTATTGGCACGAGAGTTGTGGATAATCTAAAATCCTCGTTACAGATATGGGTAATTCTATATATACATCCTAAAAGGGAGTTGTTGGTAACACTAAAATCATCCATAGATAGGTTGCTATAAAATAGTATCTATATTATAGAAAGTGAGGTGACTAAATGAATGCAAAAGAAACTTTAGAATTAATATCAAAACAATGGTGTAGTTTAAATGACTTAATTAAATTAACTAGTTTAGGTAAAAATAATGCTTCTAAATTAAAAAATGAAATCAGAATTGATTTATATCAACTACCAGCAAAACTATTACCAATGAATGAAGTTGCTAAACAAATCATTTATAAAAATTACAAATATGATGTTACAAGAGATACTCGATAAAAAAGATATATCAATTATATCTTTTTTCAGACTGTTGACAAAGTCGTAAGATTTTGAAAATAGTCTTTTTATTTTTCTTCGACAGTTTTCATTACATTTTTTGTACATTTTTATATTGACTTTAACATTCACCAACAACATATCTCTCATTCATAAATCATAAGCTTCTTTTAGCACTCTTTTATTCGCTTATCTATGTTTTAAATCCATACTATATTTAAATTACTTAATTATGATTAAAATCTCTTTTTTAATTCAATATATAGGATTATAGGCAAAAATATGATATTATTAATATTGAGGTGAATGAGTATAAAAAATATAGAATTAGTAATATCAGAAGGTATTAAAAATGGAAAATGGATTTATATTTCATATAAAAACAACCAAAACGAAATAACATATTATTGGATTGCCATTAAAGACATTGATCTTAAAAAAAGAATTTTATATGTTTCAATTTTTAATGATCAAAAATCACTTAATAGTTTAGATGCAATTATTAAATTTGATAATATTCTTTCTGCAAAATTACTTGAATTTACAACATACGAAACTCCTATAGCGTTAATTAATAAGATTGAAAAAAATCATGAAGATGCCAAATGGTTAAAATATGAATCATTTAATAATAATATTTTAAGATATTATCTTAAATGTAACGAATTAGATAATGACCCTTTTCAAAAAGACACATTTTTAATATCTGGGATAGATAAAAATGTTCTCTTAAAAAAGAAACAAATAGTTTTAAATGAAGAACAAGAAAAACAAGTTTTAAATTATATTAAGAATTATGACGAAAAAAAGCTGTACGACGAAATTAATTATCTTGTTCTTTCATTCTTGTCTATAGATGATAATAATAAAAAATATATTGTTTTATATTATGATGTAAGATTTAATCCATCGAACAAAAAACTTTCAATTAATGACATACCAAGAGTTAATCAGAGTTTCTTAATAAAGGATAAAAGACATTCTTTAAGTTCGTATATAGATATAGATCCTCAAGAATTTACAAATAATATTACTAATCATCTGGAACAATATTTAAACGAATATACAGAATTAATTAGAGTAAATCTCAGAGACTGTGAAATAATTAACCAATTACCTGAATTTTTGATTCTACAAAGAAATATAAGCGCTATTTTAGCCCCTACTTATAACACTATTGAAGAAAAGATTGAAAATGGTAATCTTGATTATCCATTAAAAGCATTCTTTGGCAATACAAATAGATTTGGAGCCAAAAGAAAAGAACCATCAATTGTCATATATGATAATAAAGTTAATATAGATCAAATGAGAGTTATATATAATAGTATGAAATACCCCATTACATACGTACAAGGTCCCCCAGGAACTGGAAAAACTCAAACTATCCTAAATGTTATATTAAGTGCATTCTTCAATTCAAGAACTACACTTATATGTTCATCAAATAATAAACCTATAAATGGGATATTAGAAAAATTAAAGTTTTCATATAAAGATGATGATGATGTGCCTTTTCCATATATAAGGTTAGGAAACCGTAGTGAAGTTGCTAAATCTACCTTAAGAATATTAGATTTATACTATTTTGAATCAAAAATGGAACCAGACGAAGAAAAAATAAATAAAATTAAAAATAAAACAACCGAAGAAAATAAGAATCTTCTTGTTTATTTAGAAACATACGAAAACAAGAAGGAATTAAAATCAAGAATTGAAAGTGCCCAAAAATTGCTCAACTCAATCAACAATCCTTCTAACCATTTGTATCAAAACGTCAAAAAACAAATTGAAATTTTAACAAATGAATACAAACAAATACCTATTATATCAAATCAAGATGTTTTAAAACTTGTAACATCTGTATCAGAAGATAGAAGATTCAAACAATATATGTATTTTGAATCAATTAAATATATAAAAAAACTTAAAGCACCCCGTTATTCTGAATTAATAAACATATGCAAGATTAAAGATGATAACGACAGAATTACTACTTTTAATAAATGGTGTACTAACGATGATAATATTAAATTATTAGAGAATGTATTTCCGATAATTATTACAACAAATATTTCATCTGCAAGGTTAGGAACTGCCAATCACACATTTGATTTAGTAATAATGGATGAAGCCGGTCAATGCAATTGTGCCACTGCCCTACTTCCCATCGCAAGAGCAAAACAACTATTATTAGTTGGAGATACAAATCAATTAAAACCTGTTGTTGTACTAGAAGATATTATTAATGATTATTTAAAAAAAGAATACTTAATAACAAACGATTATGATTATAGTAAATATTCAATATTAGACGTTATGAGGAAACACGATAATATTTCAAAAGATATTATGCTTACTTATCATTATAGATGTGGAAAGAAAATAATAGATTTTTCAAACAAACGCTTCTATAATGGTAAATTAAATCTTGAATACTTATCTGATGAAGGAAATCTATACCTACTTAACGTTAAAAACATTAATTCTAAATTAAGAAACGAAAATTATGAAGAAGCCAAAGCAATAATAGACTACATTAAAAGATACTGCTATTATCACTCCATTTAAAAATCAACAAATTCTAATTAATTCTATGCTAAAGGAAAATAATATTAATGATATAACTTGTGGTACAATTCACCAAGTTCAAGGTGCCGAAAAAAATACAATTATTATTTCATCATCAATATCCCCAAAAACTAGCAAGAAAACATTTGACTGGATTAAAAATAATTCTGAAATCACAAATGTCGCTGTAACAAGAGCAAAAAAGAACCTGATAGTCGTATCAGATGTAGAAGCATTAGACAAGTTATCAACAGACAAAAAAGATGATTTATATAATTTAGTTAAATATGTTGCAGACAATGGAAAATCAGAAGTGTTACCAAACGAATCATATACTATTCAAATTGGTAATTCAAACGGAAGCAAATCAGAAGATATGTTTTTCCAAACATTATCACATTTTTGTAGTGTTAACAACATATTCCAAGCAAAAAGAAATGTTAAGTTAAATTATATATTCCCAAATGACCCTATTATTGCAAAATCAAGATTAGAATTTGATATTGTTTTATATCAGATAGAAGGTATTAATTTAATTCCTAAAATCGCAATTGAGTTACAAGGTGGAGAACATTTTGGCAATATAGATAGAGAAAAATGTGATACAAGAAAATCACAAATATGTAAAGAAAAAGGTATCACTCTTTTAGAAATACCCAATTCATTTGCAAAATCATATGAAACTATTAAAGAACTAATACTGACTAGTTGCGGACAAAAATTTGAACAATTAGAATTGTTTTAAAAAAAATTTAATCCGGCCGAAAACATAGCCCCTAGAAAAATCTAGGGGTTTGTCTACAATATGACAATAAAATTCAATTTGCATTTTTCAAGAGAACCAGATTCATAACTATAATATCATTCATTTATCATATTATTCCTTTATCTACTAGCATATCAATAATAATGTCTGTTTATTTTCCATTTAATCTTTCAAAAGATAATTCACTTTTTAAAAAGTTAAGAATCATTTCATATTCTTTAACATTATTTATTACTTATATATTTATACCTCTTTACCATAATAGTTTACTTAAACCTTTTCTCCATTAGGAAACTCTTCAAAATCTGTTTTAATATAATTAAATCTTTATTTGCTACTAAACATTTATAATTATCCATATTTTTCACCCAATAACTTCTTAATATGTGATATCACCTAGTATGATACCTTCTTTTTCATAAAAATTTATACTTTTAAAATATTTTTCTAATTTATCTTCCTTATCATTTCTTCAATTATTTATTATATAAATTTTTCTTATTAATTATTATGGTGTTAGGATAGACATATAGACACAAAAATTTGAAAGTTATCTTCTTTATCAACTATTAATGCTTGATATTCCTTTGATTTATATTTTCTATTACCTGAATATTCTGGATACCAATCTATTGTTTTAAAATTTCTTTCACCTCTCATTATCTCGCTTAAATAATTATCATTAAACTTATATATTAAAGCATTTTCATATTTAGAATATATTTTATTTCTAAATCTACTAATAGGAACCTTTTGATTTTCTAAATCTTTCATTCCAATAAATAATAAATATTTTTGAACTCTTTTAAGATAATCTATAATCTAACACTTTATCTTTTAGATTATCTTAAATGTATAAACAATTTTTTTATTGGTTTTGCATTTTTTCTTAGGATAAATTCAATTATCCTAAACATTCCCTCTATTTCTTAATAAATTAACTTTACCTCCTAACTCTAAATACATTATATCAATTATGTTTCAAATGTAAACTATTCTATAAAAAACTATTATTATAATAAATAAAAAGTATATTCATAAAACTCCATAGAAAACACCATTTGACAAAAATAGCATATCAACAACTCTGTTGATACACATATAACACAATATGACAAACTTATGTAAAATTAATTATTCAAAATTGACTTCTTCTTTTATCAGGTGATATTATTATATTTGCGCGCTATAAGATAGGATGGAACATAATGAATAAAAAACAAGAAATATTAAAAAATATTTGCAAAAAAAATAAAGGAAAATTAGATAGTATATCAAGAGATGAAGCTCAAGTTACAAAAGAAATTTCAGAAATAGAAAATATTATTATTGATATTAAAAACTTTAAACTTAGTATTATTAAAATTATCTTAACAAGGCTTCTATTAGTAATAACAATAAATTTATTAGTAATGATATATGTATATATAAGTAAAGGAAATAATTATTTAACATTTAACAAAATGATCTCTGTAAATATACTTTTATTAATAATATATTTACCAGATACTTTAATTCATATAAAAAATAAAATACTTATCAAAAAAAATAATTCTCTACATAATTTAGAAAATACATTAATTGAAAAGAAACATCTTTTAGCAAAATTAAAGAAAGAAAAACAGACTATACACAATAATATTATAGCTATAGAAAGAAATAAAATTAATATTCAAGAAAATTGGAATAAATATAATACTATAAATTATTTAGCAAAATAATAGTTATTTATCTATAGTTATGATATTATAGTTTTGGTGATATTATGGAATTAACAAGAAAAAACTGGTCAAAAAAAGATATCAATACTTTTAATTTATATTTAGAATCATTAAAAAATGAAAGTAAAATTGAATGGACTAAAAGAATAGTAAATACTAATATGAAAGTATTAGCCATTAAAACACCTATTCTAAAAAAAATAGCTAATGAAATATACAAAGGTAATTACATAGAATTTCTTTCTTTTATGCCACTTGATTATTATGAAAGCACAATAATTATTGCTAATATTATTAACAAGATTAAAAATAACAAAAAATATTATTTAGATATTTATAGTAGGAAAATAGACAATTGGGCTTCCTGTGATGTACTTAATTTTAATAATGTCAATAAAGAAGAATACTATAATATTTCTTTAGAATATATAAAATCAAAAGAAACATTTGTAAGAAGAATAGGAATTAAAATATTATTTTCTTTTGTTAAAGATTGTAATTATACAGATAAAATTTTTGCCATTTTAGATAAACTATATAACGAAAATGAATACTATGTAAATATGATTATGGCCTGGTTACTATGTGAATTATTTATTTATCAAAGAGAAAAAACTCTTAATTATTTAAAAGACAATAAATTAAATTCCTTTGTCATCAATAAAACTTTATCAAAATGTAGAGATAGTTATAGAATAAATAATGAAGATAAACAATTATTACTTAATTACAAGAGGTAAATATGAATATTAATAATATCAAAAATACTAAATTTCTTAAAAAAATGAAAATTAAAGAATTAGAAGATTTATCAAATGACATCAGAGAATTTATTACTGATAATGTTAGCAACACAGGTGGTCACTTATCATCAAACTTAGGTATTGTTGACTTAACAATTGCCATACATAAAGTTTTTGATGCTGACAAAGATAAAATATTATTTGATGTATCACACCAATGCTATACTCATAAAATTCTAACAGGTAGAGCATCATTGTTTAACACATTAAGACAAACAAATGGTCTTTCTGGATTTCAGAGAATGAGTGAATCTAAATATGACAACTATGAAGCAGGACATTCTTCTACTTCACTAGGAACTGCTCTAGGTATGGCAATTAGTCGTGATATGAATAATGAAAATTATAATATCATTGCTGTAATCGGAGATGGTTCTATAGGAAACGGATTAGCTTATGAAGCAATGAATCAAATTGGTGATACCAAAAAGAAAGTAATTATTATTTTAAATGACAATGAAATGAGTATTTCTAAAAATGTTGGAGCAATACACAATAATTTAGATAGAATAAGAGCAAACAATGGATACAATAATGCTAAAAAAAGCACAAAAAGAGTATTAAAAAACATTCCCATTATAGGTAAAACAATAAATAATGGAATTACTAATATAAAAAAATCTTTTAAAAAATTATATTTAAAAGATGGATACTTTTTTGAAGAATTAGGTATAAAATATTATGGTCCAATAAATGGACATGATTACCACGAATTATTAACATATTTAAATATGGCCAAAAAAGAGAAAGAACCTGTTTTAATACACGTTATTACGGAAAAAGGAAAAGGATACAAACCAGCTTTTTCTGACAAAACAGGATTATGGCACGGAGTTGGACCTTTTGATAAAAAGACAGGAAAACCAAAAAAAGAATATACTCTACCAACATGGAGTGAAGTTATAAGTAATCACTTAATTAATTTAACAAAAAAAGATAAAGACATCGTGGCTATCACTCCAGCCATGGAAGTAGGTAGTAAACTTACTAAGTTTAAAGAACTATTTCCAAATAATTTTATTGATGCGGGAATGGCTGAAGAACATGCCCTACTATTAGCTAATGGATTAGCACTTAATGGAAAAATACCTTTTATATCCGTTTATTCCACATTTTTACAAAGAGGATATGATGAAATAATACATGATATAGCCAGAATGAATAGTCATGTTATTATAGGTATAGATAGAGCTGGTATTGTTGGAGAAGATGGTGATACACATCAAGGAATATATGATATTACATTCCTACTACCTATTCCAAATATTGTAATATCTTGTCCCAAAGACAGTATTGAAGCTGGTAATCTTTTGTATACAGCATATTTATCAAACAAACCATTTGTTATAAGATACTCCAAAGAAAGATTAGAATACAAAAAAGAAAAATATCAAATAATACCAATTGGCTCATGGTCAATACTAGAAAAAGGAAAAAAATATGTTATAATAACTTATGGAGACTTTATAAATAGAGCATATCAAATAAGAAAAAAACTTCTAGAAAATAATATTGACATAGGTATAGTAAATGCTAGATATATAAAACCAATTGATACAAAAATGTTTTCAAATATAAGAAAACAATATACCCATATCTTTGTATATGAAGAATCTGCTATCATTAATTCACTAGGAGCATACTTAGTAAACGTATGTAATGATAATAACTATAATGGAACTATAAAAACATTTGGCATTGAAGATAAATATGTTACACATGGAAACAAAGAAGATATTATTAAAAGCCTCAAATTAGATTATATAAGTGTATATAAAGAAATTTTGAAAGGAATAATTAATAATGGACAAAAAAACAATTGAACTTATCAGCAAAGTAAAAATAATAATTGAAAACAACATAAAAAATAATAATAATCAAGAATTTTATATAGAAGAACAATACTATAGTGATTTTGATGATGGTTTCTTAGATATAAATAGACTTAGATTATTAGGTTTATTATATAATATATGTATAGATTTAAATGTAACATATACATATATAGAAGACAAAGAAAAATACTCTTATTATATATTTAAACCACATAAAAAAGTATTAAAAAAAAGTATGGTTAATTCTTTATGTCATCAGCATAAACAATAGAATTATCACCATACTTTTTTCTTATTTCATCAATTGCTTTTTGAACATTAACGTTATTTTTCTTCTTATTATTAACATTAAATAAATCTAATTGTTCTATATATGTCTCTGAAAGATTTGCAACACCAACAGCTACTCCCCTCACCTTTTTATCTTCATCTATCCATAGTCTATCAAATAAAGTAATAGCATAATTATATATATCTATATCACTAGAAATATAATTATTCAAACTAACTTGTTTACTAACTTTAGAAAAATCATTATATTTAATACCAATATGAACCAAGGAAGCATACATATTTTTCTCACGTAACTTCTTACCAGTTTGCATTGATAAGTCCTTTATGACTTTATATATTTTTTCTTTATCACCATAATCATAAGGTAATACTTCTGAAGTAGATATACTCTTAGGCAATCCATAATCTGACTCCACTTTAGAATTATCTATACCATTAGCATATTCAAACATTTTTATACCCATACTTTTAAAATATATCTTTAACATGTTCTCATCACTATGTGCCAAATCATATATTGTATTTATATTAAGATTTCTTAATTTCTTAGAATATGACTTTCCTATCATAAATAAGTTTTCAATATCTAACGGCCACATCTTCTTTTCAATTTCATCATAAAAAAGAGTATGAACTTTATCTGGCTTTTCAAAATCAGAAGCCATTTTTGCTAACAATTTGTTATTACCAACACCAACATTTACAGTAAACCCAAATTTCTTTTTTATATCTTCTTTTATAGTATATGCCAATTTAACAGGATCCCTAAACCCAGAAACTTCTATAAAGCACTCATCAATTGAATATCTTTCTATATCATCAGAATACGATTTTAAATAATTATACATCATATTTGAATAATATTTATATATTTTGATATTAGGAGAATATACTTCCAAATATGGACATTTTCTCTTAGCATAGTAAATAGGTTCTCCAGTTATAACTCCCCTACTTTTACATAGATTACTCTTAGCAAGAACAATTCCCTTCCTTTTACTCTCATCACCACCAATAACAGCATATCTATCTCGAATATCTATCCTACTTCCTTGTCTTAACATATAACAAGCAGTCCAAGACAAAAAAGCATTATTAACATCAACATGTAATACTATTCGATCCATATACATCACCCATTTTAATTATAGCAAATAATTGTTTAATTTAAAACAAAAAATATTTATTGTAAAAATCATAAATATATACTACAATATAACTATTCAAAAGGAGGAATCATGAAAAAAATTGGTATCATTTTTGCAATGGAAGAAGAAATAAATGCTTTTAAAGAACATATTCATATAGATAAAGAAGAAAGCATATTTGATTTACATTTCTATGAAGGACCTTTTAACAATAACCAATGTATATTCACAGTAAGTGGAGTTGGAAAAGTTAACTCTGCAAGAACTTGTCAAATCTTAATTGACCATTATAATACAGATATAGTAATAAATGTAGGGGTAGCTGGTGGAATTAATAACTCCCTTAAAGTTGGAGATATTATTATTGGAAATAAATTAGTTCAACACGATTTTGATATTACCGCCTTTAATCATAAACTAGGATATATACCCAATATTGGCATATATATAAATTCTGATAATCATCTAGTAAATTTATCAAAAAAAATATTAAAAAATAATAACTACACTTTTTACATAGGAACAATTGCCTCTGGTGATATATTTTGTACAAATAAAAAACAAAGTAATAAAATAGCCAATGAATTTGAAGCTTTATGTGTAGAAATGGAAGGAGCTTCCATTGCACAAGTTTGTCATCTATGTCATATTCCATTTCTAGTCATAAGATGTATCTCTGATGTACCAAATAATAATAATGTTATTACCTATGAAGAATTTTTAGATATAAGTTCCCAAAAAATAGCACTTGTTCTTAAAAAAATAATAGAAGTAGTATAATCTAGTACCCCTATTAACAGTTGTAAATACCCAAATAGTATGTTATAATTTTAAAGAAAAAAATTAAAAAGAAAGGACATTTTTGTATGATAACACGATTAGAAAATATAGAAAAAAAATATAATGAAATTACTGAACAATTAACTCATGAAGATGTTATATCAGACATAAAAAAAATGACTTCATTATCTAAAGAACAAAGAGCCTTAAGTGAAACAGTAGAACTATATCATAAATATTTACAAATACTAGAAGATATTAATACTGCAAAAGAGATGGAAAAAGATCATGATATGATAGAATTTGCTCATGAAGAATTAGAAAGATTACATAACTTAAAAGAAGAAACAGAAAAAAAACTAGAAATTTTATTACTTCCACACGACCCTAACGACGAAAAAAATGTTATCGTTGAAATAAGAGGAGCCGCTGGAGGAGACGAAGCCAATATATTTGCTGGTGACCTATTTGATATGTATACTCATTATGCTAACAATCAAGGCTTTAAAATAGAAGTATTAAACTCAATACCTGGTAGTGCTGGAGGATATGCCCAAATAGAATTTATGGTAAAAGGAGAAGGAGCATATTCCAAGTTAAAATATGAAAGTGGTGCTCACCGAGTACAAAGAGTACCAGAAACAGAATCACAAGGAAGAGTACATACATCAACCTCAACAGTTCTAGTAATGCCAGAAGCTGAAGAATTTGATTATGAACTAGATGAAAGTGAAGTTAGAATAGATATAACTAGAAGTAGTGGATGTGGTGGACAAGGAGTAAATACAACTGATTCTGCTGTTAGATTAACTCATATTCCTACCGGTATTACGGTATATTCACAAACAGAAAGAAGTCAAATAAAAAACAAAGAAATGGCCTTTAAAATTTTAAAAACCAGATTATATGATCTAAAACTTAGAGAACAAGAAGAAAAAAATGCCCAAGAAAGACGTAACAAAATAGGAACTGGCGATAGAAGTGAAAAAATAAGAACATATAACTATCCACAAAATAGAGTAACAGATCACAGAATTGGTTTTACTTCTATGAATCTAGATAGAATAATGGCTGGAGATCTTGGTATAATTATTGAAGCTCTTATAACAGAAAATCAAAGAATAGAACTAGAAAACAATGAATAAAAACGATTATTATAAAAAACTAAATAAACACAATATAGATCCAAAAAAATTAGATTATATCATTAAATATAAAGGAACAAATTCTTTAGATGAAGATATAAACAGATTAATTAATAATGACCCAATTCAATATATTATAGGCAATCAAGATTTCATGGGTAATATAATAAAAGTAGACAAAAGAGTCTTAATACCAAGATTTGAGACAGAACTACTAGTAGATAAAACTATAAAATATGCCAAAAAAATATTCCATAAAAAAATAGATATTCTAGATATTGGAACAGGTTCTGGATGTATAGCAATTAGTTTAAAAAAAGAGTTAAATGCCAACATTACAGGTATTGATATATCTTCTGAAGCACTAGATCTTGCCAAAGAAAATGCCACATTAAACAATGTTGAAATTAATTTCTATAGAAGTGATTTATTTACTAATATTAATAATACTTTTGATATTATTATTAGCAATCCACCATATATCAGTTATACAGAAGATATTATGGATATAGTCAAAAATAACGAACCACACAAAGCCCTATTTGCAGACAATAACGGATTATACTTTTATGAAGAAATTTTAAAAAATATAAGTAGTTATTTAAATGAAACATATCTAATTGCCTTTGAAATTGGTTACAAACAATACCAAGACATCGAAAATATAATAAAAAAATATTTACCAAACTCCTATATAAAATTAGAACAAGATTACTCTCAAAAAGATAGATTTATATTTATATCAAATACTATTTTAAATTAAAGATGTACTATTTGCATCTTTTTTGTTTAAAAAAATTAACTACACCACATAATTATACTAGAAAGGAATAATCAACATGAAAAAACTAGTATACTATACCTTGGTAGTTATAATTATCATAAATATCATTAATATAACAAATAATAATGAAATTATCCCCAATGAATCTATCAGAATGAGAGTAATACCAAATAGTAATAATACAGAAGATATATATATTAAGAACAAAGTTAAAGAATATTTAGAAAAAGATGTTTTAAATATGATAAGTAAAACAAACAATATAGATGATGTACGAGAAATTATTAATAATAATTTAAATAATATTGATAGTAATATACAAAATATATTTTCAAACAATAATTATAATATGAAATATAGCATTAATTTTGGTTACAACTATTTTCCAACAAAACAATTTAAAGGACATACATATGAAGAAGGATATTATGAATCACTTGTCGTATCTATTGGTGAAGCAAAAGGAGATAATTGGTGGTGTGTTATGTTTCCTAATTTATGTTTAATTGAAAAGAACGATAATCATCAATATAAATCTATTATACATAAAATAATAAAAGATATATTCTAAAATAGATAAAAGCCTAATATTATTAATTAGGTGATTTTGTGAATTCGTATATTATTATTCTACTTATAGCAATTAGCCTAAGTATGGATGCATTTTCTTTATCATTAGCTTTTGGTATGCAAGGAATAGAACATAAAAAGAAACTATTTATGTCTATTATCGTTGGCATATATCACTTTATTATGCCCCTAATCGGAGTTTATTTTGGAATTTTTATTATAAAAAACATTCCACTAGATATAAATGTTATTTCTTCTATAATTCTAATATTTATAGGACTAGAACTAATAATTTCTGGATTTAAAAAAGATGATAATAAACTTACCACTTCCATTTCTGGAATACTATTATTTGGTCTTACAGTTAGTTTAGACGCTCTAAGTGTAGGAATCGGATTATCAGCCATCAACAATATCTATATAATAGATTCTCTAACATTCTCAATATGTGCTTTTATTTTTACATTCACAGGATTAGAAATTGGTAATATAATTAACAACAAAATTGGTGAATACTCTAAATTACTCGGAGGTATTGTTCTCACTTTATTAGGAATTATAATATATTTTAATTAGCATAAACATAAATAACTTTCAACATAGTTATTTTTTCTTTTAATAACTACTGACAATTAAATATTATTTTGATATAATTATCCTAGGTGGTAACAATGAAAAAGAATAAAAAGAATATAGAAAAAAAGCCAATGAAAGATTGGGAAAAAAAATTTATTTTTTTTAATATATTAACTATTTTTATAATATGTTCAATATATTCTTATAAATTAATTCATTACTATAGATTAGAACATAAACAATCTTTTTTAACTACAAACAATTTATATGAAACCCTAAAAAATAAGCCTATTACATATAATAATAGTGGACTATACAAAATAGATAATAATTACTATTATAAAGGAAAAGTAACTGATAACTACCTATATTATTCTGCAAGATTATGGAGAATTATTAGTTTTAATGATAATGGTATAAAACTAATCACTGAAGATACACAAACATCTATGGTATGGTCAACAGAAAATAATTATAAAGATTCTTACATATATAACTGGTTAAACATAACAGACAAAGAACATTCTGGAATATTTATAAATTCCTTAAATAACTATAAAAATTATCTTATTAAACACTCATGGTGCACAGATATAGTTACTAAAGATAATCAAACATGTAACGATACATTAAATAATTATGTAGGTCTTATCTCCATAGAAGAATATCTAAAAGCAGGTGGAATTGAATCTTATTTAAATAATAATAATTACTTTTGGACAATTAATGCCAGTGAAAATAATATATGGTATATTTTTGATAAAGGTGGCATAAATGATGAAACAAATGATGATACCGGTTATCACAGCTATGGCGTAAGACCAAGCATCGTTTTAGATATTAATACCCCATTATATAAAGGAGATGGAACAAAAGATAATCCATATATCATTGAAAATGACAATAGTGTCATATTAAATCACAAAAGTATTGGAAGTTATATTAAATATAATGATAATTTATTTAGAATAATAGAAAAAAATGATGATTATATAAAATTAACCCTAGCATATCATTTAGAAGATTCAAAAGTAAACTATAACAATATTAATCAATACTTAAATAATGTACTATTAAATAAATTAGAAAAAAACAATCTAGTAAAATGTCCTTTCTATGGTGGTAACTACAGCAAAGATAACAATTATGATTACAAGGAAATATATAATAAAAAAGAATACTCTTACATTGGATTACCAAGTGTAACAGAATTATTTATAACAGATGATAGTGATATATGGTTAAATAATTATAATAACAATTCACTTATATATACTACTAATACTTTAGGAAGACTATTCTTAGATAATAACGACAACTTACATTATCTAAAACCAAGTATATGTATAAATGGTAATATTACTATATTAAGTGGATCTGGAACCAATACTGACCCTTATGTTTTGGAGGAATAAATATGAAATTAATAACAAAATTATTTATTATATTAGATATTATTATTGTATTTTGTTTTCTATTAGTATATGGTCCATATGACAAAGCAAGAATCTTTTGGATAACTACCTCTATGAATACTATGAATCATAAATACCTAGCACACATCTTTTATTCAGATGATACCATAGAAAAAGTCATGAATAGTAATTATTATGTATCACTTGAAGAAAGCACTAATGTTGATGACATAACTATTGGAACAATTGAAAAAGATAATTACAGTTCCATTTATGAAAAACAAATATTAGATAGAGAAGAAGATGAATTGTATAAACTAATCGAATTTAAATATAAAGAATTTAATTGTTATCTAGTAGCTATATATGACCCAAAAAGAGTACATACTGCCGTAGCTAGTAATAATCTAAATAGAGGACAAATACTTACAGAAATTGCCAAAGAAAACGACGCTATCGTAGCCATAAATGGTGGAGGTTACAGTTGGGCTGATGGTTATCCAGAAGGATTAATAGTACAAAATGGTAATGTTATATATGCAAGAAGCAATAATGGATATGCAAGTGCCGCCATAAACGAAGATGGAATACTTATATCAGGAGAACTATCAGTAAAAGATTTAAAAGAAAAGAAAATAAAAGAAGCTCTAAGTTTTGGACCAGCACTAATAGTAAATGGTAATCTAATCAAAATCGTAGGTACCGGAGGATCAGGAATGAACCCAAGAACTGTAATAGCGCAAAGAAAAGATGGTATCATACTATTTCTCGTAGTAAATGGATATGGACAAGACCTATCGTTTAAAGGAAGAGGTGGTGTATATCTAAATGATCTATTAATAATTTTACAAAGATATGGCGCATATAATGCCATAAATATGGATGGAGGATCATCAACAACCTTAGTTATTAATAACAAGTTAATAAATTCTCCATGTGAACCATTAAAAGAAGGACAAGACTTTATAAGAACAGCCTGGATATTAAAATAAACTGTTCTTTTTTCCATGTATCCTCATATAATAAATTGAAAGGACGGAAAACAATGGAAACACTTAAAGTAGGAACTAAATCAAATCCTAATTCAGTAGCAGGAGCACTAGCAAATGTTTTTAGAGAAAAAAACAGTGTAGAAATCCAAGCTATTGGAGCTGGTGCATTAAATCAAGCTATAAAAGCAATAGCTGTAGCAAGAGGATTTGTAGCACCATCTGGTAAAAATCTAGTATGTATACCAGCTTTTACAGATATAGTAATAGATGGTGATGAAAGAACAGCTATAAAGTTAATCGTAGAGGCAAAATAAGCCTCTTTTTTACATACAAATTTATTTTAAATTTAACAATATACATGATATAATAATTGTAGGTGGAACAATGAAAAATATATATGGAATAACTTATAATGAATTAGAAAACTATTTTATTAACATTAATGACAAAAAATATAGAGCAACTCAACTATATGAATTTTTATATAAGAAAAAACTTACTAATCTAACACAAATGCACAATATACCAAATAAAATAAAAGAAAAATTATTGGAAGACTTTGACTTTTCTTTTATAAAATTAGTATTAAAACAAGAAGATGTTAACGTTAAAAAGTATCTTTTTGAACTAAAAGATCATAAAAGAATAGAAACTGTTCTAATGTATCATGACTATGGCATAAGCATCTGTGTCTCTAGTCAAGTCGGATGTAATATGGGCTGTGCTTTTTGTGAAAGTGGAAGATTAAAAAAAGAAAGAAATCTTGAAACATATGAAATAGTAGAACAAATACTATTAATTGAAGAAGACATAAAGCAAAGAATATCACATGTCGTTGTAATGGGAATAGGAGAACCATTTGATAATTACGAAAATGTCATGAATTTTATAAGAATAATTAATCATCCAAAAGGATTAGACATGGGATCAAGACACATTACCGTATCTACTTGTGGTATAGTTCCAAAAATTGAAACATTTATGAATGATTTCAACCAAGTAAATCTAGCTATATCACTACATGCTCCAAATGACAAAATAAGAAATAAAATAATGCCAATAAGTAAAGCATATAAATTAGAAGAGTTACTAAATGTCTTAAAAAAATATATAGCAAGAACAAATAGAAGAGTAACTTTCGAATATATTATGTTAGAAGGAATAAATGATACTAAAGAATGTGCTATAGAATTAGCAAACATTCTAAAAGGTATGAATTGTTATGTAAATTTAATTCCATACAATGAAACGGAAAATGTTGAATTCAAACGCACAAAAAAGATGCAAATATTATCATTTTATGATATACTTAAGAAGAATGGAATCAATGTAACAATAAGAAAAGAGTTTGGTGGAAAAGTTGATGCTGCCTGCGGACAACTACGAGCTAACCACCAACATGATTAGGAGGAAGTATGCAAACATTTTATTTTACAGATCCCGGAAAAGTTAGAGATCATAACGAAGATAATGTTATAATATTAAATAATACAAATAACGAATTTGTTCTAGCCGTAGCTGATGGAATGGGAGGACATAAAGCTGGAGAAATAGCATCAAAAATTGCTATAGATACCATAACAAATAAGTTTGAATCAATAGAAAGCCTTGGCAAAAAAGAAGATGCCATAGAATGGATGAGAAATACAGTACAAGATATTAATCATAAAATATTTGAATATACTGACAAAAATCAAGAAAGCAAAGGAATGGGAACAACGTTAGTAATAGCGATCAAAACAGATGATTATATATTATATGGAAATATAGGCGATAGTTCTGGATTTGTCATCAAAAATGAACAGTTACACAAAGTAACAAAAGACCATACATTAGTAAATTTACTCGTATCAACGGGAGAACTAACCGAAGAAGAAGCAAAATACCATCCAAGAAAAAATGTATTAATGCGAGCTCTCGGAGCCAATAACCCAATTGACATAGATATTTTTGATGTTGATACATCTGTAAAAGGATTATTTTTATGCAGTGATGGATTAACAAATATGCTAACTAATGAACAAATAGAAAAAGTTCTAAACAGCAAATTATCTATTGAAGAAGTCGTTTTAAAATTAATAAATAAAGCAAATATGCGTGGAGGACACGACAACATATCAATTGCATATTTAAAAAAAGAAAGTGGTGAAATATAATGCTAACAAAGGGGCAAAAGATTAATGACAGATATGAAATCATTAAAACAATTGGCGAAGGTGGAATGGCTAACGTATATCTAGCAAATGACACTATACTAGATAGAAAAGTTGCAATAAAAGTATTACGTGGAGACCTATCTAATGATGAAAAATTTATTAGAAGATTTCAAAGAGAAGCCTTATCCGTATCTAATCTATCACATCCAAATATAGTAGAAGTATATGATGTAGGAGAAGAAGACGGACAATACTATATTGTAATGGAATATATAGAAGGAAAAACATTAAAACAATTACTAAAGAAAAGAGAAACATTATCTTTACCAGAAGTAATTGACATTATGCTTCAATTAACTGACGGATTAGCACATGCTCATGAATCATATATCATACACAGAGATATAAAACCACAAAATATAATGATTCTAGATAATGGTTTAGTAAAAATAACTGACTTTGGAATAGCAATGGCTCTAAATGCAACACAATTAACACAAACAAATTCAGTAATGGGAAGTGTACACTACCTACCACCAGAACAAGCTAATGGAAAAAGTGCAACCGTAAAAAGTGATATATATTCATTAGGTATATTAATGTATGAATTAATAACTGGTTCAGTACCATTTAAAGGAGATAATGCCGTTGAAATAGCACTAAAACACATGAAAGAAAAAATACCAAGTATAAGAAAACAAAATCCTACTATACCACAAAGTGTTGAAAACATAGTAATTAAAGCAACAGCAAAAAACCCAAGAAATAGATATGATAGTGTAAAAGAAATGCACGACGATTTAGAGATATGTATGGAAAAAGAAAATGCTAAAAAAGTAACATTTGAATATCCTGAAAATGATATAGATGATTCTGAACCAATAACAAAGAAAAAAGAAAAAAACAAAATAGAAAAACCAAATGTAGAGTATACAGAAAAGAAAGAAGAAAGTATTGAAGAAGATATCTTAGAAACACCTAAAAAAAGAAATACTGTAATACTACTATTAACAGGAATTGTACTATTCCTACTAATTGTTGCAGGTATATTTTGGCTATCATCAACCAAAGAAGTAAAAGATGTAATTGTACCTAATGTCGTAGGTAAAGAAACAGAAAAAGCTATAAAAGAACTAGAAAAATTAGGGTTTAAATATACCATTGAATCAAAAGAAAATGACACTGTAGCAGAAGGATTAGTAATAAGAACAAATCCAAAAGCAGGAAGCACAAGAAAAAAAGGAGATACAATAACAATAATAGAATCACTTGGCAGTGAATATCACTACTTAGAAGATTACACAGGAAAAAATTATACAGAAATAAAAGCAAAATTAGAATTAATAGGAGTTAATGTAAATATAGAAAAAAAAGATGTAGAAAATAAAGACGAATATAAAGGAAAAGAGCAAAATATAATAGAACAAAAGCCAATTTACAATAAAGATGAAAAGAAAGTATTAGAAAAAGGAGATACAGTTACACTATACATCCCAAATATTGTAAATGAATATCCAGATATGATTGCTGAAAATTGGAGTCTAAGTGATGTAATGTCATTTGCTGAAGAATATAAAATTAATGTAAGTGTATTAGATAAAAACGGAGCAATCATCCCTAACGATAAATTAAATGATTTCTTATCAGCAAGCATCATAGAACAATCAAGGCCACCTAAAGACACTATTATTGAAGGAATAACATTAAAAGTCAAAATATTAGCAGCATATGAATTAGAATCATCATCAAGTAATGATGAAGAAACAGAATAACGGACGTGATTTATGAAAGGTATAATTATTAAAAATATAAGTAATACATACTTAGTTGAAGCAAACGAAAAAAAATATAATTGTCTACCAAGAGGAAAACTAAGACTAACAAAATCCACACCTCTAGTAGGAGATCATGTAATATTTGATGAAAAAAATAATTATATCTTAGAAATATTAGAAAGAAAAAACAAATTAATAAGACCCCCTGTATCAAATATAGATTATGCTGTAATAGTAACATCAGTAAAAGAACCAACACTTGATACAGCCCTATTAGACAGAATACTAACAATCGTCTCTTATAATAATATAGAACCAATTATATACTTAACAAAACTTGATTTAATGAATAATGAAGAGACAGAAAATATACAAAGATATATTAATTATTATAACAAAATCAGATACATCGTAATCACTGATAAAGATACATTAATAAATAAAATTAAAAACAAAACTGTTGTCTTTACAGGACAAAGTGGAGCCGGAAAATCAACACTACTAAATAAAATAGATTCCACACTAGAATTAAAAACAAACGAAATATCAAAACACCTCGGAAGAGGGAAACACACAACAAGACATACAGAACTATTTAAAACAAATAATTGTTACATTGTAGACACTCCAGGATTCTCAAAAATCGACTTTATAGATATGACAAAGAAAGATATTAGAGATAACATGAAAGAAATGTTTAATAATTTAGAATATTGTAAATATAGAGATTGTCTGCATTATAAAGAAGAAGGATGCCATGTAATAGAATTAGTAAAAATGAATGAAATATTACCATCAAGATATAATAACTATATAAGTTTTATTAAGGAGAAAATAAATGATTAAAGTATCAACTTCTATACTAACATGTAATAACAGAATACAAGCAACAGAAGAGCTAAACAAAACAAATACAGACTATATACACATAGACTACATGGACGGAATATTCGTAGATAATAAAGAATTCACTATAGAAGAAATTAAAACACTATCAAAAATTTCTACAAAAAAATTAGATATACACATAATGGCTGAAAACCCAGAACCAATAATACAAGAATTAAAAGATTTAAATATTGAATATATCACAATACATTATGAAATAAATAAACCATTAGACAAAATAATAAATTTAATACATAATCAAGGTTATAAATGTGGTATATCGATAAAACCAAAAACAGATCCAAAAAACATTATAGAATATTTAAAAAAAATAGATTTAGTATTAATAATGAGCGTAGAGCCAGGAAAAGGCGGACAAAAATTTATACCAGATGTTCTAAACAAAATAAAAGAATTAAAACAAAATAATTTAATAATAGAAATAGACGGTGGAATTAATGATACAAATATAGAAGAATTAAAAAATATTGTAGATATAGTAGTCGTAGGAAGTTATATAACCAACAGTAATAACTATAATAAGCAAATAAACAACTTGAAAAATTAGTTGTTTTTTTAGTGTTTAAATTATGGAAAAACAGAACATTATATACATAGAATTATATGAAAGGAGCTAATATGATAAGTAATTTTAATGAAGAAGCACAAGAAATATTAGTAAATGCCAAAATAGAAATGCAAGAATTAAAACACCCATACGTAGGAACAGAACACCTCTTATTAGCAATACTAAATTCAAATACAAATTTAAATAAAAAACTAAAAGAATACAACCTAACATACAATTCATTTAAAAAAGAACTAATAAATATCATAGGAAAAGGAACAAAAAAAAGTGAATTCTTTATATACACTCCACTATTAAAAAAAGTTCTAGAAAATGCCATCATGGATAGTAAAGATAATAATAATGGTCTAGTAACAACAGAACACTTATTCCAAGCAATATTAGAATTAGGAGAAGGAATAGCAATAAGAATACTAATAGGTATGGATATAGATATAGAAGAAATATATGATAATTGTAGTATAAAATTACTTAATAAAAAAGGAAAAAAAGAAACAACTTCCATACTAGAAAGTATTGGAGAAAACTTAACAGAAAAAGCCAAAAACAATCAAACAGATCCAGTAATAGACAGAGAAGAAGAAATAAATCAAATTATTGAAATACTTTGTCGTAGATGCAAAAATAATCCTTTATTAATTGGTCTAGCTGGCGTAGGCAAAACGGCAATTGTAGAAGAACTATCAAGATTAATCATAGAAAATAAAGTACCAAATAACCTAAAAGGGAAAAAAATAATATCTCTGGATATGGCAAGTGCAGTAGCTGGAACAAAATATCGTGGAGAATTTGAAGAAAGAATGAAAAAAATAATAACAGAAATAGAAAATGACAACAACATAATTTTATTTATAGATGAAATACATACAATAGTAAAAGCAGGAGGAGCTGAAGGTGCAATAGACGCCTCTAACATATTAAAACCAGCACTTGCAAGAGGAAAAATAAGATGTATTGGAGCTACAACTAATGAAGAATACAAAAAATATATAGAAAAAGACACAGCATTAGATAGAAGATTTCAAAAAATAGAAATTAAAGAACCAACACTAGAACAAACAAAAAACATACTTACCAAAATCAAACCAATATACGAACAATATCATAATGTTAAAATAAGTGACGAAATAATAAATGCAATAATAGAACTATCTGAAAAATATATATACAATAGAAATAGACCAGATAAAGACATTGATATTTTAGACGAAGTATGTTCAAAAACAAGCATAAAAAAAGATAATAACACATCAACCATAGAAAACAACCTAGAATTAATACAAAAAAATAAGAAAAATGCTATAAAAGAAAAAAATTACGAAAGAGCATTAAGTTATAAAATAGAAGAAAATAACAACGATAAGATACTACAAAAAAAAGCTAAAAAAGTTACTTTGTTAGACTTAGCAAAAGTAGTAAATCAAAAAACAAATATTCCAATATATGAAATTATAAAAGAAGATACAAAAATAATTAACAACATAAAAATCACATTATCAAATAATATCATCGGACAAGATAAAGTAATAAATAGTCTAATAGACATAACAAAAAGAATAAAATTAGGATACAAAGATAACTCTTGTTATTCACTAATGTTTACAGGTCCAACAGGTGTAGGTAAAACAAAATTAGCTGAGACCTTTGCCAAATTATTAGTAAAAGATAATATAATAAAACTAGATATGAGCGAATATTCTGATTCAACATCAATAACAAAAATTATAGGTTCAAGCCCAGGATATATAGGATATGACGATAACAAATATATCCTAAATACAATCAAAGATAAACCAAATTCAGTTATTATATTAGATGAAATAGATAAATGTCACCCAAAAGTATTAAATTTATTTTATCAAATATTGGATGATGGAAAAATAAAAGATGCCAAAGGAAATACCATCTATTTTAATAACACAGTAATAATAATGACAACAAATATTGGACATGAAAAAAATACAATAGGATTCAATACACAAAATAACAAACAATTAACAGAATTAAAAGAAGAATTTAATATATCATTAATAAACAGAATTGATAATATAATTTCATTTAACACATTAACCAAAGATAACATAATAGAAATTATAAATATACATATTAAAAAATTAAAAGAAAAATATAAAAATATCAACATAACAATAGAAAACAACATTAAAGAAGAAATATTAGAATTATCTAATTATGAATTATTTGGAGCAAGAAAAATAGAAAAAATAATAAAAAATAATATTGAAAATATAATTATAGATAAAATCATCAATAATATACATGATATAACAATTTCTAGTACCCTAATAAAAGAATAAATGATATAATATAAGTTGGTGATATTATGAATTATCATAAAATTTGCAAAGAAATATTAACAAATCTAAATTATACTCCAAAAATACTACTACACAGTTGTTGCGCCCCTTGTAGCAGTCAAGTCATCACATTACTAACAGAATACTTTGATATAACTATATTATATTATAATCCAAATATATATCCAAAAGATGAATATATTAAAAGAAAAGAAGAACAAATAAAATTAATAAATGAAATAGAGCATAAAAATAAAATAGATATTATAGACTGTGACTACGAAAATAACATATATGAAAATACAATCAAAGGCTTAGAAAATGAAGCAGAAGGTGGAAAAAGATGTCAACAATGTTTTATCTTAAGATTGGAAAAAACAGCACAAATAGCAAAAAAATTAAACTATAACTATTTTTCAACAACTCTAACTGTATCTCCTCATAAAAACTCAACAATAATAAACAATATAGGATATGAACTAGAAAAAAAATATAATATAAAATGGTTACCTTCAGATTACAAAAAAGAAGAAGGATATAAAAAATCTATTGAACTATCTAAAAAATACAACTTATACAGACAAGACTACTGTGGTTGCAAATACTCAATAAGAAAAGAAACACAAGAAAAAAATAACTATTCCCCTCAAGAATAGTTATTTTATTTTTCTAAAGTAAAGAAACTAAACATTTCATATCCTAAAAAGACACAACTTGCTAAAAAGAACAAAATAGCAATTACCATAACAAACTTATTGTTCATAAATCCTTGCATAGCAGAATTATTAGGCTGAACAATATTTTTTACTTCCTGAATAGGTGCTCCCTGAAAAGTAACATTATCATCCGTTCCAAATTCTCTAACCGTCTCCAAATTTGGTTCACTAACAGAAATATTTCCTTTATTAACTTTATCTTCTTCCTTTAAAGCTCCTAACAAATTCGTTTCTTTAGAAGCATCAAAGAAAACATTATTATTCAAAACTGAAGACGTTGTAGTAGACTGAACATTACCATTAACAGGAGACATAACTTGTGTCGCTTCCACATCATTAGGAATATTATTATTTAAAACACTAACAGTTGAAGAAGAAGTTTGTTGAACCCCAACATTATTATCAACTGTTTTAACATTATTATCTAACACAACAGGATTAATTATATTTTCAGTAGTAAAATCATTTAGAGCAGAAGAAGCAATAGTATTATCAACAGTTTGACCACCTAAAGAAGAAGGATTAGAAACAGCAACAGTTTCCGTAGCCAAAACATTAGGAGTAGAAACATTCAAATTATTTGATTCAGGCAAAACATTACTATCCACTTTTGGTTCCTCAAAAATAACACTACTATCACTAAAAATAGAATCTGTATCTTTTATAGTTGTAAACTTATCACTATAATAATTAATAGCTTTAGTAGCTATATCCTTTTTAATCGTTGCAACATATGTTTCTTTTACATTAATTCTTTGACCATCAACAACTTTAAAATTCGTAAATTTTACATCATCAAGAGATGAATTATCAACAGATCTCTTAATAAGATTTTTGACAAAATTATCTAATTTAAATTTCTCATTAGCATCAGTTATATTAACAAAAGAAGAATTAATAACCTTTGAAACAAAAATATTTGCATTTTCTTCATCCCTAGAAATAGTATAAACAGCATAATCATTACCATCTAAAGAAATATAAGTGATAATCTTAGCTTCCCTATTTATCTCATGTTCATCTATAATTTTAATAATATTATTCATAGTTCCTCCTTATCATCATAGAACTCTCTAGCATAAAAATTATAACATAAAAAAAGCTAATAAACAATAGTTTTTATAAAATTGAACATATTAAACACTTTATTTACATTAAGTTAATAATTAAATCTATGCTTTTTCATTTAATTTTTTAACTCTAATTAAAGTATTTTCATTTACTTTCTTATTCTCTTTCATTTTTTTATTAAGAAAAACTATTTTTGCTTGATTATTAACCATTACCTTTCTTAAAGTATTTATCTTTTTCAAATAATAATTATAATTAGGCAATTGTTCTTTATATAAAGAAAACTTAGAAATATATTCATCCCTCAAACTATCAATATCACTAATTGTAGAAGAAATATATTTATACATATCATCCATATCATTAATAGAATAATTTAATTTATCAATATAATCATCAGCAGTATAAACAATTTCAGTCTTCTTCGTAGAAGCAATAGACTTGCGCAAATTAGAAACCGTCTTCTTAGTTAAAGAAGTTTGTAAAGAAATACTAGGAAACAATCCCTTAAAAGGAGACAAAGCAAACAAACCAATCAATTTAATTCCATTTAAAAGTAAACTACCAAAACCAGACAAATTATAATGAACAGATTCGTAAGAAGAAATATTACCTACTTTAGAACTAATTTCCTTCAATAATTCTTCCTGCTTACTATATATAAATTCGCATCTAGAAACAATATTTTCTTTATTAAAAATATCATTTTGATATTTTTTAAAGTCAATATTAGCATCTTCTAATTTCTTAATCTTTTCCTCACTTTTTTCTTCTAATAAAGCACATTGCTCTTTAACTTCTTCTAATTTAGAATATAAATATTTGTAAGAATCTAAAATTTTATAATCTTTTACTAAATTCTTTCTATCTTCTAAATTACAAAGTTCTCCAAACAGTAAAATCTTATCCAATAAATTCTTATCATCCATATCTAAAATATTTTCAAAATAATAATTTTCTTTATATATATTATATTGCTTATCTAGCTTATTTAACTTATCAAGTAATTGTTTAACCTTTTTCAAATAGTCATTACACTCCTGAAGTAAAGAAGAATCCATATCAAATTTACTCAAAACGTATAATTCACTATTTAAAACTTCTAACTTATTAATTTCATCAATAAAGTTCTTCCTTATCCCTATCAAAATATCTTTTTTTAATTCTTCTATATCTGTCAAAGAAGAAACATAATTAAAATTATAAACAGAATTATTTTTAAAATTATCATAATTATTTCTTTTTATTTTGCTTTGAGAAACATTTATTATCTTACTTTGTATATTAATATGCTTAGTTCTGTCATCCTCAAGCATTTTTTTACCATTAAAGCTTTTATTATCTTTATTGCTGATATTATTACTTTTATCTTTATTAGTAGTTTTTGTTAAATCCTCAATACCCTTCCCAAATAACATCAAAGGAACAAGCATAATTCTCTTAAAAAAGCCAGTATTTTTTTCCAATTTATCGCCTTCATTATTTTTATTCTTTTTACGCTTAAATTTAGCAATTAACTTAATTCTATCACTAAACCTACTCTTTCCCTGTTTACTCATAAGATCACACTCAAAAAAATTATAACATTATATAAAAAAATAGTAAAGAAAAAGACTAGAAAATCTAGTCTTCTAAAAATTCTTGTAGATTTTTATTGAAAGTGCACAATTAATGTGCAATAAGT
>UMHA01024759.1_pt1 | contig 43961 bp, 30 predicted proteins | sample 1965401 | NCBI WGS metagenome assembly UMHA01 (sample SAMEA4836085, study PRJEB28245) | human gut metagenome | biome: gut microbiome; material: fecal sample | place: Denmark | collected 2008 | reverse complement strand
GGAGACTGCTGGACTCGAACCAGTGACCTCCTGCGTGTGAAGAACTGCGTAATGCCCGGCGCAGGCGGTCATAGCCGACGCGTCCCGCATCGTCACAGCCGTTTGCTGCACCGCAAGTTCTCAAGCTGTACACTGCAACAGCTCTTTACAGTCTAAAAAAGCCCGACACATAACACCATCCAATATCTGGTAAAATCAATCAACACCGTGCAGGGAAGATCACACTTCCTGCCAAGCCTTTTTCATAATTGAAGCCGGGCTCTTCGGCTGAATGGATATGCCCCAGAAGTGTTGTGCGCATTCAGGCAACAAACTGCGGCTATTACACCGCCGACACAGCGGATTCAACCGCTTCCCGAAGGAATCGGGCCGTCTCCGACTCGCGGCAGTCCAGCAGCTGCCGGGGTGTTCCCGTAAACACGACGCTGCCGCCGCGGTCTCCGGCCCCTGGCCCCATATCAATGATCCAGTCCGCCTGCGCGATCACTTCCAGGCGATGCTCTACGACGATCACCGTATTGCCCTGATCCACAAGCTGGCGCAGGAGCTTGAGCAGCAACTGAACATCATTACGGTGCAGGCCGGTCGTCGGTTCGTCGAAAATGTAGATATTGCCGCTTTTTGTCAATTCGCTGGCCAATTTCAGGCGCTGCACCTCGCCACCCGAAAGAGTACTGAGGGGCTGGCCCAAGGTCATGTAGCCCAAACCGACAGCCTGCAGCAGCTGCAGCGGCTCACGGATCTGCCGCTGAGTAAAGAAGGAGAGTGCCTCTGTTACCGTCAGCGCCAGAACCTGCTCGATCGTCTTATCCTGATAGGTATAGCTCAACGCTGTGGGATTATACCGCCGTCCGCCGCACTCCTCACAGGTGATGGCCACCGGGTCTGCGAACGCCACATCCGGCATGATCTCGCCCTTGCCCTTGCACACCGGGCAGCCGCCCTTCGAGTTGAAGCTGAACCACTGTGCGCTGACGCCGTTTTCACGGGCGAAAACCTTACGGATCTCATCCATTACACCTGTATACGTGGCGGGCGTAGATCGACTGGTCGTACCAACCGCTGCTTGACTGATCAGAGTGGCTTCGGGATAGCGGTCAAGGAACGCGCAGCAGGTGAGACTGCTTTTTCCTGAGCCCGCCACACCTGTAACAGCCGTCAGCACTCCCTTGGGGAAATCCACAGACACGTTCTTCAGGTTGTGGATGCTGGCATCAGAAACCGGAAAGCTTTCCGTCCATGACAGCGGTGCGTCATTCAGCGCCACACGTTCGCGTAACACCTCAGCCGTTAATGTCCCCGCGCTGCGCAGCTCCTTGGGCGTCCCCTGAAATACGACTTCGCCGCCTCCGCTGCCGGCACGAGGGCCAAGCTCGATAATATGATCCGCCAGTGCAATGACCCGCTTGTCATGCTCCACCACCAGCACCGTATTGTGCTGATATCGCAGCTGCAGCAGAAGGTCACAGATCCGCTTCACATCGGATGGGTGCAGTCCCGCAGTCGGTTCATCGAAGATATAGGTGATATTGCTCAAGCTGCTGCCCAGATGGCGGACCATCTTCAGCCGCTGAAGCTCGCCGCCGGACAGTGTGTCCGTGCGGCGGGAGAGCGTCAGATAGCCCAGGCCGACCCGAACCATTGCTTGCAGACCGACACAGATCTGCTGCGCCAAAGAAGCACCCAGCGGATCCTCTATCGCTTCCAATACAGGGATCAGACGGGACACCTGCATATCGTTATAATCCACGATATTGTATCCGTTGATGCGCGAAGCCAGTGCCGCCGGATTCAGGCCGCTGCCGCCGCAGGCGGTACAGGTATGGCGGCACATAAGGGACAGCGCTTCTTCCTGCACACTCTTTTTCAGGCCCGCAATGTCTCTATTCCGATACAGGCGGTTAAACCGCATAACGACACCCTCATAGGGCAGGTGCGAGACCTGCCCTGTATTTTTATAGATGTGGTCGATGATCAACGGCTCCTTTGTGCCGATCCGCAGTACCTCCCACTCCTCCGGCGTATAGTCCCGCAGCTTCTTGTCGGGATCAAGATAAGGGTTATTGGTGAAGTAAATGCTCTGCCAGCTGCCGCTGGAAAACTGTGAAAAGCGGATGGCACCTTCATTGATGCTTTTATCTCGGTCGAACATTGCCTCCTCGTTCAAGGACGTTTCCTGCCCCAGACCGGTACAGACCGGACACATCCCGTGAGGGTGATTAAAAGAGTATGCCATGGAGCCGCCCGCACTGGGTGCGCCGACACGTGAGAACAGCATACGGATCAAAGGCGCGATATCTGCGGCGGTTCCGACCGTAGAGCGGGCGTTGGCGCCCATCGGCTTCTGGTCAACGACAACACAGGGGGTCAGGCCCTGAATTTTCTCCACGTTGGGCCGCTTGTGATGCGGCATACGGCTCCGCAGGTAAAGCGGCAGCGTCTCCTGCCACTGACGGCGGCTTTCCTCCGCGATCGTATCAAAGGCCAGGGAGCTTTTACCGGAACCGGAGACGCCGGTCAGCACGACCAGCCGTTCCTTGGGAATACGAAGCCGGATATTTTTCAGGTTATTCTCCGCAGCGCCTGTGATCTCTATCATTTCACGCTCTTCCATCACCGGTCGCTCCTTTCTGTACTTTCATACCGTTTCCTTCGATCCGCTGCTTCAGGCAAACCAGATCATCCGCCGCCGTGCGGGTCCGTTCATGGTCAGCGCCGAGAAGTCTGGTATAGATCCGAACAGCCTCCTTCAGCGCGGAGAGCCCACGCCCCAGCTGTCCCAAGCCCTCATAGCACCAGCGCATATTCTGGCATATCGCCGCGTATTCCAGCGTTTCCCCTTCACAGCGCAGCGTATAGGACGCCGACTTCCGGTACAGCGCGATCGCCTGCCAGTAGTTTCCCTCCGCATACAGAAAGCCACCCATGCTGTTAAGCGCATCCACGTAGTGCCACCGGTTCTCGTCTGGGCAGCGCTCGTACTCCTGTAAGGCACGATTCATACAGCGTGTCGCCTGTTCGTGGTCGCCGGCAGCATAGTGCAGCGTTGTCAGATTGCTGTATGTAATCCCCAGTGTAAATCGGAGCGCAGGTGTGCTTTCTATCAGCGTTACGGCCTCTTCCAGACAGGCAAGAGCCAAGGTGGACTGTCCCGCCTCCTGATAGGTCTGAGAAAGATTATTCAGCAAGCCGATATAGGCGGTGCTCGCCTTTCCGCAGAGTTCGTGATACAGCTTTCTCGCCGTCTGAAACAGTTCGATCGCTCTGTCATGATCCCGCATCTGCCGGTATGTTCCCGCCATATTGTTGAGCGTCGCGGCATACAGTGTGCTTTTCGTCGCGCCTGCGTTTTCCGCTACGGTTTTCGCCCGCTCAAAGGCCGCCAGCGAATGGTCATACTGCTCACACTCGCGGTAGAAGCTGCCCAGTTCATCACAGACGGCCACCATATATTCCACATCGTCCTGAGGGCGATTCTGTTTGATACAATCCAGCAGGAAGGTCTCCACTTCAACGGGATCACCGCAGCAGCGGCAGTCATTGAGCTGCTCATAGAATTGATCGAGTCTACTTTGCGTAACGATCCCCTCCTTCCATTATTTTGTAAGAATTATACCATTAGCAGTGTCGGGATGGTTTGCTGCTTCTCGTGTGAACTTTGCCGCTTTCGGCACATACTGTCTCACGCGATGGACAGAAAGATGAGATTCGGCAAAAAACAGGTGAAGACAGGCACATTCTGTATGGTCTGAACACGATAGAATAAAGATAACCGGCAGGTGCTCATTCGCCGTCCGGACAAATGATTTTCAGGAGGTCACTATGGATAATTTTACTTTTTATAGCCCCACCTATTTCGTCTTTGGCAAGGGTACCGAAAATGAGACCGGTAAGTATGTAAAGCGTTACGGCGGTCATAAGGTTCTGATCCATTACGGCGGCGGCAGTGTCAAGCGCAGCGGCCTGCTGGATCGCGTCAAGGCTTCTCTGGACGCAGAGGACATCGCCTATGTAGAGCTGGGCGGCGTCAAAGCCAGCCCCCACGCCGATCTGGTTTACGAGGGCATCGAGCTGGCCAAGCGCGAGGGCGTTGATTTCATCCTGCCCATCGGCGGCGGCTCCGTTATGGACTCTGCCAAGGGCATTGCACTGGGCGTGAAGTATGATGGCGATTTCTGGGATTTCTACTGCGGCAAGAAGGGCCCCGTCACCGAGGCACTCCCCGTTGGCTGCGTCGTTACGATCGCCGCCTCCGGTTCTGAAGGTTCCACAGACTCCGTGGTGACGCTCGTCACCGAGGACGGCCACCAGTATAAGCGCTGCGCTGACGGCGATATCCTGCGTCCCCTGTTCGCCATCATGAACCCCGAACTGATGATGACGCTACCTCCTTATCAGACCGCCAGCGGCCTGGCCGATATCTTCGCCCACTGCCTGGAGCGCTATTTCTCCCATACCAAGGACTGCGAGCTGACCGACCGTATGCTGGAAGCCGTCATGCTGACCATCATCAAGGAAGGCCGCCGCGTCATGAAGAACCCCAACGATTATGAGGCTCGCGCCAATATCATGTGGGCCGCCATGGTCGCGCAGAACAACAGCACCGGCGTTGGCCGTGCACAGGACTGGGGCACCCACCATATGGATAACGAGATCGGCATCCTTTACGGCGCTTCCCACGGCGCTGGCCTGGCTCTGCTGTTCCCCTACTGGATGGAATACGCCATGAAGGCGAACGGCCCCGAGCTGTTTGTGAAGTTTGCCACCCGCGTCTTCGGCTGCCAGAACGATTTCGAGCATCCTGAAGTCACCGCTATGGAAGGTATCCATTGCGTGCGCGAGTTCATGAACGAGTTGAACATGCCTGCCACCATCAACGAGCTGGGCGGCAAGGAAGAAGACATCCCCGTCATGGTGGAGAACATGTTCCATGGCGCTCCCAACCACGGCAACTTCGTCAAGCTGACTCCGGAGATCGCTGCTGAGATCTACCGCATGGCGCTGTAAATCTATCAATCCATTTCTCTACTCCTTACCATTCACCTCTTTTAGGCAGGAAACGCCGGGGATACAAAACGTATCCCCGGCGCTTCCATCCCCACACGATTAAGCCACTCAGATATCCCGCGCCTGTCAAAGCATGCACGGGATGTACTTCTCAATCACTTTATACCACTTGCCTAAAACCGTACCACTCGCTATAATAGGGAAAGCTTTGTGCCTTAAGTAGAAAGGAATGATACCGTAATATGCAAACCATCAAGAAATATCTTTCCGGCATGGCGGTGTGCCTTGCCATCGCCGTGCCCTCGTGGCTGCTGGGTAAGCTGGTGCCGGTCATCGGCGGCCCGGTGTTCTCCATCGTCATCGGTATGGTCATCGCCCTGTTCTGGACACCGGGCGCGGCCTGCAAACCGGGGGTGGGCTTCACCTCCAAGAAAATTCTCCAGACCGCCGTGGTGCTGCTGGGCTTCGGCCTGAACCTGAGTGTAGTGCTGGAAACCGGAAAGCAGTCTTTGCCCATCATCGTCTGCACCATCGCCACGTCGCTGCTGGTGGCCTTCGTCCTCCACAAGCTGCTGCATATCGACGGCAATATCAGCACCCTTATCGGCGTAGGCTCCTCCATCTGCGGCGGCAGCGCCATCGCCGCCACCGCGCCGGTGATCCACGCTGACGACGAAGAGGTAGCGCAGGCTATCTCGGTCATCTTCTTTTTCAACGTGCTGGCAGCACTGCTGTTCCCGCTGCTGGGACAGGCCATCGGCTTTGACACTACCTCCGGCGAGTCCTTCGGTATCTTCGCCGGTACGGCGGTGAACGACACCTCCTCCGTCACGGCGGCGGCTTCCACATGGGACAGCATGTGGGAGCTGGGCAGCCAGACGCTGGATAAGGCCGTGACCGTCAAGCTGACCCGCACCCTGGCCATCATCCCCATTACGCTGGTGCTATCGCTGATCCAGGCGAAGAAGGCTGGGAAAGGGCAGGGCGGCTTCCGGCTGAAGAACGCCTTTCCTATGTTCATCCTGTGGTTCGTCTGCGCGTCGGTGGTCACCACAATCTGCACGTCTCTGGGCGTACCGTCGGCGGTGTTCCAGCCGCTGAAGGAACTGAGCAAGTTCTTCATCATCATGGCTATGGCAGCCATCGGCCTGAACAGCAACGTGGTCAAGCTGGTGAAAAGCGGCGGAAAGCCGTTGCTGCTGGGTGCCTGCTGCTGGGCGGGCATTACCGCTGTCAGTCTGCTAATGCAGCATGTTATGGGGCTCTGGTAATAAAAACATGACGGTTTTACCTTATTTATACTAAGAAAGTGAGCCGGACAGGAACTCCTGCCTGGCTCACTTTTTTACATAGCCCGCTTGAGACAGATCTCTTCACGGTACACTTCACGGTACACCTTTGGCGTCATTCCAGCAGTATAGAGATCGTACAGAAGGCTCTTTACTGGTATTGCGTCCTGCATCAGCGGTGTTTACCGGTCACGATGATCGTGACGTCCCCACTGGAGCACCGGTTCCCGACAGCCTGACACGACAGCTTTTGAGAAACTGCTTATAAAAAAGAATGCCGACCGACGCTGTTATCATTTCTGTGACCGGGAACGTCCACCAGAAATAGCGAAGGCCCCAACGAGAGAACAGATAGCCCAACGGGACAAACAGCACCACCGTCCGGATCACCGTCAGCAGAGAGCTTTTCAGGCCAGCGCCTACCGCCTGAAAGAATACCGGAAATATCAGAGCCATTACCATCGGGATAAAGCTGACGCCAATAAAACGGAATCCATAGGTTCCGATCGCAATGACCTGCGCATCCTGCGTAAATACCCGCAGCAACGCAGCAGGGAACGTGACAAAGCAGAGCGTCCCAACAGCCATAAGCGCAGTTCCCATCCAAATTGATGTCAGCAGCACCTTCTGGCAGCGTCCGATGTCCTTCGCCGCGTAATTGAAGCTTATGACCGGAACAATACAGGTCTGCATCGCGCACAAGGGGATAAAGAAAAAAGTCTGCCATTTGTAGTACAGGCCCAATGCTGTTACAGCCTGATCTGAAAATCCGGACAGGATCAGGTTCAGGCCCAGAATGTAAAATGTATAGGCCGACTGCATCAGGATGTTCGGGATCCCCACCTGAAAAATCTTTGCGATATGATGGAGATATACCTCTTTACCCGGAATGCGGCGGAAGCCTCCGCGAAATACGAACAGTGCGGCAACCGCCTGTCCGGTAACTGTCGCGATCGCAGCGCCGCGAATCCCCATCTCAGGAAGCCCCAGATACCCGAAAATCAGCAGTGGGTCCAGAACGATGTTGGTCACAGCGCCTAGGATCTGCGCGATCATCGGCGTTTTCATGTCGCCGTTGGCTTGCAGCACCTTTGTCCAGGTGCTTTCAAAAAACAATCCGAAGCTGAAAACACAGACGATCCGGCCATATTGCACAATGTCCGCGATCACAGTCTCGGAGTTGGTTGACATCCGTGCATAGGCCGGCAGGATCAGCCAGCAGACTGTGGCAAACAGCAGCCACATAGCGCCCGCCAGCAGTGTGCCAACACCGGCGTATTCTTCCGCTTCGCCGTCCTGTCCGACGCCGAATCTCGCCGCCATGATGGTATTCATGCCTACCCCCGCGCCCACGGCGAAGGCGATCATCAACAGCTGCATCGGGTAGATGATCGACAGCGCTGTCAGTCCAGAATCGGAATACCGGCCTACAAACACGCTGTCAACGATGTTATACAGGGCTTGTATCAGCTGCGCCAGCATAACAGGCGGCGCAAGCTTAAACAGTATCCTGCTGACCTTTTCTGATCTGAATAGTTCTGTGGTCTCCGTTTTCATAGGCTTCTGTCCTTTTCATAATACACAGCTTGCTGCATGCGTCATTGCGGCAAAGCCGCTGCGCATTGTAGCACATAATATATTTCAAGGCAAGAAATGCGCAGACAGTGTCTGCGCATTTCTCTTTGTATGAGGAGGTAGGAGACGGCAGATTGGCAAATCTCTGCCGTACTATCATCTAGGATGAAAACAAAACGTTGGTCGCTGGGTGTCTGCTTATTTCGCGGTGTACACGCCCTCGCGCAGGTAAGCCTGCAGCTGCTCGTGGTTCATGTGGCCGATGTCCAGATAATCCAGAGTGTACTTGCTCTCGGCGGCCAGATCGCGCTTCAGCATGGTGCTGGCCAGCAGGATCATGGAGTCGATGATGGGGGTAGCTACGCCGTACTTCTTGCCCAGCTGGCTCATCAGGTAGCAGCCCACGGGCACATCCTCGGTGATGTAGCGGTTCTCCAGATCGAAGGGACCGTCGCCGTAGAAGTTCTCGTACTTCTCGGTGAAGGGCACTGCGAAGTCGGGGCCCATGTACTCCTTGCCGTACATGGTGGTACGGGAGAAGAAGTCCTCATAGTTCACGGTGCACAGACCCACTTCCATCTTGGCAGCCAGGGCCTTCTCTTCCTCCCAGAACTTGGCCTGAACCTCGGCGATAGCCGGGCACAGAGCGAAGCCGTACAGGGAGTAGTTCTTCTTATCCTGACCCAGAACGGTATCGAAGTTCTGCATCACGGCAGCGCCCAGAACGGCGCCGGGAACGTGGATAACGGGGTTGACGTTGGACAGGTTGATGTCCAGAACGGTGTTGCCGCGAACGAAGCCGTGGTGGAACTCCTCGCCCTTCTTGGAGATGGTAACTTCGCCGTCAGCATCCATGATAGCACCGAAAGCGGGAATGTACCAGGCGGAAGCCATGAAAGCGTCGGTGTCGGTGTCGGGCAGAGCGCAGCCACGGATGGTGGTGATACGGTCCTCGACCTTGCACTCGTTGGTGACGACGCCGCCGCGGCGCACGATACGGATGCCATAGGGAGCGGTGTACCAGGCGCCAACGATGACCTTCTTGGTGCAGTTCATCTCACGCATCAGCTTGCGGAAGATGAAGGTGCCGCAGTTATCGGGCAGGATGTGGATGACCTGGCCGTCCTCCAGCAGGGGAATCAGCTCACGGAAGATGGTCTCATGGGCCACGGCCACGGCGGCCACGATGATGATGCCGGCGCCCTTCACGGCCTTAGCCATGTCGTCGGTAGCCAGAGCGATCTTCACAGTACCCTTGCGCTGATAGCCGAAGTAGCTGAACTGTGCACCAGCCAGAGTGATGCCGGTCTTCTCGATGTTGGTGAAATTGGTCTTGGCGAAGCGGGGCTGATCCCACAGACGGACTTCCTTGCCGGCCAGAGCGCAGTCAGCAGCCATGGTCTTGCCCACAGCGCCGGCGCCCAGGATCGCGATAGGCATATCCTTCAAATAACTCATATCCATTGTGATATCCTCCTTAAAATAATAATCCGTAAAATTGGGGTCGTGTTCCAACTTGCAATTCATTGCCGCGACCCACCATCTGAGGTCATTGTATCGAATGTCACCGCCGTTCGCTTTGCTCAATCTTTCTTTTTCTTTGCCGCTTATCGGATACTCAGCTTTCTTTTTTCTCCGGGTCATGCTGCACTAATTTTATATAGTGTCCACCCCCTCCGTACCGTCTGACGTCAAAACGAACGCCCCACATTAAGGCAAGAGAAACGGCAAAGAAAAAGCGAAACGAAGCAAATCATTTTTACAGGCCAGTCAGTAAAATAGAAACTGTAAATTCGCAAATATGCCCTAATCTTGTAAAAAACCTACACGAGGAGGTCTTTCATTATGGACAAGAAGAAAGCGGTCATCATGGACGGCAACGAAGCCGCCGCGTATGTATCCTACGCATTTACGGAAGTGGCGGGTATTTTCCCCATCACACCCTCCAGCCCCATGGCGGAGCACGTGGACGAGTGGGCCGCCAACGGCAAGAAGAACCTGTTCGGCCAGCCGGTACAGGTCGTGGAGATGCAGTCTGAGGGTGGCGCCGCCGGTACGGTGCACGGCTCGCTGCAGTCCGGCGCGCTGACCACCACCTACACCGCGTCCCAGGGCCTGCTGCTGATGATCCCCAATATGTATAAGATTGCCGGTGAGATGCTGCCGGGCGTGTTCCACGTTTCCGCCCGCACCCTGTCGGCTCACGCCCTGTCCATCTTCGGCGACCACAGCGACGTGATGGGCGTGCGCAGCACCGGCTTTGCCATGCTGGCGTCCTCCTCCCCTCAGGAGGTCATGGATCTGGGCGCGGTGGCACATCTCAGCGCCATCCACTGCCGGATGCCGTTCCTACACTTCTTTGACGGCTTCCGCACCAGCCATGAGATCCAGAAGATCGAGGCGCTGGACTATGAGGAGCTGCGTCCCCTGGTGGATATGGATGCCCTGCGGGCCTTCCGCCGCAACTCCCTGAACCCGGAGCATCCCGCCACCCGCGGCACCACCGTGAACCCCGATATCTTCTTCCAGTGCCGCGAGGCCTGCAACGAGAAGGTGTCCTCCATCCCCGACGCGGTGGAGCACTACATGGCCGAGATCAGCAAGCTGACGGGCCGCGAGTATAAGCTGTTCAACTACTACGGCGCTCCCGATGCCGAGCGTGTGGTGGTGCTGATGGGCAGCGCCGCCGAGACTGCCAAGGAGGCCATCGACTACCTGACCGCCAAGGGCGAGAAGGTGGGCCTGCTGAACGTCCATCTGTACCGTCCCTTCACCGCCGATAAGTTCGTGTCCGCCATCCCCGCTTCCTGCAAGAAGCTGGCGGTGCTGGATCGCACCAAGGAGCCGGGTGCTATGGGCGAGCCGCTGTATCAGGATATCTGTTCCGTATACAAGGAGCTGGACAGCGATATGGTCATCGTGGGCGGCCGCTACGGCCTCAGCAGCAAGGACACCACCCCCGGCCAGATCATCGCCGTGCTGGATAACCTGAAGCAGGAAAAGCCCAAGAACAATTTCACGGTGGGCATTGTGGACGATGTGACCCATACCTCTCTGGATGTGACCTGTGAGATCGACACCTCTCCCGCCGGTCAGACCAGCGCCGAGTTCTGGGGCATGGGCTCCGACGGCACCGTGGGTGCCAACAAGAACTCTATCAAGATCATCGGCCACGCCACCGATCTGTACTGTCAGGCGTACTTCGTCTACGACTCCAAGAAGTCCGGTGGCCTGACCCAGAGCCACCTGCGCTTCGGCAAGGCTCCCATCCGTTCCCCGTATCTGATCCAGTCCGCCGATTTCGTGGCCTGCCACAACCCCTCCTATGTCCACAAGTACGACATGGTGAAGAACCTGAAAGAGGGCGGCGTGTTCCTGCTGAACTGCGCGTGGGACGCCGAGGGTCTGGAGAAGAACCTGCCCGCCGCTATGAAGCGCGCTCTGGCGGAGAAGAAGGCAAAGTTCTATACCATCGACGCCATCAAGATCGCCCGTGAGCTGGGGCTGGGCAACCGCACCAACACCATTCTGCAGGCTGCCTTCTTCAAGCTGGCCAATGTGATCCCTCTGGAGCAGGCCGTGGCCGAGATGAAGGACGCCATCTATAAGACCTATTATAAGAAGAAGGGTCAGGCCGTGGTGGACATGAACAACGCCTCCATCGAGCACGGCATCAACGAGCTGGTGGAAGTGGCTATCCCCGCCGCCTGGGCCACTGCCGAGGACAAGCCCGTGGAGCGCAAGGCCCCCGACTTCATCCGCGAGGTGGTGGACGTGATGAACCGCCAGGAGGGCGATAGCCTGCCGGTGTCCATCATGAAAAAATACGGCCTGGAGGACGGCACCTGGCACGCGGGCTCCACCAAGTATGAAAAGCGCGGCGCCGCCGTGGACGTGCCCCAGTGGGATATGACCAAGTGCATCCAGTGCAACATGTGCTCTCTGGTGTGCCCCCACGCCGCCATCCGCCCCGTGCTGCTGGACGAGAACGAGCAGCAAAACGCCCCTGCCGGCTTTGAGACCAAGAAGGCCACCGGTTTGGCCCAGTATCAGTACCGCATGCAGGTCTCTCCCTATGACTGCACCGGCTGCGGCAGCTGCGTCAACGTCTGCCCCGCCAAGGAGAAGGCCCTGACCATGCAGCCCCTGGAGAGCCAGCTCGGTCAGGCGGAGAATTGGGAATACGCCGTGGAGACCGTCACCGTGAAGAAGGATGCCGTCAGCGACAAGACGGTGAAGGCGTCCCAGTTCGCCAAGCCCTACTTCGAGTTCTCCGGCGCCTGCGCGGGCTGCGGCGAGACCCCCTATATCAAGCTGGTGACCCAGCTGTTCGGCGACCATATGTACATCACCAACGCCTCCGGCTGCTCCTCCGCTTACGGCGGCTCCACCCCCAGCTCCCCCTACTGCACCGACTGCAATGGCTGCGGCCCCGCCTGGGCCATGAGCCTGTTTGAGGATAACGCCGAGTACGCCTACGGCTATCTGCTGGGTCAGGACGCCATCAAGCGCCAGCTGAAGGCCGCGGCACAGACCCTGGCCGACAGGGGCGTGGCCGCCGACGTGTGCCGGAATTATATCGACAAGGCCGAGAGTACCGCCGAGTCCCGCATGGCCGCTGACGCCCTGCTGGCGGCTGTGGTGGGCGACAAGAGCGACGAGGCCGAGTTCATCCGAAACAACAAGGAATTCCTCACCAAGAAGTCCGTGTGGGCCTTCGGCGGCGACGGCTGGGCCTACGACATCGGCTACGGCGGCCTGGACCACGTGCTGGCCTCCGGCAAGAACATCAACATGCTGGTGCTGGATACCGAGGTGTACTCCAATACCGGCGGCCAGTCCTCCAAGGCTACGGCGGCGGCGGCCATCGCCAAATTCTCCGCCGGCGGCAAGGTCACCAAGAAGAAGGATCTGGGTCTGATGGCCATGAGCTACGGCTACGTCTATGTGGCACAGGTGGCCATGGGCGCTGATCCCAACCAGACCCTGAAGGCAATCCGCGAGGCCGAGGCCTACGACGGCCCCTCCATCGTCATCTGCTACTGCCCCTGCATCGAGCACGGCATGAAGGCCAGCATGGGTCTGAGCCAGATCGAGGAGAAGAAGGCCGTGGAGTGCGGCTACTGGCACCTGTACCGCTATGATCCCCGCCTGAAGGAGGAGGGCAAGAACCCCTTCCAGCTGGATTCCAAGGCGCCCACAGGCGACTTCCAGCAGTTCCTCATGGGCGAGAACCGCTACGCGTCCCTGAAGCTGTCCTTCCCCGAAAAGGCGGATGCCCTGTATCACAAGGCCGCCAACGACGCCAAAGAGCGCTATGAAGGCTACGTCAAGCTGGCAAAGGAATAAGAACAGGAGGAAACGAAAATGGCATTGATGACCGCGAAAGAGTACATCGACTCCCTGCGCAAGCTGAACACCCGTGTCTACATGTTCGGCGAAAAGATCGACAACTGGGTGGATCATCCCATCATCCGCCCCTCCATCAACTGTGTGGCTATGACTTACGCGCTGGCGCAGGATCCTCAGTATGAGGATCTGATGACCGCCACCTCCAACCTCACCGGGCGGAAGATCAACCGCTTCACCCACCTGCATCAGTCCGCGGACGATCTGGTAAAGAAGGTGAAGATGCAGCGGCTGCTGGGCCAGAAAACCGCCAGCTGCTTCCAGCGCTGCGTGGGCATGGACGCCTTCAACGCCGTGTACTCCACCACCTATGAGGTGGACGAGAAGTGCGGCACACACTATCACGAGAACTTCAAGAAATTCCTCATTATGGTGCAGGACAATGACCTGACGGTGGACGGCGCGATGACCGATCCCAAGGGCGACCGCAGCAAGGCGCCCCACCAGCAGAAGGATCCCGATCTGTTCCTGCGGGTGGTGGAGCGCCGCCCTGACGGCATCGTGGTCAATGGCGCCAAGGTGCATCAGACCGGCGCGGTGAACTCCCACTGGCACATTTTCATGCCCACCATCGCCATGGGCGAGGCGGACAAGGACTACGCGGTGTCCTTCGCCTGCCCCTCTGACGCCGAGGGCCTTTATATGATCTATGGCCGCCAGTCCTGCGACACCCGCAAGCTGGAGGAAGGCTGCATCGACGTGGGCAACAGCAAGTTCGGCGGGCAGGAAGCGCTGGTCGTCCTCGACCATGTGTTTATCCCCAACGAATATGTGTTCCTCAACGGCGAAAATGAGTTTGCCGGTATGATGGTGGAGCGCTTCGCCGGGTACCACCGCCAGAGCTACGGCGGCTGCAAGGTGGGCGTGGGCGATGTGGTCATCGGTGCGGCGGCGCTGGCTGCCGAGTACAACGGCGTGGAGAAGGCCAGCCACATCAAGGATAAGCTCATTGAGATGACGCATCTGAATGAGACGCTGTACTCCTGCGGCATCGCCTGCTCCTGCGAGGGCTGCCCCACCAAGGCGGGCAACTATCAGATCGACCTGCTGCTGGCCAACGTCTGCAAGCAGAACGTGACCCGCTTCCCCTATGAGATCGTGCGTCTGGCTGAGGATATCGCGGGCGGCCTGATGGTCACCATGCCCAGCGAAAAGGACTTCAACTCCGATCTGCCTGTGGGCAATCAGGGCGAGACCATCAGCGAGATCTGCAACAAGTATTTCGCCACCCACGAGGGCGTCAGCACCGAGAACCGGCAGAAGGTGCTGCGCTTCCTGGAGAATATGTGTCTGGGCGCGGCGGCGGTCGGCTATCGTACCGAGTCCCTGCACGGCGCAGGCTCTCCCCAGGCCCAGCGTGTCATGATCGCCCGTCAGGGCAACATCCAGGGCAAGAAGAAGCTGGCGAAGACGATTGCCGGTATTGAAGAGTGATCCCCCTAACAATATGTGCAGCGGAGAGGTTTGTAGCGAACCTCTCCGCTGCACTGTTAATGGTCGAAACAAGAAGGCTGCCTGAACGGAAATTCAAGCAGCCTTCTTTTCTCTCCCCTTACGAGATAACTTGTACCACACTCATGTCAGAAGTGTTTTCAGCGCCGCGCGATCTAAATCACGCCCGATCACATTGAGCATTTTGCCGCCCGGCCATTCTGCTGCTGACTGGAGCCCTAACTGACCGGGTGCGGCATTCACCTGATACAGCGCTCCTTCTGCGCCCTCAACGCAGCCCTTGATCCGATATACCGTGCCGCAGCTGCCGTCCATTGCCTTTGTCAGCGCGGAAGTCAGAGCAGCCTCGTCCCATGCTCGTTTTGAAAAAATGGACAGGCTCTGGGCAAAGCTCTGGTGGTTCATATGGCTACGCCAATGTTCCTTGCGCCGCCAACCGGCACAGGAGAGCTCCGCCATCTCCGCATCGGTGAGCTTATTCCATGCGGTATCTTCTATCAGGCCCAGAAACGGGCTGGTACATCCCCGCTGCGCCAATATCTGATCGACCCATGTCCGGACGACCGTACTCATTCCCTCAGTAGGGCCGTCACGCTGGCTCAGAAGGATCGCGCCGGTGCTGTGCAGTTGGCTGTACAGCATTTCCTGCTGCTGGGGTGACGTCAGCTCCATGTCGGCAGGCGCCAGAACCGTTATGATACCGTTCAGGTAGCCGCACACACGCACATCTACCTTTTCCACGATGTCCAGGAAATCATCGCAGTTGAACACGCCGGAGGGCTCGACGATCACGCGGTCCCACTCTCCGCTGGCGCAAAGCTCACGCAGGAGCCGGTAGAAATTCACCTTTTGTCCACAGCAGACACAGCCGCCGGACAGCTCCCGTACCTGCGCTCCCGTCTGGGAAAGAATTGCCGTATCCATTCCCGCCGTGCCGAATTCGTTTTCAATCACGGCTACGCGCTCTCCGCGGGCCACCAGCCACGGGAGATACCGGCTGATAAATGTCGTCTTTCCGCTTCCTAAAAAGCCGTTGATAAGGTCGATCTTTGTCATCACTTTTTATAAACCCCGTAGGTCTTGGCAATATCGATCATCCGCTGTGCGCGGTCGAATGTGGCGTTGGCCGGATATTCGCAGCCGGTGGCCAGCATGAAGCCGCCGCCCTTCGCCATGGCGTCGATCTGATCCGTACACTGCTTATCCCACTCCTCGTCGGTGCCAAACACCGCGTTGGCAGGCGTCACACAGCCGATCAGCGTCACCTTGTCGCCGTACTTCTCCTTGCACTCCGCAAAGCTGGCGCAGTCATCCGGCGGATACAGGAAGGAGATCGCCACAGGATCCATGCGCTTGATCTGCGCGTCGAAGTAGATCTTCTCGCCGCAGTTATGGATCATGACCATGCAGTTGTACTCGCGGACAACGTTGCTCAGCTCCTCGATCGCCTCGCCCTCCATATCGTCCCACATCTCCTTGGACATGATGGAACCGGAAGCAAACAGCGTATCGAACATGATCGCATTGATGCCGGTTTCGGCCAGCGCGATGCAGTATTCCTTCAGCGTTTCGTTGATCTCCTTGACGGCTTCCTTTACCGCGTCGGGATCGTCATAAATGTCCATGTACAGATCTTCCTGATTGCGCAGCATGGACAGTACGCCCAGCGGGCCGAACACGAATGCCACAATGGGCTTTTCGCCGCCCTTGGCCGCCACCAGCTTCTTGCACACATCAATGTGCATCATCATGCGGTCGCAGGTACGGTAATCCACCTTCTTGATCTTGGGATAGTCCTCAATATCCTGGATCACACACTGGCTGTAGTCGGGATGCGCTGCTTCATTTTCGTCGAAGATCAGCTTCTGGCCCCATGCGGCGCATTCAACGGACAGGTCGATCAAGGTCACGATACAGTCGATATCAAACTCCTCTGTCGATTTGATAAAGGCTTCCGCGCACTTGTCGGCGTCCTGCGACCACTCCGGATAGCTGACGCCGGTCAGCTTGCGGGTAATGCCGCAGAGAATAGGGTACACCGGCACACGGTCCGGCTCCTGATGCTGCAGTGCCGCTACAACACGTTCCATAGAATTCATAGTTTTCTTCTCCTTTGTTCTGATTGCATCTTTTATTATAATAAAGCATGCTGCTTACATATAGTATTTTCCCGCTCTTTATTGCCTTTTCCTACGAAGCTTGTAGGTTGATTTCTTGACATATTTGTAAGGGTAAAAAAGCCTCCCGCATACGCTCGGTATGCGGGAGGCTTTTTAGCAAATTCAGCTGATTTTCTGTGCGCAACTTTTTCGATAAGCGTTGGGGGAAACCCCGGTCACATCATGAAAGGCCCGCGTAAAAGTCGAGTTGCTGCTATATCCTACCATCACGGCTATATCAATAATATCGTAATCAGTCGTCTCCAGCAGTTCCTTCGCCTTATTGATACGCAGATAGCGCAGATACAAGCTGGGAGATACGCCCGTGATCTGCTTGAACCAGCCGTTATAGTAGGTCACGCTGTAATTCTCCATTTCCGCCAGCTGGCTGACCGTAATAGGCAGGTCATAGTGCTCGTTGATATAGCGGATAGACGGGACAGCGCAATTCTCGATCAGCTTACTGTATAAGTAGCTGTACAGATATCTGATCGAGCTGCTGTTCGGCTCTTGACGTAATTCCTCTTGAATGAGACTGACCAACTGCAAAAGCCGGCCTTGCAGGGCGATAACGAGCGGGCAATTCAGCAGTGCGGTATTTTGCTCACGCAGCATATGGTCATGCAGGTTGATGACCAGAAGCTGCCCGCAGAAGCTGCATTCGTGTTTCGTATCCGCGGGGATATAGCACAGTGCGTTTTCAGCTACCAGATATTCCTCTTCGCCAATGCATATCTCCATAGATTGTCCGATCGGCGCAAGTATCTGCGGATAGGTGTGCGTATGCATTCCGTTGCATTCGTGAAAAACACGGATGTCCATTTTCGCTGCCATTACGGGCCCTCCCCTCTATCATCTTCCGACGACACGCCGGTTCAAATTATAATTTTCAATCAGAACTTCAACAGCTCGGCGGGAACATATTTCTCCAGGATCGCACGACGTGCGGGCTCCAGCTCCGGCATCTGGTACTCTTCCAGACGCTTCAGGTATGCTCTGGTGGTACGCTGTACCACGCTCTCGCGGCCGGCGCCAATCCATGCGGCGTGACCCATGCGGCTGGGGATCATCAGGTTCAGGTAATCCTGACGGTACAGCTCTGTGGAGTCTTCCAGCAGGTCGTCGGACAGATCCAGGAAGCTGCCGAAGGGGCCGATCTCCTTAACTGCGTCAAACATCAGGGTCTCCTCGTTGATCTCGATACCACGCAGTATACGCTGCACGCTCAGCAGGATCTCTTCATCGTAAATGAACTTGTCGAAGCTCAGGGTGCTGTCGGAGTCCAGGCTGCCGCAGGAGTGCACCATGAGATCAGCGCCGCTCTGGAGGGTTGCGTACATGGTGGAGAAGGACTCCACACCAGCCTGCATGTCGTTGTCCTTTGCGTCGCAGGAGGAACCGCCCGTGCGAACCGGCAGGCCGTAATAATTGCCCAGCGCCTTGGTCGCGGAGAAGATCAGGCACTGCTCCGGGCTTCCGATCGTGGGACCGGCATAGCGCAGATCGCAGCCGTGGCTCTGGATACCGTACAGAACCGGCGTGCCGGGGTTGATCAGCTGGGTCAAAACGACTCCGGCCAGCACCTCCGCGTTGTTCACCATCAGCAGCGACGCCAGAGAACCGGGCACGGTCATACCGTTAAGGCTGGAGGGGGTGATGAACATGGCCTGTCCCGCCTTAGAATACTCGATCAGCGCCTCGCACATGGCGGTGGAGTAGTGCAGAGGAGAGGCAACGCTGATAAGACCGTTGACAACAACCTTGTCATGAATGTCATAGAACTCCTGCGCCATCTTGATGGAGTTTCTGGCGTTCTTGGCGCCATCGACCATGCCGATCATGGGCCGTTCATCCAGCATCAGCACGGTGGCCTGCGCCCAGTCAGAGGCGTATTTCGCGTCCATGAACGCATAGTCCAGCGCGTTCGGGTTGGAGACCTGCAGCACACGGCTGGTGGCGCAGAGCTTCGTCAGCGCGACAAAGTCACGCTGGCCCACGTTGTGGAAGTCACCGTTCTCCAGAATAAATACCGGGCCATAGGAAGGCGCGCAAATGGTGCTGCCGTCGCCCACGGTCACATGAGACTTGCGTCCGTACCAATCAAAGGTCTTGGGGCAGGTTTTCAGCGCTTCCCAGACGTCCTTTTCACTGATAAAGACCTTTTCACCGTCCGTGCGGAAGCCGTGCTGCTTGAAAATATCAACAGCATCCTGGCAGAAGAACATAACGCCTACTTCATCCAGCGTGCGCATAGATGCCTGGTGCAGCAGATCCAATTCCGCTTTCGTAGCAAAGTTATAGATGTGTTTCAAGATGATAACCTCCGTAGCTTTTCTATATTTTTCTTGGGACATGAACCGATTGACAGACGCTTACCACTGTCAGACAGGTTGTCAGCGGCAATTATGCTTACATCATTTTTGTAAGCACAAACTGTGCCAAACGCTGTTTTTTCTTTTATTCGGCACAAAAACTGTCAGCTCTCACAGTAATTTTGCCAAATCGCTGTGCGTTTCGACAAAGAACACCCGCAGCAGACAGCTTTCTCTTTTTTGTGACCGCTCTGCTTGGGTAAGGAAAGCGGTCGGTTCGCTCCACCACCTGCAAGATAAATTTGCACTTTTATGTCGAAAGCGCAAGAATTTCTTGCGCTTTCTTCGGCGGATTACTTCTCTTTGGCATACAGACTCTCTTCATGCTGCATCTGGAGCTTCTTCAGCCGATGCTGCAAATTCTGCCGCGTGATCCCCATCGCTTTTGCCGTGCGAGAAATATTCCCGTCATTTTCTGCCAGCACACGGCGCAGGAAGTCGCGTCCCGCCTCCGCCATAGCGTCCTCCATGGTCTGGGCAGACTTGACGGCGGTGGAAGGCGTCACCTGTCCCGTAGCGTCCAGAATATGCTCGGGAATATATGCCGGGGTGATCAGATCTTCCTCCTCCGGAATGATGTTCATGGCGTATTCCAGCGCATGCTGCAATTCCCGGACATTTCCCGGCCAGTCATACAACTGGAAAAGGGTGAGGGTTTCCGGTGCCAATGTGCGTACATTTTTGAGGAGCTTTCGATTGTTTTCCGTGATAAACGCCTTTGACAAGGGCAGGATATCTGACTTTCTGTCCCGGAGTGCCGGAATGGTAATGTTTATCACACCAAGACGGTAATAAAGGTCCTTGCGCAGAAGCCCTTTTTCAATGGCTTCCAGCGGCGGGATATTGATGTTGGAAAGGAACCGCACATTCACATGGATCTGTGTATTGCCGCCTACCCGTCGGAAAGTACCTTCCTGAATGACGCGCAGAAGCTTCGATTGCAGCGCGATATCCATGGAGTTAATCTCGTCCAGCAGCAGGGTGCCGCCGTCAACCTGCTCAAGAAGCCCGTTTCGCTTCTCCGCGCCGGTGTAGGCGCCCTTCTCCGTGCCAAACAGCATGGACTCCAGCAAGGTGTCCGGAATGGCGGCGCAGTTGATCGCAACAAACGGGCCGGCAGCGCGGGGACTGGCATTGTGGATGCTTTGGGCAAACAGCTCTTTTCCTGTGCCGGTTTCTCCGTAGATCATCACATTGGAGTCTGACCGGGCAATCATTTTGCAGCGCTCGATCGCCTTCTGCATGGGCTGACAGCAATAGGCAATATCATTAAAATGATATTTTGCCTTCAGCGGCGAAACCTTCTTGGACGATGCGGGTGCACGGGCCTGATCCACCAGCGCCTGCTGCAGCTCCACAATACGCTTGCTCATTTCTTCAAGGCGTCGGCGATCCTCCATCACAGAGATAACGCCCATCATTCTTCCGCCCTCAAAAATCGGATAGTTATTTGATAATACCTCTACCTCTTTGCTGGTGCTGGTCAGAAATACCTGGCGCAGATTCAGGATGGGCTTTTTCTCTTCGATCAAAAGCGGCACTACGAGTGGCGTATCCTTGCGCGGGCGGTACAGCTCGGAAACATGCTTGCCGATCACGTCCTGACTGATATGCGTTTCCAGCCGCTCGGCGGCGGTATTGATAATCAGCATACGGCCATCCTTGTCCCAGATGGTAACAGCGTCATTCATATGGTTCAGCGTGTTTTCCAGCAGTCTGTACTTAAAGTCAACACTGGCATCCCGAAAGACAAAAAGCTGCGTTTGCGGGGGCAGTGTTACCATCTCTGGTGTCGGACAGCGCAGCAGGTACCGCCCGAAAGAGGGGCTCCATACAGAGGGTTGATCTGTATCGTTCTCCGGAAAAGGAATGATATTCTCGATTTTTTCTCCTTTCGGCACGTCAGGCAGGCTCAAGAACTCCTTTGCCGTGTCGTTCATATCCAATATCGTGCCATCACTGGCGCTGAGAACGGCGCCAAACCCCATTGTGGAAAACACCTTCATTACATCAACGTAGTTCATACTCTGCCCTCCCGTAGTCGTCACATTTCTCATACGCAAGGATTTCTTGCATGTAAGAAAGCTCTGTGCAAATATTTCTTGCCTATCAATATCGTATCGGAAACTGTCAAAAATGTCAAGTCTCTTTCCATTGCATGACAATATGGCTGCCCAAAGCGTGAGCTCAGCAGGGAAAACGGCAAAAAGCGGTAGCTTTTGGGGCGTTTTATATCGTTTTTCTTTGCTGCAACAAATTCTTGCACCATCTCCGCACGCTTTCCTGTTGGACAGGAATACATCGCACACAGTTCTTGGTCGCGGCACATCGCCTTTAATAGCAGCCCTTCGTGTATCTCTGTTTTCAACAACGTTCCAGCAGAAATTATATTGCTTTTGCACAAATGTGCGGCGATTTTCAAAAAAAGGCAGTGTTTTTTTGAATGTGGCATAGTATGTGCTTTAAGAAAAAGCAAGTGGGCGCGTGGCTGAGTGTCTCAAAACAGACCGACAGTTATGCTTACAGCTGCACCACGCTCCCGCTGTGCTACAGCATAATCAATCATACAGCCTAATTAGGAGGTTCACATGGCAAACGAAAAATACTACACGCAACGTATTCAGCGGCTGAAAAAGCGTGTTCTGGATACACCCCCCGAGGTCGATATCGAAAATGCCGTGATTGTCACAAAGGCATTCCAGGAGACCGAGGGTCAACCGCACTACTACCAGAAGGCCTATTCCGTTTATAAGACTCTGCTGGAAAAGTCCATTCCCATTTGGGAGGACGAGCTGATCGTCGGCAACTCCGGCAGCAAGCAGAGAAGCGGCCTTGTTTGCCCGGATGACTGCTGGGCATTCCTTGACCGTGAGATCGACACGATCAACAGCAGAACCTATGACCCGTTCAAACTGCGGGACGAGGATCGCAAGACGTTCCTGGAGTTCATCAAGCCGTATTGGAAGGGCCGCTCCATCAATGATAAGTGGAACACTCAGATCCCGGAGGATGTCGGCGCTCTGCGTGACTGCGGCGTTCTGTACATTGACCGGAAATGCGTTCGCGGCTGGGGTGAGCTGACTGCGGACTACTCCATGATCATCAACGAGGGCGTGGAGGGCATCGAGGCCCGGATCAACGATTCTCTCAGCAAGCTGGATATCACCGTACCTGGCGACTATAAGAAGATCAAGTATCTGCAGTCTCTGCTGCTTGTCTGCGAGGGCCTGCGTCAGTTGGGTAAGCGCTATTCCAAGAAGGCCATGACGATGGCCATGAATGAAAGCGACCCCCAGCGCAAGAAAGAGCTGTTTAAGATCGCCGAGGTGTGTGACCGTGTCCCCGAGAAGCCGGCACGCACCTTCCACGAGGCGCTGCAGTCCATGTTCTTCCTGCACACCTGCATCTACATGGAGCATGAGTCCGCCAGCTACAACCCCGGCTGCTTTGACCAGTACATGTATCCGTTCTACAAAGCGGATCTGGAGGCCGGGCGAATCACTGAGGACGAGGCGCAGGAGCTGCTGGAGTGCCTGTGGGTCAAGTTCGCCGAGCCGTGCCTCTTCCAGGATGCCACCAGCGCCCGCTATTCCGCCGGTTATCCGCTGTTCCAGAACCTGTGCGTAGGCGGCGTGGACAGCAACGGTAGAGACGCGGTCAACGACCTGTCCTATATGGTGATCCAGGCGACGATGGACGTTCAGATGTATCAGCCCTCTCTGTCGGTCAAATACAACATGGCACGCAACCCCGACAAGTTCCTGCGCAAGGTGGTCGAGCTGATCCAGATGGGTACCGGCTTCCCTGCCTTCCACAGCGACGAGGCCGGCATCATGATGATGTTGAACAAGGGCGTTCCGCTGCCTGAGGCGTACAACTGGAACCCCTGCGGCTGCGTGGAGACCAGCCTTGCCGGAAAGCAGCGCTGCTATACCTCTTACGCGGACTACAACCTGGGCGCCATTGTGGAATTTGCCCTGAACGACGGTAAGAGCGTCAAGTATGACCGCTATGTCGCAGCCCGTACCGGCGATCCCCGTGAATTCAAGACCTATGAGCAGTTCCTGGAGGCTGTCAAGGAACAGATCCGTTACGTGCTCAAATGCATGGTGGCCGGCAATCAGGTCACAACGGAGATTGTGTATGACATGGAGTGCCCCGTGGCCTCTCTTACATTCAAGGAGTGCTTGGAGAAGGGCAGCGATTACGCCTGGGGCGGCCCCAAGTACAGCATGGGCGACGGTCTGGACGCTATCGGCGTCGCCGACCTTATCAACAGCATTCTGGCGGTAAAGGAACTGGTCTACGACAAGAAGATGGTCTCTATGGACACGCTGTGCAAGGCGCTCGCCGCGGACTTCGTGGGCTATGAGGACGTCCATGCGATGTGCGTCAACGCCACCAAGTACGGCAATGACGACAAGGAGGCCGATGATCTGGCCTGCGATATGTTCAACTTCATCGCCGACTATATCGAGGGCTTCCAGCATGTGTTCGGCCGCTATACCGCCGGTATCCTGCCGGTTTCCGGCAACACCCCCTTCGGCGAGCAGGTCGGCGCACTGCCCTCCGGCCGCCGGGCGTGGAAGCCGCTGGCCGATGGTCTCAGCCCCGAGCAGGGTACGGATACCAACGGCATGAGCGCCGTCGTCCGCAGTGTTGCGAACATTCCCCATACGCGGTATAATCAAGGTACGCTGCTGAACCAGAAGCTTGATCCTCTGTTCGCTCACGGCGAGAAGTCGGTCGAGGCTCTGATGGCTTATCTGAAAACACTCTGCTCTCTGGGTGTATTCCACGTTCAGTTCAACGTGGTGGACGAGGAGCTTCTGCGTGACGCGCAGGTACATCCCGAGGAGCATAACGACCTTTTGATCCGCGTGGCCGGCTACACCGCATTCTTTACGGAGCTGGGGCCGGAGACGCAGGGCGATATCATTTCCAGAACAACACAGACGTCTCTGTGATTTGCCGCTAAGGAGCGCTTTTATGGAACAAGGAACCGTTCTTCGTATTGAAAAAATATCTCCCAACGACGGTATGGGACTTCGCACAGTAGTCTTCTTAAAAGGCTGCCCTCTGCGCTGTGCGTGGTGCTCCACACCGGAGGGACAATCCACCAAACCGGAATGGTACTACAAGCAGGCGAAGTGTCTGCACTGTGGGCGCTGTATCCGGGCATGCCCCGAAAAGGCGCTGTCCGTCTCTGAGGACAGGACAGCATTGATCCATGACCGGGCAAAATGCGTGGAATGCTTCCGCTGTGCCGACGTATGCCCCACCCATGCTGTGGGCGTATATGGTAAGCTTATGACAGTGGAGGAAGTAATGCGGGAGATTCGGAAGGAGAGCCTGTTCTACTTCCATTCCGGCGGTGGTGTAACGCTCAGCGGCGGAGACATCCTGCTTCAGGCCGACTTTGCGGCCGCTCTGCTCAAGGAATGCAAGCAGGACTGTATCCACACCATGGCGGAGCTTGACCTGTTCGGCGCCTACGATCGCGTAGCAAAGCTTGCGCCGCTGCTGGACGCCTGCTTTGTGGACGTCAAGCACATGGACAGCGCTCAGCACAAGCGCTGGACGGGCGTTGATAACGAGACGATCCTGCAAAATCTGCTTCGATTGTCAAGCGAGTTCCCACAGCTGCCGCTGCATATCCGGGTTCCTTTGATCCCCGGCGTCAACGACTCCGAGGAAAACATTCTGGCAACCGCAGAATTCTGCCGACGCCTGACAAGCTGTCAGACACTGGAGTTCCTTCCGTATCATCGTCTCGGAATCGCCACCTACCAATATACGCAGCGCGATTACCCGATGGGCGAGCTGGAGGCTCTTCCCGTCACCGACGCTTGCAGCCGCGTGGAGTTCCTGTGTAAACAGTCGTGGCCGTTTGCTATTCAGGTTTCCGGGAAGACGCTCTCTTAGACGTAGGCACCCATTCAACAAATCGAATTTTAAAGAGATATACAAAAGAAGATGCCTGCCGCCGGGCGGGACAACCCGTCCGGCGGTGGAACAGAAGGAGGAAAAGATTATGAGTACATTGCGAGGACTGGATAAGAAGGCATTTGTGACGCACATCGACGACGTAGAATGGATTGAAGTCAGCGAAGGTTTCCGTATCAAAAAGCTGCTTTGCCAGAAAACCGCCGGCAAGACAGAGTTCTATTTTGGCCTGGCTGAGTTGGCCCCCGGCAAGAGCATCCCTCCCCAGAAGGCAAACCTTTCCTGCTGCACCAACATCCTGAAGGGTCGGGTCTGGGCCCGTCTGGGCCGCCAGCGCTTTGAGCTGGAAGAGGGCGCGTCCAACTACTTCCCCGCAGGTCTTCCCCACGCTTATGAAGCCTCCGGCGATCAGGGCGTGACTTTCGTATTCTGCTATGCTACCGATAATTCTATCGGCGAGGATCTGAAGATCGAAGCCGTCTCCGAAGAGGAGTGCCGGGCCTACTATCAGCCCAACTGCCCCTCCAACCTGATGAGTCCCGGCACCGAGGGTACCGGCTGCCGTTGGGCTACCGCCGCCGATACCGATCCCTGGGTCATCGTGGAGGCCGCTCAGGGCACCCGGAGCCAGATGTTCCGCGCCCACTTTGACGAGATCAAGGGCTGCAAGGAACTGTGGTGGGGTGTCTGCACCACCCGTCCCAACTGCCGCTATACGCCCCACTTCCATGAGCAGGCAGAGATTTTCTATATCATCAAGGGCTTTGGCACCATGTACGGTGGCAGCGAGGTGTTCCAGGTTCGCCCCGGCACTCTGCTCTATGCTCCCAGCAACTGCATGCATGGCATGGTCAACGACTGCAACGAGGATCTGCTGGCTCTCTACTGCTGCAGCATCGAGACCGTCGGCACCGCCTACAACCGCGAGGAAGTGGCCGATGTGCCCATCGTAGCCCCTGCCGACAGAAACGACCTTATGCTCAGCAAGGTGTAAGCTTTACCCGTTGTGTTTGTAAAAAATAGGACAAGGAAAGAAAACGTATGAAAAACGAAACAAAACAGTCCGGCCGGGTATGGTCGATGATAAACCATAAGGTTTTTATAATTGGTATCGGTGTTTTGCTTCTCTTTGTGGGCATCGGCATTGCATTCCCCACTGCCTTCAATAACGGTATGAACGCGTTCAACGCATTTGCTATGAAGCATTTCAAGTGGGTCTATGTGCTCTGCGCCATAATCACCAGTGCCTTCGGCCTGTGGGTCATGTTCAGCAAGGTGGGCAATATCCGTCTGGGCGGCAAGAACGCCAAGCCCAGTGTAAAGACACTTCCCTGGGTGACCATCTCCCTCACCGGCAGTATCGCCATCGGCATCTGCTTCTTCGGCGTGGCAGGCCCCGTACAGAACTTTCTGAACCCTCCTGAGTTTCTGGGCATTGAGGGCGGCACTGCAGAGGCCGTTGTACCGGCGCTGCAATACTGCTTCCTGCACTACGGCGTTCCCGCCTACTTTATTGTCACCATGGCGGGCTTTGCTCTGGCCATCTCCGCTTACAATGGCCGTCGGGCTTTCCGCGCCAGCTCCGCGCTGTATCCTCTCATTGGCAAAGCTTGTGATGGACCTGTGGGCACCATTGTAGATGCCTTCATGGTTATGTCTCTGGTCATCGTGGGCACCAACATGGGCCTGTCCGTCATCCAATTAAACGCTGGACTGGGCAACCTTCTGGGCGGCGACATGAACTTTGAACTGGTCATCATCGTTGTATATCTGGTCATGACCATCTACTTCGCCTGCTCCGGCGTACACGGCGCCATGGGAGCCCTGAGCAATGTGAACGCGATTATGTATGTAGGCATTATCCTGTTTGTGCTCATTTGCGGTGGTGTGAACCGTCTGCTGGGCCTGTACAGCACCACCGTTTCTGACTTCATCATGAAGTACATCCCCTTGGTGGGCTTTGCTGATCCTGTTCAGCAAACCGGTTGGCAGGAGTCCAACTCTATGTTCTACTATTCCTGGAACGCTATGCCCGGCCTGCTGCCCGCTTTCTTCTATGCCAGTATCTCCTATGGCCGCAAGCTCAAAGAATTTGTGCTGGTCAACATCATGGTTCCCACCTTCTTTATGACCTGCTGGTATGTGTTCGTGGGCGGTACTGCCATCTTCGGCGTCATGGACGGCAGCGGCTTGGCCGAGGTCATCGCCAGCGAGGGCTCCGGTATTGCTACCTTCGCCTTCTTGGACACTCTGCCTCTGGGGGCTATCACCAAGTGGATATTCATTGTGATGGCGGTGATGACCTTTGTTACTTTCGCGGATGCCATCTGCTACTCCTTCCCCCTGATGTTCCTGAAGAATGTCACGAAGGATGCTGCCGATAACAAGACTCCCAAGATCCTGGTTGTGGGGACTGCCGTGTTCATGGCCGTTCTGACCCTGACCCTGCTGTTCGCAGGCGGCTACGATGCCATGGAGACCTCCATCCTCTGCTGGGGTCTGCCGTCCAGTGCATTGATTGTCCTATTCGCGATTTCCAGTTTCAAATTCCTGCTGAATCGTAAAAAATATGACGTGACCTATCAGGAAGAACTGGAGGAAGCCGGACAGTCTGAAGCCGCTGATTGCGAGGAGATCCCATTCCCCGCAGATGAAGCGGCAGATACTGAAATTCCCACAGCTGAGGCATAACATTGCCGCCGATTCCCAAAAGAAAAGAAGGCACGCAGAAACGCTGGACGTTTCTGCGTGACTTTTTTGTATACGTTCCTATTTATGATATTCTTGTTTCTTTCATTCCGGATCGCACCGGATGAAGGAACGGTAGAAAAGACGATAATACCGTTGTTTTTTACCAGTTTTCGACCCGTTTTTCATGGCAGCAGTTTTTTCTTCGTTTTCTTGTCGATTCACCCATAACACGCCGATAAAATTTCGTAGAATTGTACCATTTTTACAAAGAGCGAACATATAAATTGGTCGTCTTTTATGATTAAATACATGATAGTAAAACTTATAAAAATAAACGATATCTACGAAAGAGAACAGAAGGAGGAACAACTATGAGCAAGATGAATATGGATCAGTGGACTGCGGATGTTCTGGCGGCACCCGCAAAGAAGGCCCTTCCCGTGCTGTCCTTCCCCTCCATCCAGCTGATGAACTGCACCGTGCGCGACCTTATCTCTGACAGCGATATGCAGGCCCGCGGCATGAAGCTGGTGGCAGACCGCACCAACGCGGCGGCCTCTGTCAGCCTGATGGATCTGTCCGTTGAAGCTGAGTGCTTTGGCGCTCCCATCCATGTGTCCGATGATGAGGTACCCACCTGCGTCGGCCCTGTGATCTCCACCGAGGTAGACGAGGACGAGCGTCTGGCACAGGCTGAGGCGCTGGCTGTTCCCGAAATCGGCACCGGACGTACCGGCCTTTACATTGAGGCCATCGAAAAGGCTCTGAAGCTGATTGAAGACCGTCCCGTGCTGGCAGGCGTTATCGGCCCCTTCTCTCTGGCTGGCCGTCTGGTTTCTGTTACCGAGGCCATGCTGTACTGCTATGACGAGCCCGACATGATGCACACGGTGCTGGAAAAGACCACCGAGTTCATTACCAAGTACATTCTGGCCTATAAGGCGGTCGGCGCTCACGGCGTTGTGATCGCGGAGCCTCTGGCCGGTCTGCTGTCTCCCTCTCTGGCACAGGAGTTCTCCGGCGACTACTGCAAGCGCATTGTGGACGCCGTGAAGGACGAAAGCTTTGCTGTGGTGTACCATAACTGCGGCAACACCGCCAACGTGACGCTGGATTCCATTTTCAGCTGCGGCGCCAACGCTTACCACTTCGGCAACGCTGTCAAGATGGAAGAGGTCATGGAAAAGGCACCCTCCAACATCATCTGCATGGGCAATGTCAGCCCCGCCGAGCAGTTCCGCGGCGGTACGCCCGAATCCGTCCGCGCCGCTACGCTGGACGTTATGGAGAAGTGCTGCAAGTATCCCAACTTCGTGATCTCCTCCGGCTGCGATATCCCGCCGCTCTCCAGCTGGGATAACATCGATGCCTTCTTCGCCGCCGTTGACGAGTTCTATCACCGCTAAAACAGCTATCTATATCCAATCCTAAAATGCCGGAAGGGCACACCGTTTACACGGTGTGCCCTTCCGGCATTTTGAAAAAGCTCTTTATTACATCATTCCATCAGGCGCTTCAGCGCACGAATATAGGTATCGTCACAACCGCAGCAGCCGCCGATATAACGGACAAATTCCAGTGCGGGCGCAACCTCCTGTGCGAAGTGTTCCTCCGTATAGGGCGCTATTTCCTGCCCGTCAGGCGTAATGACCGGCTTTCCGGAGTTTGGCTTGAAAAACAGCGGGAGATCCGTTGCCTCATGGAACTGGCGGATCACGTTCATGGCCTCGGTCGGCCCGAGAGAGCAGTTCATACCAATCGCATTGATGCCCAGCGGCGTCAGCGTATCCACAATCTGCTGAACGGTGTTGCCCATCATGGTGCGGCCTCCACCTTCAAAGGTCATGGAGCACAGGACCGGGACATTGTGGCGCTTGGCCACCTGTGCGGCAATACGCATCATCTCCACGTCCATGAAGGTCTCCAGAATCACGCAGTCAGCGCCAGCCGCCACGCCCGCATCGATCATCTCGGTATAGATGGCGTCACATTCATCCTCTTCCAGATCGCCGAACGGTTCCAGCAGCACCGAGAGTGGGCCAAAGGACAGTCCTACGATCACGTCGGTTCCCTGTACCGCCTCCTTGGCCAGCCGCACTCCGGCCGAAACCACCTGTTCTACGGTATAGGGAGATGACTTGGCGACCACTGGGCCGTTTGCGCCAAAGGTATTTGCCTGGATCAACTGACTGCCCGCGTCAATATAGCGGCGATGCAGCTCACGGACAAGATCCGGATGCTCAATATTGTACTTCCATACCGGTTCTCTGGCGATCCCGGCGGCATCTGCTAGATGCCACAACGTGGTTCCCGCTGCGCCATCCATTAAAAAAACATCGTTATGTTTCATTGCGTATTACTCCTTATCCCGCTTTGTGCGGCTTAAAACGACATACATTCTACGTAGTTATCCATAAAGATCGGGTTGGAACTCAGATCGACCGTTTCGGACATTTCAGCCAGTGCGACGCTCTGCGTAAGATACTCTCCGCGCAGCAGCAGCATAGCAGCGCCTACCAGCGCGGCGTTGCCGATGGCCGACGCATGGCTTTCCAGTTCTGACGGATACAGGCCCATTCGCGCCGCGCTATGCAGATTCAGGAAGCTTCCGAAGCCACCGGCGATGAACAGGCGAGGCAGCTCCGCCACGTCGATGCTTTCCACCTCCAGCAATGTCAGCATTCCCGCGCAGATCGCGCTCTTCGCCAGCTGCAGCATACGCACATCCTTTTGTGTCAGCGCCACTTCCTGCGTCAGCGAATACGCATCCTCTTCATCCGCAAAAGCACCTGTTTCATCGATGATCTCCTGCTCACAAAGCACAGCCGCTGCGTCAATAATACCGCTGCCGCAGATGCCGACAGCAGGCGCGTCGCCTATGGTATGGCAGCACACCTGTCCGTCACGCCATGCGACACGGTCAATGGCGCCCTTACTGGCGTGCATGCCCTGCGAGATGGTCGCACCCTCAAAGACAGGTCCGGCAGCCGTCGAACAGCACAGCAGCCGTCCGTCATGCCACAGCGCCAACTCGCCGTTCGTGCCGATGTCGGCCAGAAGTGTACTGTCCGGTTTTGCACATATCTGACTCGCCACCAAAGCGCAGGTGATATCCGCCCCCACAAAGGCCGACATGCAGCGGGGCAGGTAGACCCGTGCGGCAGGAGCGGCGGCCAGCGTAAGCTCCTCCGGATCGGCCCAGCGGCCAAACAGCTCGTCCGCAATAAAGGGCGCATGGGACAGGCAGTCCACATCACGGTGTGTCAGCAGGTACAGCATGGTGGTATTTCCTGTCAGGACAACCGTATCCACATCCTCAGGTGAAATCTCAGCTTCCTGCTCCATCTGATGCAGCAATTCGTCAAGCCCGCCGCAAATACATTGGGCGAGAGCTTCCTGTTCACCAGCCAGAGATTTCTCGATTCGTGAGATCACATCCGCGCCATATATCCGCTGAGGGTTGGATGCCGCCGCACATGCCAGCAGCGTACCGTCATGTGCGTACAGCCGGGCCGCCAGCGTAGTGGTGCCGATATCCACGACCGCGCCGAACTTCTCAAAAATCGGGTCTAACGCAAACTCAGGCATTGTGCCCTCGCTGCTGATGGCTTGGACTGCCTTGCTGTCTGTCAAAAATACCGTCACATCGCCTTCCACCGCTGCAAGACACGCCAGCCGGACGCCGTTTTGCAGAGCTTCGTCACCCAGCAGCTGCCGCTCCTGCTCGCTGGGAGGAGACACCTGCCCCTGTACCGTTACACGGCATTTTCCACAGCGCCCGTTTCCTCCGCAGGGCGTTTCCAGATGATCCACGCCGATCACCTGCAGCAGGAGCGTCCCGTCAGGCACCTGACGAACCATTCGCCGTCCGTCGGCTCCATGAATCGTTATGTTGGGCATATATTACCTCCTCCTATTAAGGCCTGCCGCACCGGCATTGACTGTGCAGCAAAAGGGAACGGGCAAAAACCCTCGCGTTCCGCAAGGGTTTTTGCCCGCATCATCATGTACTGTTATATCTTTCCGGCATAGCCGCAGGCACACTGCATTGAACGCCGGTTAGCTTTGCTAAACTCAACTGGCGAGCAGCTGCATTGCGACCTCGGCGCAGGTAGTGGCGTCCGGCGTATAGGCGTCCGCGTTGATGGACTGGCCAAACGCTTCCGTTACAGGCGCGCCGCCGATCATGATCTTCACCTTATCGCGCACGCCGGCCTCAACAGCCTTCTCAACGACCTCGCCCATGACCGGCATGGTGGTGGTCAGAAGTGCGCTGCAGCAAATGATCTTGCAGTCGTTCTCAATGGCGGATTCAATGAACTTCTCAGGTGGAACATCGACGCCCAGATCGATCACAGTCAGACCCTTACCCTCCAGCATCATGCGCACCAGATTCTTGCCGATGTCGTGCAGGTCGCCCTTGACGGTGCCCAGAATGACCTTGCCCTTTGGCTCAACGCCCGCCTCGGACAGATAGGGCTTGAGCAGCTCCGCACCCACATTCATGGCGCGTGCCGCCACCAGAACCTCAGGAACAAAGATCTCGTTGGCCTTGAACTTGCGGCCAACCACGTCCATACCGGCCAGCAGGCCGTCCTGCAGGATCTCCTGCGCGGGGATGCCCTCCTCCAGCGCCTGGGGAACCAAGGTCTTGATGAGCTTTGCACGGCCCCTCTGCATGGCCTCAGAAATTTCGGTTAAGGTACTCATATAATCTTCCTCCTCTTTTTGTCACTGAACGGTGGTGTCGCGTTCCTTGCTGCTATCCAGCCGCCCGCCTCTCTTCCTAAATTTCCCCGGCGTCACACCGGTAAATCTCGTAAATACTTTGATGAAATAGCTTTGCTCCTCATAGCCGACCGCGTCACAGATCTCACGGATCGAAAGCTTACTGACCAGAAGAAGCGATTTGCTGCGGTCAACGCGCAGCTTGCTCAGGTAATAGTTGAAAGTGCAGCCCATCTCGTCCTTGAATATCTTGCTGAAATAATTCGCGGAGAAGCCGACCTGCCGCGCTGTATCCTCCAGCGTGACCCGTTCGCCGAGATGCTGCTTCATATAGTTGATGGCATTGTAGAGCACATCCTTGCGCTTTACGTCTGTATGCTCAAACACCAGTCCGGCATAGCGCGTAATAAGACGCGTCAGCCAGCCGACCAGATCGTCCGCGGAATGAAGTCGGTCGCTTTCCAGCATAAATTCCTGATTCAGCGACAGCACCTGTTCCTGATCCGCACCGCCGGATATCGCGGCTCGGGAAAGGACAGCCATCAGCTCCAGGGAGCGGACGCGCATCGATTGATACTCGCCGCCGGTTGCAAAAAAGATGTAGCCGAGGATGTCATTCAGAAGGCGGCGCGCATCGCTTTCATCGCCCTCCGAGATCGCCTTGATCAGCTCCTGTTCCTTTTCAATCGGATAGGTGATCGGGGTATCCTCCAGCTTATACTGCTGAAGATACTGGCCAATGGACTGATACTGCTCGGCTTGATTCCGCTTCTCGATCACAGCCATACTGCTGTCCCCAATATAGAGGGCTGAAGCCAGCAGCTGCAATGACAGATGGTTCAGATCCTCGGGCGGCCGGTGCGGAAACTGCCGCAGCAGGTGTCCGATCTGTTCCAGACGCTCAAAGGACATGCTGCTCTGAAGCGACGGCGTGCTGGCAACGTAATCATCCAGCTCCATCATCATGATCGGGCCGCAGGAGAGGGAACCGACCACCTTGCCGCCCAGCATGACCGGTGCGGCGATCCAGCCCATTCCCATGGTGCAAAAGTAGATGTACCGTCCACCAAACCGCTCCGCCTGTCTGCCGCCATAGGTATGCAGGCTTTCACACTGCTGCGCGGGACACAGCAGCGCCTGGCACTGTGCGCAAAGCGTATGCTCCGGCGCTTCCGCAGGAAGCAATACGTCACCGTTTTCATCCAACAGTCTGCAGGGCGTCGCGCACGCAAGGGAAAACGCTTCTACCATCTGGCCGGCATGCTGCAGGTCGATCGGCTTATTTGAGCGGCGGTCTTTTCTTGACATGTTGTTACCTACTTTACTTAGTATTATAGGCAGTATAGCACAGAAAAACTATTAAATAAATACGAAAAATAGTAATTTTTTACGAATATGAAAAGCCGACATCCACTGCATGAGCGTTTGTACTGCTATTTTGACTTTTCTTTTGTAATTCTAAACGATTCATCGGAACGAAAGTCTATTTACGACCGGTCGTCGCTGGATACGCAGGCACGGCTTTCCACTGTGACAGAAACCAGCATCGTGGCGGAATACGCGGTGGCGTAGTCCTTGTTTACCGTTGTTGCGGTCTCTATCCGGCCCAGAGCGCCCATGGAGCGGACCTTCGCCTCCGCCATTTGCGCCGAAAGCTCCCGCGCCGTCTGAATGGCGGCATCCAGATCGTCAAAGCTCTGCGGCGGAATGCCGCCTCCGCTGACTTGATAGCCCTCCTCATAGAAGGTCGTCAGGTCCTCCGATATGGGGTGGATGGTCATCTGTACGCTGACGCTTATATTACTGACCGCCGCGCCCAATGCGTTGGCCGTGCTGGCGTGCTCTGGGAGGTTCACACCCGTCCCCAGCAACGCCGCCGCCTGCGGCAGGAAGAAGCGTGTCGGCGCACCTACGCCGATCAGCACAGCGTCTGTGTGCAGCCGCAGTGCGCTGCTGCCGTCGCCAGCGTTGCCCGATGCCACAGAATAGCATTGTTCGGCAATCGCGTCTAAAACCTTGGGCACCTTCAGCGCAGCCGGAAGGTCGCAGCTGGTTTCCAGCAGGACGCGGGCCAGCTGGCAATACAGCTTCTTGACGACCAATGTCTCGACCCGCTGGCAAAGCGTATCCAGCGATATATCCAGGCCGGTACACAGCCACTGCGCCGCATAGCGGGAAGCCTCGCTCTCAAAGGCGGCAAACTGTCCGCGCAGATGCATAATATCCGTGGGCGTCAGGCCGCAGCGGATCAGAACGCCCTCGTTTTCCATACGTTCCAGAGGCAGCGCATATACGGACTGTCCCGTTTTCTCTGCCAACTGCTCCAATTGCAGCGGCCCATCCTCCAGTGCGCGGCAAACAGCCAATTCTTCTTCCCCGTACTTCACGCGCGTTTCCGGGGTTTCCAGCAGCAGAATAAACTCGTGGCGCGGCAGGAAATGCGGCGTACCGGTTTCCGCCAGACTGCGCAAAACCGGCAGAACACGAGGGTACTTGGTAGCCAAAAGGCACAGAGGGACAGCCCTGCGGCTGTCCAATGAAAGCTGTTCGCCTTGCATGAGGATGCGGCTGTCGCCGCCCAGACCCATAGTATGGATATATACGCCATGGACCATCGTCCGCCATTGACCGATCTGTATGCCGTCGCCAGCCTCGATCGGATAGCCGTCCTTTACGACGGATATATCGGTGGTGGTGCCGCCCATATCTACAATCAATGCGCTCTTTTCGTGTGCAAGATGTTGTCCGCCGATCACACTGGCGGCAGGCCCGCACAGCAGCGTTTCCACCGGATGCTCCGCGGCGAACCGGCGGGACATCATTGTGCCGTCGCTGCGAACGATCCAGACGGGAACCGAAATGCCAAGCTCCTGCAACGAGAGCTGGATCGCGTCAAGGAAGCGCTGCATGACCGGCTGAAGCCGAGCATTCAGGAGCGTACTGGCGCCCCGCCGCAGAATATTCCGCTCGTGGAACAAATTGTTTCCCAAGACGCAGGGAACGCCAAGAATGTTCTTGACCTTTTCGGCGCATTCCCGTTCCAGCACGCCGCCGTCGTCCATGGGGTCGATCTGCACGATCGCCATGCTGGCGCAATCCGCAAATTTGTCCGTCAGCTCTTTTCTGAGAGCTTCCTCATTCACCGAAAGCGGACGCCCCGGCTTTCCTGGCAGCATGCAGAGTCTGTCAATGTGGGGAAGGCCATACGAGGTGCCGTTCTGGGCAACGACCTTCGGGTGCGCCCCGATCAGGATAAGGCCCGCCCGCCCGCCTTCGTTCTCCACGCAGGCATTGGTCGCCATAGTGGTAGAAAGCGCCACATAGTCAGCACGCTTTCGCAGCTCCTGCGGGATCTTGCGCAATGCGTCACATATTCCAACCTTCAGGTCGTGCCGCGTTGTCTGCGCCTTCGCAGAAAACAGAATTTCATCTCTCTGGCGGTCATATACGACAACGTCTGTACAGGTGCCGCCCGTATCAATTCCAATACCGATCATTGTGCGGTCTCCTCCGCTCCGCTGCCGGCGTCCGACAGGTGATAAGTAGCCGAACCCATCGCTGCGTCATACGGAGTCCGGCGCGTGGGACAGTTCTCCCTCGGGCAGAGCATGCAGTTTTCGTATACCGCATCCGTCTCATAGGCGATGCCGGAGACGGATTTATAGGGCAACATCAAGCAGGTGCTTGTCAGCTCAAGACCGATCTTCGCGGCTCCATCGCCCAACAGACGAAACAGCGCTCGCTGGCAGGTGATGGGAAAATCCGGAAGAGAGCCGGGATTCATTCTTGCCGTATGGCCGAGACGATACGTTTCCGCCAGTACGCGCGTCATTTCCTTGTCCACCTCACGCATTGCGAACTGAGAAAAGCAATCGACCCACCAGCGCTCCAGCGGATCATCCTTACGCTGTGCCAACTCATACAATTCCCGCCCGCAGCTTACGGCATAGGGAAACGCCCGGCCTACCTTCTGCATATTGACCTGCATGATCCGGCTCTGGAACCGCTCCTCACCGATCACCGTCTCGTTCTGCTCCTGACGCACCGGAGTCAGACAGAACACCGCCTTGGGACGCGCAACCGCTATGCATTCTTCATAAACGTCGCAAAATTCATCTTCCATTTCCGGGTCGATCTTCAGCATCGTCATTGTCTCAGCAAGTGACGGCTGAAACGGAATAGAAATAAACTGTGTATTCATACAATGCACCGCCTTTTTCAAAAAACCGAAGCTGATATTTTTCCTATGATATAATTATTATAATAGTCCGGGCAACCTCTAACTTTGCCGCAGCACCTTTTCTTTTTACCTGATTTGCTGTATCGCACGCTCTTCATGGCCTTATCCGGCTTGTGGCTGTGCGTTGTATAAGACGCGCAAGCTTGCGGCTCTGTAATTCATACATTGATGCAGCCGCGATCCTTCTCTTTTCCTCTTGAGTTTTTTTCGTGTAATTGGTATAATACCACAAAAGAAAAGCAGAGGAAAGGTGATGCGGGTGCAATTTATACAAAAGCAAGAGCAGGTGCAGAAATTGAGCCTGACGCCCGCTATGCGGCAGTCCTTGGAATGCCTTCAGCTTTCCGCGCTGGATCTTTTGCAATACGTACAGGAGGCGGCGCTGGAAAACCCCATGCTGGAGGTGGAGCTGCCTTCTCTATCCAGCGTTTCACTTGACTCGCAGGCCGCCCATGAGACCACGATCACAGAGCACGAAACATGGGACGACTGCTTCGCACGCAGAAAGGAGCCAAGCGCAGAGCAAGACGCACTCAGCACACTTTCGTCCGGAGACGAAGACTCTCTCCGCGACCATCTTCTGGCGCAGCTTGGACAGACAGCGCTGATCGACGAACAACTTGAGCCTGTCTGCCGTTTTCTCATTGATTGTCTGGACAGCCGGGGATATCTGGACTACCCACTGGAAGCGCTGGCTGACGAAACGGGTCTCTCGTTATTCTTATTGGAGCAGGCTCTCTTTGCCATACAGATGCTGGATCCCCCCGGTGTCGGCGCACGTTCTCTGTCCGAATGCCTGATCCTTCAGCTGTCACAGGGAGAGCATTTCAGCGCGCTGACATTGGGGCTGGCGCGTGACGGTCTGGAGCAGATCGCGAAAAAGCAGTATAGTGAGCTGGCAAAGCGGTTTCATACAGATCGGAAAACGATCCTGGCCGCAGTTGCGGTCATTTCACAGTTGAACCCGATCCCCGCGCAGGGCTTTGGTTCCCGCGAAAGCAGCAGCTTCGTCGTCCCCGACGCATTTATTTACAGCCAGAATGACAGCGTTACCATAGAGTTGAACAAGCGGGCGCTGCCCCGTATTTCGGTGGACGAGCATTATCGCATAATGCTTGACAGCGCAGACAACGCCGAACTGCGTGATTATCTGCGGCAAAAGCTGCGGCAGGCCAATGATATGATACAGGGGATCCAAGGCCGCGGACAAACACTGAGACGGCTGCTGCGCTATATCGCCGATTATCAGCACGCATTTTTCTGCGGCGGAGAGCTGCGGACTATGACGATACAAAGCGCCGCCGAGGCGCTGGAGATCAATCCGTCCACCGTCAGCCGTGCCGTGCAGGACAAGTACATTCAATTCGGCGGAAAGGTCATTCCATTGAGAGAACTGTTTTCTTCGTCCGTCACATATGGGGAAGACGGAGCCCTTTCCTCCGTGGCGATCAAGCAGCGGCTCCGGGTCATGATCCAGTCCGAGGATCCCTCGCACCCCATGTCTGACGAGGAGTTGGCCGCTGCGCTGGCGAACGACCATATTGAAATCTCACGGCGCACTGTTGCCAAGTATCGCAGCCAGCTTCAGATCCCCCCGGCTTCCGCACGCAGGACCCGCACATGAAACCGGCAGCGGCACGGAGCTAATCGTGTTAAGATAACAGAGCACCCTTATGGCAGTACGCCATAGGGGTGCTCTGTTATCGGCCTATGTCCGCTTCGCCTGCGGTTACATGCCAAATGAAGGCAAAAATCATGTGAGGGCATGCAAAACATTCCCCGCTCATTCCCGCTATAATTTTCGTAATACCCAAGCACAACATGGAATTTGCGGAGAGGTCATTATGAGACAGAGTAAGCCGTTTTCCGGCAATTCGATCGATATGGTCACAGGCCCGCTGCTGAAAAACCTGCTGCTTTTCAGCCTGCCGCTCATGGCCACCAATATCTTGCAGCTTCTTTTCAACGCCGCGGATGTCGTGGTTGTAGGGCGTTATGCAAGCTACGCGAGCCTCGCAGCCGTGGGCAGCACCACCGCCATCGTAAATCTTGTGGTCAACCTGCTGTTCGGCATTTCGGTGGGCGTTAATGTGCTCATTGCCCGGTTTCTGGGAGCAGGCGACCGGGCAGACGAGATCTCTGCCGCCGTACACACGGCGGTGGCTCTGGCGCTGATCGGCGGCATCGTGCTGGGCGGCGTCGGCTGTGTGGCGGCGGAGTGGATCCTGCGGGTTGTCTCCACGCCGGAGGACATCTTCGACCTTGCCTTGACATATTTATATATCTATTTTGCGGGCACTCCCGCTATTATGCTCTACAACTACGGAGCCGCCGCTCTTCGGGCACGCGGCGATACCCGTCGCCCCTTGATTTTCCTGACCATCAGCGGCGTAGTAAATGTGGCGTTGAATCTGTTCTTTGTCATAGCGTGCCGGATGGATGTGGCCGGTGTAGCGCTGGCCACCGTGATCAGTGAGTCTCTCAGCGCCGTGCTGATCCTGATCTGCCTCATGCGTACTGATGATGAACTCCATTTTTCCTGGCGACAGCTGCGGATCGACCGGCGCAGCCTGATACGGATGTCCAAAATCGGGATACCTGCCGGTATACAAAGCTGTCTGTTCAGCCTTTCCAATGTGGCCATACAAAGCGCTATCAACGCCTATGGCAGCGTCGTTATTGCAGGCTGCAGCGCCGCCAGCAGCATTGAGGGCTTTATCTACGTCGCCATGAACTCGTTTCATCAGGCGGCGCAGACCTTTATGAGCCAGAATATCGGCGCAGGAAAATACGACCGCATCCGGGACATTTTGAAGAGATGTATTCTGTGCACGGTCGTGACCGGTGCGGCACTGAGCGCCCTTACACTGCTCCTCAATCAGCCGCTTCTGCGTATCTACAACGAAGACCCCGCCGTTATTGCCGCCGGCGGTGTGCATTTATATATGGTGGCGACACTTTATTTCATTTTCGGTATCGCCGATGTACTTACCGGCGCGATCCGGGGCTGCGGCAGTCCGGTGGCTCCCGTAGTCATCAATCTGCTGTGCACCTGTGTGCTGCGCCTTTTGTGGGTGGCCGTGATTGATACAAATACCATGCCCGTCAGTCTTGTCTATGCATCTTATCCCGCTTCGTGGATCCTGCTGCTCACCGTACTGACATTCTGTTGGCGTCGCCTGTATCAGAAACAGATACTGCCCAATATTCTAGGCGTTTGAGTGGCTAATTCCTTTTATATGCCACTACGCGAGACCTTACGATGGCTCTTTTTTCTGCATCCGCTTCAAGACAACACATCTGTTCAATGCAGTTAATAATACGCTTTTAATACGCACGTAATACGCATTATCTCCGTGGTACGCCTTTAATACGCATTTAATACGGAGATAATGCGTATTACGTTTTTTGGCCACACTTTCTCTGAATACACCATTTTGATGTTTACATATTGACAACCGCAACATATTGTGGTATACAAGAATTATTCAGTTATTTGTGCACCATTTGCAGGTCTATTATCTGCACCGCACACGTTGTTAAGTTTGTACTTGAGGGGCATCATGCTCCCGTTTGAGATTAGGGTCATTGCGCCCTTGTATTTAAATGACTATGCTGCGAGAAATTTTTCTCGCGGCATTTTCCACCTGTAAGCCGCTTTGCCGCTATGCTATGATATGTCTGTACTTAAGGCATCAAGCATTTAGGTCGGAGCAGAGCAGGCACGGGTGGAAAGCATTATCAACAGCTTTTCGCTCTGACTAAGAACCCGAAGTATGTCAAAATGTGCCTCCCGGAAAACGGGCGGCCATCAGAATTGAACAATACTGCAAACGCAGGAAGGATCGTATGAAGCCGAAATGGCAGGAAGATTCTTCCTGCGTTTTGCTTACTATTTTTGTCGCAGCACTTGCCACCGCCGCGATACCGCAGGAAAAGAAAGAGCGCCGAAATCGCTTCGGCGCAGGTCAGGAAAAAAGAAGCTTTGAAAAAGTCGTTGGGACGATACGGCAGGAAGATCGTCCAGGGAGAGGCAAGCTCCCGCCCTGTATGCCGCAGTCAGAGTGCGGCGCCGGTCATACGGGGTATCGCGCATCCCTCGATCCGTCGCCGGACGGATCACAGGATACCGGCGGAGCCTTCCGCAGCCGAGTTCAGCGGCCTGGTGTCCGCCACCGCTCTGTCGGAGCAGGGCATATTTGCCCCATGTGGCAGCGTACTGACCTAGCACAAGTAAAGAGAGACAGACATACAGGCAGGCCGCGAAAAGCACACAGCATCAAGGCTTTCCCGCCTGCGGCAGTCTATCATTTCTGCGGAGATGCGCCGGAAACGGCCCTCCTTGCCAATGGATGAAGTGCGCCCATCTGAACACAATTTTGAATATAAGGAGCTTTCTCTATATGACCACAAATGGTATTTACCACACCCTCGTTACCCAGTTGGATAAGCTGGCGCGGCACAACCGGCAGGGCAGCTTCCGCACGAAAGATCGCTACTACGAGGCGGTCAAGCGCTTCTGCGCCTATCTTGCTGTCCACTACCACCTGCAAAAGCTGGAGAACATCAGCGGCAAGCATCTGGTGAACTACGTTCTCTATTTGCAGGAGCAGGGCAAGTCGGCCAGCACCATCAAGACCGACCTATCCGCTATCCGCTTCTTCCACGATAAGATGTCCCATCCCCGTTATGCGCTGCCGGGCAACGAAGAACTGGGCGTTGCCTTGGAACGCCGCCGCTTCGGGCAGCAGGATCGTACATGGACGAACCCGGAGTTCGGCAAGCTGATCGGCCGCGCCATGGCGGAGGAGCGGGAGGATTACATTCTTGCCCTGTATCTGGCCCGCTACGCCGGTCTGCGTATTCATGAGTGCTTCCGCATAGACACCGCTGCGGCGGAGCGTACTTTGCGTGAAAACGCCCTCACCGTGAAAGGCAAGGGCGGTAAAATCCGTATCGTTCCCATTGAGGATGACCGTATCACGATGATGCTGCAACGGCTGCTGGAGAAAACGGAACGCGGCCACAAGCTGCTGGTGCGGGACGGCGTCCCCACTGACCGGGCCATCAACGGCATGCAGCAGTTCATCCTCCGTCACCGCGACGCCATCTACGACCCTACAGCGCCGGACAGGCGCATTACGTTCCATGGACTGCGGCATACCTACGCCGCCGAAAAGTACACCTCTCTCGTCAACGGCGGCATGACGCCTTTGGACGCCCATTTCACCGTGTCACGCCTGCTGGGGCATGAGCGGCCCGACGTGACGGACATCTATCTGGCATCCGTGAAGGGAGGCGCTGCCCGTGGAGAATAAGTACCGTGATCTAAGCGACCTTCCTATGATCCTGCGGGTGGAGGACTTAATGCCCATCCTCGGCATTGGCCGCAACACCGCCTACGAGCTGATCCGCAGCGGTCAGATACGAAGCGTCCGCATTGGAAGGCAGATTCGTATTCCGAGGGAAGCTTTGCTGGAGTTTTTAGAGGGGAGGAAATATTAAATGACAATACCGCAAAGAAAAAATTTGCAGGATGACCTCCTGCTGTCGTATAATAATTTTATGATCTTCCCTGCGCGGCAAAAGGAGGGAATCATTCATGCCGCGTAAACCAAGCAAGCCAAAAACCACGCGCCGCGGAAAGAACGAAGGCAGCGTCTATCGCCGTAAGGACGGCAAATGGGTAGGTCAGGTGACGGTGGGCTATCACCCCGACACCGGCAAGCCCATCCGCAAATACACCTATGCCAATACCCGCGAGGAAGCAGCGCACTGGATCGCCCTGACGCTGGTTTCCGAAACATCCAAGGCCGCCCCTTCGCTGGCATCCGAATTGCTGCTGAAGGACTTTCTGCACCGCTGGCTGACTACCTTCAAGACCTATGAGGTTTGCAGCCGTACCATGGAGCTTTATTATTCCTGCGAACGGTTACATATCGTCCCGGCGTTGGGAGACATCCCCGTGGCCGAGTTGACAGCCTCCCGCATCCAGACATTTCTCTACTATCTGCAAGCGGAAAAGCAGCTCTCCCGCCGTACCATTTCACTGGTGCGCAGTATTCTGATTCAGCTATATGACTATGCCGTGGAGATGTCTCTGGCTCCGATCAATCCCGCCCGTAGCACAAAGCTGCCCCGGCAGCCGCAGCGCCCGGAATCGGAGGAAAAAGTTATTCCCATCGCTCAACGAGAAGCGGTGCTGGCCGCGGCGCAGAAAGATCCCATCATGTGCCCCATTATCACCACGCTGCTGTTCACCGGCATGCGCATCGGTGAGCTGCTGGCACTCCAATGGAAACATATCGACTTTGTGGCCCATACCATCACCATCGCGCAGTCCGTGACGCGGGAGCTGACCTTCGACGAAAATGGGAAAACAGTAGAAATGACTGATGCGCTGGGTTCCACAAAGACCCGCACCTCCCATCGTGTCATTCAGGCACCGGAGTTGGTTCTGACTCGGCTGCGGGAATGGATGCGCTATGTGGCGACCCTGCCGAAAGGGTTGGAGGTGCTGACACCGGAGGGCTTTGTTTTTATCAGCACACGCACCATGTCCATGCGGACATACAGCGGCTTCCGCGCCAGCTATCGTCACTTTCTGGATCGCAACGGCTTTTCCGGCGAGGGCTTGAATCTCCATCGGTATCGCCATACCTATGCCTCCATGCTTTTGGAACAGGAGATCAACCCCAAGATCGTCCAGAAGCTGCTGGGCCATCGGGACGTATCCACCACGCTGGGCATCTATACCCATGTGGTGCCGGAGGTATTCGCCGGTGTTGCCGCCGCTGTGGATACCGCCTCGCAGCAGTTGATGGACGGCACTTACACGCCCAAGCGCAGCGCAGAGGCCGTCAGGGCACAGCTACAGCAGATCGACCCGATGTTGTCGGAGGACATGACCGTGAATCTCAAGTATTTGTAAGGTTCTCAGGGCGCAAAAGCCGTACAGCTTAATACAGCTAGAGACCTAAAACAAGGCAACATTCGGAAACACAAGGCAACAAATTGTCCGCCACGCACAGACATCAAAAATTCCATCAAAAACGAGAAAACCTTGGAAACACAAGGTTTCCAAGGTTTTCTC
>UMHA01000555.1_pt1 | contig 46859 bp, 43 predicted proteins | sample 1965401 | NCBI WGS metagenome assembly UMHA01 (sample SAMEA4836085, study PRJEB28245) | human gut metagenome | biome: gut microbiome; material: fecal sample | place: Denmark | collected 2008 | reverse complement strand
CATGAAAAAACGCATGATTTAAATTTTCATGCGTTTATCCTGACTTTCTGCACTTTTTCGTTGACTTTTTATCGTTTTCTTAGTATAATGTTAATCGGTACATTTATTAATCCCCACATAAGTTTTGACCTGGGAAATCAAAACTTAAGGATAAGGAGAAGAGAATATGAAAAGTTATATGCAAAAAAAGGAAACAGTTGAGCGTAAATGGTATGTTATCGATGCTGAAGGAAAACCTCTAGGTCGTGTTGCATCAAAAGCAGCTCATATGTTACGTGGTAAACACAAACCAACATTTACACCACATATCGATTGTGGCGATTACATCATCATTGTAAATGCAGAAAAAGTTCTATTAACTGGTAATAAGTTGAATGATAAGAAATATTATAACCATTCAATGTATGCTGGTGGTTTAAGAGAAAGAACTGCTAAAGAAATGATTGAACGTTATCCAGAAGAAATGATTGAACGTGCAGTAAAAGGAATGCTTCCAAAAGGAAGACTTGGTCGTCAAATGTATAAGAAGTTATTCGTATATGCAGGTCCAGAACATAAACATGAGGCTCAGAAGCCAACTGTTATTGAGTTATAGGAGGGTTTAAGATATGGCAAAAACAAATCGTTATACAGGAACTGGTAAAAGAAAAACTAGTGTTGCTCGCGTTACGTTAGTTTCAGGAACTGGTAAAATTACCGTTAATGGTAGAGATGTACATGAATATTTTCCTTCTGAAATTCTAGTTATGGATTTAATGCAACCACTTGTTGCTACAAAGACAAGCGAATTATTCGATGTTATTGTTGACGTTAAAGGTGGCGGCTACTCTGGTCAAACAGGTGCTATCCGTTTAGGTATTACAAGAGCACTTTTAGATTACGATAAGACGACTTCAAAAGATTCTGAAAATAGTTATAGAAAGATTTTAAAACCACTTGGTTTAATTACACGTGATGATCGTAAGAAAGAACGTAAGAAACCAGGTTTAAAGAAAGCACGTCGTGCACCACAATTCTCAAAACGTTAAAATTGGTTTATGTTTCAAGATTCGGAAATTCCGAATCTTTTTTTTGGAACAGACAAGAATCTATTTTTATGATATACTGATGATGGTGTAGTGATGTTTATGGAAAGAATAAAAAAGTTTTTAAAAACGAATTATGCGATTTATCTCGCTCTTTTTTTAATCGTTTGTCTGATGTTAAATTCATATATTTGGTCAGGTACAAATTATATTTCAGGGGATGATTCACTATTTCATGTGGCAAATATATCGGCAATGTTGGATGCTATCGATTTGTCGCAAGGTAGATTATTTCCAAGTGTAATCTTGCCAACGATTGCCAATAATTTAGGATATGGTGTCGGAATTTTTTATCCAAGATTGCCGCATTTGGTTGCTACGTTTTTCTCCCTTTTGGTTGGAGGAAATGCAATTATTGGATATAAAATTACTCATATCGTCGTATTGTTTTTAGCAGGCCTTGTTTGTTACCATTTTTTAATGCGTGTTTTAAAACAAAGAAAATCTGCATTTTTGGGCTCTCTTTTTTATATTACTGCTGGATATACCGTGACCGATTTCTTAATTCGGGATGCCTTTTCAGAAATCTTTCTGTTTTTGTTTTTCCCAATTGTATTATGGGGACTTTATGAACTGTATCACGGCGATACTAAGAAGTTTTATTGGTATTTTGTTCTAGGCTATTTCGGAATGTTAAATAGTCATTTGGTTACAAGCATTTATCTTACTGTAGCTTGTCTCATTTATGTTCTTGTCGAATACAAAAAGACGTTTTCGTGGTCATACTTTAAAAAGTTATTGTTTGCTAGTATGATGATTATTATCTTATATTTACCAGAAGGGCTTCTTCTTCTAGAAAATAAAATGGGTGCAAACTATGCTGTCTTTGCAGAAAATTTGATGTCTTCGGCTGGATTGGTTACTTCGTGTGCTTTTCATCCATTGGCGTATTTTATTTATTCCTTTGAAGGAACTGAAATTCAGTTTGTCATTCATCCACTCGTTTGGATTTTACTTTTCTTAACAATTATTCGGTATCGAAAAGAAGTATTTGCTAGAAAAGATAGTCGCTTTTTTGGAGCGATGATATTGATTGGTTTCTTTTTTGCATTCATGACAACGCGTCTGATGCCTTGGAAGTACATGCCAGACTTTTTGTTGATGATTCAATTCCCATGGCGCTTGGAAATTATCGTCGTGCTTGCTTTTTCTATTCTTGCTGCATACAGTGTTTCTAAGATTCATTCTCAGAAATTGCTCATTTTGATTGCTACTTTATTGATTGTTCCAGGTATTTTATTTTCTTTGGAACTCGTCGGTCGTAATGTCTTTACGACACTTCGTGATGATGAAGTTAGTGAATATGGAATGGGATGGTCTAAAGAATATTTACCAGTTACGTTATATGATCAAAAAGATACGTATTTATATAGCGAACAGGAAATTCGTCTATCCAATGACTCTGCATTTGTTCAAAATGAAGAAAACGACGTTCCAGATTATGACTTTGATCTTGTGACAGATGGTCCTGTTACGGTAGAGATTCCACGGATTTATTATGTTGGTTATACGATTTCATTAGACAATGAAGAAGTGCCTTATCACGAGAGTGAGAATGGTCTCATCGAATTTGAACTTTCTCATGCAGGTCACGTAGAAGTTCGCTATACTGGTACTTTGGCATATCGAATTTCTCATGATATTCGTATGATTTTCATTTTATCTTTCCTATTTATGGGTGGATTGTGGTTATATAAGAAAAACTCTTCTAACGATTAGAAGAGCTTTTTTATCCCAATAATACATCTAATAAGGTCATAATGACAAATCCGATCATAGTTAGGATTGTCATTTTATCTTTGTTTTTATTATTTTGACTTTCGGGTATTAGTTCCATAACGACTACATAGATCATGGCACCTGCTGCAAAACAAAGTAGGAATGGTAAAATCATTCTGATTTTCATGACGAGAAGTGCTCCAATTACGGCTGAAATTGGTTCGACAATTCCACTGAACTGTCCAACTAAGAATGCTTTTTTAGCCGATGCTCCCTCTCTTTTTAAAGGAAGAGAGATGGCACTTCCTTCGGGAAAGTTCTGAATTCCAATCCCGATTGCTAATGTCCATGCGGCTAGTAGTGTTGCACCATCTAATCCATATATGACGGATCCAAAAGCGACTCCGATTGCCAATCCTTCCGGAATGTTATGAATGGTAATCGATGTAATTAGCATGCGGATTCGTTTTTGTTTGTCATCTTGTTTTTTTCCTATGGTATCGCATACTTTGTTTCCGATGATGAGCAATAGACCGCCACTTAGAATTCCCACTGTGATAATGAGCGGTAGAGAAAGCCCTAAATTTTCTGCTTGTGTAATCCCTGGTAAGAGTAAAGACCAGAATGACGCTGCTAACATGATTCCTGCTGATGCTGCTAACATTCCGTCGAGCCAGTTTTTATTTACTTTTTTAAATAAAAAGACGATACTAGAACCTAAGGCCGTAATTAGCCATGTTAAAAGGGTTGCTAAAAATGCTTGGATAATGGGATTGAGTGTTTGAATGTATTCCATATTTCACCTCTAGACTATCATATTGTATTCTAGTCTTCGAGGTTGGTTCCTATATATGTCTAATATTTGTTCCTGGATAAAAGTAATTTAATATTTCTTGGTATGTTTTTTTCTGTTTTGCCATTTCGTTTGCACTATGTTGACTCATTCCAAGCGGAGTGCCTAAACCTTTTCCTTTGATGACGACTCCTTCGCTAGTTGTATCAATTTTAAAGATTGGGGAATGTAATTTTAGGATGTTTGCAAATGTTTTGACATCGTATAATGTTCTTCCTACTTGAATGTAGTGGCGCTGATTGATTGTCATTTTTTTAAATTTTGTCTTGTTCGTAATATCTTGTTTTAAAATGCGACTAATCGTTTTATAGTCAATCGTTAAATTATCAAACATTTTTACTTTAGCATCTGCTTCACAAGATACTTTTTTTAGATAAGGAATCTCTTTTTCTAAGTATGTTGTACTATCTTCGGTATGACCGTTATTTAAAGCATGGTAATGAACGAAAATAGGGTTTCCATCATATTCTAAAAATTGACCTCTCGTTTCATAGATTACATCCTGTAGTTTTCTGAAATTATATTCGAAACTTTCTTTCCACACTTGTTTCAAATCTTCGATGGTGTTGTAATGTTTGTTTAGAACGTTATTTTTGATTGGCTCTTTTGCCAATAATTTTTGATATGCCTTTGTTCTCGTTAATATAGCTTGTGCTTTCAATGTTTCTTTTTCATAATAAATCGGCATTTCTGTTGCAATCGTACCAAAGACATATTGCTCAATATAAATTTGATTGATGATTCCATTACTGTGTTCTAAATCGATGAATTTAGAAGAGGGGGTTTCATTGATATCTAACAATTCGATTTCTTCGCCTTTTAAGTTTTTTATGACGTTTACGTATTCGTAGATTGGAATGAAGTGATCGACTGTATCTTTTTTTGTTTTTAGTAACATTGAACCGACGACTAGTCCATTTACAACCAAATAGACATGATTTCCATCGTATTCGATTCCTTTGTTTCGGATATAGTTGTTTACTTTAATATACAGAGATCGTTTTTCATTTTCTGTGTTGTTAAAACTAGAAATTTCATTCATGTTGGATACATATAAATACAGCACACCATTGATAATTTTATAATTATGAAACATGTTATCACCATTCATATTATGGTTTCATTCCAAAAAAAATATGAATTAAAATTTAAAATGTTTTAATTCATATTTCTTGCTACAATCTCTACCAGATTCGTAAGAGTAGTTCTTAATTACTTTTCTTAAATCGGTTTTTTTGTCTTTGTAAATGTAATCGTTGATTTGACCAATGGCTTTTACTGCTTCCGTCATTGCTCTTAAATATAGATCGATAAAGGACTCTGTGCTGTGGATTCTTTTATCCGTTGGGTTGTACCATCTTTCGTGATTTAAATTGAGAAGTTCTTCTTTGTTTTTGATTTTCATGTGATAAGATAAAACTTTTTTACGAAGTAATATTTTAGGGCATACTAAATCGACAAATTTATAAAAGGTTATTTTGAAGCCGTGCTTATCGTATCGGAAAATACGATAAAACCGTTTCATATCACGAATGCTTTGTTCATAGTATTTGCTAAAATTAGGAATTTTAAAGACTTCTTTGTATGTAAAGTCGATGACCTCTTTTAATTCATCTGAAAAGTCATGGGTATCGAAACAGAATTGGTCTGCTCGAAACTCCCAAGGTTTGATATTTTCACGTAGAGATACGAGATAGTTGTCGATTAGAGATTCGTTTTCGCCATGAACGTGATTATACTTGTATGTACTTCTGTTGCCTCTGATGAACTGTCCAGAAATATAGATGATGTATGGATGAGCAGTCCGATCTAGCATATAGTGGCATAGCTGACCATATAAGAATGTCATGATTTCTGGATTATCTTGGTAACCGTTGTATTTAATATAGTTAATTAATGTTTCAAAAAAAAGGAACGATTTGTGTCTGTGGAAGAAAAGACCGAAATCGCGTACTTTTTTTCCAGGTTTGATACTCAGTAAATGATAAAAAAAGGTAGGATCCATTCCTTGCCCAGTTGTCTTCAACCATTGTTTTTCGCTGTATAAGAATGTTTTGGTATCTAAGTCCAATCGTTCATATACATCTAAAGCAAAATATGCATGTGTGATGGTACTTGGCATATGACTCTTCCTTTCTACAAAAAATTATATCATATTTTTCATGAACTTTTCATTTATTTCTCGGTCATCTATGTTATAATTTATAATAGGTGAAGGATATGAAATATCGTAGTAATAAAAACTTTAAAACATTAGATGAGCAGATTGATATCTTACGTTATAAAGGTATGATTGTCAACAATGAGGAATGCACAAAGGAAGTTTTATTACGCGAAAATTATTTCTTCCTAAACGGGTATCGTCATTTGTTTTTACGATCTGAATCGGATCGGCGTTTTATTGAAGGAACTACATTTGAGGAGTTATATAGTTTATTTTTATTCGATCGGCAGTTTCGTAACATCGTTTTTAAGAACTTATTAATTATTGAGAACAATTTAAAATCCATTATTTCTTATCAATTATCTAAGAAGTATGGTTATAAAGAAAATGATTACTTGAAACCAAAAAACTTTACGGATGATCCATATAAAACAAAACAAGTCAACGATTTGATTCATAAAATGAAACGACAGATTCGAGTTAATGGACTTCAACATTCTGCAACGATGCACTACATCAATAACTATGGTTATATTCCGTTATGGGTATTGGTAAAAGTGTTGTCTTTTGGAATTGTCGGTGAGTTATATGCAATTTTAAAACGAGAAGATCAGCTTGCTATTGCCAATCGCTATCGTTTGTCTATTGAGGATTTCATCGATTATTTACCAATTTTAGCTAATTATCGTAATTTATGTGCTCATGAAGATATTTTATTCGATCATCGGACACAAAAAGAAATTGGCGATACGTTCTATCATAGTTTCTTGAAAATTCCAAAGGAAGATGGAACTTATCAATATGGAAAAAACGATATTTTTGCTTTGGTCATCATTTTGAAACAGTTTTTATCGAATGATGAGTTTGTCAATTTCTGTGAAGAAGTCGATGAAAGAATTCGCAATTTGGATTATAATTTGAAAGCTATTAAAGTATCTAAGGTTCTTCGTCATATGGGATTCCCTAAAAATTGGAAAGAAATTAGTACCGTACGAAAGAAGGTAGACAATGAGGAGTAGATTTTTCACTTTTATCAGTTTGTTGATTTCTTTTTTATTAGGTGGCCTTTTGGTTTATTTGTTATTAATGGAAACTCCGTTGTTTCAAAAAGGTGTCTATAATTACGTCAATAATGGTGTTGTTTCCTGTGATGATGAAGTCACAATCGATGAGACGGGAATTAGTCTTTCGGTTGGAAAAGTATACGATTCTGTCGTCATGATTGAAAATATTCAAGGTACTACTTTGGATAGTACGGGTAGTGGTTTTATCTATAAAAAAGATGACCAGTACGGTTACATTATGACAAACCAACATGTCGTAGCAGGTGCTAGTAGCATCGTTGTCGTCATGAGTAATAACGAAGAAGTAGAGGGTAGAGTTTTGGGAAGTGATCCGTATTTGGATTTAGCAGTTGTACGCATTCCAGTAGATGCTGTTTATGCAGTTGCAACTCTTGGAAACAGTGACGGTACCAATTTAGGAGATACGATATTCACAGTCGGTGCTCCTTTGGGATACGAATATCGTGGTAGTATTACACGCGGAACGATGTCTGGTAAAAATCGTCTTGTTACAGTCGATGTATCGACGACTGCGGACTACGTTATGAAAGTATTACAGGTCGATGCTGCTGTCAATCGCGGAAATTCAGGTGGACCACTTTGCAATATCAATGGTGAAGTAATCGGTGTCATTTCTTTAAAATTAGTTGACGATGATATTGAAGGCATGGGTTTTGCAATTCCAATTGAAGATGCGATGACATATGTCGATTCATTAGAAAAAGGAGAAGCAATCGAACGACCTTTGATGGGAGTTACCATGGCTAATGTAAGTGACACTTATTTGTTACTACAAAACGGAATTACTTTAGATGAGAACATTTCCTCTGGCGTTGTTGTTATTAGTGTATCCGGTGGAGCGGAAATTGCAGGACTTCAAAAAGGAGATGTCATCGTAAAAATGAACGATGAAGTTGTTCCAAATGCTGCTTATTTGAAGTATTTCTTATTTAAACATGCTCCTGGAGATGTTGTAACCGTAACTTATTATCGTGATGGTGCAGAACATCAGACAGATATTACTCTTACGAAAAGTGAAAACTAGCTGAAAATGCTAGTTTTTTAAAAAAAACGGGTTTATTCTAGAATTAAACATGATATAATTAAAAAAGTTAGGAGTTGATTTTCTTGGCTAAGAATAAAAAAATCACATCGCGCGATGTCAATTTTGCTGATTGGTATACAGATGTTGTAATGGCAGCGCGGCTAGCATCTTATTCGAATGTCAAAGGATGTATCGTAATCGAACCAAACGGATATGCAATTTGGGAGAACATGCAAAAAGTTTTGGACGATATGTTTAAACATACGGGTCATAGGAATGTAGCAATGCCATTGTTGATTCCAGAAAACTTGATGAAAAAAGAAAGCGATTTAATCAACGGGTTCACTCCAGAAGCTGCTTGGGTTACAGAAGGTGGCCAAAAGAAGTTGGAAGAGAGAATGTGTATTCGTCCGACAAGTGAGACTTTGTTTAGTGATTATTATAGTACAGTTGTGAAGTCTTACCGCGATTTGCCATTAAAATACAATCAATGGTGTAATGTGCTTCGTTGGGAAAAGGAAACGAGACCGTTTTTAAGAAGTCGTGAATTCTTATGGCAAGAAGGACATACGATTCACGAGACTGCGGAGGAAGCAGAAAAAGAAACTGCCGATATTCTTGCTATTTATAAAAAGTTCTTTGAAGAGTACTTAGCAATTCCTGTTTTAACGGGACGTAAGACAGAAAAAGAAAAATTTGCAGGTGCGGAATATACTCTTACTATTGAGGCTTTGATGCACAACGGAGTTGCATTGCAATCTGGAACGTCTCATTACTTTGGACAGAAGTTTTCAAAAGCATACGATATTACGTATTTAGACCGCAACAATGAGTTGCAATATGTCTACCAAACTTCTTGGGGTGTATCGACTAGAATGATTGGTGGTTTGATTATGGTTCACAGCGATGATAATGGACTTGTTTTACCACCGAAGATTGCACCGACACAAGTTGCCATTATTCCGATTGGTACGAATCCAGATGTTCTTCAAAAAGTAGAAGAAATTTCTAAGGTATTAACGGCTGCTGGCATTACGAATTATGTAGATCGTAGTGAGAAATCACCGGGCTTTAAATTTGCGGAAGCAGAGGTATTAGGTATTCCAGTTCGAATTGAACTTGGTGAAAAAGATCTTGCTAACCATCAATTTACAGTCGCACGTCGCGATACTGGAGAAAGAACTCAAGAGAACTTAGATATTGATATTGTTCCTTTTATTCAGGATTTTATGAATACAATTCAAACAGATATGTATAATCGTGCTTTAGAACGTCAAAAAGAGTTGACTTTTGAAGCACACAACTTAAAAGAAGTTGAAACTATTATGAATGAACATCCAGGTTTTGTAAAAGCAATGTGGTGCGGAGACGAAGCTTGTGAATTAAAGATGAAAGAAATCAAAGGTACAAAATCTAGATGTATTGTTGATGAAGAACCAATCGACGATCATTGCGTTGTCTGTGGCAAAAAAGCAAAGTATTTGGTCGTTTGGGGAATTCAATATTAGGGAGGTTATGTTATGAAAAAAGTAAAATATTTATTTGTCGCATTTGTTGCATTTTTAGCTATGCCATTTATGGTATTTGCAACTGATACAGAAGCAACACCAACACCAGCAGAGACGGAAGAGACACCAAGTAAAGTTAATGTTTATTTTTTCCGTGGAGAAGGTTGTCCGCACTGTGAGGAGATGCAAGAATTTTTCGATTCTATCGAAGATGAATTTGGTCAGTACTATACCATGAACACATATGAAGTTTGGTATAATCAAGACAATGCTGATTTGATGGAAGAAGTTGCTGATACTTTGGGTGTCAAGGTAACAGGAGTTCCATTCTTAGTTATTGGTGATCAAACATGGAATGGATATGCATCTAGTTACGATGCTGAAATCGAAGCTAAAATCTTGTCTGAATACAACAGTGATTCTCGTTATGATGTCATGACTGCTGAAGAACCAAAAGCTAACAATGTAGCTGCTGTTTTAATCGTAGTTGCTGTCGTTGGTGTTATTGGTGGAATCGTCTATGTATTAAGAGCAAGTACTGGTGATACAGTAGAAGATACGGAAGAAGAAAATCGTTCTGAATCTAAAAAGCAACCACTTGTTGTTGATGAGGATGAAGATGACGTAGAGGAAGAAAAAGAAGGGGAAGTTGAACCGAAGAAACAGACAAAGAAAAATACGAAATCCGCTTCTAAAAAATCCGATAAAGTTGAAGTGACAGAAGAGTCAACAAAAGAAGCAAAGAAAACAACAAAGTCATCTAATAAAAAGTCTGGAAAAAAATCAACGAAATCAAGTGGAAAAAAATCAAAAACGACAAGTAAAAAGAAGTAAGAGTAGAAACCTATCATAGTATAGGTTTTTATTTTGCTAGAAGAAAGAGTGGGTATCCTGTTACATTCCAAAATGGGTATATTTGAAACCGTCTTTTTCTTTCTTTTTTGATGCACTTATGGTATAATCTATACTTGATTTGGAGTGATCTTATGAAAGTTGGATTTATATCTCTTGGTTGTAGTAAGAATTTAGTTGTTACAGAAGAGATGATTGGTTTATTTAAAGAACATGGATTCGAAATTGTCAGCGATGAGCAAGAGGCAGAAATCTTACTCATTAACACGTGTGGATTTATCGAGTCTGCTAAAAAAGAAGCAATTGATACGATTTTGGAAATGGCCGATTATAAGAAAGATAAGTGTCAATATTTGATTGTTACAGGTTGCCTTGTCGAACGATATCAAAAAGAGTTGGAGCAAGATTTGCCGGAAGTCGATTTGTTTATTAGAGTGCGTGAATATCCTCATTTTTGGGAACACATCAGTGCTTTGTTAGAAGGAAAGAAAGAGAATGATTCTTTATCTTTCCATAAACGAATGATTTCTACAGGAAATATGATGGCATATTTAAAGATTGCAGAAGGCTGCTCTAATTGTTGTACGTATTGTGCAATTCCAATGATCCAAGGAAAGTATATTTCGAGAGAGTACGATGATATTTTAAAAGAGGCTAAAGAACTTGCCGAAAAAGGATATCAAGAACTAGTCGTCATCGCTCAAGATACGACAAAGTATGGAATCGATTTATATGGCAAAGGAAGACTTGCGGAATTATTACATGATATTTCTTTGATTCCTGGAATTCATTGGATTCGTTTCTTATATGCTTATCCAGAAAGCATCGATGAAGCGTTGATTCAAGAGGTAAAAAACAATCCTAAAATTTGTCATTACTTTGATATTCCGATTCAACATATCAACGATGATATTTTAAAGAAGATGCATCGGAAGAGTGATGGGGAATCGATTCGAAAACTAATTACTCACTTGCGAGAAGAAATTCCGGATGTTATTATTCGTACTACTTTAATTGCAGGATTCCCTACAGAAACAGAAAGCCAGTATCAAGAACTTTGTCAGTTTGTGAAAGAGTATAAAATTGATAAATTGGGTTGCTTTGCTTATTCTAAAGAAGATAAAACGTTAGCGGCTGTTATGGAAGGTCAAATCCCAGAAAAAGAAAAGAAGAAACGTGCTAATCATATCATGGCATTGCAACAAAAGATTTCCAAAGAAGTTTTAGAGTCTAAAGTTGGCAAGACTTACGAAGTATTACTAGAAGATATTACGGATGACGGCGAATATTTTATTGGTCGTACTTATATGGATGTTCCGTCTGAAGATGGTGTCGTTTTTATTCCGTATTCTTCTAATTACGGCATCAATGAGTTTACATCTTGCCGTATTGTTTCTTCGTTAGAATATGACTTAGTGGGAGAGTTTATCGAATCATAAAATGAATTTAGAATTATTTTTCAATTAGATAGTTTATTTGACTATCTTTTTTTCTTTTGTCATATATTATTTTGAGGTGAAATTTTTTTGAATAATCGAGATATTAAAGGAATTGTGGTCGACGCTGGACATGGCGGAAGCGATCCTGGGGCAATTTCTAATGGCATCTATGAAAAAGATTTAAATTTAAAAGCTGCCAATTATATGTATAAAAGACTTCAAGAATTAGGAATTCCATCTGTGATTACAAGAGATACAGATCAGACACTTAGTAGGGAAGAACGTCTAGACATCATGAATAATTCGTTTGGAAATGGACGCGATGTCATTATTTTATCGAATCACATTAACTCTGGTGGTGGCAAACAGCCCTTGAGCGAAGTTGATTTGTAGAGCGATTTAAGGCATATTTGAGACAAGTAATTTATATGTTGATTCAATTATTAACAAAACTACTTTTAAATAGGATAAAGTAGTTTTTTTATTATAATTTTATTGGAGTAGGTGATATACTTGTTAAGAGGTGGTTATTTTGAGTAGCAATACTGAAAATCAAATAGTTACATTTGATTCTAGTAAAAAGTTTAAATATATTAAAGATCTGGGAACAGGTGGAACGGGAGAAACAAGATTATTTTTAGATGAAAGTGTTAATTTCTATTTTGCAATAAAAAAATATAGTCCAATTAAGGGTAATGATGTTGATGCATGTTATATAAGATTTATAGATGAGATAAAGATATTATTTAATTTATTTCACAAAAATGTAGTTAGAGTTTTTAACTATTATTTATACCCAGAACATAAAACCGGATATATACAAATGGAATATGTTAATGGATTATCAATTGATAAAATAAATCCAATAGATTATGACAAAAGTTGGAATGATTACTTTGTTGATGTTATAAATGCATTTGATTATTTGCATAGTAATCATATTTTACATAGAGATATACGACCAAGTAATTTTATGATTAATGAAAATGGAATTATAAAAGTAATAGATTTTGGGTTTGGGAAAAAGATTGGCATTGATAATGAAAAGAATAGTATTCTTTTAAATTGGCCTGCATCAATTCCTCCAGAAGAAGTAACAATAGATGATGAGTATAATTATTCAACTGAAATTTATTACATTGGAGAAATGTTTAAACATTTAACAGAAGATGATGATACTTTTTTGTATAACTCTATTTTGAAGAAAATGATAGAAGTTTCGCCAAATAATAGATATAAAACTTGCAAAGAAATAAAGGAAGATATATCAAATAATTTACTAAAACAGGTTGACTTTAATGAAAATGAAAAGGAAATTTACATTGAATTTGCAAATAGTTTATATAATTCAATTGTTAAATTCACTTCAGAACCCGAATTTAAATATAACCCTAAGGAAATAAGGGAAAATTTAGAAAAAGTTGTAAGAATTTCTTCATTAGAAAAATATGTTCAAAGAAATAATGACGTTATATCTTGCTTTGTAAATGCAGGAATTAGATACAAGGTTTCACATACAATAACATCTAAAGTGTTAATTGATTTCTATAAATTGTTTATTAATAGTGATTTAACGAAGAAAAGTATTATAATAGATTCTATTATTGCAAGATTGAAAAATGTAAAAATAGATTATCCATCTATTTTAGACGATGATTTACCGTTTTAAGTAAGTATTTATATTAAAATTGTCTTTTTAATTAATTAATAATTCCTTTTTAATAATAAAATGATATAATATAATTAATTTTTTTATATTAATATTTTGGCGGTGATCTAAGTGGAAAAAGGAATGTTACTATGTAGTTTTAAGATTAAGGAAAAAAAGAAACGAAAAACTAATTATATACCATTAAATAAAGAAATAAAGTGTCAAAAAAAAGGATTAAGTTATGCTTGTAATAATATTTTTGAAATTATTAAATCTTTTTGCGTTGAAAATGAAGGAAACTATAATGATATAAAAAAACAAAAACTTTTTTGTATAAAAAAAGATTCATTTAAAACATATGAAAATGATACTTATTATTGTTGCTCTTTTATAATTAAGTCTGGAAACTATGGTATAGAGGCCGACATGACGAATATAAATACAAACGAGATTAGTCATCATAAATCAAAAGAAGAAGCAGATATGAAGGACTTTACTTGTTTAATATATGTTCCAAAAGATATTGAATCTGAAACAAAAAAAGGAATAATTGTATTTGAATCAATTGGAAATTATGGTGTTAAAGTAATTTCATGTGATGTATTGACTCGTTTTTTCTCCAATATAAACATTACATTAGAAATAAAAAGTGTATCTCCAGAAGCCTTTATAAAGAAAATAATTGATAAAGGAAACATTAAAAATATTACTTTTATAACTAATAATATATCCCAAAATATTGCTGATAATATTTTATCTGTATCAGGTAAGGAAAAGAGAACAATATTAAATCCAACCTTTCCAAATGAAAGCATAATAAAATTAACCGAATGGATTAACAAAAAAATAAAAAATAATAATATGAAAATGAGTGAAATAGTAGATAATAGAGATATAGAAGATATTACTCTTAATTTTAGATTAGGAGAAAGAAGTAGAACAATTAGATTGGCTACTTTAGATAAGCTTAGCATAGTTGAAGATATTCCGAAGGGTTTTGAAACTGACGAACAAATTATTAGATATATGATTGAAACGGCTGATTCATACAAGGAGTATTTGATATGCAATTAATAGGTATTATCATCATTATAATTTCTATACTGATATATGAATTAATAAAATCAGATTATATTAATGTTGGAAAAATTTTAAAAAAATATTTTGAAATATTTTCCAATTCAAAAAAAGAATATTATAATTTTTTTGTAATGCCTTTATTGTTTTCAATTGGAATAACTTTATTGAGTGATGATTATTCATACTTAAATAGCGAAATTTCTGTAATAGTAGGTTTGATTTTATCTATGCTTTTTTCTGGGCTTAGCATACTTGCAGCATATGACTTTTCTAAATTATCTAATAAAAAAATAAAGGAGAAATTTAATAAGTCTATGATAGATACAGTTAATGCTATTAATTTTACAACACTTTTTTCTATAATATTGTTAGTATTATTAGTTTTAATAAAAGTTAAGTTTTGTTATAAACTAATTATATGTTATTTTTGTGTTCCAATAAATTATATAAAATTGTTTTTATCAATAATTGTTTTGTATATGTTCTTTATTATACTCATTAATATATTCTTTATTGTTAAAAATTTATACCAAATTGTTATTTCTAAAATTAATTATTCTAACAATATTAATGATTAAATATTTTAGCAAGCAATGGATTTGTATAGCACAAATCCTTTTTATAAGGGAAAATCCCAACCCCTCTAAAAAAGTCGATACAATAAGTCGATACAATATGTATCGACTTAAATATTAATTATTAAATTCTTCTAATACTTTTCTCATGTAAGTATTATTTATCCAAAAGCAATGTTTTGTATATTTATCAGCACCAGTTAATTTGTCTTTTACTGGCAATGGATAAACATCTTTTGCATCTCTACCATGAGGTCTTACATGGCACACTTCATTGTTGCTAAGTCCAACAAAGTTTGTTTTTCTTTTTCCGTTAGTTATTGATTTGACTATATTACCACTTTTAATGGTATTATAGGTTGATTTCCACATTTCCATAACACTTGTCTCTATATCAAGTTCTGGCATATTCCAAAGTTTTATTCCCTTAAAAATATATTCATCATTAACTTTTTTAAATACAAAAAACATATATTTTGTTGTTTCTAATTCTTCTCTTAAATCACATGTTTCCCAACTTTGATTAATTATATCTGTGTATTTAAATGCTGGAAAAGAAATTGATTCTTTTATTCTTCCATTTTCTTCAATTCTAATTGTTTTAGGAATAATGTTGGCTTTTTGGAATTCTTCAGTTTCTGCTAAATTACTTTTTACATTAAACATTTTATTAATTAATAAACTATTTATATTTTTAGCATTTGAATCTATATTTAATTCTTTCATTAATTCTTTTTGTGATTTTCCTTTGTATTTGTTAATAACATTATTAACATATTCTTCAAACGAAAATTGTGTATCTTTTAATACTTTTTCAACATCAGAATAATTCCCTATAAATTTTCTAACCAATTGAGTCATATAAGAAACTTTAAAACAAAAAGCTCTTTGCATAGCAGGAATATCATTAAATGGTTGTTTCCTTACTGATAAAGAATTAGCTCCTTTTGTACAAGCACCTAAATACATCGTATCAGCTTCTGAAATTTCATGTGCTTTCCCTTCTTTTATTTTATTAATTATTGTATTCCAATCTTTCTCAATCTGATTTAAGTCTTCATTTAATGCTAATTCTAATAATTTTTCATGCGTTATTTTATAGTCCTTTTTATCTTTCCCTGGTTCCCATAAATACCAAAGAAGTTGTATTTTATTATTTTTAAACCAAAAGTGACTACTTCTAAATTCATTTTTATATTCATTTTCAAAATCTATAATATTAAGAACAAGTCTTTCTTTTGCGGATAATTTTCCATTTTTTAGTTTTCTATATGGAGTAACTTTTAATTCAATACCTGCAGGCATAAAATCTGGCTCAGAATCACTATTGTTTTCCATTCCAAATAAATACTTTTCAATTAATTGTCCTAATCCACCTTTATTTGCTTCTTTATCATCAATAGTAATTACTTCAGCTTTAATCAAATCATTTAATGATTTACCAATAGCTGATTTTGATATTACTTCAATTTCTTCTCGGGTATATAATCTTCCTTTTTTCATAAAAAACTCTCCTTTCGATCTTGTTTTTAATTAAGATTTAGTTTAAAATATTATTATATAAAAGGTTGATCTTTCCTAATAATTATTTTATAATAATATTCAGGAAGGGTTGATCTTTTCACTTGCTTTTATTATAATATAAGTAGGTATTTTTAACAACATAGGAGGTTATGATTCATGGAAAAAACATTAGTTGAATTATTTGCTGGAGTTGGTGGATTTAGATGTGGATTAAATCACGTTGAACTTAAAAATGATAAAGTAGTAGAAAAAGGAAATTGGAAATGTTTATGGGCTAATCAATGGGAGCCTGCTACTAAATCTCAAGAAGCTTATGATTGTTACGTTAAAAGATTTGGTTCTGATAATGTAAGTAATGTGGATATTTTTGAAGTAGATAAACATGAAATCCCAGATCACACATTATTAGTAGGAGGATTTCCTTGCCAAGATTACTCTGTAGCACAAACATTATCAAATAGTAAAGGTATTGAAGGAAAAAAAGGTGTTTTATGGTGGGCTATTGAACAGACTTTAGCAATCAAACAACCTCCATTTGTTTTATTAGAAAACGTTGATAGATTATTGTTATCTCCAGCAAAACAAAGAGGAAGAGACTTTGGTATGATCTTAAGAAGTTTCTATGAAAATGGTTATGATGTCCAATGGAGAGTAATTAATGCTGGTGAATATGGGCTACCTCAAAAAAGAAGAAGAACTTATATATTCGCTTATCATAAATCAACAAATTATTATAAAAAAATGCAAAAGATTAGCGAAAGAGATCTTTGCTTTGAAAAAGGTATATTTGCTAAACAATTTCCAATTAAAGATGGTTATGAAAAAATAGTAAAAAATGATATCTCTGAATATAAAGATTTATTGGAAGTTAGTGATAAGTTTAAATCTGAATTTTATAATACTGGTGTAATGATTAATGGTGGTATTTATTCTGTAAAAACAAAACCTGATTATAATTTAGTTTATCCTTTAAGAAATATTAGAGAAGAAGAAAAGGTAGATGATAAATACTTTTTAACAGATGCACAAATAGAAAAATTTGCTTATTTAAAAGGTGCTAAGAGAATACCAAGATTGAAACCAAATGGAGAACCATATACATACAGTGAAGGTGCTATGCCTTTTCCAGATAATTTAGATGCTCCAGCTAGAACAATGTTAACCAGTGAAAGTGGTGTTAGCAGAACTACTCATGTAATAGAAGATTTTAAAACAAAGAAACTTCGATTGTTAACTCCAAGAGAATGTGAAAGAATAAATGGATTCCCAGATGATTGGACTAATACAGGTATGTCTGATAAAAAGAGATATTTTATGATGGGAAATGCATTAGTAGTTGGTGTCATTGAACGTATAGGTAAAGAAATAGAAAACATTATTGATGAAGAAAGATAGAACGAAGAAAGATGCCGCTTCGTTTTTTATATAAAAAAATATGTTATAATGAATTTAAGGAATATTTATATGAGGACGTAACTATGATGGAAGAAAAAACGGAAGAACGTAAAATACAATCTGATTTATTAAAATACAATGTATTTGAACTTTTTAATTATGGCGTATCAAAAACTACAATATTTAGTCTAGCAGATGCAAGAATTCCACCATATAATATTTTGATTAATGGTGTTTCAGCTTGTGAAGATTTAAATATTAGTGCACCTAAAAAAATATATTTAATAAATGCAATACAAAAGATGTATAATAACCAGGATCAAAGAAGAAATGTTAATGAATTGATGTACATGGGAATTTCTAAAACAACTTGTGAAGCATTAATTGATAAAAATCTAACTATAGAGATGCTAAAACAATTATCGTTAGAAGAACTAAAAGATATGTTTGATGTAAAAAATGGAACTTGTAAAAAAATCAAAAATGCAATATTAATTATTGATCAAATAATTGATGAAAGTAATAAGAATATAGATACGAAAGGTATTTTAGAAAAGTTTATAAAAGATAACGCATCGGATAGTGAAATTTCAATTTTTACGCTAAAACAAAGGTTGGTAAAAGAGACTGAATATATTTTGGAAAATTACCAAAAAGATATTAATCAGCTTTTTAAAGACAATAAGATTTCTTTTGGCCTATTTGGCCTAAAGTATAATTATATTTCATTTAAGGAATATTTGTATAAAAATCTTGATCCAAGAACTGCAGATATTGTTGTGAAAAGATATGATGGATATACTTTAGAAAATATTGCACAAGAATATAATATTACAAGAGAGCGAGTAAGACAAATTATAGAAAAATTAGGATTAAAAAATATTAACATAAAGTTTTATGAGGATAAATATAAAGATATTTTTGAAAAATATAAATGGACAGAGGAAGTGTTTAAAGAGGTATTTAGCGAAAGCTCATTTACCTATAATTATTTAAAGTTAAATTATAAAATTGGTGAAAAAAACATTTTAGAAATATTATCTGATAATGATTTTAGTGAATTACAAAAAAATATTATTAAAAGGTACAAAAAAGCAGTTATTCTTTCTGATGGAGACGTCATTTTTACAATTGATGAATTTACTAAGAAAGTGATGATTAAATATGCTCAAGAAGAAATAAAAATAGAAGAATTAACACGATTATTTAATATAACTATAGAAAATTATCCAGAGTTAAAAATATCAAAAATATCTTCAAGAAATTTAGAAGCAAGATTGTCAAGAACTGATTATGTGATTTTTGGACATAATCATAAAGTGAGGTTTTTTGATTTCAATAGTTTATCAGCCGAAGTAATTAATCAATTAAAAGATTTGATAGAAATTGATAGTGGTTTTTATTCAACAGAGGTATTGTTTAGAAATAATATTAATTTAATGAGAGAGTTAGATATCAGAAATGAGTATGAATTACATAATATTTTAAAACTGAAAATAGATGATGAGAAAAATGATGTTTATTTTATAAGGATGCCTAATTTTTTGGTGGGATATAATAATAAGGATGATTTTATACTTGATAAAATCAGAGCCTTATCCCCAATTTCATTGTATGATTTTATTGATTTTTTAAATGAGGAATATGGTCATAAAACTAATACGATGTTAACATATTTATCTTCCAATTTTAATGAGTATCTAGATAATGGTGTTTTTGTTACAAATACAATTAAATTAGAAGCATCTAAAATTGAATTTTATAGAAAAATTTTTAAAAATGATATTTATATAATAGATGATGTTAAAAGCATTTTAAAGGAATTTGAAGAAGACGATATAAACTTGATATTAACAAATTTAAACTTTTCTAAAATCGGTTATAAATTAAAGGGAAGCTATATGATAAAAAATGATTTTGGTAATATATATGCATTTTTGGATTATAAGATAAAAAGCAATGAGATTATACATTTAGATGAATCTTTATTACATATTGGACAAATTTATAATGCAATAAATTTTTATTGTAAAAAAATGATGTTATTTATGTTATCAAAGAATATTTTTCTGCCTATAACAAAATTAAACGAAATAGGTATTAGTAATGATGATTTAAATAATTTAGTAAAAAACTTAAAAATTGCTTTTTTTAATAATCATTACTTTAGTATCTATAATATATATAGTGAACTTGATTTAAAAAAGTTTCAAGAATTAGGATTTGACGATAAATTTATTGAAAATATTGTATTTAGTTTACCTGATATAGCTACATTAAGAATTAATAATAACAGATTGTTTAGTTTTAAAAATAAAAATTTGTCGATTTCACAGTTTATGTATGATATGGTTGAAAAATATGAAAGTATTAGTTTAGATGAGCTAGAAAATAAAATATATGAACAGTATGGTATAATAGTACCATATGACAAATTAAGAACATATTTATACAGTACAGATATATTTTATAGTGATATTTTAGGAAAAATTTATTCAGATAAAGAAAAGTACTATGAGGAGGTATATGATGAGTGATTTGCAAGATATAATAATAGATGGTGAAGTAATTAGCACAAAAAAAATGAATATAAAGGGACAAACTCGGATGATGTCTGTTTATAGAATTCCAATAGAAAGACTATATTATAATGATCAAAATGATCGTATTGCAACGTGGATAAGTAAGTATGAATCAGAGAACGGGAATATAAGTCATATAAAAAATATAAATATTGAAGAATATAATAATAAAATTCAAGAATTTATTATAAAATCTGACAAGCAAAAATTTATATCTACTATGAATAATATTAAGAATCTTTCACAGCTTGAACCAGGAGTTGTATTTATAGACGGTAGAGTAATTGATGGAAATAGAAGATTTACATGTTTAAGAAAATTATATCAAGATACAGGGAAGCAAGAATTTGCATATTTTGATGCTGTTATTTTACCAAATGAAATAAGTGAAAAAGAAATTAAATTAATGGAATTAGTTTTACAACATGGTGAGGAAGGAAAGGTTGACTACAATCCAATAGAAAAATTAGTTGGTATTTATAGAGATATTATTAAAAATAAATTGTTCGATGTAAGGGAATACGCTACTAGTATAGATAGCAAAGAATCTGAAGTTCAAAAATCAGTTGCATTAGCAGAATTAATGGAGGATTTTTTAGAATATATTAATGCTCCAGAACAATTTTACATTGCAAGAGAACTTCAAATAGATGGCCCTTTAAATGAAATTTACAATATAAAGAAAAGATTAGGTTCTGATGAAGAAAAGTGGCAAAAAGTAAGAATTGCTCTATATGATAATATGCTTGTAAAAACAAATAATCAAGAAAGTGGAGACATTACAAGAATAATACGTGAATTTGGAAAAAAAGTAATTGAAAATGATGAGATTTTTGACGATTACTATACAAAACATGAGAAGTTTTCTAGAGAGTTGGCAGATAAAATAAATGAATATGGTGAAGTAGTCAATACAGAGTTTATAAGAAGTGAAATTCGAGAAAATGAAGAATTAAAAAATAAAATTAGTCAGAATTTGGATGATGCATTATATGCTGCAAAAAAAGATGAAGCACGTAGGAAACCAATTGAAATACTAAAATCAATTAACGATGATATAAGTAAATTGGACTTAACAGCAGTATCTAGATTAAGTGGTGAAGAAAGAATAGATTTTCAAGAACAATTGGAAATATTAAAAGAAAAAACTAATAGTGTTGAGGGTAAGTTTAATGAAATTATCTGAGCTAAAGTTTAAGACAAATTATACTTCATATGAAGATGATATTGTAGAGGATTTTTACAATAAAGCATTTAGTAGTGCAAATTTATATGAAAGAGTATCTGCTTATTTTGACTCAAAAATCATTTCTTTATACTCAAAAGGAATTGAAAGAATATATAACAATAATGGAAAAATTTATTTTATATTTTCCCAACAACTTTCATCTAGTGATTATGAATTAATTAAAGAGGGTTATTCAAATAGACTTGATAACATGTTATTGGCTTCATTTAATAGCAGTGAATTAACGCCAGAAAACAAAAGAAATTTATCAAATTTAGCTTATTTAATAGAAATTGGTATTGTTGATATAAAAATTGCATTTACAAAATCAGGAATATTACATGATAAATTTGGTTTAATCATGGATGACAATGATACTGTATATTTTAGAGGCTCTAACAATGAAACGGTTGCATCTATATCTTCTAATTATGAAAGTTTTGAAGTGTCATGTACTTGGAATGATGAAGAAAATGAGTTGATAAAAATACAAAATGCAAAAAATAGTTTTGAAAGAATGTGGAATAATGATATTGAAGGCGTTAAAGTATATACAATTCCAAATATTATTCTTAATCAGATAGCTAAATACAATAAAGGAAAATTAGAATTAATTGACAATATATATAAACAAAATACAGTTGTGGCTGATTTAGCAGAAAATAATAAGTTAGTAGTATATAATAATCTTAATTATTTTTATGATTTTAATAAAGATTATGATTTTAAAAATTTTATTAGGATATACGTTAAAGAAATCGTAGATAATAAAATAAATTTTAAAGATGATATAAATTATATTACAATGGAAAAAATTATTTCTAAGTTTAGTGATAGTGCAAGCTATAATAATTATAATTTTGAAACAACTAGCAAGTTAAAAAAATATATTAATTCACATAATCTTGAAATAGACAAAAGAAAGGAACTTGGAAAGTGCATTAAAAAGCAAGACTCAATTGTAATAAATGAATTTATAAAATTTGCAAAAATTGTTAATGATGGATTGGAAAGAAGATTAAGAGATAAACAAATGTGGGATTCTTTCTTTATTGTGAAAATGTTAAAATCAGCTAATTACTCAGTACCAGGAGCAGGAAAAACATCAATCGTTTATGGAGCATTTGCGTATCTTAATTCACTTAAAATAAGTAAAGTAGATAAACTAATTGTTATTGGCCCTAAAAATTCTTTTAAATCATGGAAAGATGAATTTTATAAGTGCTTTGGTAATAAAAAAAGCCTAAATTTACTAAATATACAAGATAATAAGTATAAAAATTCGGATAGTAGAATATATGAATTAAGATTCGATAGTGAAAGAAAAAATTTAGTATTAGTAAATTATGAGATGCTTCCAACTTTAGAGGAAGTGTTAAAGGAAATAATTAATGAAAGAACTATGCTTGTATTTGATGAAGTACACAAGGTTAAAGCAATTGGCGGAATTTGGGCGTCATCGGCGTTAAATATAAGCAAAAATGCTAAATATAAAGTTATTTTAACAGGAACACCAATTCCTAATTCGTATTTGGATTTGTATAATCAATTAAATATATTATTTCCAGATGAATATAAGAGTTATTTTAAATTTACTACATCAGAATTAAAGAATGCAAATGAATCAATGGCAAACAGAATAAATAAACTTATATATCCATTTTTTTGTAGAACAACAAAAAAGCAATTAAATATCCCTACTCCAAATAGTGATATAAAAAAAATTGTAAAAATGAATAAAATAGAGTCTGAATTATTTTCTTTATTAAGAAAAAAATATCATCATAATGGACTTGCTATGTATATTAGATTATTACAAGCCTCTACAAATCCTAAATTATTGTTAAAGAAATTAAACATTGATGATTTTGATGAACTATTTTGTGAAGAAGAGGAAGAAAAAGATATTGTTCAAAGTAATTGTGTATCCAATGAAGACTTACAATTTGAAGATGAGTTTGATAATGAGATAATTGATATTGTTCATGATATAGATATGACTTCAAAATTTTGGAATTGCATTAATTTGGTAGAAAAATTAGTAGGGGAAGGAAAACAGGTAATAGTATGGGGAATATTTATTGACACAATCGAAAGATTGAACACAGAATTAAATAAGAAAAATATTAATTCTAAAATAATTTATGGACAAACATCATTAAATGATAGAGAATCAATAATAGATTCATTTAAGTCAAAGCAGTTTGATGTTTTAGTAACAAATCCACATACATTAGCCGAATCTGTATCTTTACATGAAACGTGTCATGATGCTATTTATTTAGAATATAGTTTTAATTTAACTCACATGTTACAATCGAGAGATAGGATTAATCGTTTAGGATTACCTTTAAATCAATATACACAATATTATTATATGTTATTATGCAATGATAATCCTGATGATGATAGCATTGACTTAAAAACATATGATAGGTTAAAAGAAAAAGAAGAGATAATGATTAATTCAATAGAAGGGGAATTGATTGAAAATATTAATTTTAATATAATCGATGATATAAGGAGAATTCTTGGAAAAGACTAGTAAAATATTAATTAGGTTGACTTTTGAAAACTTTTTTATATAATAAGAACCAATAAACTTATTGTGAGGCGATTATATGGTAAATATTTCGTATTACTTTTATTTAAATTTACTTTTAAGAGAGTCTTAGGTTTAGTGCCTTTGACTCTCTTTTTTGGAGGTTCATATGGTTGAAATAAATGACGGTAAAATAAATGCACCATTATTGAGTTATGATGGTATGTTATCAGAAAGATTGTTAAGTAAATATGATTATAAAAAATGCAAAAGTGATTTTGAAGATGTAGTAGACTGTATTGTAATGAATAGAATAGCACAGTCAATGTACTATGAACAATTAGATTTTAAAGTTGATGACAATTTGAATTTTATTGTTTTTTGTGATGACCCTAGAGTAGACAAAAATGACAATACTGTATTTACTTTAGACAGAATATTTTATGATAAAAATTTGACTGCTTGCAAAGAAATATTACATTCCTTTAAATCTTCTTGGAATAGATTAAGCGAAGTAGAAAGGTATATTATCAAATGTTTATATTTTGATGATGAAAAGATATCCGATGAAGAAATAATTGACCGATTGCTAACTTATAAAAATAAATATCAATTATGTAAAAAAAGTGCTTATTTGAAAATGGATTTATTATTAACTGTTGATGATGCTAAAGCAATAAACAATAGTTTTAAACATATCGAAAATGCTTTGAAGTATCAGTCCTTACTTGAATTTTCGGATAATAATGATAGAGCAATAAAATCAAATAAGGAAAACAACTAGGAAAAAATTAGGAAAACTCAGTTTAAAAGTTCAGGATAATTCTTGAACTTTTTTTGATATGGTTAAATATCCTCTTTTAGATGATAATTTTATTGAACAAAGGCCTAAGTTCATAAAAAGGAAAGAGGTGACTTATGAAAGAAGAAAATATTTTAATTTATGCGATAATTCCTGCAGAAATTTATAAAACAAAAAAATTAACAAGTGAAGAGAAACTTATTGCAGAAAGAATAACAGCTTTATGTAGAAATAAAGGATATTCTTGGATAACTAATAAATCTTTAGCAACAATGTATGGAATTAGAGAAGATACTGTTTCAAAACATATAAAAAGTTAGAAAGATTTGGATTCATAAAATGTGTGTATAATTGGAAATCGGAAAATAAATCAAAAAGAAAAGTGTATTTGTGCAATGATATATGGGAAGAAAAAGATATTTCATTTATGATAAATAACCAAGAAGATGTTTACTATATGTGCCAACAAAATAATAACAATAATAGTAATGATAATAATTATATAAATAATAAGAATATCATGTTAGATAATGATAGATAAAAATATTAATCATGTTTTGTTATCAGGTATTATTGTTAATATTAAAGAAGGCATAGGTGGATATATTTTATTCACAATGAAGTGTGAAAAATATAGTGAGTCAAAGTATAATTTTGTTTATGTTAGTTTAAGTATCTATGAGGATTTATATAACATATATAAGGATATATTTGTTAAGGATAATGAAATATTTATAAAAGGTTATATCAATTCTTATGTGGATAATAATAAAAACTACAAAATGTTTATATCTGCAATTGGTGTGTCTAAATCATATGAACAATTAATTGAAGGTAAGAAAACACCATATATAAGATTTGATTCAGATGGCGTTATGGTATGGAATGGAAAAAGATGTGAATCAACTCCACTATCAGAAGAAGAATTAAAAGAAATGGATGAGTTACTTAATGAATTTAGATAAGAATATCAAAAATATTTTTAACATAAATTTTAATGGTAAGGAGTTGTGTCCTATGCAAGAAACAAAAGAAGACTACTTTAAAAAATTAATATTAGAATATTTATTATCTCATCTTGATTTAGAAAAGTTTGATTATGGATCTTGATTTTTATTTTATTTGTGATATGATGAAATTGTCTCAAATATAGCTAAGAATCGCTAATAAGGAGGATTAGATTGAACTACGATTATTTAGCTAAAACAAGTTTTAATGCAGGAATCTATATTAGACTTTCCCAAGAAGATAGAGATAAAAAATATGATACTGATAGTGAGAGTGTTATTAACCAAAAAGAAATACTTAAAGAGTATGTAGAAAAAAATGGATACAATTTATATAAAGCATATGTCGATGATGGATTTACTGGAACGAATTTTGATAGACCAGCTTTTAAAGAAATGATTGAGGATATTAAAAATAAGAAAATCAATATGGTTGTAGTAAAAGACTTATCAAGATTAGGTAGGGATCATGTTATGACAGGTTATTATATTGAAACATTCTTTCCAGAAAATAGAGTTAGATTCATTTCATTAGTAGAAAATTATGATAGTATGAAGAATCAATCAAGTAATGATTCTTCTATGTTCATAATTGCATTTAATGATTACTATAGTAAACAAAACTCATTAAAGATTAGAAATGTATTAGATTCAAAAAGAAGAGAAGGAAAATTTATTGGAAGTTCTCCGTGTTATGGGTATAAAAGAGACCCAGACGATAAAGGACATTTAATTCCAGATGAAAATACTTCTAAATACGTAAAAATGATTTTTGAATGGAGAGCTGAAGGAGTAAAGATAAGTGATATAGCAACAAGACTAACGGATATGGGAGTAAAAACTCCAAGTGCTTATAAAAATTTACAAAAATCATCTAGATTAAAGAATAATGATAAGTGGACTATAAGCTCTATAAAAAAGATTCTACAAAATAGAATTTATACTGGTGATATGGTTCAACATTGCCAAACAAATATCAATTATAAATCCAAAAAGAAAATTACTCTTGATGAGAATTTTTGGATAACTGTTGAAGGAACCCATGAGCCATTAATAAGTAAAGATTTATTTATGTTAGTAGAGAAGATGAGAAAGTCTCATGATAGATCTGCTAAAAGTATAAATAATAGAAAAAGAAGATTATTAGAAGGATTAGTTTTCTGTAAAGAATGCGGAAATAGGATTGGAATAACTTATAGAAAAAATCATGATTACTGGAGTATGAATTGTAATAGATATGCTAGAGAACCAAGAAGAAGATTTTGTACACCACATTTTTTTCCATATGAGTATTTCGAAGACCAATTTATAAATAATATACAGATATGTTTAAAAGATTTATTTAGCAAACTCAATATTAAAGAACTAAATGAAGAGATTATAAAACTCACTAACAACAAATCTAGTAATTTAGAAATAAGAAAAACAGAGTTAGAGAAAGAAAAAGAAAAACTATCATTAGCAATTCAAGTTTTATATCAAGATCGATTATCTGGCTCTATATCAGTAGATACGTTTAGGAATTTATCAGAACCATATGAAAAGAAAATAAAAGATATCTCAAATAAACTTTTAGATGTGGAAACAGAAATTTTAAAAAGAAAGTACAATAGCACTAAGATCCCTGATTATACTCAAAATATTAAAAAACTGTTGAACTTAAAAAAGCCAACAAAAGATTTATTGAAATCATTAATACATAAAATAGAAGTAGATGACAATAGAGTTGTTACGATAATTTTTAAGAATCAATTTCTACCAGATTATTCTTATCAATATATTGATGAAAATTTAAATAGAAATCCCTATGGGAGAAAAGGAAAACCAAAAAATAAATAATTAAATCACACAAGCACCTTCCCCAGGTGGCGAAGGTGCTGAAATTGTCTATTCTTTACGCGATGATGATACATTGGCAACGAGTGTTTTAAACAGCATTGGTGAAGCAGGACAAAAGATTAGAAGAGTGTATCAAAGGCGTCTTCCCGAAGATCCAAGCAGAGATTACTATTACATTATGAGAGAAACTGGCAATACTCAGCCATTGCTAATAGAGTATGGTTTTATCGATACTCCTAGTGATGTTGCAAGACTCAATCAAAATATTGAGAAGTATGCTGAGGCCGTTGTCAAAGCGGTTGCTGAATACATAGGAGTTCCATATACTCCACCTGATTCTTCTACTTCTCCCAATCCTTCTACGTATATCGTTCAATCTGGGGATACGTTATGGTCAATTGCTAAAAAATATGGAATTAGTGTAGAGGAATTGAAAGCTGCTAATAGCCTTACCAATAACTTGTTACAATTAGGGCAATCTCTGGTCATTCCTGGTACACAAATTCCACCTGTCGTTGAAGAAGAAAACATTTATGTAGTGCAATCTGGTGATACTTTGTATGCTATTGCTCAAAAATTTGGTACAACTGTAACGCAATTAATCGATTGGAATCAACTTGCTACAACAGTAATTACACCAGGAATGAAGTTGATTGTTTCCGATACGGTAACGACGCCTTCTGATACGATATATACAGTCAAAAAGGGAGATTCTCTCTATAGTATTGCAATGCAATTTGGTGTTAGTGTCGATGATTTAATTCAAGCCAATCAATTGACGAGTACAGTTTTACAAATTGGCGAACAGCTAAAGATTCCTAAAAAAGATACTTCTGGTTCTTCTACTTATGTTGTTCAAAGAGGAGACACTCTCTATAGTATTGCTGCTAAGTATAATGTTACTGTTAGTGATTTAAAAAATGCCAATCAACTGACTTCAAACGTGATAACAGTTGGGCAAGAACTAATCATTCCTACAAAAAACACATATCAAACTTATGCCGTTGTAACAGGTGATACTTTGAGTGGTATCGCTCAGAAATTTAATACCACTGTAGCAAAATTAAAAGAGATTAATCATTTAACATCTGATTTTTTACAAATTGGTCAATTGTTGTTGGTTCCTTAAAAAAATATGATATAATTAACATAGTATAGTGTGGTGAAAATATGGCTGAAGAAAAAAATAGTACAGTTCACAGTAAACATGAAATTCAATATATTACGGACGATCGTACGGGTCATTTGAAACTTGATCCGTTTAATCGTGATGTAAAACGCGAAGAACGTTCACGTGAGAAAAGAGTTGCGGAAATCAAAGAGAACATTCATAAATTCGATGCGCTGAGTGATAAAGATCTTGCTCAACAGAATTTGGAACTACATCAACGAGCAAAAGGAATTGTTAGAAAGTATCAGCGAGATTTAGATCAGGCATTTGCGAATGGTAAAACGGATATTGCTAATAAGATTCGCAAGCAAGTTGATGATGAAATTAAAGAACAATTGTTAGATGACGCTTTTGCCATTGTTTCCGCCGCTGTTAAACGTGAAAAAGGATTTGATTTGCACGATTCTCAAATCAATGCTGCTTTGGTATTGTGTGATGAAAATATTGCTGAGATGCGTTGTGGTGGTGGAAAAACAATCATGCAATTCTTGCCAGCATATTTTAATACCCTTACACTAGATCATCATTTTGTTATCACTCCAAACGACTATTTGAAATATGAAGGATATATTGAGGCTAAGAAAGTTTTCGACCATCTTGGTATGAGTGTTGGGATTATGCCAGAAAATATTCATGAGCGAGAGCAAGTAAAAGAAGAGTCTCATAAAGATATTGTTTATGCAACGAGTGCTTCTATTGCTCACTCTATGCTGTTAGATCGTATGGCCAAGCCAGATGAGAGAGCATTACCTTCTGAAAGTATGTCTGCTAGTATCGATGAGATCGATCAAATTGTTTTGGATAATGCTAGAACTCCGTTCGTTATTAGCGATTCTAATGTTAAATTAAATGATGGATTAGAACATCTAGCGCAGGCATTTATTTCTGAAAATTTTAAGGTACAAAATGTAGAAGGATTGGATAATGTTAAAGATTTAAAAGATGCAACTTCTACTAAGATTTATGATCACGAAACAGGTAAGTTTCTAGTTGATATGGTTTTTGATGTTAGAACTAGAACGCCACAAATGACAGATTTAGGTGATCAGCACCTTGATGAATTTATGGCAAGAAATCCAATTTTTGGAACGTTAACAGATCATGATCGTGAATTATTTATCAATTATTATGTTCCGAATGCCATACATGCCAAGTATGTTATGAGGCGTGATGTCGATTACGTTGTCGAAAATGGCAAAATTGTTGTTTACAATGCATCTTCTGGTAGAAAAGCCAAATCTAGTGAGTATAGTAGAGGAATTCAGCAGGCTTTGGAAGCAAAAGAAGGATTGCAAATTCATACTGAGAGTGTAAACGGCGATGAAATGTCTATTTTGGATATGGTCCACAAATTTGATAAAGTTTCAGGTTGTAGTGGTACTGTTCGTGAATTGAATGATTATTTTGAGGATCGTTTTGGAAAATGTGTACGTGAAATTCCTGCTCCGCCTAGCAATGCAATTAATGAAGCACCGGTCTATTTTTTACATAAAAGTGCCAAACAACAATATATTTATGAGGATATCATAGGTCGTAAATATAAGCAGGCTTATATGGGGGATAATTTAAAATATCAGCCTGATGCTCCAATTATGATTGTTGCTACTTCCAAAACAGAAGCTGATTCTCTATATAAGGTACTATCGAAAAGCTCTCTGGGAAAAGATGTTCGAATGATTACTGCAGATAATAGCGATGAAGAAATGAGAATATTTGCTCAAAGTGGTCGAAAAGGTGCCATTACAATTTCTACTTTGATGGCTGGCCGTGGTACTGATATTAAATTGGGTGGTGCTCCTGCGCAAGCAGCATCTGCAGAAGTGTGTGCAAAACTAAAGGCTACTGGAAAAATTGACGATGCAACATTAAGCAAAATTCGTGCAAATTTAGATAGTAATGATCAAGCTTTTTTTGCAAATCCAAAAAATCAACAAATTGTTTCTTTGTATCAACAATTGAATCAAAAGTATTCTGAAGAAATGAAAGGTCAAAAAGAAGAAGTAAACAATTTGGGTGGTTTGTGCGTAATCAGTACCGATTTTGTTTCCAGTGAACGTGGCCAACGACAATTACTTTCCCGTGCTGCTAGACAAAGTGATAATGGTACGACAGTACAGTTTGTGTCGTTTGAAGATGAGGGATTCCAAGGTTCCTTGTTGAGTTCTAATGATATTAAAAAAATTGAAAATATGCTAGTGCAAGCTGGTTATGATAAAGATGCTCCCATTACACCATCGATGGGAAAAATTTATAAAGAGTGTCAACGGTTGATAGATAAATGTCGTCGTAGTTATGATGTGAATCAAGCAGCATCTATCATGCAGACGGATCCATATTATGATGTCATTCAAAAAAATGGAGATCACTTTCGCGAAGAACGAGATGCGATTTATAATCCAGAATACGATCCAATCGACGTTATGAAGACGGTTATTCAGCGGGGAATTGAAGATACTGTTTCTAAATTTATGCCAGGGACTAATCCAAGAACATGGGATTTGCAGGGATTAAAAGATATTTATCTTGGCATTTTGGTTGGGGAGGATGCTTTCCAATTAACGGAAGAACAATTGTCTCAAATTTCCCCAGAGTTGGTTTCAAATTTATTAACGGAACGAGCTCATTCGCTTTTATCTTTGAATCAACCTGAAAAAATTAATCCGAGAATGCTCAATAATATGATGGATCAATACTTTAAATCGTTCAATTCTGCTATTGGAATGTTTTCTGACGATGCTAGAGGGCTTCAAAATAGTGCTGCTATGACACCACAGTTAGATCAAGATAAACGTTTTTCTCTATATTTGGACTTGACACAAGATTATTTTAATCAGATGCGCGATGGGATTTCATATGATTTTTTAGCTAGAGCAAATGGTATCGATTTGATGAAAAAAGAAACGTATGATGTTCAAATATCTAAAAGTACTAGAAGAGAACTTAATATTTACTCGCGAACAAAACCAGCATCTGAATTAGATTCAAGCATCGTATATCAAACTTATACGACCGACATGGAAAAAGAAGCTAGGAAAGCAGGAATGTCGTTTGGTGATTATGTTGTTGTACAAGAAGAATCTCTTTCTCCTTTAGAAAAAAAACTTGCTAATGTTGTTAAAAGTGAATTGGCAAATTTTGATAAGAGTAATGCGCAAAGGTATTATTCTTTGAGTTCAGCTAGCGCATTGTCATTAGCCGAAGCATGTCAAAAAATCCCACAGCAAGATTTTTATACATTGTATAATGGTTCGCGTAAAACAATTGATCGTTACTTTGGTTGGAAAATAGCGGATGCCTTTTATAACAGTGGCTATAAAAAAGATTTTGTTTTGGATAACAAAGATAAGTTTTTGCCTAAATTTTATCAATATGCAATGACTCATGATGGCTATCAAAAATTAACTGGTATTGCGAATATTAGGCAAGCCTTACAGGAATCTACTTCGGTCTATCAAGAACAAAATGTAGAAACACAAGGTTCACACTTGAAAAAATAGTAAGCCTATGCTATAATTCATTTATCACGTGTTTTAGGGGCGTGGTATAATGGTAGCATAGGAGTCTCCAAAACTTTTGATGGGAGTTCGATTCTCTCCGCCCCTGCCATGATGAGATTCAGTCCAAATATTTATATTTGGACTTTTTTGTTTCTATTTGGAAACACATAAAAATGACATCCTTTTGAGTGTCATTTTTATGAAGTGTTTGTTTATATTTCATCATCTAATGAGACTGGTATCTCTTGGTATGTATTTACTATTTTATTTGTTTTAATATCATAGAAAAATAGAACTATGTTTTTTACTGTTACAATTATATAGAGCCATAGCATATTGTCTAGTTCTGATATTAGAGCAATTGACATAAGCAAAGAAAGTGGTCTACAAAACAATACCAAGGGTAGAACATATCTTCTTGCTGGTCCTGCTACAATAATCTTTTCTCCAGGACCTTGCAAATACCTTTTATTCCCAATCATAGCAATAATCCATACTAAGAAAAAAATTTCACTTAAAAATTCACTTAGACTATAATTATCTTTCTTAAATAGCGACATTATCATACCTAATAAAGAAACAAAGAATACAATACTTTCAAAAGTGATTAGTGTTAACAAATTTTCTGAAAACATGAATATTGTACAAAGTAAAACTAGTACGTAAATTAATAAATCAATTATAAACCGTAATATTGCCATTTTAGTATACGTTTTTCTTATAACTTTTTTTCTTTTACAATCTTTTTCCTTGTCCGCTTTTGTATAGGGAGTAAATTGATTGTTTTCATCTAATTCACCGATTGCCCGAAATGCATTCTTTAGATTTCCGTTGTTTTCTTATAATAAAGTCATTGCTGTATCAATTATTTTTTGTCCAATTGCATAAACTTCTGCTTCATCGTTTGTATAAACTCCACTCCAATATACCGTTTTATCGTTTATGTCTTTTATTTAAATCGTTTGACCATTTTTTATAATTTTAAAGTCTTTATAATTCATTTCTCCTCACCTTTATTTTATTCTATTTTAACACATTCTTTAAAAAGTTTGAAAGATAAATTATAACTTGTTGTATAATGAATTTGTATGATAAAAAAGTTGATGGTGGTTGTGAATGGCTAAAATATACATTATCGGTTCGGTCGGAAGTGGAAAGACGACGTTGGCTAAAAGATTGTCTAAAGAATTAAATATTCTGTACTATGAACTGGATTCTGTCACTTGGGAATATCATCCGCATGGACCAGATAGAAGAAGGAGTCCTGAAGAAGTTCAATCGATATTTCAATCTATTCTTTCTAAGCCAGATTGGATTATGGAAAATGTTGGAAAAGAGATGTATTCCGAGGCATATGAGAAAGCTGATCTGATTATATACATCGATTTACGAAAAGATATTTTGTATCGGAGAATTATTGTAAGATGGTTGAAACAGAAAGTCGGTTTGTATCAGGCACCAGTTAAACCGACATTACATGCTCTTCGCCAAATGTTGGGTTGGGCCAAAAAAGAGAAAAATCACAGTAGATTAGAGAATTTGGATCAGTATCGTCATAAAATCGTTATCTTAAATGAAAAGACACTCGATTCCTACCATTATTCACTTAAAAAACGTTCGTAATTGTTTACTTTCTTGACACTTTTGATGTGTCTTTTTTATTGTTCATAATTTGGTTTGGCACTACAATAATAGTGGAGGTAAAATATGGAAGCAAAAGATATTCAAAGTGTTGCCTGTGTTGGAGCAGGTGTAATCGGTTACAGTTGGGCTCTTTATTTTTCATTAAAGAAGTTAACTGTTTATGTGTATGATTTGACCGATGAGAAATTGAACTTGGCAAGAAACAGAATTCATGAAAGTTTATTAAACTTAATGAAAAATGGTGTTGTAACGGAAAGTGAAATTACTGAAATTGAAAATCGTATTCACTATACAACATCAATGGAAGAAGCTGTTAAAAACGTACAATTTATTACAGAATCTGGACCAGAAAATTACGATATCAAAAAAGAAATGGCAAAACAGATGGAACAATATACGTCACCACAGACGATTATCGCTTCTTCTACATCTGGATTACTCGTTTCAGAAATTGCGAGTGTTGCAGAACATCCAGAACGTTTTATTGGAGCACATCCTTATAATCCACCACATTTAATTCCACTTGTCGAATTAACGAAAGGAGAAAAAACGAGTCCAGAAGTATTAGAAACAGCAAAAGAATTTTATCAGATGATTGGAAAAGAACCGGTCGTGTTACAGAAGGAAGCATTGGGATTTATTTGTAACCGAATTCAAATGGCTTTGTATCGTGAAGTGGCAAGTTTAGTTATGAACGGCGTTTGTACGATTGAAGATGCTGATAAAGCGGTTACATTTGGACCTGGACTTCGTTGGGCAATCATGGGACCAAGTTTGGTATTTGAGCTTGGTGGTGGTGAAGGTCATATTGATGGTCTTATGAAGCACTTAAATCCTTCTATCAGTTTATGGTTACATGATATGGCTGATTTCAAGGATTTTCCAGAAGAATTTCCCCAAATTGCTAGAGAAGGTGTAGAGGCGTCTTTGAAAAATCGTCCAGCAGAAATCGGTAACGATGATGTATCTTTAGCAGAATATCGTGATAAGATGTTGATTGAATTATTAAAGTTACATCATAAGCTATAGGACCATCACATTGGTCCTTTTTCTTTGTCTATTTTTTTGCTATACTATTTTTTAAGGAGTGACTCAATATGAAAAAAGTAGTTGGAACTATGTTTTTTAAAGATGGAAAACTATTGATTGATAAACCGCGAAAGCGTCCTACTTTTCAAATGATTGGTGGTTCTGTTGAAGAAGGAGAAAGTGTATTAGATGCTGCAATTCGTGAATGTCACGAGGAGTTAGGAAATAATGCTATTTTTGATCCAGAAAAGTTAGAACCTGCTATGAATTTTCGTGAGATTGCAACCAGCGACCAAAAAACCGAAATTGATTTTTATGTCTTTTTGTATCGTGGAGAATTAGAAGGGACTCTTTCCACTTCCGATGAGATTGAACAATTTATGTGGTTTGGTCCTGAGGATGATTTTTCGATTTTGTCTAACACATTAAAGAATGAGGTTATTCCATTTTGTATTCAGAATGAGTTGATTTACGAACCTACTGCTCAATTCAAAAAATAGGAACATTTATAGTTAGAAAGAAGGAATACTATGGAATATAAAAAATTTAATCAAGTAATTGTCGCTCGTATCGATAAGGGTGAAGAGATTTTAACGGAAATTGAGCATATTGCTAAACTTGAAAAAATTAAACTAGCGAATATTAATGCTTTAGGTGCGGTTGGAGACTTTACTGTCGGAGTTTTTAAAACCAAAGAGAAACAGTATGATTCCAATTCTTTTCAAGGAGATTATGAAATCGTCTCTTTAACGGGAACTATCAATACGATGGATGGAGAATTTTACTCTCACTTACATATGAGTGCAGGTGATGAAACTGGAACAGTATTTGGAGGTCATTTAAATCGTGCCATTGTCAGTGCCACTTGTGAGATGGTTATCTATATAATAGATGGCGAAGTTGATCGTAAATTCGATTCTGATATTGGTCTTAATTTGTTTTCATTTTAGTTGACAAATAACCTGTATAGTTTTTATAAACATTCTTAATTATATTTTGTTTTTTTGGTATCATATTAATGTATGATACCTTTTTGTTAGGAAGTGATGCTATGTTTTTTGATATCATCTTGTTGTTGATTGGCTTTATTGTCATTATTAAGTCTTCTGATATATTAGTAGATGCGGCCTCTTCTTTGGCACTTAAATTGAAAGTTCCAAAGATGTTAATCGCTTTGACAATTGTTGCATTCGGAACTTGTGCTCCGGAAGTTGCGATTTCATTTCAAAGTGTATCGGCTGGAAATGGTGCCATTGCATTTGGTAATGTCGTCGGTAGTTGTATCGTGAATATTCTACTAATCATCGGTTTGGCAAGTTTTATTCATCCAATTCGAGTGAAACATGCGACCATTAAAAAAGAGTTGCCACTACTATCGATTGTCACTTCTGTTTTTTCTATTTTGATGTTGGATCGTGTTTTTAATCCTTTGACTGGATCTTCTTTTTCTAGGGCAGATGCTTTGATATTGATGCTACTTTTTTTGATGTTTGTATTATATTTAGTTCAAATGTTATTTCGTCGTGATTCTAACGATACAGAAGATGTTAGAATTAAGTATCCACCTGTTGTTTCCGCACTTCTTTTATTGGGTTCCATTATTTTAATTGCACTAAGTAGTGATTTGATTGTCGATTCTGCTCAGAATATTGCTAGAGCAATGCATATTAGTGAAAAAATTATTACAATGTTTGTTATTGTAGTAGGAACAAGTTTACCAGAAATGATTATGACGATTACAAGTGCTAGTAAAGGTGAATTTGATATGGCTATCGGTAACATTATCGGTACGAATATTTTTAACATTTGTATTGTCTTAGGACTTCCAATTTTAATTTATGGAGATATTCCATTGATTGGATTTGGGTTAATTGATATCGGTATGGTTTTTTTATCGTCGACACTTCTATTTATCTTTGCTAGAAGTGAACGAGTCATCAATAAAAAAGAGTCAATTGTCATGTTAGTGATATTCGCTTTGTATTATATTTATTTATTATTTTAAAAATGTTTGTATAAAATATGATTATTTGATATAATCATCTAGGGTATGATAATTCATACAAAAACAGAAATAAAGCACGAATTTTGATTTTTTGAAATCGTGTTTTTCTTTGGTATATATTAATTTCAATTCATATTCTTTATAGGAGGGCAATATGTTAGAAGGATTTCAATTTATTACGATTTTTATAGAAGGAATTATTTCTTTTTTTTCTCCGTGTATTATTCCGTTGATTCCGCTTTATATGAGTTATTTGGCTGGAAGTGCTAGAACCGTTTTAGAGGATGGAACAGTCGTCTACAAAAGAAAAACGACACTATTTCATACTTTGTTTTTCGTTCTTGGAATTTCGATGTCATTTTTCTTATTAGGGTTATCCTTTAGTGCCGTTGGATTGTTTTTTCAAGATGTTCGTCATATTTTATTGATTGTGTGTGGTGTTTTAATTATTTTGATGGGTTTATTTCAGATTGGCTTGATACGGATTCCATTTTTACAGAAAGAAAGGAAGCTGTCTGCCAGGATTAATTTAAAAAAGATGAATCCGGGTGTTGCGTTTGTTTTAGGATTTTTATTTAGTTTTGCTTGGACACCGTGTGTTGGACCGGCGTTATCATCTGTTCTTATGATGGCAAGTAGTGGTAGCAGTGCGATGATTGGAAACTTGTATGTTTTGTTTTATGCGTTAGGTTTTGTTGTACCATTTTTAGTATTAGGGTTATTTACGACAGAAGCATTGAATTTGTTAAAGAAGTATCAAAAGGCATTGATGAATTTGGTAAAAGTAGGTGGTGTTTTATTAGTTGGAATTGGAGCTTTTCTGTTATATGACGGTATCGATAGTATTCCTCGTAAGACGTTAAATTCTTGTTCCATGGATGATAGAGGATTGTCTAGTTGTGGTAGCAGTTCTAGTACATCCGAATTGACAACTCCACCAGATTTACAGTTATCCGATTATCAAGGTAACACCTATCGTTTATCCGATTATTCTTCTCAGACAGTCGTTCTTAACTTCTGGTCTTTATCTTGCAGTATTTGTAAAGAAGAGTTAAATAGTATTCAAAGATTGCAGGAAGAATTAGGAGATGAGGTTACGATATTGACGATTGTTGATGCCGGTATGAGTCATGCAAGTAATGAAGAAATTCATTCTTACATTCAGGACCATGGATATACATTCCCAGTTTTATTTGATCAAGATGCTAAGACATTTGATTCTTATCGTGTCACATCATATCCAAATACGTTCATTATTCGAAATGGTGAGATTCAAGTAAAAGTACCTGGTGCATTGGAATACGACTCTTTAAAAAATTTAATTGAAGAACATATGTAGAGTAAATGGATTGAGTTCGTTTTTTGAATATTTATTTTTTATTTGATCGTCATGTTTTATGGCGATTTTTTTGATATAATGGAACCAGAAGGTGATTTTATGATTCGAAAATCTGCAGCAATCGATCGTTTTTTGAAAGAAAATCCACAATTGCGAGAAAGAAGGTTTGGTTTACCAGATATTGGTAGAAGGCTAGATCACGAGAAATTCAATCCGACGGTTCAAGCCATTGCGGATGCAATCGACTTTTATGGTTACGAAGTGCGGGATGAAAACATTACTGTAATACCAGATATCGATTTAGGTGGCGGCAACCCGATTCGTTCTAAGCCTTTCCCATTAGCAATTGCCGAGATGCGTAAGGCTTTGGATGAAGAGATGTATCGCTATCCTTATACAGAGGGCGATGACCGAATTCGAAAAGTCCTTTTGGATTACATCGAACAGGAAGGATTTATCAATACGGAACCGTATTCTTATTCTGATGTTGATGAAAAGGGGTTGTCAGTTCACAACTTGACATTTTTGCCATCTACTTCTATTACGTTTAATTTAATCATTAATATTATTTCTAGACCAGGTGACGTCGTATTGATGCCGGGACCGAATTATGGCTTGTTTATTATTCGGGCCGAACGGGCTGGTGCAGAAGTTGAAATTTTGCCGGTCACGAAGGAAGACCATTTTTTGGTGGATCCGGATAAGCTTGCTGCTAAAATCGATGAAATTAATGCCAGTTTGAAAAACGTTTATCATAGAAGAAAAGGTTATGTTCCTAGAGTGGTAGCATTTGTCAATGCCAATCCAAATAATCCAACTGGAAAAGTCATGGGTGAATCAGAAACGGATCGACTTACGAAAATCGGACGTGTGTGCTTAGATCGTGGTGTGTTTGTAATAGACGATTTGGTTTATCGGGATTTAGTGTTTGAACAAAAAAATATTGCAAAACCGATGGCTAGTATTCCGGGGATGTTTCGCAATACCATTTCTTTATTTGGGCTTTCTAAAAGTTACGGAATGGCTGGTCTTCGAGCAGGTTTTGTCGTTGCCGATGAAATTGTCATTAGAGAAGTGATTAACCGTATCTTTCAGGAAATGGATTCTGCTCCTGATATCGTTGGTCGTGCTTTGGCAGGTGCATTCAATACTTCATTAGACCGCAAACAAGTATACGAAACGTACTTTGCAGATTTAAGAAAACGATATTTAGAAAAATATTATTTATTGTATGCTTTGGTAGAGGGAATTGATACAGTGCCAGAAAACTATCGTGAAATGGTACGCTTTAAAGTGACTGCTAGATTGGGAACTGAAAACGCGAATGATGCTTTGACAGGGGTATTGTATACAAGTTTTCCTTCTAATTTGGAACCGGATGCTGGATTTTTTGCCATTTTAGATTTTACGGAACTAAAAGGAATGAAGTACAAAGGTCATCGTATTTTGACGGAACGCGATTTGTTGCAGTTCTTCTACAAGACGTGTCGAATTCGTTTTTTGGTTGGTCAATCGATTAGTTGGCCGTACCCAGATGAGTTGGTTGGTCGTGTAACATTTGCTTTAGATGATGAAGTGTTAATCGATTCTTTCTATAAAATGCACAATGCATTAAAAGATTTGACGAGACAAGATGATTACATTATCAGAAAGAACGAATTGAAAGATCAAGAACAGATGGCACATATCAAAGTAGATGGATGGCGCAATGCTTATGACCGAATTATCGCTTCTAGGTATTTGAATCAACTCGATTATGAAAAACAGACGAGTCGTTATATTGCTAGTTTTGATGAATATCGAGATTTGGTTTTTGTTGCTGCAAGGCAAGATGAAATATTAGGGTATGCTTGTTTTGATCCTAAAGCGGAAGAATCTAAATACGACTCGGAATTAGTAAGTTTATATTTAAAGCCTTCTCAAGTGGGACAGGGAATCGGTACAGCTTTATTTGAAGCAGTTGTCAAAGAACTCTCTTCAAAAGGATGTCACAATATGATTGTTTGGTGTCTTTCTGATAATCAAAAAGGAATCGACTTCTATCGCAAGTTGGGTGGCAATATCGTAGAAGTAAAACAAGCAAAAATTGGTGACGAGCTATATTTAGAGTACGGTTTTTATTACGATTTGGATTCTTATTTAGCAATGGAAGGTGCCGTTCGTGAACGAGAAGAAGATTGATGACATATTGGAAAGGCTTTCCCATTCCAAATTTCGAAGTAGTTTTCATTTGAAACAGAAGGAGCGCACATACATTCAAGAAAAAGGGTTCGATATTATTCAAAGTCATGCCTATGATTTTATTAACAAGCGTCTTGCTCCCATGCATCCATTGCATGATGGAAAACAGACACCGATGAAAGGGCATCCTGTCTTTATCGCTCAACATGCTACTGCTACTTGTTGTAGAGGTTGTTTAGCAAAATGGCATCACATTGCAGATGATCATGATTTGACTACGGAAGAAGTTCATTATATTGTTCAAGTAATTATGACTTGGATTTTAAGAGACTATTCTGGGCATTAGTATGCTTTTTTCGTTTTTTGATATACTAAAAATAATGGAGGATTTATGAAAACAAATAATAAAGTAGTGATTATTGGCTGTGGAAATGTAGGAATGAGTTATGCGTATGCATTATTAAATCAGCGGACATACGTCAATGAACTTGTATTAATTGACTTGAATCAGGACCGTGTGATTGGGGAAGTAATGGATTTGAATCACTGTTTGGCTTTTGCTCCTTCTAAAATTAAAATTAAAGCAGGCGATTATCAAGATTGTAGTAATGCTTCTATCGTTGTGATTGCGGCGGGATCAAATCAAAATCCGGGTGAAACAAGGATGGATTTAATTCATAAAAATAGCAAGATTTTTAAAGGCATTGTTAGTAAGGTTGTCGAAAGTGGATTTCACGGTGTGTTTTTGGTTGCTACGAATCCACTTGATGTCATGACGTATTTGACGTATCGTTATTCTGGCTTTGAGCCTTCTAAAGTCATCGGTTCTGGTACGAGCTTAGATACGGCTAGACTTCGTTATTTGATTAGTGAAAAGATCGATGTCAGTCCCAAAAATGTTCATGCTTACGTCGTTGGAGAACATGGAGACTCCGAATTTGTGCCGTGGAGTAATGCGACGATTGGATTACAAAATATTCAAAACTTTTTATCAGCAAAAGAGATGGATGCCATCGCTGATGAAGTAAAGAATGCAGCCTATGAAATCATCAAACGAAAAGGAGCCACTTACTATGGCATTGGAATGTGTTTAGTTCGAATTACTAACGCAATTTTAGGAGATGAAAATACCATCATTACAGTATCTACTTATGATAAAGATAACGATGTCTATGTAGGGCTACCGACGGTATTAAATCGTAACGGTGCCGATAAGAAAATTTACATTACATTAAATTTAGAAGAGACAAATCGGTTACAAAAGTCAATCGATTTGATTCGTGATGCTATTGCGTCTATTAAAAAGTAAACTGGATTGTAAAGATTTTATGAAAGAGATTGTTTTTTTCAGAGTATAACAGAGATTTGTGTTATACTCTTTTTTGTTAGGAATGATAAAATGAAAAAAGTTGAGTTACATTTACATTTTGATGGTTCGCTTAGTATTCCTTATGCCTCTAGGTTGATGGGTAGGGATGTCACTAGCGAACTTGTTTCTGTTCATGCGAAGTCATTGGCAGAATATTTAGATAAATTTACGCTTCCGGTAAGACTTTTACAGTCACGGGAAGATATCGAGACGTTTGCAAGTCTTTTGGCGAAAGATTTGGAAAGCGATGAGGTCATTTATGCGGAGGTTCGTTTTTGTCCACTTCTTCATACCGGAGTTTTGACTGCTGATGAAGTTATCGAAGCTGCTTTGGCGGGATTTCGTCGTGTTCCAGAAGTAAAAATCAATTTAATTTTATGTATGATGCGTAATTTTTCTATAGAAGAAAATAAAGAAGTGATTCGTCTTGCCAAAAAGTACCGAAATCAACATGTCGTTGCTATCGATTTGGCTGGGGATGAGGCATCTTATCCAACGAGTGCTTTTGAACCGTTATTTGAACTGGCCAAAAAAGAGAGCATTCCGTATACGATTCATGCTGGCGAAGCGGATGGTGCTGAAAGCGTTCACTCTGCCATAAAGTTTGGTACGAAAAGAATTGGTCATGGCGTGCGCAGTATCGAAAGTGATGATGTCGTTCAAGAACTGATTCAAAATGAAGTGACGTTGGAAGTTTGTCCGAAGAGTAATTTAGATACAGGTATCTATGAATCACTCGACGAACATCCTGTTCGTAAGTTGGTTGATGCTGGGGTGCTTGTAACAATCAATACAGATAATCGTACGGTTTCTAATACTTCCTTAGAATATGAGTATGATCTTCTGCGCAACACGTTTGGTTTTACTGATGTCGATTTTGTAAAATTTAATATTAATGCTATCAATGCTTCTTTTCTACCAGATGAGGAAAAAGAAGAGTTGAAAAAGCAGTTGCTATAGGAGTGGTTGATATGCCTGTTCAAAAACCTCGTGTTAAACTGTTCACTCCTTCTACTTTTGTTCATGCAAAGGATATGGATTTGTACGATCATTTGTCATTTTCCGAAAATCCATCTGTTGTTGTTTCTTTTTGTGATATTACATTTGATGCTTGCAAGTTTGAAAAAATCGATTTTCATTTGTTAGATTTTAAAAACGTATTTTTTTGTGATTGTATTTTTGAACATATCGATTGTTCGAATTTGGAATTTTATAAATCCAATTTTACTCGTTGTCAGTTTATCGACTGTAAAATGATCGGTACTTCTTTTATCGATTCTACTTTGGTAGATGTTACCTTTCATTCGTCTTTAATGCGTTACAGTAATTTTGCTAATTGTAAATTTCAACATATTTCGTTTGTCAAGGCCGATTGCTTGCAGGCTTCTTTTCATTATCTTGACGTCAAGGACTTGTCAATTTCAGAATCTTGTTTGGATGAGACAGAATTTTTAGAAAGTTCGTTAAATCAAGTCGATTTGTCGGATTCCTCTATTTCTGGTATCGTTACGGATTTGAAATCTTTGAAAGGTGCAAAGGTAAGTTTTGAACAAGCGGCATCTTTGGCTCAAATTTTAGGTGTTACGATTGTATAAAAAAAGACTCAAATGATTTGAATCTCGTTTCTTGATATAGAAAACAGTTTCGTTCAAAAGAGTCTTTTTTAATCGATAATTGTAATTTTTTCAATGACAGGTTGATTTTCTTTTGCGACTGTACCATTTGAGTCTTCGGCCGTTACACTAGTAGCGATGGCATCGACAACGTCCATTCCTTCTGTTACGTAGCCAAATACAGCATAACTTCCATCTAAGTATGTAGAGTCTTCATGGACGATGAAGAATTGGCTACTGGCGCTGTTCATTGCACTACTACGTGCCATTGAAATAGCACCTCTCGTATGGGATAGAGTATTGTTTACTCCGTTTTGAGTAAATTCTCCACGAATCGTGTGACCAGAGCCACCTGTTCCATCACCATTTGGGTCTCCGCCTTGAATCATGAATCCTTCAATGATACGATGAAATGTTAAGCCGTCATAGAATCCAGAATTTGCTAGATCTATGAAATTTTGAACGGTAATAGGAGCTTGATCAGCATCTAATTCTACTTTAATGGTTCCGTAGTCTTGTACTACAATCTCGGCATGATGTTTTCCTGTCAATGTTTCTTCGTCGCTACTACATCCAGTTAGAAATAGAAGCGGTATTAATACGATTCCTAATAAGAATCTGAATTTTTTCATATCTTCACCTTTCCTTTAGAATCATTTTATCATATTTTAAGGTTATGGTATAATAAAAATAGAGGTGAACGATATGGACGTTGAAATTAGACAGATGAAAGAATCTGAACTTTCCCAAGTTGCTCGTCTAGTGCAACGGGTATTTGGGTATGATGCAATTCCACAGAGGTTGGATTCGGGCGATTTTTCAGTTGTTGCTGTCGTCGGTGGTAATATTGTAGGACAAATCTTGGTTCATCCCATTGTTGATCCTTTTTTAAATCGAACACAATACTATTTGCAAGATGTATGTGTAGATGAGGAATATCGTGGTAAAGGAATTGCTTCTAAAATGATGCATTTTGTATTTGATTTTGCACAAGAAAATCATATTTTTCGAATTTTCCTAACATCGAGTAGAAATCGTTTGGATGCGCATGCGTTGTATGAAAAATTTGGATTTTATGTGCGAGATTCTGATATTTTTGCAAAAGATTTTGAATGAGTTTATCGTTTTGTTCGGTATACTAACGATAAGTAGAGGAGTTGAGCTATTATGTATTATGATCACAGTTATTTTTATACACAGATTAGTGAGGAAGAATATCAAAAACGAGTATTAGATGCGAAAAAAAATGTACGTTGTAATACCGTTCGGCATGTTCTTAGTATATATAAAGGAAAGGCTGGCACTTTGAAGATTGATCGAAGCCGTTTTCATATTTCTGTGAAAGATGGAAAAGATTATTTGGTAAGAAAGACATTTACTCTTTCTAATTATGATTTACAAGTAAAATATTATTTGGAGACGACGATTGTAAAAGGGTATGAAGCAAACGATGTTATTTATAATAAGATAGCTGGTATCGGATGCTTCGTGATGCAACGGGATAATTACATGAAAGCAGATGGTACTTTTTTCCATGCATCAGAAGTATATGGAAATCGTGTTTGGCATGATGATCCGAAAGTCATTCAACAAAAATTTATTCAATATGACATAAATTGGAAAAATGTTGCCTATACTATAAATGAGAAAGATTTCATTGAGGGAAAAGTAAAATTTTAAAAAAAAGTTAGCACTCTCTGTTGACAAGTGCCAAATAAAGTGGTATAACTATAATTGTTGAAAGGAAGGATGAAATATGATGAGTTTAATCCCAAGAAAATTTTATTTAGATGACATTTTTGATAATTTCTTAAGCGATCCTGAGGAAAGTAATATGAAATGTGATATTTATGAAAAAGATGGTGATTATCACATTGAAATGGATGTTCCTGGATTTAAGAAAGAAGATATTAAAATCGAATGCGACAAAGGCTATTTGACAATTACAGCTGAGAAACATTCTGAAGATAAAGAAGAAGATAAGAGTAAAAAATACATTAGACGTGAAAGATCTTATGGTAAATACCAAAGAGAATTCTATCTTGGAGATGTAGAGACTGATAAAGTTCATGCAGAATTCAAAGATGGAATGCTTAATATCACAGTTCCTAAGAAAACTGAAGTTGAAACTAAGAAACTTATCTCAATCGAATAATATTGAATTCATCAAAGAGTGCCCTGCTGGGCATTCTTTTTTTGCAATTTTGTGTCAACTAAATTTTTTCAATTTTTGATTTATACGTAAAATGTTTGGCAAATTTGTAAAATGAGTTTATAATAAAGACAGAGAAGAGGAAATTTTAATGAATGTAAAGGTCGGAACAAAGTTCGACATACATTGTTATAAACATGATGGTAGCATTCATAGAACATGGGATGAAGCCGTTCTCTTAGAAATCCACGACGATTATATGGTTTTCGGTAATGATAAGACGAGAGTCATTGAATCGGATGGTCGAAGTTGGAAAACAAAAGAACCTGCAGTTATGTACTTTTATAAAGATAAGTGGTTCAATATTATCGGTCAATATAAGAAAGATGGCATTTATTATTATTGTAATATTGCCTCTCCATTCATTTTAGATGGCACGACGATTAAATATATTGATTACGATTTGGATTTACGTGTTTTCCCGGATGGATCGTTTAAAGTGTTAGATCGAGGTGAATACAATTATCACAAAGGATTGATGCATTATTCGAAAGAACTTGATGTTGTTTTGAAAGAAGAATTAGGAAATTTAATTGAGATGGCAAAGGAACATCAAGAACCGTTTTCTACTGGTATAGTAGAACATTTTTATAACAAATATGTCGAGTTAAAGAAGAAAGTTACGCATAAGTAACTTTTTTTGTAAAAAAATTAAAAAATGTGTTGACTTTGTGAAATGTGGGTGTTATATTAGAAAAGCAATCCGCAAAAAAGTGTTGATTTTTCAAGTAAAATTAAAAAAAATATCAAAAAAGATGTTGACAATAACATATAATTTTGATATATTTAGTAGGCAACTTGGAAAAAGATTGCAAGATCTTTGAAAACTGAGCAAAACGTCAAAA
>UMHA01009918.1_pt1 | contig 47042 bp, 38 predicted proteins | sample 1965401 | NCBI WGS metagenome assembly UMHA01 (sample SAMEA4836085, study PRJEB28245) | human gut metagenome | biome: gut microbiome; material: fecal sample | place: Denmark | collected 2008 | reverse complement strand
GGCGACTCGACGACCCTTTGACGCGTCAGCGTCACCGAAAATCTATTTATTCATCAGTGTCTTGTAATACGCTCTCCGCTTGCGGCTTGCCCCCTGTACCGCCTGCGACGGCAGCGGTGCGTCGAGTCGCCGCACCCTACAAAGTTACAGCATATTCAAACGAACAGGGAGACTTTTACAAAGTATAAAGGTAAAGTAAGCGACTTGATAAATTCCGAGGGATAAGCCTCCAATAGCCGCGCCGCAGTGGAACAGGCTATCTGAGAACTGCGAGGGAACGGCTTGCGCAGCAAGCCGCACGAGCCCGTACTGTTTGAGCGAAGCGAGTTTACGGGCGAATGTGCCGAGCTACCTACTGAGTAGCACAAGCTATGTACTGCGGCGCGACGTTCGCGGGGGTACAGGGGGATTCCCCCCTGTTTTGCTTTTCTTTTGCAGGCGTTTTCTTTTTCAAATAAAAAGAAAATGCCGAAACGCTGTAGAAGATAAAATGTTTTGCTAAGGTAGGTAGCGAAGGTAGTGGGTAAAATTTACCGGCATCATGCTGTGCCGCCTGCGGCGGCATCGGTGCGTCGAGTCGCCGCACCCTACAAAAGGACATTGAAGAAATAAACAGCCGTGAAAAAATCGGGTGAATCCGTGCAATAACCCCTCAGTCTCGGCTTCGCCGAGCCAGCTCCCCTGCAGGGGAGCCGTAATTGCTTATCTCCCGCAAATCCCGGCTTCATTGTCTGTACTTGAGCTTTTGGCAGTCGGTCAGCGGGATAAATCCCGCCCGTTTTTATTTCCCCGAGGTTGAAAAGACCGCGCTGTCATGTTATAATCAACATAAGTCGGAGGAAAACTCCGAAAAAGTTGAGAACTTTGCTAAGAGGGTGGAGTATAATGACTGTTTTACAGCTTAAAGAAATTCTTTCGGCCAAACTGCTTTGCGGCGGCGATCATCTGGACAGAGAGGTGCATACCGCCTGCGGAAGCGACATGATGAGCGACGTGCTCGCGTTTGTCAAGGAGCAGGCTGTTTTGCTCACGGGGCTTGTCAATCCTCAGGTCGTGCGTACTGCCGAAATGATGGATATGAAGGTCATAGTGTTTGTGCGCGGCAAGGTGCCGGGTGACGCGATACTCGACCTTGCGCGCGAGCTTGATATAGTCGTGCTCAAAACCGAGCTCGAAATGTTTACCTCCTGCGGAAAGCTCTATCAGGCAGGGCTGAGAGGAGGACGGGCGGCAAATGGATAATATGAAGCTCCATTTTGACGTTGACGGAGAGGATTTTACCCGCGCGGGCGAGGCGTCCGGCGAGACCAAGCGCGTGCTCAAGGGGCTCGGCTTCGGCGCCAACGTGATAAGAAACGTCTCGATAGCCATGTATGAGGGCGAGATAAATATGGTCATTCATGCGGGCGGCGGCGAGATAGACGTCGAGATATCGCCCGAGTGCATTTCCATGGTGCTCACCGACCACGGCCCCGGCATAGAGAATGTCGAGCTCGCCATGCAGGAGGGCTATTCGACCGCGCCCGATAAGGTGCGCGCCCTCGGCTTCGGAGCGGGCATGGGTCTGCCCAATATAAAGAAGTATACCGATGAGATGAACATAGAGACGGAAAAGGATGTCGGAACGACTATCAGGCTCAAAGTGTATAACAGTATATAATAACGATTGCTGACTGAGCGCCCGTGTCCGCGGGCGCCGGGAGGGTTTTCCATATGAACACGTATTTCCATTCGGTGCGGCTTGACGAGGAGAAGTGCATGGGCTGCACCAACTGCATAAAGCGATGTCCCACGCAGGCTATCCGCGTGCGAAACGGCAAGGCGCATATTATCTCCGAACGCTGCATCGACTGCGGCGAGTGCATCCGCGTCTGCCCGCACCACGCAAAATATTCGCACCGCGATTCGATGAACAGAATAATCGAGTTCAAATACAGAGTAGCTCTGCCCGCGCCCTCGCTCTACGGGCAGTTTAACCACCTTGACGATATCGGCTATGTCATAACGGCTCTGAAAAGGCTCGGCTTCGATGAGGTTTTCGAGGTGGCAAGGGGCGCCGAGCTGATAAGCGACGCTACGCGAAAATATATCGCGGAGCACGATATCCCCAAGCCCGTCATATCCTCGGCGTGCCCCGCCGTGTGCCGGCTGATAAGGGTCTGCTTCCCGAATCTTATCCACCACGTTCTGCCGCTCAACTCCCCCATGGAGACCGCCGCCATGATAGCGCGCAAAGAGGCGCAGGCCAAGACGGGTCTCGATTCTTCGGAGATAGGCATATTCTTTATCACGCCCTGCCCCGCGAAGATAACCGCCGTCAAGCAGCCAATCTGCCTGCCGGAGTCAAACGTTGACGCGGCGATAGCGATGAAAGATATATACCCTGTGCTTTTAAAGCAGATGAACCACCTCGGAGCGCCGGAGGACGCCTGCGAGTCGGGGCTCATGGGAGTCAGCTGGGCGTCGAGCGGCGGCGAATCTGCCGCTCTGCTCAAGGACAAATATCTGGCCGCGGACGGCATAGAGAATGTCATAAAAGTGCTCGAGGAGATAGAGGACGAAAAGCTTGACAGGCTCGATTTCGTTGAACTGAACGCCTGCTCGGGCGGCTGCGTCGGCGGCTCGCTGACTGCGGAAAATCCGTATGTCGCAAAGGCGCGCATCCAACAGCTCAGAAGATATCTACCCGTTGCGGCGAACCATCTGGAGGACGGCGACGTGCCCGACAGCATGGAGTGGCAGTGCCCGCTCGAGGGCTCGTCCGTGCTGAAGCTCGCAGACAACGTCTCCGACGCCATGGCGATGATGTCGAAGATGACCGAAATAATAGCCCGCCTGCCGGGACTTGACTGCGGCACCTGCGGCGCGCCCACCTGCCGCGCCCTTGCCGAGGATATAGTCAGGGGCAGCGCGACGCTCCACGACTGCGTTTTCGCCATGCGCGACGAGCTCGCGGGCACGGATATGCAGGAGTATATTCCCGCGCCGTTCAGAAGCACGGGCAAAAAGGAGGAGACGAAGTGACCGTAGGGGATATAAAAGAAAGGCTTGAGCTTAAAGCTCTGTGTGAGAGCGAGGAATCGCTTTCGCGCGAGGTCACTGGCGGCTACTGCGGCGACCTTTTGAGCTGGGTCATGTCCCGCGCGGCGGCGGGGGACGCGTGGATGACCGTCATGGGCAATGTCAACGCCATAGGCGTGGCGGCGCTTGCGGACATAGCCTGCATTATTTTAACGGAGTCCGCGCCCCTCGATGAGGACGCGCGTATCCGCGCAGAGCAAAACGGCGTTGCGGTATATCAGACCGCGAAGAACGCCTATGAAACAGCAGTCAGCCTGTCGGGGCTTATATAAACTAAACCTGCTTCACCCGTCGGTGCGGCACCTTGAGAGGAGAAAAGCTATGGGTAATGAATTCGAAAAAGCGGTAAAAAGATTTTCCGAGGCAAAGGATGTTTTGGAGAAATTCGAGAAATCGGAGGAGGCCGTGGCGTTTATGCAGAACGAGACGGGATTGCCCGCCGACGAATGCATGAGGGCTTATGAGTTGATTATGAATACCGATACCGACTGAAAATAGTCGGTTAAAACCTATTGACGAATAAATCCAAAAGTATTATAATCACCTTAATGTTGTACCTGTCGGGTGCAACACTAAATGAGCATATCTGAAAGGCTATGACGGAGACAGTAGCCTTGCGCAAAGAGACAAAGTGAGCCGGCGGCAGTGAAAAGTCGGTGCTCGGCGCAGGAGCGAACATCACTCCCGAGCAGCGGGACGAAAGGCGAAAGCCGAGTAGATTCCGACGGCGCGTCCCACCGTTACCGGGCGGCATTTAATTGAATGTAGTGGGTGGTTGCAAAGCCGGGTCTTTGCCCTGTTATGGGCAGAGGCCTTTTTTGTTTCCGTCCGCGATTCCCTGAAAGGATGGATAGCTGTTATGTACGACAAGGTATCGACGAATTTCGAGTTCGTCAACCGCGAGAAAAAGGTGCTCGATTTCTGGAACGAGAACCACATCTTCGAGAAGAGCATCGACTCGCGTAAGAATGCGGAGACTTTCACTTTCTATGACGGCCCGCCGACGGCAAACGGCAAGCCGCATATCGGCCATGTGTTGACGAGAGTTATAAAGGATATGATCCCGCGCTACAAGACCATGAAGGGCTATATGGTGCCCCGAAAGGCCGGCTGGGATACCCACGGTCTGCCCGTTGAGATAGAGGTCGAGAAGCTGCTCGGCATCGAGGGCAAGCAGGGGATAGAGGAATACGGTCTCGAGCCCTTTATCAAAAAGTGCAAGGAGAGCGTATGGAAATACAAGGGTATGTGGGAGGATTTCTCCGGAAAGGTCGGCTTCTGGGCCGATATGAAGCACCCCTACGTCACCTATGACAACACCTTTATCGAGTCCGAGTGGTGGGCGCTCAAGCAGATTTGGGACAAGGGTCTGCTCTATAAGGGCTTTAAGATAGTGCCCTACTGCCCGCGCTGCGGCACCCCGCTCTCATCTCAGGAGGTCGCTCAGGGCTATAAGGATGTCAAGGAGCGCTCGGCGGTAGTCAAGTTCAAGGCTAAGGGCGAGGACGCATATTTCCTCGCATGGACGACAACTCCGTGGACTCTGCCCTCGAACGTCGCGCTCTGCGTCAACCCCGCAGAGGACTATGTTAAAATCAAGGTTGAGGACGGCACCGTATACTATATGGCGCAGGCCCTCGTTGAGAAGTTCTTCCCCGAGGGAGTCGAGACTCTCGCTACCTTTAAGGGCAAGGAGCTTGAATACAGAGAGTATGAGCCGCTGTTCGAGTGCACAAAGTCGAATGACGGCAAAAAGGGCTGGTACGTCACCTGCGACGGCTATGTTACTCTGACGGACGGCACCGGTATAGTCCATATCGCGCCGGCCTTCGGTGAGGACGACGCAAACGTCGGCAAGAACTACGATCTTCCGTTCGTTCAGCTCGTCGACGCCGCCGGCTGCATGGATAAGAGCACCCCGTGGGCGGGCAAGTTCTGCAAGGATGCGGACAAGGATGTGCTCGTTGACCTCGACAAGCGCGGACTTCTCTTCTCCGCCCCCGTGTTTGAGCACAGCTACCCCCACTGCTGGCGCTGCGACACGCCCCTCATCTACTATGCAAGAGACTCGTGGTTCATTAAGATGACCGCGGTCAGAGACGACCTTGTGCGAAACAACAATACCGTCAACTGGATTCCCGAGAGCATAGGCAAGGGACGCTTCGGCGACTGGATAGAGAACGTCCAGGATTGGAGCATCAGCCGTAACCGCTATTGGGGAACTCCGCTCAACGTCTGGGAGTGCGAGTGCGGCCACAGACATTCGATAGGCTCTATCGAGGAGCTCAAGAGTATGTCCTCGAACTGCCCCGACGATATCGAGCTGCACCGCCCCTATATCGACGCGGTTACAATAAAGTGCCCGAAGTGCGGCGGCGAAATGCACCGCGTGCCCGAGGTTATCGACTGCTGGTTCGACTCCGGCTCTATGCCCTTCGCGCAGCACCACTATCCGTTTGAAAATCACGACCTGTTCAAGCAGCAGTTCCCGGCTCAGTTCATCTCCGAGGCCGTCGATCAGACGAGAGGCTGGTTCTATTCTCTGCTCGCCATATCGACCCTGCTGTTCAACAGAGCTCCCTATGAGAATGTTCTCGTCCTCGGCCACGTTCAGGATGAGAACGGTCAGAAGATGTCGAAGTCCAAGGGCAACGCCGTTGACCCGTTCGACGCGCTCAACGCCTACGGCGCGGACGCGGTTCGCTGGTATTTCTACACGAACTCCGCCCCGTGGCTGCCCAACCGCTTCCACGGCAAGGCGGTTATCGAGGGTCAGCGCAAGTTCATGGGTACGCTCTGGAACATCTACGCTTTCTTTGTACTCTATGCCAATATAGACGAGTTCGACGCTTCTAAGCATGAGCTTCGCAAGGCGGAGGAGCTGCCCACCATGGACAGATGGCTGCTCTCGAGACTCAATACGCTTATCACGACCGTTGACAACTACCTTGCGGATTACTGCATCCCCGAGGCGGCGCGTGCGCTGCAGAACTTCGTCGACGAGATGAGCAACTGGTATGTCCGCCGCTGCCGCGAGCGCTTCTGGGCGCAGGGCATGAGCAGCGATAAGACGGACGCATATATGACCCTTTACACAGCACTTGTCACCGTCTCGAAGCTCGCCGCTCCGATGATACCGTTCATGACGGAGGATATCTACCGCAACCTCGTTTGCAGCGTTGACAAATCCGCTCCCGAGAGCGTCCACCTGTGCGACTACCCCGTTGCGGACGCCGCATATATCGACAAGGCGCTTGAGGAGAGAATGAACGAGGCGCTTAATATAGTCGTGCTCGGCCGTGCCGCAAGAAACGGCGCGAATATCAAGAACCGCCAGCCTCTGGGCAAGATGTTTGTCCGCGCGGACGAGGTGCTCGGCGGCGAGTACGCCGAGATAATCAGAGACGAGCTCAACGTAAAGGAGCTTGAATTCGTTGACGGCGAGGCGGATTTCGTCAGCTACAGCTTCAAGCCGCAGCTCAAGACCGTCGGCCCGAAATACGGCAGATTCCTCGGGAAGATTAAGGAGCACCTCTCCTCTCTCGACGGCTCGGCCGCCAAGAAGGAGCTCGACGAGAACGGCGCTCTGAAGTTCGATATCGACAGCAATGAAATAGAGCTCGGCGTTGACGACCTGCTCATAGACTCCGTTCAGAAGGAGGGCAGCTTCGCTGTTTCCGACTACGGAATCACCGTCGCCATAGACACGAACCTCACCCCCGAGCTTATCGAGGAGGGCTTTGTCAGAGAGATAATCTCGAAGATTCAGACCATGCGCAAGGAGGCCGACTTCGACGTTATGGACAAGATAGTTCTCTATACCGGAGACAACGCAAAGCTCAACGGTATAATCGAGAAGAACGCCGAGTCCATAAAGCACGATGTCCTTGCGGACGAGATAGTCTACTCCCTCGGAGGCGACAGCGCCAAGGAGTGGAACATCAACGGCGAGAAGATGACTCTCGGCGTCAGCAAGAAATAAAAGCAGATTTTTTCCGCCGCGTCTTTAATCGGATGCGGCGGATTTTCTTATTTCCGACTCAAAACAAGCCCAATATTTTAAAGAAACAAAATAAGCAAAACTGTTGCAATAATGTTACATTTCAACATATTGTCGAACCGTGTCGGATGTTGTATACTCGTCTCCGTGTGAATTTTCCCGCCCCCCTGCGGCGGGTACGAATCAGGAGGCTATTATTTTGTCAACAGCGTATTTCTGTGCCGCACTTGCGGCGGGAATGGCGGCGGTCGCCGTTTTCCTTGTCCTGCGAGTGAAGTGCGGCGGCTTCAAGGGGCTTTTTTCAAAGGCAACGGCGAGCTTCTTCTTTCTGCTCACGGCGCTCTGCGCGGCGGCGGCAAATCCGGGTCACGGGGTCTATGCAGTGCTTATCGTGTTCGGCCTTGCGCTCGGTCTTTCGGGCGATATCTGGCTTGACCTCAAGTGGATATACAAGGCCGATGCGGATAAGTTTCTGAACGCGGGCTTTATCGCGTTCATGATAGGTCATTTGTTCTATATCGGCGCGGTTTTCGCTTCCTGCGGCAAGTGGACGGCGCTCTCTGTTCTGCTGCCGGTAACAGCGTCGGTCATAGTCTCGCTCGGCAATATCATAATCAGCGAAAAGCCGATGAAGCTGAAATTCGGGAAGTTCAGAGCAATAGTCGGAGTATATACCTTCTTGCTGTTCATGACCTTTGCCGTGAGCTTTTCCGCCATGATACTCAACTCCTTTGCAAAGCAGTGGATACTCATGTCGGCGGGCGGGCTTCTGTTCGCGTTCTCCGACGCCGTGCTCTCGACCATGTATTTCAAAGAGGGCGGAAACACGAAGGCGAATATAATCATAAACCATGTTTCCTACTATGCGGCGCAGTTCATAATAGCGTCGTCGGTGCTTTTTATAAAATAATCCGAAAAACCGCTTGACAAATGCCGCGGGGGCTGTTAAAATAACGAGTACAACAAAGCAGAGTGACGCATTGTGCCGCAGCTCTCACCTCCGGGGTTTTGTCCGCGCGGGTCAATAAGAACGGATTTTTCTGTTGTTTATTGAGCGAGGGCATCTCTGTGCCCTCGCTTTGATTTTTCCGGTAACCCCGGTCAGAGCATATGGAGGTGCTTGGTTATAGGTATCAAAGAAATGCAGATCAATGAAGAGATCACGGACAAAGAGGTTAGGCTTATAGGCAATGACGGTGAACAGCTCGGTATCGTTTCCGCCGCTCAGGCTCAGAAGCTTGCCGCAGAGAGAAATCTCGACCTTGTCAAGATAGCTCCGCAGGCAAAGCCGCCCGTCTGTAAGATCATGGACTACGGCAAATACCGTTTTGAGCAGTCCAAGAGGGAAAAGGAAGCGAAGAAGAATCAGCGTGTGATCGAGATAAAGGAGATCCGCCTTTCACCCAACATTGACGTACATGATTTTGATACGAAGGTCGGTCACGCCAGAAGGTTCCTGACGGCAGGCAACAAGATCAAGGTCTCTATCCGCTTCCGCGGACGCGAGATGACCCACACGGATCTCGGTCTGACCATAATGGCTCAGTTCGCGGAGAAGTGCGGGGACATAGCCTCGGTCGAGAAGCCGGCAAAGCTCGAGGGACGCCAGATGCTCATGTTCCTTGCGCCCAAGAGCGCGAAGTGATTATCCCGGTAAAACACCGGTCAAAAAGTTGAAGGAGGAAAAGAACTCATGCCCAAGATTAAAACTCACAGCGGTGCTAAAAAGCGCTTCAAGCTGTCAAAAAACGGTAAGCCGATACGTGCACACGCAAACAAGTCTCACATCCTTACCAAGAAGAACACCAAGCGTAAGAGAAATCTTCGCAAGACTTCTGTTGCCGACACCACCAATGTCAAGCAGATAAAGAAGCTTATCCCTTACAAATAAGAGACAGCCAACCACTCATTAATTATTCGGAGGTAGAAAACCATGGCACGTATCAAAGGTGCAACAATGACTCGCAAGAGAAGAAATAAAGTTCTGAAGCTTGCCAAGGGCTACTATGGCTCAAAGCACAGCCTTTTCAAGACCGCCAAGCAGGCTGTCATGAAGAGCGGCCAGTATGCTTACATCGGCCGCAAGCAGAAGAAGCGTGACTTCCGCCGCCTGTGGATCGCAAGAATCTCGGCAGCAGCGAAGCTCAACGGCATGAACTATTCCACGTTCATCAACGGTCTGAAGAAGGCCGGCATCGATCTCAACCGCAAGATGCTCTCCGAGATCGCCATAAGCGATCCCGCCGCTTTCACCGCTCTGACCGAGCAGGCCAAGGCTGCCCTCAAGTAAGTGATCGGAGATTTTCGGTTAGATACTCAATCTGAAAGTTAAGGGGCTGCTCAGCAGTCCCTTATTTTATATCGGAGGAAAGAAGATGGAATTTGAAAAGATCTCGTCGCGTTCCAACGAAAAGGTGAAGCTTTTTCGGCATCTGTCGCAGAGCGCCTCGTTCCGCAGGGAGACGGGGCTGTTTGCGCTTGAGGGCGCACGCCTGTGCTCGGATGTCGCAAAGACCGGGATAGAGATAAAGACCGCGTTCTTCACCAAAGAGGCGCTCGAAAAGTACCCCGACTATATCTCGGCCGTGGCGGACCGCGCCGAGCAGTCGTTCGAGATACCGCACGAGCTCGCCGGAACGCTCTCCGATACCCGCGAGGCGCAGGGCGTTTTCTGCATCTGCGTCAAGCGAAAAGAGGCTGAAATCGAGACTATCGACCCCAAGGGGACATATATAGCTCTCGACAATATGCAGGATCCGTCGAACCTCGGCGCAGTGCTGAGAACGGCGGAGGCGTTCGGCATGAGCGGCGTCATAGTCGGCGGCGGCTGCGATATATATAACCCGAAGGCGCTGCGTGCCGCTATGGGTTCTTCAATGCGAATTTCTGTTTTGACAACGGGAAATTTGCCCTCTCTCTTGATTTTTGCCGCCAAAAAGGGTATGCTTACCTTAGCTTCCACGCCCTCCAACGGGGCGAAAAGCATAACTGACATGAGCTTTTCGGGCTCCGTTATCTGCGTTGTGGGCAACGAGGGCAGCGGAATTTCGCCCGAGGTTTCGAGCGCCTGCGCTCTGCCCGTGACCATTCCCATGCGCGGGCGTGCCGAGTCTCTCAACGCGGCGGCCGCCGCCGCAGTGCTCATGTGGGAGCTGACAAAATAACAAACGGAGGCTTCAATGGACAAGAAGGCCTACTGGCTCTGGCTCCGGGAAGCTCTCGGCACAGGAGCCGTAACAGATGAGATTACCGCTGTGTTTCCATCCCCCGAGGAGATGTATTCAAAGGGCGAGATAGAATGGCGATTGAGCGGTGTACTCACCAATAAGCAGATAGAAAGACTCAGGCAATGCTCTCCCGAAAAGGCGCAGGGCATTGTTGATGTTTGCCGCGAGAACGGCTGGAGCATACTCACGCCCGACGATGAGGACTATCCGCAAAAGCTCAGAAATCTGCGCAATATGCCGCTTTCGCTCTTCGTCAAGGGCGACATAAAACGGGTGACGCAGCGCGTATGCATAGCCGTTGTCGGCACGCGAAAGGCGTCGTTTCAGGGCAGCTATCTCGCGCACCGCTATGCCGCGGCGCTGGCGTATGCGGGAATCTGCGTGGTCTCGGGCGCGGCGACGGGCATTGACAGCTGCGCGCACAACGGCGCACTCGACTCCGGCGGAGTCACGGCGGCGGTGCTCGGCTGCGGCTTCGGGCATAAATATCTTATGGAGAACGAGCATCTGCGCGAATGTGTCGCTCAAAGCGGCGCTCTGATAACGGAGTTTCCGCCCGGCTTTCCCGCCTCGGCGCGGACATTTCCCGTAAGAAACAGGATAATCTCGGGGCTCTGCGACGCCACAATAGTCATAGAGGCGGGAGTCAAGAGCGGTTCGCTCATAACGGCGAACTGCGCTATCGAGCAGGGGCGCGAGGTGTTTGCTCCGCCCGGCGATGTGTTCAACTCGTCCTATGCCGGCGCGAACAGGCTCATAAGAGACGGCGCAAGACCGCTTCTGTCGATTTACGATCTGATAACCGAATACGCCATGAGATATCCCGACAGGATAAAGCCGGAGAATATGGAAAAGGCGCTCAAATATCTGAGCGGCAAGCGCGAGCTGACGCCGGAGCAGGCGAAGGAGCCGCCCAAAACCGTCGAGCGGCCGCACGAATCGGTCAAAAAGTTCGAGCCCGAGCCGAAGCCCGAGGAATTCAGGGTCAAAAAGCTCGTGTCCATACCCGTCGGATTGTCGGATAAGGCGAAGAAAATATATGAAGCAATGGGAGAAGAACCTCTGTTTGCAGACGAGATAGCGGCTAAGACCGGATTTATGCCGTGGGAGGTCGTCGGCGCAATGACCGAGCTGGAGCTCGAAGATCTCGTGTGTCTGTGCGCAGGGAAACGATACAAAAAAATTTGAACAGGGGAGCAAACGAAATGTCCACTTTAGTTATAGTCGAGTCGCCCGCAAAGGCGAAAACAATCAAAAAATATCTCGGACCCGGCTATGAGGTAGTAGCCTCCATGGGTCATGTCCGCGACTTGCCCGCGGCGAAGCTCAGCGTCGACGTCAAAAACGGCTTTACTCCGAAATACGCCGTTATAAAAGGAAAAGAGAAGATCGTCAGTGAGCTGAAAAAAGACGTTGCAAGCAGCGATAAAGTCATTCTCGCAACCGACCCCGACCGCGAGGGAGAGGCTATATCCTGGCACCTGTCAACGCTGCTCGACCTTGATCTCAATGACAAGAACCGAGTCACCTTCAACGAGATAACCAAGACGGGAATCAAAAACGGCATGGATAATCCCCGCGCCGTAGACATGAATCTTGTCAACGCGCAGCAGGCGAGAAGAATACTTGACAGACTCGTCGGCTACCGTTTGAGTCCGTTTGTCTCGCAGAAGATACGCCGCGGTCTTTCCGCCGGACGCGTTCAGAGCGTCGCGGTGCGCATGATAGTAGACCGCGAGGAGGAGATCCGCGCGTTCAAGCCCGAGGAATATTGGACTATAGACGCGAAGTTCACCGCCCCGTCGCGCAAGGTGTTTTCCGCATCATTTTACGGCGACGAGAGTGGCAAGATAAAGATAGAGAACAAGGAGCAGTCGGACGCTATACTCGGTCGTCTCGACGGAGCTTCATATACTGTAAAAACCCTCAAAAAGGGCACGAGGAAGAAGAATCCCGCGCCGCCCTTTACCACATCGACCCTCCAGCAGGAGGCGTCGAGGAAGCTGGGCTTCCAGACGCAGAAGACGATGCGCACCGCACAGGAGCTCTATGAGGGCGTCGACGTTCAGGGTATAGGCACCACCGGTCTTATAACCTACATGAGAACCGACTCTCTGAGAATCTCCGAGGAGGCGCGCGCCCAGGCGGCCGCCGCTATCGAGGAACTTTTCGGCAAGGAGTATCTGCCCGACAAGCCCCGCTATTATAAAACCGGAGCCAACGCGCAGGACGGCCACGAGGCTATCCGCCCCGCAAATCCGTCGATAACCCCCGAGCGCGTCAAGGACTCCCTGACCTCGGATCAGTATAAGCTCTACAATCTCATCTGGAAGCGCTTCATGGCGAGCCTTATGGCGAGCTGCGTGCAGGATACGGCGAAGCTCGAAATAGCGGGCGCCAACAAGAAGGACGCCGCCGAGGGCAAATACTGCCTGTTCACCGCCGCCGGTTATTCCGTGCGCTTTGACGGTTTTACAAAGCTGTATGAGATAAACGACGATGAGGCCAAGAGCTCGCTCCTGCCCGAGATAAAGGTCGGCGACACGGCGAAGCTCAAGGAGCTGCTCCCCTCGCAGCATTTCACCTCACCCCCTCCGCGCTTCACCGAAGCGTCGCTCGTCAAGGAGTTTGAGGAAAAGGGTATCGGCAGACCGAGCACCTATTCAACCATAATCACAACCATAGTCAAGAGAAACTATGTCAAGCGCGAGTCCAAGCAGTTCGTGCCCACCGAGCTCGGCGAGGCGACCACGAAGCTGCTCAAGGAGAAATTCCCGCGCATAGTCAACGTCAAGTTCACCGCGCAGATGGAGGATATGCTTGACCGCGTCGATTCCGGCGATGTCGATTATGTCTCCGTCCTCGACGATTTCTACGGCGAGTTCGAGAAGTCGCTCGACAAGGCCAAGACCGAGATGAAGGATGTCAAAATTCAGCTCGAGGAGGATGTGACCGACATCCCCTGCGAGAAATGCGGCAGAATGATGGTCATAAAGACCGGGCGCTACGGCAGATTCCTTGCCTGCCCCGGCTATCCCGAGTGCAAGAACGCGAAGCCGCTCGTGCTCGAGACCAACGCCAAGTGCCCCAAGTGCGGCGCAAAGGTCATAGAGAGAAAGACTAAAAAGGGATACACATTCTACGGCTGCTCGAATTGGCCGGGCTGCGACTTCATGACCTGGGATAAGCCCACGGACGAGGTCTGCCCGCAGTGCGGCAAATCGCTGTTCAAAAAGAAGGGCGGCATTGTCGAGTGCCTCAACGAGGGCTGCGGCTACACCAAGAAGAGCGCAAGAAAAGGTAAAAAAACCGATGAATAAAGCTACCGTTATAGGAGCGGGCTTTGCGGGCGTTGAGGCCGCAAGGCAGCTCTCGCGCGCGGGGATAAGAGTTACCCTGTGCGAGATGAAGCCGCAGAAATTCTCGCCCGCCCATTCGAGCCCGAATTTTGCCGAGCTCGTCTGCTCGAACTCCTTCAAGGCTCTGCGCACCGCGAGCGTCGCAGGGGAGCTCAAGGCGGAGATGGAGCTGTTAGGCTCTCTCTGCGTGAGCTGCGCCAAGGCAACAGCCGTCCCCGCGGGCGGAGCGCTCGCCGTTGACAGGGACGGGTTTTCCGCCCTTGTGACAAAGACGGTCGAGGCTGACCCGCTTATAGAGGTCGTCCGCGGCGAGGTGACGGAGATACCCGCCGACGGCATTGTTATAATCGCCGCAGGGCCGCTCGCGTCAGACGCGCTGTCCGGGGAGATAGAGAAGATTTGTCCCGGGCATCTGAGCTTCTACGATGCGGCGGCGCCGATAGTCTCGGCGGAGAGCCTCGATATGTCCTGCGCGTTTAAGCAGTCGCGCTATGACCGCGGCGGCGAGGACGACTATATAAACTGTCCGCTCAGCAAAGAGGAGTACGAGGCCTTTTATGAGGCTCTTGTCGGCGCACAGAGCGCGGAGACTCACTCGTTTGACAAGCGCAAGGGCGTCTACGAGGGCTGTATGCCCATAGAGGTCATGGCGCTGCGCGGTCAGGATACCATACGCTTCGGCCCGATGAAGCCCGTCGGCCTGCGCGACCCGCGCACGGGACACAGACCGTGGGCGGTGCTCCAGCTCAGAAAAGAGAATTCGGCGGGCACTTTATATAATCTCGTCGGCTTCCAGACGAATCTGAAATTCGGCGAGCAGAAGCGGGTTTTCTCCATGATACCCGCGCTCAAAAATGCGGAGTTCGTGCGCTTCGGCGTCATGCACCGCAACACCTTCATAAATTCGCCAAAGCTCCTCAACGCGGATTTCTCCCTCAGGAGCGACAGACGTATATTTTTCGCGGGTCAGATAACCGGCGTGGAGGGCTATATGGAGTCCGCCGCCTCGGGAATCCTCGCCGGCATAAACGCCGCGCGGCAGATGCAGGGGAAAGCCCCGTTCGTCATGCCCGCGGACACCGTCATGGGTGCGCTCGCACGCTATATAAGCGACGGGAGCGTGACTGATTTTCAGCCCATGGGCGCAAACTTCGGAATACTTCCGCCCCTCGGCGAGCGAATCCGCTCGAAGCAGGAGCGATATGAAAAAATCTCGCAGAGAGGATTGGAATCCGCGAGAAAATATATCGAAGGAGAGAATGAAGAATGAAGATAATAGTTGATGCTTTCGGCGGCGACAATGCACCCCTCGAGATAATCAAGGGCAGCCGCAGCGCAAAGAACGATTTCGGCGTTGACATAGCGCTCGTCGGAGACAAGGAGAAGATTTTTTCCTGCGCCGCGCAGAATAAGATTTCGCTCAACGACATTGATATCATCGACGCACCCGACGTTATCGCCATGACCGACCAGCCGGGCGAGATACTCAAGAGCAAGAAAGAAAGCTCCATGGCAGTCGGACTTCAGGCTCTTGCGGACGGCAAGGGCGACGCGTTCGTCAGCGCGGGCTCGACAGGCGCTTTGGTCATGGGCGCAACTTTTATCGTCAAGCGCATAAGGGGCGTTAAGCGTCCCGCGATAGGCAGCGTCCTGCCCTCGAACGATAAGCCGTTCCTCCTGCTCGACTGCGGCGCGAACGCGGACTGCACCGCGGAGCACTTAAAGCAGTTCGCTCAGATGGGCGCAATATACTCGGAGAAATTCGTCAAGGTTCAGTCGCCGCGCGTGGCGCTCGCCAATATCGGCACCGAGGACAGCAAGGGCGACCGCCTGCGCCATGAGGCGTTCGATCTTCTCAAGGATACGAAAGAAATCAACTTTATCGGCAACGTCGAGACTCGCGACGTGCCCTACGGCTGCTGCGACGTGCTCGTTGCGGACGGCTTTACGGGCAACATTATCCTCAAGCTCTATGAGGGTGTCGCGGGCGCGATGATGGCAAATATCAAGAGCATATTCAAAAAGAGCTCGATAACCATGCTCGCCGCCATGATGGTCAAGGGCGGACTGCTCGCGCTCAAGGTGAGAATGGATTATTCCGAGTTCGGCGGCGCGCCGCTGCTCGGAGTCAACGGCGTTGTCATAAAGGCGCACGGCTCGTCCGACGCAAAGGCTATCCGCAACGCCATAAAGCAGGCCAAGACCTGCGCAGAAAAAAATATAGTCGGCACCATCGCACAGAGCGTCAGGGACGCGGCCGACGCGGAGTAATAAAATGGACAACAGAGAACTTGAAAAGAGAATAGGCTATACTTTTAAGAACAAAAAGCTGCTCATAGAGGCGCTGACCCACTCGTCATACGCCAACGAGCGGCAGGACGGCACGCGGTGCAACGAGCGCCTTGAATTTCTGGGCGACTCGGTGCTCGGGTTTATTTCAGCCGAGCATTTCTTCCACCACTTTAAGCACCTGCCCGAGGGCGAGCTGACCAAGAGACGCGCTTATTTCGTCTGCGAGAAGTCGCTGAGCGAATTTGCGCGCACTCTCGGTATCGGCGAGTTTCTGCTCTTCGGCAAGGGCGAGGTGCTCACCGGCGGCAAGGATCGCCCGTCCATACTCGCCGATGCATTCGAGGCGGTGCTTGCAGCCATATATCTCGACGGCGGCATAGAGCCTGCGAAGAAATTCGTGTTCCGCTTTATAGACAAGGCGGACGAGGAGAAGCCGGCGGTCACCGACTATAAGACCACCTTGCAGGAGATAGTCCAGCGCAACCCCGAGGAGGCGGTGGAGTATGTCCTCGTAGGCGAGAGCGGCCCCGATCACAATAAGACCTTCAGCGTCGAGGTTCACCTCAACAGCAACGTCATCGGCCGAGGCTCGGGACGCAGCAAGAAGATAGCCGAGCAGGCGGCCGCAAAAGAGGCTCTCCAGCTCATGGGACTCAAGTCATGAAGCATATAAACGTCTCCGTCTTTGTGCCCCATGCGGGCTGCCCTCATCAGTGCAGCTTCTGCAATCAGAGGAGCATTTCGGGCGCTGCGAGTCAGCCGACGGCGCAGGATGTGCGCGATGCGGCGCTCGTCGCCATGCGCTCGTCACCAGAGGGGATAAAGGACGGAGAGATAGCGTTTTTCGGCGGCAGCTTTACGGCTATCGACCGGGATTATATGACCGAATTGCTCTCGGCGGCGCAGGAGTTCATAGGCGAAAACGGCTTCAGGGGCATAAGAATATCCACCCGCCCGGATGCCGTTGACGGGGAGATCTGCGATATCCTCGAGAAATACCGCGTCACGGCGGTCGAGCTCGGCGCACAGAGCACCGACGACAGGGTGCTCGCGATGAACCGCAGAGGGCATACGCGCGAGGATATCTTCCGCTCGGCGCGGCTTTTAAAGGAACGCGGCTTTGAAACTGGGCTCCAGATGATGACGGGGCTCTACGGCTCGACGGACGAGGACTGCATGAACACGGCGCGGGATATAATCTCCCTCGCGCCCGATACGGTCAGGATATACCCGACGGTAGTTATAGAGCATACGGAATTGGCCGAGCTTTTCAGGCGCGGCGAATACCGCCCGCAGACTCCCGAGGAGGCGGCGGTGCTCTGCGCCCAGCTCCTGCCGATGTTCGAGAGCGCGGGGATAAGAGTTATAAGGCTCGGACTTCACTCCGGCGGCGACGTAGAGGGCTCTTTCGTCGCGGGCGCATATCATCCGGCTCTGCGCGAGATGTGCGAGGGGCATATATATTTTGATATTATCTCAAAGGCGCTCGCCGGCAGGGAGAGGGGCAGGTACATAATATATGTCGCCCCGCGCGAGGTGTCAAAGGCCGCCGGACAGAGGCGGTGCAACCTCGAAAAGCTAAAAGAACTCGGCTACGAATGCAGGATAAAAGAGAGCGCAAGGCTCACTGCGCGCGACATAGATTTGGAAAAAGTCAACTTATTATAAAGGCAGGCAAATAAATGTTACTCAAAGCACTCGAACTGCAGGGCTTCAAATCCTTTCCCGACAAGACGACTCTTGAATTCGGCAAAGGCATAACCGCCGTCATAGGGCCCAACGGCTCCGGTAAGAGCAATATCTCCGACGCCGTTCGCTGGGTTCTCGGCGAGCAGTCCTCAAAGAGCCTGCGCGGCTCGAAAATGGAGGACGTTATATTCGGCGGCACGTCGCTCAGAAAGGCGATGGGCTTTGCCGAGGTCACTCTGCGCCTCGATAACGCCGACCGCACCCTGAATAACTGCGACAAGGACGAGGTCTCCGTCACCCGCCGCTATTACCGCTCGGGTGAGAGCGAATATCAGCTGAACGGCGAGACAGTGCGTCTGCGCGATATCCATGAGCTGTTTATGGACACGGGACTCGGGCGCGACGGCTACTCAATGGTCAGCCAGGGCAGAGTCGCCGACCTTATCTCGTCGCGCTCCCCGCAGAGGCGGGATATGCTCGAGGAGGCGGCGGGCATCTCCCATTTCAGATACCGCCGGGCGGACGCGACGCGCAGACTCGAGCAGGCGGAGGAAAACCTCGTGCGCCTGCGCGATATACTGACCGAGCTTGAAGGCCGTGTCGGGCCGCTCAAAACGCAGAGCGAAAAGGCGCAGAAGTTCTTGGTTCTCGCAGGGGAAAAGAAGGAGCTGGAGATAGGTCTTTGGCTCAAGACGATAGAGCGCTCCCGCGAGGGCTTGAGGGCGCAGGAGGATAAAATATCTCTCGCCGCCGCCGACTATGAGCAGGCGGAGCGCGAGCTTGAGAGAATATCGGCTCAGATAGAGGAGCTGATGAGCACGGGCAGCGGAATAACCGTGCAGATAGAGGAGCTGCGCACGAAGGCAGCCTCCGACGAGGAGCAGGCGACTGCGGTTGACGGCAGAATAGCCGTTGAGCGCAACAACCTTTCCCATAACCGCGAAACGATAGAGAGAATACAGCGCGACATGGAGGCGGCGACCGCCACAGAGCAGCACCTTGACGACCAGATAACGGCCGCAGAAAAAGAGATAGCCGAGATAAACGGGCAGATTGAAAACTGCCGCTTGCAGCTGCTCGAGCTGCTTGATAGCACCGGCAAGCTCAAGGAGCAGGAAAGTGCGATAACCGCAGAGCGCGACAGCGCGGAGGCGCAGGCGAAAACCGTAAACGAAGCCCTCTCCGCGGCGAGAATCGAGCAGAGCACGGCGCGTTCCTCCGCGGAGGAAATAGCGGCGCGCATGAGCACCGTTGACGAGGTCATAGCCTCGCGCGGCGGTCTGCTTGACGCCCTTCGCGAGCAGGCTGAGGTCAGCCGAAAAAATCTCGATGCGTGCCTTGAAAACATAGAATCGCTTTCAAATTCGATAGACGGCTACTCCATGATAGTGCGCTCCCGCGCCGAAAAGGCGGAGAAGCTGCGCCGCGAGCTCGACGCCGCCACGCTCGATATCCATCAGAAGCAGGCGCGGATAAGAATGCTCGAGGATCTTGAGAAGAACATGGAAGGCTATTCGGGCTCCGTCAAGGCGGTCATGCGCGAGGCGAAGCGTGCAACGCTGCGCGGTATCCACGGCCCCGTGTCCCAGCTGATAACCGTCGATGCGAAATACGCCGCGGCGGTCGAGACGGCTCTCGGAGCCGCCGTGCAGAACATAGTTACCGACGACGAGGCGGCTGCAAAGCGTGCCATAGCCTACCTTAAAGAGAGCCGTGCGGGACGCGCGACCTTCCTGCCGATGACGACGATAAAGCCGCGCCCGTTCAGAGAGGACGGACTCGACTCCTGCGCGGGCTTTATAGATATGGCGGACAGACTCCTTCGCTGCGACGACGAGTATCTGCCGATAATCAGAAGCCTGCTCGGGCACACCGCCGTTGCCGACAATATCGACAGCGCGATAGCCATATCCAAGCGCTTCGGTCACCGCTTCAAGGTCGTCACGCTCGACGGCCAGGTCATGAATGCGGGCGGCTCGATGACGGGCGGCTCGCGCGGTCAGAATGCGGGAATACTCAGCCGCGGCAACGACATAGAGCAGCTCAAAAAGACAGTTGCGAAGCTCGAAAAGGAGCTTGCCGAGAGGCAGGAAAAATATAAGGAGCTTTCCGGAGAGGTCTCGGCGGCGCAGGCCGAATATGACGGCGTGACAGCCGAGCTTCAAAAAGCGCAGGAGGAAAAGATTCGCCGCGAGGGCGAGCTGCGCATGATAGACGACAAGATAGAGACCTCCGAATCGGCGCTCAACGACCTCGAAGCGGAGAAGAAAAACGCCGCAGAGCGCACAGCGAAGCTTGAGGAAATCCGGGCGCAGGCGCAGGAGAAGATAGACGGGCTGACCGCGGAGCTCGACCGCGTAACCGAAAAGATAACAGAGATAGATTCGCACCGCGACGAGCTGCTCAGCACCCGCGAGCAGAACGCCGATATGGAGAGCAGCATAAACCTCAGCATCCTGGCCTTCAAAAAGGATGTTCAGGCTAAGGAAGAGGCTATCGGAACGCTCAAGCGCCGCAGAAGCTCCCATGAGGGTCACGCCGACGAGCTCAAGGCGGAGATCGATTCGATAACGGAGCAGATGACCGCGACTAACGAGCTTATCGAACAGCTCAAGGTCGAGGCTGCGGGTCTGCGCGAGGAAGCGCAGCAGAAGAAAGACGAGATATCCGAGCTTGTCCGAAAGCGCAGCGGAGTCGAGGGCGAGAGCACCAAACTGCGCTCGCAGGAGCGTTCGGTCAGCGACAGGCGAGAGAGACTGTCCGGCGAGCGGGCAAGGCTCGAGGAGCGCCGCGACTCAATGCAGCGCGAGCTTGAAAACGCGCAGAACAAGCTCTATGACGAATATCAGCTCACGCGCCGCGAGGCGGAGGAGCTCGGCATAGTTATAGAGGACGCGCAGAAGGCTCAGCGCGACCTGAACGACATAAAGAACAAGATAAGAGCCCTCGGCAACGTCAATGTCGGCGCTATCGAGGAATATAAAGAGGTCTCCGAGCGCTACGAGTTCATGAAGACGCAGATAGACGATGTGGAGAGCTCGCGCGCGGAGCTGCTCGCCTTGATAGGCGACCTCACGGGCAAGATGTCGGAGCGCTTCAGAGAGCAGTTTGACCGCATAAACAGTATATTCGGTCAGACCTTCTCGGAGCTGTTCAGCGGCGGAAAGGCGGAGCTCATCCTCGAGAATCCGCTCGACGTGCTCGAATGCGCCATTGAGATAAAGGTTCAGCCCCCCGGCAAGAATGTTCAGAATATAGACCTGCTTTCGGGCGGCGAAAAAGGACTTGCGGCTATCGCGCTGCTGTTCTCCATTCTCAAGGTCACGCCCGCGCCGTTCTGCTTCTTCGACGAGGTCGAGGCTGCGCTCGACGATGTCAACGTCACGCGCTACGCGCAGTATGCCCGCCGCATGACGAAGAACACGCAGTTCATCCTCATCACGCACAGACGCGGCACCATGGAGGAGGCGGATGTCCTCTACGGAGTCACAATGCAGGAGGACGGAGTGTCCAAGCTGCTCGAGCTCAAGACTGCCGAAATGGCAAAGAAGCTCGGACTGGCACAGTGAGATATAATGAGAAAACCCCGGAGTTTTCCGGGGTTATTTTGTTGCTCTGATTTTATTTTAATGGCCGAATTTCAGAGGATGCGCTTTTTGATAACCGTACCTGCGATGTGCGGCAAATTCCGTTAATATCCGTCTCGGCACTCCTCGTATCCCTCGCGGATGAGGTTTGTCGCGCCCTTGAAAAGGAAGTTGTCAAGCTCGAGATCGTAGCCCCTGTAATCCCATTCGGGGCCTTTGTACTGCGATGAGATGCCGTGTCTTGAATAATAAATTCCGGAGCTCTCTCCCGCATCGATTTTCTTTATTATTTCGAGCAGCTCATAGGCGGGCATATCGTCAACTATACTCCTACCCTCTCCCGCAAGAATTTTCGGATATGCTCTGCCGTGTCCCTTCGGCATCGGCTCGATTCCCGTGAGCCTGATGTCAAAATGCTGCTCACAGCCGAAGTCGTAAATCATCTTTATGCTCTCGCCGATTTCCATTCCCAGAGTGCTTAGCTTGCAGTCAAAGAGAAGGGCGAACGTTTTGTTGCCGTCGGCATATGTGTCGGGAATTTCCTTCTCTGAGAGAAAATACGTCACACCCTTAAAGCTCATCTCGAAAAGATGATACGCGAGAGTGCCGAAGGCTGCGAGGATGGCGCAGCCCAAGTCGGCAAGCGTGTAATTCGACGACGCCGCGATGTCCCGCCATATGCGGTTGCCGCATTCCTCATATGTCACTCGGAAGTTATATACCTGTACAGCCACGATGATTCTCCTTTCGAAAAACCTCGTATCTTTTTCGGTTATTTCAGCCCTGTGCCGGTTTTCACGTGCCTCTTTATCGCGGCGAACGACTCGTCGCTGATGTCGTGCTCTATCTTGCACGCATCCTCCGCCGCCGTCTTTTCGTCAACGCCGAGGCGGACGAGAAAATCAGAGAGCAGGGTGTGGCGCTCGTATATTTTTTTCGCCACGTCGAGCCCATCCTCGGTGAGGGTCAGAGAGCCGTCCCTGTCCATGATAAGATAGCCGCCCTGCTTCAAAAGCCCCACGGCGCGGCTGACGCTCGGCTTTGAAAAGCCCATATATTCCGCGACGTCGAGCGAGCGCACAACGCCGTTTTTTGAAAGCACATATATAGTTTCGAGATACATTTCGCCCGATTCCTGAAGGTGCATATTTTTTCCTCCCGTGCAGTGTATAGTAATTTTATGATATCACTTACCAAAAAAAAAATCAAGGTCTCGCTATATGTGTGAAATATCCAAAGCAGGCAGTTAGCAAAGGCTAATTGTTTGTGTATGTCGCCGAAATTGCGTTTCGCGGCAAAAAAAACGAAAAAATCCCTTGACAGATGTGTTCCGCGGGCGTAACATATATCACGGTTAGCGAGCGCTAACTATTTTTAAGGCTGTTCGGTTAGCCTTAGCTAATTAAGAAAACAAAGTGAAAAGAGGTTCTCGGCATGATGCCTTTGATGCTCGCACAGATAGGCGAAGAAAACATTATCAGAAAGATAGGCGGAAGCCCCGAGATAAAACAGCATCTCGAAAATCTCGGCTTCGTTGTCGGCGGCACGGTCACGGTGGTCAACGCTCTGGGCGGAAACGTCATAGTCAACGTCAAGGAGTCGCGCGTTGCGATAAGCGAAGAGATGGCGAAAAAAATCATGATATGACGGCGCTTTTGCGCGGTTCATACGGTGCTGCGCCCGTCGGCTGCGGCACCTCCGAGACTAATATTGAAAAAGGAGGATACGGGTAATGAAAACACTGAGGCAAGCTAAAATAGGCGAGACCGTCAAGGTCGTAAAGCTCCACGGAGAGGGCGCAACCAAGCGCCGAATCATGGACATGGGACTTACCAGGGGCGTGGAGGTCTATATCCGAAAGGTCGCGCCTCTCGGCGATCCCGTGGAGATTACGGTGCGCGGCTATGAGCTCTCGCTGCGAAAGGCCGACGCCGACATGATCGAGGTCGAATAAGACCTGAGCTCAGATTACTTTAAAGAAAGAGAGGCTGTCAAAATGGATTTGCGTATTGCTCTTGCGGGTAACCCCAACAGCGGTAAAACCACACTGTTCAACGCTCTCACCGGCTCGAATCAGTTCGTAGGAAACTGGCCGGGCGTTACGGTGGAGAAAAAAGAAGGAAAGCTCAAAAAACACGACGGCGTTGTAATAACCGATCTCCCCGGCATATACTCGCTCTCGCCCTACACACTTGAGGAGGTCGTGGCGCGAAATTATCTCATAGACGAGCGCCCTGACGCCATACTCAACATAATCGACGGCACGAACCTCGAGAGAAACCTCTATCTCACCACCCAGCTGACCGAGCTCGGCATCCCCGTTGTTATAGCAATCAACATGATGGACGTCGTCAGGAAAAACGGCGACAAGATAAATGTTGAGGAGCTCTCCCGTCAGCTCGGCTGCAAAATAGTCGAGATATCCGCGTTAAAAGGCGATGGAGTCATGGCTGCGGCCGAGGCTGCAATCGAGGCGGCGAAGAACACAAAGACCCTCCCGATGCACACCTTTGAGGGCTCCGTCGAGCACGCTCTCGCGCACATTGAAGAGGCCGCCGTCCACGGACTCCCCGAGGAGCAGCAGAGATGGTACGCCATAAAGATTTTTGAGCGCGACGACAAGGTGCTTGCAAAGCTCAACCTCGACAAGGCGACCCTTGAGCACATCGAGGGCGACATTAAAGAGGTCGAAAAAGAGATGGACGACGACGCGGAGTCGATTATCACCAATGAGAGATATGTTTATATCGCCTCGATAATCAAGGCCTGCTACAAAAAGAAGAACGTCGGCAAGCTTTCGACCTCCGATAAAATCGACAAGGTGGTCACTAACCGCTGGCTCGGACTGCCGATATTTGCGGCCATTATGTTCCTCGTCTACTATATCTCCATGGTCTCCGTCGGCTCGTTTGCGACCGACTGGATGAACGACGGCGTGTTCGGCGACGGCTGGCACCTGCTGGGCATCGGCTCAAAGTCCTACTCGACCGACGCGGACAACTACACCGCCGCCACCCAAGCCGTCGGCGCCTTCACGGGCATTGACTTCGGCGCGGAGGATTTCGACGCGGACAAAGCGCTCTCCGAGATGAAAGCGTTTAAGCCCTCGGCAAATACGGCGACAATCGATGTTGAGGACGAGGAGACCCTCGCCGTAAACACCCTGACCGCCTACTATTCGGCAGTTCCCGAGAACCTCTCAAAGGCCGAAAAAGAGGCAACCGTGGCGATGAGCTATGTTGACGCCGTCAAGTACCTCGAAAACAAGGGCTTCGACGAACCCGACCCCGCCGCCTACGGAGTGTGGGTGCCCGGAATCCCGGTGCTTATAGGCAGCGGACTCGAAAAGGCGGGCGCGGCCGACTGGCTCAGCGGTCTCATCAACGACGGTATCGTAGCGGGCGTGGGCGCGGTGCTCGGCTTCGTGCCCCAGATGCTCGTTTTGTTCCTGCTCCTCGCGTTCCTTGAGGCCTGCGGCTACATGGCGCGTATAGCGTTCGTCCTTGACCGTATATTCCGCAAGTTCGGTCTCTCCGGAAAGTCCTTTATCCCCATGCTTATCGGCACGGGCTGCGGCGTTCCCGGAATCATGGCTTCGCGTACCATAGAAAACGAGCGCGACCGCCGTATGACAATAATGACAACAACCTTCATCCCCTGCGGCGCAAAGGTTCCGTTTATCGCCATGATAGCGGGCGCCCTCTTCGGCGGCTCGGCGCTGGTCTCGACCTCCGCCTATTTCATCGGCATGGCGGCGATTATATGCTCGGGCATCATGCTCAAAAAGACAAAGATGTTCTCGGGCGATCCCGCTCCGTTCGTTATGGAGCTGCCCGCCTACCACTGGCCGACGCTTAAAAACGTCCTCCGCTCCATGTGGGAGCGCGGCTGGTCGTTCATAAAGAAGGCCGGAACGATAATCCTGCTTTCGACTATAGTCGTATGGTTTACCTCCTACTTCGGCTTCGTCGACGGACATTTCGGAATGCTCGCGGAGGATCAGCTTGACGAATCGCTGCTCGCAAAGGTCGGCTCGGCCATCGCCTGGATATTCATCCCGCTCGGCTGGGGCAACTGGCAGGCTGCCGTCGCCTCGATAACCGGCCTTGTCGCAAAGGAGAACATAGTCGGCACCATGGGTATCCTCTACGGTGCGGAGGGCAATGTTTATGCAACCCTTGCCAAGGCGTTTACGGGTCTGACCGCCTATTCGTTCCTCGTCTTTAATCTCCTGTGCGCCCCCTGCTTCGCTGCTATCGGCGCTATCAAGCGTGAGATGAACAGCGCTAAGTGGACCTGGTTTGCAATAGGCTATCAGTGCGGCTTCGCATATGTCGTCTCCCTGATGATAAACCAGTTCGGCAATCTCTTCACCGGAAACATTCACGGCGCGGTCGATATAGTGAGCCTTGTGTTCGCGTTCGCGTTCCTCGCCCTGATAATCTTCATGCTCGTGCGCCCCTACAAAGAGGCCACAAAGCTCGCATCCGATGTAAAGGTCACAAAATAAACCAAGCTATATGCTGTGAAAGGAGTCTTTCGAAATGCTTGCATGGTTATCAAACAATATCGCAACCGTTATAATAAGCCTCGTACTTGCCGTTATCGTGGCGCTGATAATATTCAGCCTCGTAAAAAATAAGAAAAAGGGCAAATCCTCCTGCGGCTGCAACTGTGCCCACTGCGCAATGGCGGGCTCCTGCCACGGCGCAGCAGAGAAAAAGGGCAAAAAGTAAAACCCATAAAGCCAAAGAAAAAGGACACGCTCAGCGGTGTCCGAAAGACAAAACCGACCTGGTCACAGGTCGGTTTTTGTTATTGCAAGGCATATAAAAGTGCGCCGTTTATCGGCTCGGCGAAGATGAGTCTGAGGGGTTATTGCACGGATTCGCCCGCATTGTCTCGACTGTTTTGTTTCTCAATGTCTTTACAGAGTGCGGCGACTCGACGCACCCTGCAGAGGCGGGTTCAGCTCGTCTGCTGCAGCCGCTGCATGAACTGCGGGAGGATGACGTGCGTGCCGCTTGCAACTGCTCTGCACCCGTTTATCAAACTCGGCACAGCGCAGGAGGTCGTTTTAACGAAAAGAAAAGGGAGTCGAAATCGACTCCCTTAATTTTATTTCTGCCGAGCTTTTGCTTTTTTCTTTGGCTTTTCTTCGCCGAGGTCGATTAGGATAAACGAGACGTTCCAGATAAGTATCGCCAGGAACAGGACTGCCATAACGACGGGCGCGGTGCTCATTGTTACGAGAACTATCTTGCCGAAGAGATTCATAAACGCCATGTCGGTAAGAGAACTCAGCGTCAGCTTGCCCGCGTCGACGGCGGCCGCGATATCCGAAAACGCTATTTTCATGCCGATGAGGCACAAAATTCCTGTCGCGCCGAGTGCGGCGGTCGTCTTTCTCGAATTGGTCGCCGCGGCAACAATGATAATGGCGAGCGCGATGAGCAGGGCGAGCGCGAAGCAAACGGCAAAGGCTATGAAGTTGCCCTTGAATTTAAGCAGCCCCTCGGGAATCTCGGACATATTATCCTTGTTAAAAACGCCGGCAAAAAGACCGTCTCCCGTGAAAAGCTCGACGATGCGCTTTATGCTCAGCGCCTCTACGATATTCGAGTCATAGAGGTTTGCGTGCGCATAGACGGTGATTATATCCGTGAAATATGCAACGGGGAAAATTGCCGCCGCGAGCAGCGCAGTCACTATCCTGTTGAGAGCCTTCATGCTGACCGACCTTCTTTCTTGAAAATGCTTATTTCTTCTTTTTATCCCATGAGGAATTGAGCGCAACGGTGCGGTTTATGATAAGATTGCCCGGAGTGCTGTCCTTGTCAACGCAGAAATAGCCCTGGCGCATGAACTGGAACGTGTCGCCCGGCTTTGCGTTGCGGAGTCCGCCCTCGAGCAGGCAGCCGTCGATAATTTTAAGCGAATCAGGGTTGATATTCTGAAGATAATCGCCGTTTCCGTCCTCGCCTGCGGGATTCTCGGTGTTGAACAGGCGGTCGTAGAGGCGCACCTGAGCCTTTACATTGTCCGCCGCGCTGACCCAGTGCAGAGTGCCGCGAACCTTTCTGCCGTCGGGCGTCTCGCCGCCGCGGCTCTCGGGGTCGTAGGTGCAGTGCAGGCAGGTGACTTCGCCGTTTTCATCCGTATCATATGAGTTGCAGGTCACATAATATGCGCTCTTGAGGCGCACTTCGTTTCCGGGGAAAAGCCTGAAATATTTCTTGACGGGCTCCGCCATGAAGTCCTCGCGCTCAACATAGAGCTCGCGGGAGAACGTGACCTTGCGGTGGCCGAGCTCGGGCTTGTCGGGATTTATCTCGACCTCTATCTCCTCGGTCTTGCCCTCGGGGTAGTTGTCGATAACGAGCTTCAACGGATTGAGAACAGCCATGGCGCGAGGGGCGTTCTGATTGAGATTGTCTCTGACGCACGCCTCAAGCAGGCCGTAGTCAACAACGCTGTAGGCCTTTGCCACGCCGACGCGGCCTATGAAATCGCGTATTGCGGCGGCGGGATAGCCCCTGCGGCGCATACCGCAGAGAGTGACCATTCTCGGGTCGTCCCAGCCGTTGACAACGCCGTTCTGAACCATTTCGAGGCACTTTCTCTTGCTCGTCACGCAGTAGTTGAGGTTCAGACGTGCGAACTCGATCTGGCGCGGCGGCTCTTCAAAGCCGATAGCGTCGACGAACCAGTTATAGAGCGGCCTGTGATTCTCGAACTCGAGCGAGCACAGGGAGTAGGTGACTTTCTCCGCAGCGTCGGAGAGGGGATGCGCGAAATCGTACATCGGATAGACGCACCACTTGTCGCCCGTCTGATGGTGGGAGACGTGCGCGATTCTGTAGATGACCGGGTCGCGCATATTGATATTCGGGCTCGCCATGTCTATCTTGGCGCGAAGCACCTTTTCGCCGTTTGCAAACTCGCCCTCGGTCATGCGGCGGAACAGGTCGAGATTCTCCTCGACCGAACGGTCGCGGTAGGGGCTGTTTTTGCCGGGCTCGGTCAAGGTGCCGCGGTATTCGCGTATTTCATCGGGAGACAGGTCGCAGACATACGCCTTGCCCTCCTTGATGAGCTTTATCGCGCACTCGTAGAGGAAGTCAAAATAGCTCGAGGCATAATATACCTCGTTCCACTTGTAGCCGAGCCACTCGATATCCTCTTTAATGGCGTCGACGTATTCGACATCCTCCTTGGAGGGGTTGGTGTCGTCGAGACGGAGGTTGCAAATGCCGCCGTACTTCTCGGCGATGCTGAAATCGATGCAAATAGCCTTTGCGTGGCCGATATGCAGGTAGCCGTTGGGCTCCGGAGGAAATCTCGTCTGCACGCGGGTGTTGACCCCGTTTGCGAGATCCTCATCTATGAAGTCGGTTATGAAATTCGAATTGAGATTTGTGCTGTCCGCCATTTATATCTCCTCCTTGTAGTGTGCGAGTGCCGAGGCGAGTCTCGCTCTGACCCTGTCCTCGCCGAGCAGCCTGATTATCGAATGAAGGTCGGGCGTGTTGCGTCGCGAGGTCACGGCGATTCTGATAACGGTCGACAGGTCGCCGACATGACCCTTGAACGCCGAGGGGTCTTTCTTGTATTCCTTGACATTGGGCGTGTAGCCGAGCGGCTCGCACATGGCCTTTATGCGCGCAAACCACGCGTCCTTGTCGTCGTTTATGTCAAACTCGCCGATGTATTTTTCGAGTATTGCCGCCGCGTCGCCTGCGCCGATGTTCTCGGGCAGGGTGTAGTCGGGGGTATACAGCCCGTCATAGAAATAGGAGACGAAGTCCTTGACCTGCTCCCAGCTTGCGATATCCTTTCGCGGCTTCGGGCAGTCGCGGTCTATCGAGAATATGCCGCGCGCAAAGTCGCGGTCGGAGTCGAGAAGCGTATATAGCTCGCCGTCGTATTTTTGCGCCCAGTCGAGTACGCTTGAAAGCACCTCGTCCGCCGTCATGTGCGAAATAATATTCTTGCTCACGTCGTTGAGCTTCGCCATGTCGAACAGGCAGCCGCTGACGCTCATCTTCTTGAGATTAAACGGGAATTTCCAACAGTCCTCCGAGGGATTGGCTCTGCGCCAGTCCTCGAAGTTCGAGTTGAGCAGCGTCATGATGTATTCTATAACGCTCTCCTTCGGATAGCCCTGCTCGACAAAGTAGCTGACCGCCGCCTCGGGGTCCTTTCTCTTGGAGAGCTTGCGCTTTGCGCCCGTCTCCTCGTCTATCTTCATGACCTGTGGAGTGTGCGCGTATTTCGGCACTCTGTAGCCGCAGGCCTTGAACAGCGCGATGTGCTTCGGGACGGAGGATATCCATTCCTCGCCGCGAATGACGTGGGTCGTGCGCATAAAGTGGTCGTCGCAGACGTGCGCGAAATGATAAGTCGGCACGCCGTCGCTCTTTAAGAGCACCTCGTCGATTATATTCTCGGGCATCTCTATCTTGCCGCGGATCAAGTCGTCAAAGACTATCCTCTTGTTCTCGTCGCCCTCGGAGCGAAAGCGCAGAACATAGGGCTCGCCCGCCTCTATGCGTCTCTTCTGCTCCTCAAAGCTCAGGCTGCGGCACTTCGCCCACTTGCCGAAATATCCGGTTATCGCAGCGCCGCCGTTCTCCTGCTCCTCGCGTATGGCGGAGAGCTCGTCCGCCGTGCAGAAGCAGGGGTAGGCCTTGCCCTCCTGCACGAGACGCTTGGCTATCGCGTGATATATCTCAACGCGCTTGCTCTGCGTGTAAGGACCGTAGTCGCCCTTTTCCGTGTCAAAGCCGGTCACGCCCTCGTCGAATTCGAGACCGAAATTTTTGAATCCGTTGATTATCGCGGAGACGCCGTCGGCGACCTCGCGTTTTTTGTCGGTGTCCTCTATTCTCAGATAAGTCAGCCCGCCGCTGACTCTCGCCGTCAGAAAATCGACGAGCGCGCCGAACAGGCCGCCTATATGGAGATATCCCGTCGGGCTCGGAGAGAATCGGGTCACACGCGCCCCCTCGGGAAGCTCGCGCGGGGGGTATCTCAGCTCGCACTCCTCCGGCGTCAATATGTCCGGGCCGAACAGGAGATCGGCGAGTTTTTCGTTATCAGTCATTAAACCGCACTCCGTTTCTTGAGTAAATATATACACTATATTATCGCAGAAAAACGCCCGTCAATCAAGAGCCAAAGAACATTTTCTCAAATCAAAAGAGGACAATCGATAAAAATTTCATAAATCTTTATTTTTCCATTGATTTTTGCACTCTTTTATTTTATAATGAATACGACCGCGCAAGCAGTGGATTGATTTTTCGTGCTCATTCGCTCGGGAGAGAAAACCGCAAAAAAGCGCGACTGAATGAAGATTTCATATTCGGAGGTAACAGAAATGACAAAGAAGATCATAGCTCTTGTCCTTGCTCTCTGCTTCGTTTTTGCTTTTGCAGCCTGCAAGAAGGATAAGGACAACGGCGACACAACCACAGGCGAGCCCAACACTTCCGCAAACGGCGAGACCGTTGCAAACGACGAGTCCACCGATGCAGAACCCGCGAGCGGCGACGAGTCCACCGAGGCCGAGACCGACGCTTCCGGCAACACCGTAGCTCCCGAGGAGACCAAGAAGGACAATCAGGGCGGTAATCAGGGCGGCAGCACCGTCACTCCCGCAAAGCCCCTTTCCGGCACTGCTGAAATAGTTTCCTATTTCAACACCGCTATCAACAACGTTAAGCCTCATTCTAAGAGTATCACCAGCAAGTATCTCAAGAACAGCCAGGCCGGCAAAGCCGATTTCGGCAACCTTCCGGGCAGCGTTCAGAACCTTGCAAACAAGCTCATTGCTCAGAACATGGGCGAGGACGAGACCAAAAAGAACGCTACTTATACTTCCGCAGCCGACAAGAACAAGTACTTCCCCGTAGAGGGTCAGTCCTGGTCGAGCAAGCTCACCGCAACTAACGTCTCTTCCGCTACCGCTACCCCGAAGAACGGCGGCTATGTCATAACCATCAAGGTTAAGCCCGACCCGACAACCGACAAGGTCGTCATCGGCGGCGGCAATACCCCCAAGGCTTTCTCCGTTGTCACTCCCGATCAGATCTATGCTAACGCAGGCGCTGCAAAGAGCCTTATCGGCGATGTTAAAATCGGCTTCAGAAACGGCAAGATAGTCGCTACGGTCGACGCTAACGGCCATGTTACCGACGCTAAGTATTACTTCGAGTGGAACCTCTCCCTTGTCGCCGTCAAGAGCATCAGCGTCTCCATCTGGTTCGGCATCGAGCAGGAGTTCGCCATCAAGTGGTAAACTGATATAACGCAACAACCTTTGAGGCAGGAGAGCTCCTGCCTCAAACTGTATTTCTAAACATATTAAAAAAGAGGGATATTTAAAATGGAAAAGAAAGTTCTTGTTGAAACTTCCGCCCGCCATGTACATGTCACCAGAGAAGCTCTCGATATCCTCTTCGGTGAGGGCTATGAGCTGACCGTCAAGAAGGAGCTCTCTCAGCCCGGCCAGTTTGCGAGCAACGAGCGCGTTGCCGTTATCGGACCGAAGGGCAGCTTCCCGGCGGTCTCCATCCTCGGCCCCGTACGTCCCGAGAATCAGGTTGAGATTTCGCTCACCGACGCCCGTTCGATAGGCGTGACCGCTCCCGTCAGAGAGAGCGGCGACGTTGCGGGCAGCGGCGCCTGCAAGCTTGTCGGCCCCAAGGGCGAAATAGAGCTTGAGTGCGGCGTTATCGCGGCGCAGAGACATATCCATGCAACTCCCGAGGACGCCGAGAAGTTCGGTCTCAGTGACAAGCAGATTGTCAGCGTGAAGATCGATTCCGACGGACGCTCGCTCATATTCGGCGACGTGGTAGTCAGAGTCAGCCCGAAGTACGCTCTGGCAATGCACATCGATACCGACGAGTCCAACGCCGCAGGCGCAACTCCCGGCCTCATGGGCGAGATACTCGCATAACTCTCCGAAATTCAGCCCTCTGCGCTTTTTCGTGCGGAGGGCTTTTTCTTTCTCGGATCGGCGGTGAAGGATAATATCTGTCTGCGATATTTCTTTTGCCGAAATGAATATTTCTTGCCGCCGCGATTTACGATGACGTATTTCAACAATTTATAAACCTTTTTGTTAAGCGATTTTTTATTTTTTGTCTATTGACGGATTTGTGCAACAATTATACAATATATGTAACAAAACCCCAAAGGAGTGGAAAAGATGAAGAAGATTATTGCAATAATCCTTGCGACTGTGCTCGTTTTTTCGTTTGCGGCCTGCAAGAAGACCGACAAGAACCCCGATACAACCGCTGCGGCCGACGCTCAGACCTCAGAGCAGGCGAGTGACGTGACCGGTGAGGAGACCTCCTCCGAGGCGGCATCCGACGAGGGCAGCACCTCCGATGAGACAGACGCTGTCAAGCCCTCCGAAAACAAGACCCCGTCCGGCGGCAGCACCGTGACTCCCTCAAAGGACCTCAATACCAACGATGCTGCGGCCTGCATCAAGGCTTATCAGGCGGCTATCGCCAAGACAAAGCAGTTCAAGAGCGGCAAGCAGAGTATGTCTCTCAAGGGCGAGATAACCGCAAGCGGATTTCTCGGAGCCCTTTTTAAAGTGGCTCAAGATAGGATAGCAAAAGCCCTTAGCAAAAACTCCAAGGATCGCACCGATATCCCCGGCAACCCCTCGGGTATGAAGGCGAGCCACATGAAGAGCGCGAGCGCAGTGACCGACGGCAACTACACCACCATAACCTTCAACGTCAAGGATCAGCCTCAGGGTCCCAAGGAGAGCAACCATGTCGGTTCCGTCGGCTGTGCGGTCGGCACTCTCGGCGATGTTGACAGAGCTATAAAGGAGCTCGGACTCAAGGTTGACTACAAGGACGGCAAGATAGAGCTGACCTACACCAACTGCAAGGTCGTTGTCAAAATCGACAACACCACCGGCAAGATCGTCGAGGGCAGCTGGGTTTATGATGTCAACGTCTATGCAAACGGCATCAAGGTCTCCGGCGTCTCCGTAAACAACCTCAAGGGTATCGTCGCTTTCTCGTATACCGCGAAGGGCTGATAACCGAAAAACCGAGGCCGTCCGTCTTTTTCAGGCGGGCGGCTTTTTGCTATCTTTTGACGAAAAAGCAAGATTCCGCCGACTTTATTAAAAGTTAATTATTATATACACTTTTTTATAAGATTTTTCTTGACCTGACTGCGCCGATAGCTTAAAATATAAATCCGGGAATAAATACTACGGGAGGGAGAAGAATGGATAAAAAGCTTTTGAGATTCGCTGCGGCAGTGCTTGCGGCGATATTGCTCTTTTCCTTCTCGGCGTGCAAGATAAAGGACGGCGACTCCGACTCCTCAACCGAGGAGCCGGAGGTAACGGTCGACTCGGGCACAGTGACCGAGTCGACAAAACCGGAAGGAGAGAACACAACGGGCGAGCCGACTACCGTCGGCCCAAGACCCTCGGCGCAGACCGGCCCCTCCGGCACGACAAAGCCCGAGGCTATTAATGTTCACAGCGGGCTCAACTCCACCAATACCTCTAAGGTGCTTCGATATTACAAGGCGGCTGCTGCGAACACAAAGAGCATAGACGCCACGCAGCTTATGTCGATAAAGCGCGTTGACTACACTCCGCGCAACAGCTTCCAAAAGGGAATGCTCTCTCTGTTTACGGGCATAGCCTCTGCGGCGCTCGCGGCGAACAGCACGCCTGTGAACGAAGTACCCGGAGTGCCCGATGAAATTAAGTCGAGCGACCTCATTTCGGCAAATGCCGTCGCTTACGGCAACTATACTATAGTGACCCTGAACGTCAGAACACAGCAGGATGATCAGAACACAAAGGACGAGCATCAGGGGCCTGTCGGGCGCACTGTCGGCACGGTAGGCAACCTTGACAGAGTCTTTGACGAGATGCCGAGCATCAAGGTGGACACCTCAAAGGGCAGCATTACGCTCAGATATGACGACTGCAAGGTCGTTGTCAAAATCGATAATGTCAGCGGAACGATAGTCAGCGGCACATGGAGCTACACCGTCGATATAGATGTAGATAATATATACGCGAGTATAGCGGGCAGCGACAGTATGCTGATAACGGATACCGGCGGCGCGGTCGATTACGTCATAAAGACTAATGACGGGACGACGCTTCGCAACGGCGTAAAAAAATAAAATATGGGACTGTCTGCGGCTAAACGCGACAGTCCCGTTTTTTCATGGCAATAAAAGAGAGCTGCCTTTTGACAGCTCTCTCTGTTTTTTTATGTTTATTTGTCGGACTCGGCCTCGGCAGCCTTGGCTTCGTCGATGACCTTCTGCGCGACTACGGGCGGTGCGTCCTCGTAGCGGGTGAACTCGAGGGAGAACCAGCCTCTGCCGGCGGTCACGGAGCGCAGGACTGTTGAGAAGTCGCCCATCTCGCCCATGGGAACCTCCGCGATGAGCTCCTGAATCTTCGGCTCGTCGGACGGGCCCATGCCGAGCACGCGGCCGCGGCGCTTGGTGACGTCGCCCATGATGTCGCCGAGATTTTCATCGGGCATATAGGCCTTCAGAGTGCCTATGGGCTCGAGGATAACGGGGTTAGCCTGCGGAATACCGTTCTTGTAGGCTATGTTGGCAGCGGTCTTGAACGCCATTTCGGACGAGTCGACCGGATGATAAGAGCCGTCATAGAGCGTAGCCTTTAAGCCGACCATCGGATAGCCTGCAAGCACGCCCTTCTTGACGCTGTCGCGCAGACCCTTTTCGACTGCGGGGAAGAAGTTCTTCGGCACGGAGCCGCCGACAACCTCCTCGGCGAAAACGAGATCGTCGCTCTCGCAGGGCTCGAAGCGGATAAAGACGTCGCCGAACTGGCCATGTCCGCCGGACTGCTTCTTATGTCTGCCCTGAACCTCGACCTTCTTGCGGATGGACTCTCTGTATGCAACCTTCGGCACGCTGAGGTCAACCTCAACGCCGAACTTGTTCTTGAGCTTGGATACGATAACGTCAAGGTGCTGTTCGCCCAGACCGGAGAGCACCTGCTCGCGGGTCTCCTTGTTGATGACGAACGAAATCGTGGGATCCTCTTCTAGAAGTCTGAGCAGGCTCGCCGCGACCTTCTCTTCGTCGCCCTTCTTGCGAACCTTGACTGCCATGGACAGGCAGGGGGTCGGGAACTTGATGCCCTCGAGGGTTATCGGGTTCTTGGGCGAGCAGATAGTGTCGCCCGTCTTTATGCCCGCAAGCTTCGTCACAACGCCGATATCGCCGGCGGGGATGCAGGCTGCGTCCTCCTGCTTGCTGCCCTTGAGGGTGATTATCTTGCCCATTCTCTCGCTCTCTTCGGTGCGGGAGTTATATGCGGGAGTGTCCGCGGTTATCTTGCCGGATACGACCTTGAAGAAGGACATCTTGCCGACGAACGGGTCGGCGATGGTCTTGAAGCATATAGCCGCAAGAGGGCCGTTCTCGTCGCAGGGAAGACCGTTCTCGCCCGCCTTGTCGGCTGCGGAGGGAGCGGAATATACTATCTCGTCAAGGAGCATATCGATAGCTTCGCAGGTGTAGCCCGCGCAGGCGTATACGGGGATAACGGAGCCGTCGCTGACTCCGGAGTTGAGAGCCTTGATTATCTCTTCGCGGGTGAAGGTCTCGCCGGCAAAGAACTTCTCCATAAGCTCATCGTCGCTCGAGGCGACGGCCTCGGTGAGTATATCGAGCATCTCGTCAAGCTGCGCGTCGGAGGGCATATCGACTTCCTTTTTAGTGCCGCCGCTGTAGTCAAAAGCCTTGCGGGATGCGAGGTTGACATACGATGCGACCTTGCCGTTCTCCATATGGGGGACGATAACGGGGCAGATAGCGGCGCCGACCTCCTCCTTTATGGCTGCAAATGTCTTGTAGAAATCGGTGTTATCCGCGTCGCAGCGGGTGATTGCGAACATTCTCGAGATACCTCTGGCGTTCGCGGCCTTGAGAGCCTTCTCCGCGCCGACGTCGAAGCCGGAGCCCGCCGCGGTGACTATGAGCACGCTGTCCGCTGCGCGGATGCCTTCGCTCATGCCGCCCGCAAAGTCAAAAAGACCGGGAGTGTCAATTATATTTATCTTCGCGCCGTTCCATTCTATAGCGGCGACAGCGGTTGATACCGTGGCCTTTCTCTTTTTCTCCTCGGCGTCAAAGTCGAGCACGGTGGTGCCGTCGGCGACTCTGCCGAGTCTGTCTGTAGCCTTCGCGGTGTAGAGCATGGCCTCCGCAAGGGTAGTTTTTCCTCTTCCGCCATGGCCTGCAATGGCGATATTTCTGATGTCTTTCGCGTTATAGGCTTTCAAAAAAAGTCCTCCTTATCAAAGCGCCGCCGCGCGTTTAGATTTACTGCATAAAAAATAACCACAGTTTTGAGGAAATTATAGCATACATAACTATAGATTTCAATAAAAAATTGAAAATATATTCATTAATGTTATATAAACAGATTAGACGGGACGCAGGGACGCAAAAGAATAGAAAAATACTATGCTTTGTCACATCGAAGTGCTTTCCGAATAATATTTGTTTCGGATATAAAAATAAGGACCGCAGATTCGCCGCAGTCACTGACGAAAATACTGCCCGCAATAAAATATCCCCCGCGCCGTGGGAGAATATGCCGTCCGTAGTCGCTCTGGGCTTTCTCTTCATCAGGTTGCCCTCGGCTTTCTCCATACCGAGCGCAAGGCCGGGCAGGGAGTCGGTGACCATGTTTATCCAAAGCAGGTGAACGGGCTCGAGAAGCTGGAAGTTGAGGATAGAGGCAACGAACATGATTATAACTTCGGACATATTCGTTGAAAGCTGGAACTGGAGCACCTTGCAGACGTTGTCGTAGATCTTTCTGCCCTCTTCGACCGCGTTGACGATAGTGGCGAAGTTGTCGTCCGCGAGAACCATGTCGGCGACGCCCTTTGTGTACTGAACTATGCCGGAAGCCGTCTTATGGACGGTGGACATCATCTTTCTTCCGGAGTCGAACGGAGCTTCGCCGATTCTGGGGCTCGCCTTGACGAGGTTATTCTTGCTCATGCCCAGGGCATAGGCGTATCCGACGAGAGCGGCCTCGGCGGGCTCGCCCGTGACCTTGCCGGCGTCGTTTATCTGAGCGTCGGTGCAAAGAGCCATAGCCTCGGCTATGAGCTTCTCATTGTCGCCGAAATGATCGACGACGGTCATCTTGTTCTGGGTCAGAGTGCCCGTCTTGTCGGAGCAGATTATCTGAGTGCAGCCGAGAGTCTCAACTGCGGTAAGCTTACGGATAAGAGCCTGCCTCTTGCTCATCGCGGTAACGCCTATGGAAAGGATTATCGTGACGACTGCCGGCAGTCCCTCGGGTATGGCAGAGAGCGCAGGAAAAGATTGAAAAAAGACCTTCAACAGTATTATCTGCCAAAGGTCTTGCATCAAACGCCTGAAGGCCGTCTGTCTGCTGCCAGCCGAAGCGAGATTGTTGGCAAACAGATAGGATAATCCCCATAGCTACTCCCCATTGGTACATCAATAAATGATATCATATTCGGGGAAAAGTCAAGGCGTATTCAATAAAAAATTATCTTTTTGTCGAAAAAATGTCGAATTATTATATTATCTGGAGGCTTTTCTTTTCGCTGCGGCACGCTGAACGGCCTTGATTATCTCGACTATCGGGATTATCGAAAACGCGAGGGCGAGCGATGTCGCATATTCGGCGAAGCCTATCGGAGTGAAGCCGAAGGCGTTTGCGAGGAACGGTATCTCAATAACCGCCGTAGTCAGCACGAGCGACGCCACCATAGCAGCGAACAGGGGCAGGTTGTGGCTGCCGCGAAGGCTCATCTTTATGACCGAGCCGCGCTGCGAGCGCATATTGAACGAGTGGAATATCTCGCACATCGACATGGTGAGGAATGCCATGGTCATGCCCTGCTCGCACTGTGCGATGTTCATGAACGCCCAGTGTCCCGTCTCGAAGCGTTCGCCTATAAAGAACGCCGCGAGGGTCAGCGCGGTAACGAGCACGCCCTGATAGAGCACGTCAAAGCCGAGCCCGCCTGCAAATATTCCGTCCGACGGGTCGCGCGGGCGGCGGCGCATGATATCGCTCTCCGCCTTTTCGAGTCCGAGCGCGAGCGCCGGGAAGCAGTCGGTGACGAGGTTTATGAACAGCAGATGCGGTGCTTCGAGAATGGTGAAGCCGAGAAGCGTTGCGGTGAATATCGCGAGCACCTCCGCAAGGTTCGAGCCGAGCAGGAACTGAATGGCCTTTCGGATATTGTCATATATCCTGCGCCCCTCCTCGACGGCGTTGACAATGGTCGCGAAGTTGTCGTCCGTGAGCACCATGTCGGCGACGTTCTTCGTGACGTCCGTGCCGGTTATGCCCATGCCTATTCCGATATCCGCGCTCTTTATCGACGGCGCATCGTTGACTCCGTCGCCCGTCATGGCGGTTATCTTGCCCTTTGAGCGCCAGGCGTTGACTATTCTCGTCTTATGCTCGGGCTGCACGCGCGCGTATACATATATATTCTCGACTCTGTCCGCGAACTCCTCGTCGCTCATCGCGGAGAGCTCCGCTCCGGTTATGGCCTGCGAGGGGTCGGTGAGTATGCCGAGCTCCGAGGCGATGGCAACGGCGGTGTCCCTATGGTCGCCGGTTATCATAACGGGGGTTATGCCCGCGCCGCGGCACTCCTCTATAGCCGCCTTGACCTCCGGGCGAACGGGGTCTATCATGCCTGTAAGGCCGATGAATATAAGATCATGCTCGAGCGCCTCGGGCGAAAAATCGTCGGGCGCGGAGTCGTATTTTCTCATCGCCGCCGCGAGCACGCGCAGAGCCTTATCCGCCATTCTCTTGTTTTCCGAGGCTATTGTCGCCCTTATCTCGTCTGTCATCGGAACGATTTTTCCGTCGATAAAGGCGTGGGTGCAGAGGTCGACGACAACATCGGGAGCACCCTTTGTGTATTGAATAATGCCGTCCGGTGTCTTGTGGACGGTGGACATCATCTTTCTGCCGGAGTCGAACGGAGCTTCGCCGATTCTCGGGCTGTCGCTTTTCAGCTCGCCCTTATGAAGTCCGAGGCTTATCGCGTAGCTGACGAGAGCCGCCTCCGTGGGCTCGCCTATTACGAGTCCGTCGGAATCCTCCTGCGCGTCGGAGCAAAGGGACATGGCTCTTGCGAGCAGCTTTTCGTCGCCGTAATGATCGACGACGGTCATCTTGTTCTGCGTGAGAGTGCCTGTCTTGTCGGAGCAGATTATCTGCGCGCAGCCGAGCGTCTCAACAGCGGTGAGCTTGCGGATAACCGCATTTTTCTTCGACATATTCGTAACGCCTATCGACAGCACGATAGTGACCACCGCCGCAAGTCCCTCGGGAACGGCGGCAACGGCGAGACTGACGGCTACCATAAACACGTCGATAACGCTCTTGAATATCAGCGCGGGATCGCCGCCCGCGAGAGTGGAGCGCTCCATGAACAGCGAGAACGCGAAGATGAAAACGCAGATTCCCAGCACAAGGAAGGTGAGAGTCTTAGAGAGTCCCGCAAGCTTTTTCTGGAGCGGGGTCTGCCCGTCCTCCGCCTTTGTTATGGCGTCGGCTATCTTGCCCATCTCGGTATTCATGCCCGTGTCGGTGACAACGGCCTTGCCGCGTCCGTAGACAACGGCGCTGCCCATATACGCCATGTTCTTTCTGTCGCCCAGCGGAATATCGCCGCCGTCGCCCGCGCCGAGAACGGAGATAATCTTGCTCACGGGCACGCTCTCACCCGTCAGCGCAGCCTCCTCTATTTTAAGGCTGGCGCTCTCGAATATGCGGCAGTCCGCGGGAACAGCGTCGCCCGCCTCAAGCACAACAACGTCGCCGACGGTCAGATCCTCGCTCTTGACGGTCATGATTTTGCCCTCGCGTATGACCTTGGAAGTCGCCGCGCTCATCTCCTGAAGCGCCTCGATAGCCTTTTCCGCCTTGCTCTCCTGCAAGACGCCGAGCACGGCGTTTATGAGCACAACGGCGAGGATTATCACGGTGTCCGTAGGGAAGGACGGCGAGCCGGAGACCTTGCCCTCGTAGATTGTCGTCACGGCGGATATGACCGCGGCGACGATAAGGATGATTATCATCGGGTCTGCAAGCTGCTCAAAAAACCGCCTGACGAGCGATTTCTGCTTTGCCTGCGCCAATTTGTTTTTGCCGTATTTCTCAAGACGGCGTTCTGCCTCGGACTGCGAAAGTCCGTTTTCCGAGCTCTCCGTCCGCTTAAACACCTCGCGGACGTCTTCAAGATAGTACTTCAATTTTTATGCCTCCCTTTCGGTTAAACAAAAAAGACCTTCGACAGACTATGTCTGCCAAAGGTCTTGCCTCAAACACGCCTGAACGCATATGTCTGCTGCCAGCCGGGCTCGGTCGGTTATTGCGGCCTGCACGACGGTTGGTGACAGCAAGATGGACTTTTGCCCATAGCTACTCCCCAATGGATTACATTTATCATATCCTAAATGACATATTTTGTCAATTAACAATTTGTAAATTTTTATCGGGCTTTCGTGATTATTCGACAAAATTGCTATTGACAAAGGCGAAACGGGATTATATAATTATTTGCGTATTCTGACAAATGTTTCTGTGGACTCGCATGTTTTTTGTAAGCCATTGACCGTTTGCGTTTGATGGTTCGAGAAAATGTGCGGGCCCATTGCACAACATATAATATAGAATGCAAATTTTTTCACGGAGGTACCGCAATGAAGGGTACAGTCAAATGGTTCAACGCAGAAAAAGGTTTTGGCTTCATCGCTAACGATGAGGGCGGCGACGATGTTTTCGTACATTTCTCCGCTATCGTTGCAGACGGATACAGAACTCTTACCGAGGGTCAGAAGGTCACCTTTGAGGTCGAGCCGGATCCCAAGGATTCCAGCAAGCTCAGAGCTGTCAACGTTGTCGGCGAATAATTTTTCCCGCAGTTGATAAGACGGCCGCGTTTCCGCTGACCGCAGAGCAAAATGACAAAGGTCATAATTCACAAAGCGTGGATTATGACCTTTATTTTTTCCCGATTTTTTTGTTTTAAGCTCTAATAATTATCGGTAAAGCGAAATGCATTGCCACGGGCAGAGTTGTTTTTGATATAATATTGTGATATAATTCAATATAGAACAGATATGCATACAGTGAAGAAAGGATGTGCGACGATGTCGGTTCCGAAGTATTATCAGTTTTTTCCATATGTTCTTGACTGCCTCGCGGACGGAGAGGAACATAATTTAAAAGAGATTGCGGAATATTGTGCCGATAAATTTAAGCTTACCGATGAGGACAAAAGAGAAATGCTGCCGAGCGGGCAGCCGACATATCTAAACCGCGTCGGCTGGGCAAGAACCTATCTGAAAAAAGCCGGATTGATAGACAGGGCTTCAAGATCGGTATATGTGATAACGGAGCTCGGGAAAGAAGCAGTTGAAAAAGGAAGCAGCAAAGTTGACCTTGATTATCTGCGTAAATTTGATTCTTTCAACGAGTTTTCCAATCCTAAAAATGTCCAAACGGAGAAGAGCGGCATAAACAAAAAAGAGGAAAGTCCGCAGGAACAGCTTGAAATCTCCATACGAGAAATCAATTTGTCGCTTGCCGACAGTTTGATGAGCGAGTTGTTGAAAATGACTCCGTATGATTTTGAAAACTTAATCGTAAGACTGCTTATAAAAATGGGTTACGGAACATTAAAACAAAACGAATCGGCAGTTACTCAAAAATCCGGAGATGAAGGTATTGACGGAATTGTGTCGGCAGATAAGTTCGGTTTCGATTCGATTTATATACAGGCGAAAAAGTGGAGATCGGATACCACGGTCGGGAGACCCGAGATACAAAGATTTTTAGGTGCGTTGGCGGGACAGGGTGCAACAAAGGGGATTTTTATCACGACGGCACACTTTTCAAAAGAAGCAACAGCTTTTGCGGAAAAGCAGCTGCACCAAAAAATTGTTTTGGTTGACGGGAATCAACTGACGGAACTGATGATTGAATATAATTTGGGTGTTTCGGTGGTCGAAACCTATGTAGTCAAAAGAGTTGACTACGATTTTTTCAATGATGATTTGTAATAAAACAGGCGTCGGAGCTCAGCTGCCTTGACGCCTGTTTTTCTGCTGTTCGGTAACAGCAGAAAGTAAATCAATCATTATTATTTCTTCTCGAAAGCATATCTTTGGCAATTCTCTTTGCAAGCTCATCCATGTGCGAGAAGTCCATGGCGGAGATGTATATGCTCTCCAATTTGTCGTGAATTTTCTTTGCGCTCTTGAGCGAGTCCGCCGCCTCGGCGATAAACTCGCCGTAGGCCTTTTTTGTGAAGTTCAGCCGCGGCAGACGGCGGCGAAGCGCGGCGCGGTCGGTGAAGCGCGCGCAGTTTATTTTCACGGCTCCGTCAAGCTCCGCCTCATGCAGCCTGTTTGAGGTCACGAAGCCGAGCGACAGCGCGGGAATGAGCAGATGCTCCGGCTCGCCGCTCGGGTCGAGCGGGCAGGGGCTTGCTATTATATCGTGCCCGCCCGACAGCGCATATCCGCGCAGCAGGGAGAGCAGCGCCGATGAGCACGCCGCGTTTTCGTCCTCTATGACATAGACTTTCTCGCACATCGCCTCAACGGTTTTATTAAAAAAGGTTATCCCGTCCGGCGTGACGGCGGACAAATTTATGTGCCGCTCCTCGCCGATACGCCCTGCAGGAGCGCCGAACTCGCGCGCCGCTATGCGCGATGCCGTGCGCTTTATTTTTGCCGTGTCGGCGCAGGCGAGCGTCAGGCGCAGAATATCCTCGCGCAAGAGAGCCGAGGCCTCGAGAAAACGTCTGCATCTGCGGTGATATGCCGCGTTTTCGTCGCTGAGAGAGATGATTTCGTCACGCCGCGAGCGCAGAATATCTTTATCCCAGAATTTGCCAAGGTCGATTATTTCCTGCGCGGCGCCCGGATATTTCGGTTCGAGCGTGTGCGGGGGAGTGCCGTCAACTACTAAGCAGTTGAGAGCGGGCGCATACACGCCGTCGAGCGAGGCGGGGTCGGACGAGCAGTATATTAGCTCCGTCCCGATTCCCGCGTCGGTCAGGGCGGCGTTTATCTTTTTCATCAGGCTCGATTTCCCCGTGCCCGGACCGCCCTTTATTATATATGTGTACCCGCCCGAATGAGCGGGGCACAGCTCGCCGAAAAACGAATGAAAGCCCTCTGGCGAACTGCACCCGAGAAAATAGCCGATGTTACCCATAATACGCCTCCCGAAAAGTCATATTACAGAGTATTCACCGCCCGCTTGTCAGGTTACGGAAATATGCTGTCAGCTGAAGTAATATACTATTTGAGTGCCCTTGTAAAGAGCGTCTTTGCGAGAGTCAAAGGTTCTCTCGTCAACGCATTTGACCCCGTTGACCGCGCCGGCTTTCCAATCCTTTATGACGTTGTTCAAATACAGATCGGCTCCGTCGCTGACATAGTACATACCCGGGCTGCTTGAATCGAGAGAGCCGGTAGTGTTATATGCGTGGACGCTGTCAACGTGAACGAGCTTTTTGTCGAGATAGAGATATTTGCCCGCCGCAGTATATATCCCTCCGTCGTTCGAGTCGATGACGAAATAGTAGTTTTTGTCCGTGCCCTGAAGAAGCGTTATGTGGTTTGAAAATCTTGTCGGGCAGGTGGGCTGAAATTCGTATGCGCTGAATACGGTGTCGCCTTTTATGTCGAGAATGTAGGGGAAGCTGTATTGAAGATTTTCGCGCTGATAGCTCAGGCATATGAACAGCTCAAGCCTGCCGTCGCCGTCGAGGTCGTAGTAGAACTTCCCGCAGTTGAAGTCATCGTAATTATAGGTGTATTCGCTTGCAGTCTCGACGCGCATGGCGACTGAGTCGCGCCACGATTTCGTTTTCAAAAAAGCTTCATACAGCGCGCGGTCGTCCGAGTAGCTTTTTTCGGTTGTGAGCACGACTTTTTTGGTGGGCGCTTCGGCGGTTTCGGGGGCATCCGCGGTATCCGATGAGTTGGTGTCGCTTGTGCCGCCGTGCTCCGAGCTCCGGGTGCTTCCCGGCTGAGCATGGCCGTTCGAAGAACTGCAGGCGGTCATGGCGAGCATTGTGAGTGCGGTAACGACGGCAAAAAGCCTTCTGATGATTTTTCCGTTCATTTTGCTTCTCCTTTCATGTTGATTGAATTATAGCACACTTATCAGAAAAAAGATTAAAAACGGTACGAAAAGCATTTTTAGGGGAATGAAACGCAAAACCTGCCGAAAAGAGCGCAAGCGCATGGCTTTCAGGTTGACAAATCGGGCTAAAAAAGGTAAAATATCACGAGTAAATTTGAACGGCTTTTGCGGAGGCTGTCCCTCTGTCGGACGAAGAGCCGCGACTATGTTTCTGAGGGAAGCGCCGCGGATTGAAAGCAGAAAGCCAATAAGTGCAGTAATATAAAATAAAATAATACAACTGGGTGTGGCGTAGTTGGGCGAGGAGGAATGCCGCCGCCGGTGGCGGATGAAGGCATTGCTCCGAGGTGAAGAAACAAGGAGCGGAGCGAGCGCTCCAAGCGAAGAGCCGCGACTATGTTTCTGAGGGAAGCGCGCGGATTGAAAGCAGAAAGTCAATAAGTGTAGCAATATAAAATAAAATAATACAACCGGGTGTGGCGCAGTTGGTAGCACGGGTGGTTTGGGAGTGCCGTGGCGGTATCCGGGACAGAGCAAGACAAAACGCCGGAAAGCCTTGTGGCGCCTGCATTTGCGGGATTTCCCCCAGTCGTTGAAAACGGCACAAAAGCGGCTTTGACCACAGGAATGACCACAGACAGAAAAAACTTTATTTTACCGTTCGCCGTGGTATCATGGCAGAAAAGTGAATATCCGGGTATAGCGAAGTTGGTATCGCGCCTGGTTTGGGACCAGGAGACCGTGCGTTCGAGCCGCACTACTCGGACCAAAATCCCTCTGAAATCATTGATTTTAGAGGGATTTTTCTTATTCTTTGTCTATTGCGGCGCAGGGATTGCGTGAGCTATTAGTTTAAATTATCTGTTTTCTAAATACACTTCTTCTGCTATAATATAAAATAATAAAAGAACTCTGTCGAAAAGAGGAGAAATACAATGAAGAATATATTGACTGTTGAGATTCAAAACATAAGAGGTATCGGTCATTTAAAGATAAATATGCCTTTAACTCCAGATGTATATGCTATTACAGGTATTAACGGGATTGGTAAGAGCACACTCCTTTCTTGCATTACACCACGACTTAAACGTCCTGTTTCGTTTGATTCATTAACAGAATTTTCAGCGGAAGACTCTTCCATTAAATATCAACTCGATTCTAATTTAGAGCTTTGGACTGTAAGCAATGGAACCTGGACTTGTGCTGGAACATCAACACTGCCATTACGTGGTTTTCAGGAAGGTAGTCTAACTAATGGCACAAGGTTTTTTAATATTTCCTCGTCTGGCTTTCGTTACTATAGACAACTGATGAATGTAGATCCCGAATTGGTCCTTCCAGCAGATGATTTTGTTAAGGAGAATTTGGGAAAAATACTTCAGAATGACAAAAATGCTTATGTAGACTTATATCGATTGGATAGATCAAAGGCCGCGAGCAGATACAAGTATAAGGGAGTCGTATATTATCTAAAAATAAAAGATAAACTGGTATCTCAATTTGAACTTAGCACCGGTGAGTTCCTACTTATAAATTTGCTACACCTATTTAACAACTTGCTTGTTAGAACACATAACGCTGAGAAATTGAACATGATTCTTATTGATGAAATCGAATTGGCTTTGCATCCGTCTGCTATAAAACGCCTGATGGATTTCACTAAAGATATCGCAGGAAAGTATAATGTGGCCATTTACTTTTCAACACACTCCTTGGAAATTATTAATAGTCTTCCTACAGATAACCTTTTTTATCTTCACAAAACTGCGGCTGAAGAAATCACTTGCGAAACGCCTTGCTATCCGGCATATATTACCAGAGATATTTACGCACATAACGGCTATGATGTACTCATTCTTGTAGAGGATGATTTAGCTCAATTTCTTGTTAATCGCTACATTGACAAGAACCGTTTGGATTTTAACAAGAGGATTCAAGTGCTACCGGTTGGCGGATATGATAACACTTTGGATTTGCACCAAAACTTTTTGCAAGAAGAAATTCTACAACCGGTTTCTCATATTATCAGTATTATTGATGGTGACGCAGAAAGTGCGGTGCTCAAGAAAAAGTCAGATGATGGCAAGTGGGGGGATATTCCTTCAGATACAATACTTTTTTTACCAGTTGAAAGTTTGGAAAAATACCTCAAGAAAGAGCTTTTTGACAAGAAAAACTACACGCTTATGCGATTATTGAGAGATCGTCTCTTTAAATTCGAAACAGAAGTAAACTGGTTTGAACAAGAGTATTTAGAAAATATTGAAAACAAGAGAAAAGAAGATGTAGCTAAAGGCCGCGCCGCAAAGAAAGATCCCGAATATTTTACTAATGGAAAAAATCTGTTTTCCATTTTGTCGGAAAAGTACGAGAATCAGGGCCATAGTCGAAAAGAATTTCGCGAAAAAATCTGTAGCATTGCAGTAGAATATCTGGATTCCTCTGCGTTTGAGGAAAAACTGACTTCGTCTTTATCAACACTTTTTAAGCGTTAACTATAACAATAAACCACCGGCAAGGGTACTGAGTAATCGGTACCCTTGCCGGTGGTTCTTTTTACTTATTCTTTTT
>UMHA01064586.1_pt1 | contig 50969 bp, 63 predicted proteins | sample 1965401 | NCBI WGS metagenome assembly UMHA01 (sample SAMEA4836085, study PRJEB28245) | human gut metagenome | biome: gut microbiome; material: fecal sample | place: Denmark | collected 2008 | reverse complement strand
TTGTACTTTTAGCCACATATGCAACCATTTTGTTGAAGCCAACAAAATGGCTTATATATAACATAAAAGACCTCACGAGGAGGTCTTTTAAGATCATGTCTTCTATAGTGCCGGTCAACGGCATTGTCTTTAAAAGACTCCGGGCTCGAAAGACACCGAAGTACGTTCCATTTAAAATATACAGAAAATGTATATCGGTGTCAATATTTGATTTTAAAAATTGTCTGGACTGTATACTCTTTGGAGTACAGGTTATGTGTTCTGATGTTGGTAGCATCAGAACCATTTTGCCAACGTTGGCAAAATGGTATAATAACGCAAAAAAAGCCTTGGAAAAATCCAAGACTAATTCGCAACCGCACAGCAGTCATTCGCTAATTAGCTATATTTTAGCATATGAATTAGTCTTGTCAAGTATTTTATAAATATCTTTTTGCAACATCAATTAGTTCATTTTTGTATTTATATATATCATCAAGTGTATCTATATAAATACGGTTGAATTTTTTGCTTTCGTCAGGAATAAGCAGCTGTTTATTTTTTGTATCTAAGTTGAGTCTGCATATTGGTTTCCGATTGTTATCATGGAAGAGAATTCCAAAATAACTTTCAGTATCTCGATAGACAACTTCATCAACAGATATTGTTCCAGCAAGAATACCACGGATTATGTAAAAAGCTTCGATTTCTTCTTCGGTTGTTATAATTTTACTTTTGGCTGTATCAGTTTCTAAAGGAATATCACTTGATGATTCTATATCCTCTGGTGTTAGAGCAGAGGATATTTTTTGATTTACAAGATCATTTATAAAACCATTAAAAGATTTCTTTACTATAGGCTTAAATTTATCAATAACTTTTTGTGTTTTGGGACCATCATATACACCAGATAAGACATATCGAACAAAGTCATCACTTGGAGCATCCAAATCTTGAGAAAGCAATCCCTTAATCAAAGTTGAATATTTTAATTCAGAAGCAGTACTGAAAATATTATCTTTATCAAATACTTCTTTAGAAAACTTTTTCAACTCATTAATTTGAGCATCTTTGAGATTATCTATATTGATTTCAAGAAAAGGTGTTAAATCCATTTTATTTGCTTCATCAAGATCTGTAAAAAATTGATAAGTTAATCCATTTGTTAAAATAGCAAATTTAGCAGGAGAAGTACTAAAATATCTAAAAAGTTGTGAACCATGTTTGGTAAGAGACTCTCCACACCATTTACATTCTATAAGAATTTCTGGTTGATCATTAATTAGAATGGCATAGTCTACTTTTTCACCTTTCTTAATACCTACATCTGCTGTGTACTCAGGGCAAAATTCGGAAGGGTTAAATACATCATATCCAAGCAGTTGGAAAAATGGAATGATCATAGACATTTTAGTTGCCTCCTCCGTAGAGATGGTGTCTTTTAACGGAATAATCCTTTCTGCAAAACTTTTTAAATCTTCATTGAATCCCATATGAAAATCCTCCTTGTATTATATGTTTATTTTGAATATACTTCGAGAACAGCTAAAGTGTCGAAATATATAATATATGTATTGTAGTTTATTTGCCAAAAATGATTAGGCTTACTTAAGTTTAATAATATTTTCTTTAACAGTATATTTTAAGCCTCTTTTAGTTCGTCCCCTTTTGCAACATAGCCTAGTTCAATAAGTTCATCGGCACGCTCCAGAAGCCGTTGTTTGCCCTTGTCATTAAGCTGGTGGTATTTATCAAGAATTGTTTTATCTATATTACTAATTGCAGCAGTTGTTTCACGGCTCCAGCCCATAAGATAGCCAGGAGAACATCTAAGAACCGATGAAAGAGATTCTATCTTAAAATTTTCTCCTCATTTCAATGACTTTACCAAGTATCTTAACTGGGGTAGTATCTATTTCTGATTCAGTAAAACGCATAGGCTCATATACAGGATTCTGTGGTATGAGAGCAATCCCTTCTGCATATTTCTGCAATCGTTTGCAAGTTGCATCAGATCCATTAACCAAAGCTATGACAAGATCACCTGATTCGGCATCATCTGTCCGCTCTACGATAACTGTATCACCATCGTATAGTGTAGGTATCATGCTGTCACCTTTGATCAGCAGACCGAAGTAGTCACCTTTTGCAGCCATAGAGGGGGAAATCTCTATTTGTCCAATCACTTCCTCTACAGCTTCTTTGCCATATCCGGCAGCCACACGGCCGAGTACTGGGATAACGTAGCCGGATTCTATTGGGACAGTATCAACTTTGGATAAATCAACTAGTTCTGTAGAGTCAAGCATTTTCAATAGACTGTCCAAATCAAGATTCATTCCGCGAGCGATTTTTTTGTATGTCTCAATAGTCGGAATAATAGGTTTATTATTACGTGGATTAATATTTTTTTCTAACATGGATATGTAAGATTTACTTAATCCACATCTATCAGCGAATTCTTGCATTGGAAGGTCATGTTCTTGTCGATATGTTTTAACTAAATTTCCTATAGTCATGTGTGTAACCCTCCTATATTGTTTAGTATATTGTACAATGAGGCAAACAGAAAGTCAATAAAATTGTTCAACATACTTGACAAAAAATAAAAGAGGTGGTACAGTAACGATAAGTTCAACATGTTGAACAGAAAGGAGCACAATTTTAATGCAATTTAGAATTAAGCAGTGCCGCGAAGAGGCAGGTCTTTCCCAAGAAGCGTTATCGGAAAGAGCTGGAGTATCAAGAACCATAATATCTGGACTTGAAAGCGGGAAAATCACAGTGACCACAACAGACACATTGTTGAAAATCGCAAAAGCACTTAATAAGAATGTTAGTGATATTTTTTTAACTTAGATGTTCAACATGCTAGACAAAAGGTTACTAATTTTACATCAAGGGAGGAGAGTGAGAAGAAAGTGGGAGATCGAGGATCTATAGGAGGAAGTTTGGGAGTTAAAGAAGATGCGATTAGATTTAACGAGTTTTTACATGAAATAAGTGAGAAATATCATGTGGATAAGGAAGAGAGAGTCGTTTGAGGAGGAAAAAACCATGTGGAAAATATTTTTCAACTACAAGGACAAGAGCAGATGCACTGTGAAGGGAAAAGGAACCATCACACCGGAGTTGGCGGTGAAATGCCTTTACCGGTACGGACTCCATGCTGCAGAGAGCATATATCAGCAGTACCCCAAGAAAGACCATGAGCCGGTACCACTGAAAGAGAAGATGCAGGAGCTTGGTATAGAGGCAAAAAACTAAAAACAGCATTGCTGCAGGCGGAAACGCTGTTGGACAGGATGCAGGGGGAAGGAGAGTGAGAAAAATTGAAACTAATACTCATCATAGCATTGATAACTTGCTTGATAGGGTGGCTTGAAAATAAGTGGACAAAATATGCGCTGATTGTATGGATTATACAAAAGACAAACACTCAGCCATCAAAAGAGGAGATGGTTGAGTGTAAGAAATTCGTGATAGAGCATGTGATAAAGGATTTATGTAAGCCCAAACTGTGATTTTATGATAGCAGTGATTATCTGGCTAGAGATCTGAACCATTGCAGATAGTGAGGTAGCGCCTACTTCACCAGCAATCTTTTTTGTCTTATTCCAAATATTGTCGGAACGGATATTAGCAAGATATTCGTGTCCGGATGGTGAAAGATCACTGATGGAGAGAGAACATCCACCATCAAAATAAGAAACACCGACAATTAATCCGGCCATTTCACATTGTCTAATGTGATAAATGATTTCGTCGTGGGAATATTTTGACAATAGCTGAGGAATAGCTTCTTCACAATCATAAAGAAATTCGTTATCGAAAGTACAGTTTTCTTCAAGTGTTAATAGAACATCACGAACACAATCGTTGTTTAATTTCATGTTGGTAATCTCCTTTCATTTACTCGGACGCTGCAACGTCCTGTAAGGAGAGTATACGACTGGAAAGCAGAAAAAGGCAAGATTTAATATACAGAATACAGAGGGAGGAAAGAATGTGACAAAGGAAGAAGCACTCAGCCTTGAGAAGATCCTCACCAAGATAGATAGAGCAGGAGAGGCAGACTACAGAAAGAATGAAGAATATAACAGATTCTGCATGAACACAAGGGGAGACTGGGACGAGAAACAGTATCAAACACTTAGGAGAGAGAAAGCCCTCACAGAAGCAGCGTACCTTGCGAGTCTTGTCGAGCTCAAGGCAGAAGTAAAGAACATGCTGGCTCAATAGAAAATACAACCGGCAAGCCCGGGGATGAAAGCAGAAAAAGGCAAGCGAACATGCAGTATAAGCATAGTATTTACCGGAGGTGATAACCATAGCACTCAAATATAGGATATTCGTTCACACTCTGGAAGATGATCAGATATATCGTTTTGATGACCTGACGCAGGAACAGAAGAAAAAATTAGAACAAAAACTAATAGAACAAGTAGAAAATGTGCCATTGAGACTTGCGGAGGAGGCATAGACTGCATCTGCAGTCTCAGTGGACAAGCTTAAAAATGACAAATTAAATAATATACTTCTGGGTTTGATGGAGCACCGAAACATGCTATTTAACTCCTATAAATTAAACTATAACTTCCATCTATGTATACGTAAGCCTATTTTGTACATACAAATCGGTGCTCCGTCAAGCCCGGAAACGAACAGAAAGGACAGGACATGAAAAAAGGTGAAATATTAATAACAACAGGCATCAGCTTCTTTCTCCTGTGTAGCATGGGCATAGACAGCCCGGCGTCACAGGGACAGATGCTTGTTATTGGAGGGATGCTCATATCAGTGTGTATGACGCTTTTGGGAATATGGTTTGAATGGATCGAAAAAGGACAGCGCGAGAGCATCCAAAGGACAATGGAAATAAGGAGGGCGGGCAAGATTGCTGCAGAGGATACAAAAAGTACATTCCCAGTTAGAAAGACAGAGCGCGGCCGCATACATAACAGAGACAGCGACAAAGAGAAAGCGCAGGAGAGAAAGCGCAGGAGAGAAGAGTCATTTGATGCCGTTTTGCAGGCAGAAATAGCAAAGTTTAAGGCCTCGAACAGAGGCTGATTTAAAACATTCTAAAGTATTAAAGTTAGGAAAAACTATGGCATACATCCAGGATACTTATTACCTGGGAGATTATATAGCGACTGAGATAAAGTTTATAGGAAGGAATGGAGCCAAGGGTGAGAGGAGAGCCAAGAAGATAAAAGCTACTCCCGAGCAGATGGCAAGGCAGAATCAGTGGACTAGGGAAAAGAAAGAGAAATACCTGATACTTGCTAACTTCCGTACAGGTGATGTATGGGTGACTCTCAAGTACCCAAGAGGGACAAGACCGGATGCTGAAAGAATCAAAAGGGACTGGAAAGTATTCACAACGGAAATGAGAAAGCTATACAAGAAGCTGGGCATTCCGTTTAAGTGGGTGAACCGCATGGAGATAGGCAGGTTCGGAGGCCCACATATACATTTCCTCTGCAATCGCGTGGACAACATCGACACACTCATAAAGGACACATGGCACAAGACCATTGCTGATCTGATTGTCCCGGGCAAGAACTACGTAAACATTGCTCCATATGATTCAGACGGAGCAAAGGAAGTGGCAGAATATCTGACCGCCAAGCCTGACAAGAAGGGCATAGAGGGACAGCTCAATCTCTTCGGAGAGGAAGAGCAAAAGGTGTTCTGCAAGGTGAGCAGTTCAAGGAACCTAGTGAGACCGGAGCCTAAGCGCAAAAAGTACGCACACTGGACCATGGCAAGGTTCTTCAAGGATGGCATCAAGCCGGACAAGGGCTACTACGTGATGCCGAACACCGTGAAGGTGGGTGTCAACAAGTGCACAGGCTATTCATACCTCTACTACATGCAGCGGACTATCTCAGACGGCAAATCCCCCGGAAACCGCATAAAGCCCCAATGGGAGGCAGATTATACACATTATGAAAAAAGTTAACGTATACATCTATTCAGGTATCAGAACAATTAAAAAAACAGACGGAGCAGCAGGTTACGTTCTGTCATATATGACCAAAAAAGACATCGAAGCCACATTGAGCAACATAGTCTATCTTGAGGATGTGACGCGTCACGAGGCAGAGCTTGAAGTCCTCAACCAGGCACTTTCAAGGCTCAACACAAAAGACATTGAGATAGACATATACACCGACTCAAGTTACCTTACATCAGCGCTGGATCTTGATTGGATACACAAGTGGCAGCAGTCAGGCTGGAAAAATTCAAAGGGCGAGCCAGTAAAGCATGCCGACAAATGGCAGAAAACGTTGATTTTACTCAATGGGACACGATTTTACATATACACGAATCAACACCATGAATACAGCAATTGGCTTAAAGACCAGTGCGAGAAGAAAGGACCGGAAGAAAATGGAAAATGAAGAACTGACTATGTTACCGGTGTCGGCAATATACCCACACCCGGACAACCCGCGAAAGGACGTGGGAGATGTAACTGAACTGGCTGACTCCATCAAAAAGAGAGGCATACTGCAGAACCTTACAGTAATGCCGGGACACTGGATCACACTGGAAGAGATGGCAGCAGTCGTTAAAGCGTACACCGAAGGCCCGACCGATGAGCTCAAGGAGCTGATTGAGACGAAGTGGAGCGACGAAGGCTACACCACACATCCACTGTTTGATGAGATAAAAGAACTGGAAGAACAGCGTAAAGCGCTGTAGGAGGCACTATGAAGACAATTATGGATTTGTTTTATGAAACATACTTACCGCGCCAAAAGTTTTATGGCCTCACAATGTCACTGAAAGAGACCGGAAGAGAACACACCATCAGAATCCGAAAAAGAGACAAGGAAGTAATAAAAGTAACCGAAGAGGATAGAACCCAGTGCTATCACAATGCCACAAAGGAGCTTATAAGGCACTTCCCAATAGAACAGAAGGCAGAAAGGGTGGGATAAATGGCAAAGTACACAAAATACCTTGAATTTTCCACAAAAGAACGTGTGGCAATCAAGGAAAGAGACAATTATCAGTGCATATTCTGCCAGGTGGGTTATAAGATGCCACCGGCAGCAGTCCTTGAGATGGACATAACAGATATCATGCACTACATACCACGCTCATCCATGGGACTCGGCATCAGGCAGAATGGAGCAGTCGGATGCCGGTACCACCATCACCTGATGGACAACGGCAGCAGTGGAGACCGCAAAGAGATGCTTGAGATGTTTAAGAGCTATCTGGATGAGTTTTATCCCGATTTCGCGGATCGGGACAGAAAATATGACAAATGGAGGTTCCTAAAAGATGAGTAAAGTAAATATATTTTCACAGGACCTTAACCGGATGAGCAGAGAGCCAATAGGAGGCTTGTCGCTTAAACAGATAAGGCAGCAGGTTATAGAGCGCCTGCAGGGCAAGAGAAGCGTCCGTGTAGACTATCGCAAAATGCGAGCTGACCAGCGTGGGCGCGAGGACGATGAGCCTACAGGCCAAGAGACACTCGAAATAGTTGAGGTAATGAAATACTTCACAGTAGTTAAAAGACACGGGTTCAAAACATGCATCCTGCATCAGGACATGTTTTACATCGCAGGAATAGGAGAATCAGAATGTTCATAGATTGCAGTAAGTTTGAAAAGGTTTTGAAAGCAGATTATAAATCGTGGGGCGTCAAGTTTGGTCTCACAGAAAGGAAGATGTATATTCTCCATGGCACAGGCTGGATAATAGAGGCGAATGCTTCATACGTCAACAAGGAGTTCCTTGGAACTGCAATAAAGGTATTAGGACCGGCACCAAAACCGGGCGAGTTTATCGAATATCAAAATGGCAGCAGTCCACAGCATGAGATGGAGCTTGAACCAATGCTTTGGGATATGGCGGAAGAGTCAGATCCGGCTTATATATCACTTATCAAGATTATACAGAATGATAATGTGTATTCGGTCACAAAGACACCAAAAGGAGCTCGTCTGATAAATGATAAGCGTCTTGCAATGATAGCTCCATGCAAGTGCACAGAGGACGAGATACCACCGTGCGCGCCTGTGGTGCATGATGCATGGCTGATAACATACAATGACGATATGGCCATAGGAATATGCTTCACGGAACCGGATTATGAACCGGAGCTTAGGGTTTTAGGACTTCTCTCCAAAGAGGATTTCTACTGGCAGGAGTCAGAAGCATACAGACTTGGTTGAAACACCAGCGGAAACGCGAAAGAAACCGGCATGCGAATTAATTTATATCACGAGAACTGATTTGTAAGCCATTTAAACACAAGGGAGCCCTTACCCAGCTCCCTTTACCTCAGGAGAATGACATGACAAAAGGAAGAAACTGAAATGATAAATGGAGAATTGATAGTTGACAACTTCGCAGGTGGTGGAGGAGCTTCCACGGGAATAGAACTAGCAACAGGATATAGCGTCGATATAGCTATCAACCACGATCCAGAAGCTATCAAGATGCACAAGGCGAATCACCCGAATACAATGCACTATTGCGAAAATGTGTGGGCGGTTGACCCAGCTAAGGCTTGTAAGGGGCATCCTGTAGGACTTGCCTGGTTCTCCCCGGACTGCAAACATTTTAGTAAGGCAAAAGGCGGTAAGCCAAAAGACAAGAACATTCGAGGACTTGCCTGGGTAGCTTGCAGATGGGCTGGGCTTGTCAGACCGAGGGTGATAATGTTGGAAAATGTGGAGGAATTTAAGACATGGGGACCATTGAACAGAGGACATCATCCAATCAAATCAAAACAGGGCATAACATTTGAAAAATTTATACAGCAGCTTAATGATTTAGGATATGAGGTACAGTTTAAGGAGCTGATTGCTGCTGATTATGGTACACCTACTATGCGTAAGAGATTTTTTATGATCGCACGATGTGACGGTAAGCCGATAGTATGGCCAGAACCAACGCATGCACCTGCAGACAGTGAGGAAATGAAAGCAGGACTATTGAAGCCATATGTGGGTGCATACACACAGATTGATTTCAGCCGCCCATGTCCAAGCATTTTTGACACATCTGAAGAAATCAAAGAGAAATACGGAATTCGGGCAGTGAGACCGTTGGCACAGAAAACAATGGATCGGATTGCAAGAGGATTGAAAAAGTTTGTTTTGGATAATCCAGAACCATTTATTATCCAGTGTAATCACGGTGGTGAACGCAGACCGAATGATATCCGGGAGCCTATGCCAACAATAACTGGAAAGCATGGATATGGGATTGTAGAGCCATATATGGTACAAATCGGACAGACCGGATTTTCCAAGGATAGAAGTAAGGATGTAAGAGAACCACTTACAACAATCGTAAGTAAAAATGAGCACTGTTTGATAAGTCCTACACTGATCCAGTACCATTCCGAGACAGCACAGGGAGAAGTCCGGGGTCAGACAATAAAAGATCCGATCATGACCGTGGATGGTTCGAACCGGTATGGGCTGGTTGCATCGTTCTTGAGTAAATTCTATAAGAGTGGCACAGGACAAGATTTAAGAGAACCATTACATACCATAACTACATCACCTGGACATTTTGGAGAGGTCAGAGCTTTTTTGATGAAATATTATGGTCAAGGCGTAGGACAGGATATTAAAGAGCCTCTGGATACAGTAACATCGAGGGATAGATTTGGTTTGGTAACAATAAAGGGTGTAGATTACCAGATTGTAGATATTGGACTTCGGATGCTGGAACCAAGGGAGTTATACGGATGTCAGGGATTTCCGGACGATTACATAATCGATCACGACTATGCTGGAAAGACATATCCAAGAAGTGAGCAGGTGCGCAGATGCGGCAATGCGGTTTGTCCACCAATACCTGCAGCACTGGTAAGAGCCAATTTGCCGGAACTGTGTATTGCGGAGCGTACACCGAATATGAATATAAAAACAGAACAGACCGGGCAACTCCGGTTTGCCTAAGCTTTTTTAAATTTTAAAACCAAGTATAAAATCCAAGCGATCATTTTAAAGACAGGTGGAAAGGAGCAGTAATGAATATTGATGAAACAACAGAGATTTTCATATCTCGATTAGAACAAGTGAGAAAAGAAAAAGGGCTTACACAAACAAAATTAGCAAGCAAAGTTGGTATTACCAAATCAGCTATGTCTTGTTACATCAGACGCAAAAGAATACCTAGAGGCGATATATTAGTTAGCATAGCACGAGCACTAGACGTTAGCATTGACTACCTGGTAGGAACATCAAATGTGAAAAAGAGACAGACAAATGCCGGCAGGATAAGGAATATGCCGGATGAAGAGTTAGCAGAGTTTCTTTGCAGAGTAAAATCAGATTATCAGCGGATGGAACATGAATTTCCGAGCAAAGAAGAACACAGCAAGTGGGAAGAATGGCTTCGGTCAGAAGCAGAATAGGAGAATAATATGTCAGGAATAGATTTAATAGTATATGGGATACTCTTAACGTTCGCCTTGATCGGAACAACAGAGTTCGTAATAGGCCTGCTGTTGCTTAGGGAACATGATAAGCTTCAGGAAGAAAAGGATAAGTAGCATGGCATGGTACGCGCTTTACAAATGGTACAAGAACTGGAGCAGAAGAAAATACCCAAATATGATTGATTGGTATTCAGAAAAACTGAATCCCCCAAAATGGATAAAATTAGATTTATATCGATGCAGCAGTACAAACCCAAAGAGGACGAAAATACAATGAACAAAAACGAGTGCATAAACTGCAAATATTACGATAAATGCGGTAGACCAAGCAGACCGATAAAGTGCATGGGCTACAAGGAAGGAGATAACAGGGATGAAACAACACGAGAAACAGGAAGACATGTCTCTTCCACAGATTCTTGAAGATATCCACGACAGGATATGTGATGAATATTGCAAATGGCCATCGCAGTATCCACTGGCAACGGATGACGAGGCATATAACAGAATGGGAGAAGAGCATTGTGACAAATGCCCGGTTCGAAGATTAATTTAGGAGGCAGCAGTTGAACAGCAGGACTTACAGCGGAATAAAACACATAGAACATATAAGATGTGCATATGAACCAGAAAAATTTGTACTACAAAGTGCAAATACTATAGAACCTGTGTGGGGAATCCCAACAAAATATAACAGTGCGTATTAAATACGTATAAAAGACTTGACAAATACGCACTTAATGCGTATAATACAATTATAAAGAAGAAGGGAGGGTACATATTTGAAACGAGCTGACTTGATAGGGCGGCTAGAAAAAAACGGATGGTATTTGTTGAGAAATGGTTCCAACCACGATATTTACACTAATGGTGTAATAAAGGAAACTATTCCAAGACACAAAGAGATCAGCGAAAGACTAGCAAAGACCATTCTAAAGAGAACAGGGGTATAACCCCTGACTCTTTGGGAATAATAATCAAGAAGCTAAAGATACATATGAAAGTAAAAAAGTCGGAACTTGGAGGAATATTATGGGAACCAGTACATTAGTATATCCAGTTATTTTATCAAAAGATGGTGACGGATATTTTGTAACTGTACCTGATTTTGATGTCAATACTGAAGGAAGAGATATTGTAGATGCAATTGCTATGGCCAGAGATGCAATTGGAATTAATATTTTACAATTAGAAGATGAAGGAGAGGCGGTGCCAGAACCATATTCACGGAGTTATCAAATGCAGGATGATGATATATTAACACTTGTAGATGTTGATATGATTGACTATAGAAAAAAACATGATAATCGTACAGTCAAAAAGAACTGTACGATACCATACTATTTGAATGTAGAAGCAGAAAAAGCTGGAATTAATTTTTCACGGATTTTACAGGAAGCCTTAAAGCAAAAACTTTATGGTTGATATTGTTAATTGTTATGATATAATTAATTAGTTCAAATATGTATTCTTTATTAGAAAGACACCTTTGTCGTGGGAGGTGTCTTTTTTATATATGAGCTTTAACTGGTTGTATGGATGTTAATGAATATGATGTAGCAAAATTTTAAGAGTTAATGTATGAGAAAAGATAGACGATTTTACTATTAATTATACTAAGGAATATAAAAAGGTGTATGATTTAACATACACCTCTTTATATTCCGCTATTCGTTGGAATTTCACCAACTCATCAGCAAGTTATACTTGGTAGCGGAAGTAGCAGCGTAAATCCCAATGAAAGACAAAAAGTTACAAACAAATGAATTAAAAATAGATGTTATTGACTTAAGCTTTTCCATGGGTATCATCTCCTTATATAATGAAAAGAAAAACAAAGTTACGCTGCTTAGTATCATACTTAATACTAGGCATATTCTCATCAGGATTGATGCGCCACTCCCAATCAACACATTAAGTGTTTCGATATTTGCATTATAATTAAGAAAGAAAAAAATGTCAATATGTGTAAAATCCTAATATTGACAAGGAACTTCGTAAGAGTAAAATATATATATTAAGTAGTATTATAGGAACATTTATATTAAATTTAATTTGCAGTGTAATATGTACTATTATCGTAAAATAGATTGTGAGGAAAAAATATGAATATATTAAGAATATTAAATATATTATTTCGAAGTATAAGTGAAGCATTTGAAAATTATTTTGTTGATTGTAATTCAAATGATAATGAAACGTATATGAATAGTTCTTATACCAAGAAAATATAACATTATAAATCAGCCATTGGTATTCGATGGCTGATATTTTTATGCAAAATATTACAGGTTATGGTATAATTTATTTATAAACAGCGCCTAAGAGCCAAATATTAATCGTTAGATCGGTTAGTATTTGGCTCTTTTTTATTTTGTAAGTGAATGGAGTGAAAACTGGATGGCAAAAGGAAAATATGAATATTGGATCACAGAAGAAGGGTCATTAAAAATTGAGGGATGGGCGAGGGATGGACTGACAGATGAGCAGATAGCGCATAATATGGGAATAAACATAGCAACGCTGTATGCATGGAAGAAAAAATATAGCGAGATTTACAAGTCCCTAAAAAGAGGAAAAGAAGTTGTAGATATTTTAGTGGAAAATGCTTTGTTAAAAAGGGCATTGGGATATAAGTATACAGAGACCACCAAGGAACGGATAGTTGATACAGGTCAAAAAAAGCGGCATGGGGGAGAAAGTGAATTAACTGAACGGGAGTGGAAATTTGCAATAAAGTACTTTAATGGACATTGTTGTTATTGTGGAGCAATTATGGATGTACCAACTAAAGACCATATAAAACCATTGAAAGACGGCGGTACAATGTCCAGAGATAATATAATACCTTGCTGTAAAAGCTGTAATTCCAGTAAAAAAGACCATGAGATGTTGTCATGGTATCAAAAACAAAAATTTTATAAAAAAGAACGTGCTCAAAAGATATATGATTATATCGAATTTGTACTAAGTTTAGATGACCTGATGGATGAAATGGTTATTACAAAAGAGATTACGAAAGAGGTTGTTCCAGACACCACTGCTCAAATTTTTTGGCTAAAAAATCGAAAACCGGAGCAATGGAGAGATAAAAGGGTTATAGATGATGCCAATAGTAATAAAGGCACAGACATCCTAGCCAATATGCAGACAATAACAGAATTGCTGCAGAAACCAGTAAAAAACAGACATATAGAAGATTTCGAGGAGAGTGAGGACAATGAACACTCCGGCACCATTTAATCAAAGACAGTATGAATATATGCAGAGGTGCATAAATAGCTGGTTTAACGTAGCAGAAGGTGGAAAAAGAGGCGGAAAAAACGTATTACAGACCCTGATATTCTGCAGTCTGCTGGAAACCCACAAGAATAAAATTCATTTAGTGGCAGGAGTATCAAGTGCCACGGCCAAGCTGAATATACTGGACTGTGATGGCTATGGACTGCTCAATTACTTCGAAGGCAGATGCAGAGAGGGCAAATACAAGGACAGGGACTGCGTATATGTCCAGACAAAGACCGGAGAGAAGATAGTGCTCGTGTCCGGAGGAGGAAAAGACGGAGATGAGAAGCTTATAAAGGGTAACACATATGGAATGGCATATGTCACAGAGGCAAATGAGTGTCATCAGAAATTTCTGAAAGAGGTATTTGACCGAACACTCTCCAGCACGGACCGTAAGATATTCCATGATCTGAACCCAAAAGAAGAGGAGCACTGGTATTATACCGAAATACTGAAATTCCACGAGGAGCAGCAGGCGAATGATGAAAATTACGGATATAACTATGGACATTTCACCCTGGTAGATAACATGAGCATGTCTGATGAGAAAATCAGGACGGTCCTTAAAACATACCAAAAAGGCACTGTGTGGTACAAACGGGATATAAAAGGTGAGAGAGCTGTAGCAGAGGGCATTATATTCCGTAAATTCGCAGAGAATAATATCCCATATCTGTGTGATGACTCAATACTGAAATATAACAAGGACGGAGAGCTGTTCCCAAGGCCGAGTAAGGTCGTAATAGGCATGGACTTCGGAGGTAATGGATCCATGACCACAATGGTGTGTTCACTGTATTTCAGAGGGTATCACTTTATTTATCCTGTGGAAGAGGACTATCTGAAGCTGTCCCCGGATATAGATGCCAATAACATCTGTGACAAGTATATAGAGTTTTATCGCAGATGTGCAGCAAAGTATGAGCGTATAGACTGGACATTTCCGGACTCTGCCAGCACAACAATGATAAATTCGCTGCGAAGCGCAGCAAAAAAAGAGGGACTTCCGTATGACCATATAGCAGGATGCCGTAAGAATGAGATATCAGAGAGACCGAGGACTGTAGATTTACTGCTCAATACCGGCAGAATGAAAGTGCATAAGAGGTGTGTGAACATAAGAAAGGCAATAGGCACACTCAAGTGGGATGAGAAGTACCCCAACATCCCGGAGGATAAGAACATAGGCAACTGTAATGACTGGTGGGATGCACTGTGTTACACGATGCTTGATTTTATAGAGTATATAGACTTAGACAGATAAGGAGGAAACAGATGGAAAGCTGTGTTGAAGCAAAGATAAAGAAAATGGGATACAGGGTAAATACAAAGCCATACGGCTATATCGATGTGGCGAATATGTGGTATAGGAATGAGATAATAGACGATTTCCATAAAAGGACCACCATACAGGGCGAGCAGTACGAGATAGAGCGTATTGGCTTTGCCAAGAGAGGATGTGCGGATGATGCCAACCTGTGTGAAATCATAAATATAAACATGGGTACGAAAGAGCAGACGGCAGCAGTCAACAAGATGCTGGATGATAACAGATTTAACGTGATGTACCGTAAACAGCTTGAGCATATGAGTGCGACAGGAACAGTGGCAGCATACATACGCTTGGAAGAAGCCATATATCTTGATAATGGCAAGGCAACAGGCGGAAAAATCCGCATAACATACTGTTATGCAGAGAACTATACACCTTTGTTGGTGAAAAATGATGATGTAATAGAGGCATGTTTCTCAGCGAATGACTATCAGGGAGATAAAAAGAGGACAACAATGGTCATGTTCACCAGAGGAGAGGACGGAAATTACCGTGCAGATACATTTGTATTCGATGAGAACGGAAAAGAGCTGTCATCTTACTGGATAATACTGGGAGACGTAAAGCCGTTTGCAGTAATGAGAGTGGCAGAGGTCAATAATATCCAGTACATGGATGGATTTGGCTATCCAAAGGTGTACGGAGCAATACCGACACTAAAGAAAATAGATCTCTGCAATATGATTCTGACCACTGACCTTGAAAAGGGTGAAAAACTCGTACTCACGAATGAGGCAATTGTAGGAATAGACCCTGAGACAGGCAAGCCGAGAGAAAAGAACTCTCTTTTGAAGAAATTATTTGTATTCCTGGGCGAAAAGCTCCCGGAGGCAAAGAGCATAATACAGGAGTATAATCCGCAGATAAGAGTTGATGAGATTACAAAGTCATTTGAACTGTGCCTGAGCCTCTTTTCCATGACATTTGGTTTTGGCTCCAAAAAGTACACCTTCGAGAACGGACAAATTAAGACAGCAACGGAGTATATCGGAGAGCGTCAGGATGCCATGCAGGAGCTGAATAAGCAGCGCAAAGAGGCAGTAGACTATATCACCGGCATAATAAGGGCTGTATTGTGGTTTTCCAATACGTTTCTTGAGACATCATACGACATAGATAAAGAGGTCTGCATAGATTTTGATGATTCATATGTCGAGGATAAGACCACACAGATGAGCAACATGAGAGCTGATGCAATGTCGTTTTCCGATATACCTGAGTTTATGATCAGATACCTTATGATGAGCCTGAATATTGAAAGAGACGAGGCAGAGAAGATATTGGACAGCGCACAGGAGGAGCCGGATCCGGAAGAGGAGGACTAGGAGGTACTAAATGCTGACAGAGAACCAGTTGGAGATGCTTGGAGACAAAGGTGCTGCACTCATACAGGCATCTGAGCAGGATATAATAGCGGATATTGCCAGGCGAATCAAGAAGACAGGGCGATTCACAGAGACAGCAGAGCTTCAGGTCATGGCTTTAAGACGCGCCGGATATGATACACAGAAAATCCGTGTTGAAGTCATGAGAATACTCAATGCAGACCCGGAATACAAAAAGATGGTGGCAAATGAGACAAAGCAGTATAAAAGGGATGTCATGATAGCCATCAGGCAGATGGAGAGGGAAGCGGAAGAGGCAGGAGACCGGATAATAGCCGAAGCCGGAGATATGTCTTTTAATAGTGACCTGTATGCGTGGCATCAGGCAGGGCAGACACTCACAAAGGACTCAAGCATAGTAAAGCTTATAGAGGAGATGAGCATAGCCACACAGGGCACACTAAAGAACCTCACAAGGACAATGGGATTCAAAGGACCTCATGACTTTACCAGTCTTGAGAATGCATATATACGTACACTGGATAAAGCTCTGATGAATATGGTATCAGGAGAAATGAGCTATGATGCAGCAGTAGAACAGGCAGTTCGGGAGATGGCAAAGAGCGGTTTGAGAAGTGTAGACTATGCCAGCGGACACACTTATCAGCTTGATACTGCAGTAAGAATGTGTGTAAGAACATCAGCCCACCAGCTTTCAGCAAGGATAAGCAACAGAAACTGTGATATTATGAACACGGACCTCGTGGAAGTGTCAAAACACTGGGGAGCGCGTCCATCGCATGCCGTCTGGCAGGGCAAGATATACTCACGCTCCGGAAAGAATAAGAAATATCCACCATTCTCAGAGTGCCACTATGGGGAAGCAGACGGATTGTGCGGAGTAAACTGCCGTCATATATTCTATCCGTTTTTCGAGGGCATCAGCGAACCGAACACATGGCCGGATGAACCGGAACCGAAAGAATATAACGGCAAAATGTACGATTATTACTCAGCCACACAGAAACAGAGAGCTATGGAGAGAAGGATAAGAGCCACCAAGAGAGAAGTTGAAGCCGTGAGGTCCATAGGCGGAGAGACAGGAGACCTGCAGTCACAGATAAAGAAGCAGGTGAAGGAATATCACAAGTTTTCTCGCAAGGTGGGGATAAGCCCGAAAGATAACAGGCTGAGAGTGGTAAAGGGCAGCAGTGATCTTAACAGGACGGAGACGATAAAAAACCAGCCAAAGCGTAATGAATCCAGAGCAATGGAAGAAAAAGCAAAAACTTTATTTGATATTCAACCGATACCGAAGGGAGATACAGTAAAGCCAGTTTCGATATACAAGGATTTGAAAACGTCTGACATCGGAAAAAGGGTACTTGAGTATATTGAAAAAAATAATGTAAACGTTGAGATTATATACAACAAAGACAGTGAAAAAGAATATGGATTAAAAAATAAGTATGGGGTGAATGTTGGCAATAATATATACATAAACGCGAGAACATGTAAAACCAAAAAAAAGATGGTAGAGACAATTGTACATGAAGAAACCCATCTGGAATATAATATTGGAGGTGACGCACATGCAGAGTGCGTGTGTGATTATAATGCTTTGAAACATCGAAAAGGCGAATTGACTAGAGAAGATATACGAGATATAATTAAGTCGGTAAGACAGAGATATCCGGAATATAAATGGAGGAAGCCGAAATGAAAAAACCCGAGATAGATTTTGAGAAGTTAAGAGCTGGTAAAGAGGTTATATGTCCAAAGTGCAAAACCGGAATATTTAGAACTGAACATGATCCAAAAACAACACATAATTTCAAGTGCGATAAGTGCGGAATGATGATAAATTTTGATTAACAAAGCTGCCAAAGGAGTAAAATAAAATACTCCGGGCATATAAAGTTGTTTGAATATTCAGGACAATGTGATATACTCAGACTAAGGGGTGAGTAAATGTCCACAGAAGAATATTGGTACAGGTGTCCTAAATGTGGATATCCGAAGATGATAAAGTATCGAAATGATACAAGGCTGAGGAATTTCCCAGGATACTGCAAGAGATGTAAAAAAGAATCAATTATCACAATAGAGCCAAGAGCCAAATAATTAGATCCAAGTGATTTAGTTATTTGGCTCTTTTTATATTTTAGCGGAAAGGTGCATCCTGAGGGCATGTCGGTACTTTTTTCAATCCGTTTTTTCAGCCGGCAGCAGTGCAATCCTGCTCTTTCCGATTCCCTACCGCAGAAAATGCGGTTAATAAATTATTTTAGGAGGATACCATGGAGAACATTTTTAAGATCATGAAAGACTTTGGCATAGAGATGCCGGAGGACAAGAAAAAGGACTTTGAGAAGTCTGTTCTTGAGAATTACAAGACAGTTAATGACTACAATAGGCAGGTTGAAAGCCTGAACCAGGCCAATGAGACCATCAAGGCCAATGATGATGCCATGAAAGACCTGCAGACCAAGCTGGATGCGTTCAAAGACGTAGATGTGACAGAACTCAATAAGACGATTGAGGACCTGAAAGTAGAAAACGCACGCATTGAGAAGGACTATAAAGACAAGGAAGCTCAGAGAGACTTTGATGATCTGATAAAAGATGCCATCACAGGCGCACATGGTAAGAATGCAAAGGCAATTACTGCATTACTGGATGTTGATACGCTTATGCAGTCAAAGAACCAGAAAGAGGACATTGCCGCAGCTATTAAGAAGCTCACAGAGGCAGAGGACAGCAAGATGCTGTTTGGAGAGCCTGAACCACAGGCTAAGGGAGGCGGAAATCCGATTGGAGATATTGGAGATGGCAGTCACCCGAATACCACAGATAGTATCTCAAGTGCCCTCAAAGAATTTTACAAAAAGTAAAGGAGAAAGAATATGGCACTTACACTTGCAGAGGCAAAAGTCGGTTATGCCGATAAAATCGACCAGCAGGTAATTGACGAGTTCAGAAGAGACTCGGTATTACTTGATAAGCTTACATTTGACGATACCATTTCGCCAACAGGCGGAAGTAATCTGGTATATGGATACCAGAGACTTGAGACACCATCAACAGCCGGTATCCGTCAGATCAACCAGGAATACACACCGAATGAGGCAAAGAGAACCAAACAGACAGCAAGCCCTGTTATTCTCGGCGGTTCATTTGAGATCGACCGTGTAATCGCTCAGACATCAGGAGCTATTAACGAGCTTGATTTCCAGATCAAACAGAAAACACTCGCAGGAGCGAACTATTTCCACAACCTTGTAATTAACGGAACATCTGCAGCGACAGGAACAGGATATATTGTTAATACCTTCGATGGATTAAAGAAAATCCTTGCCGGAAAGTCAACAGAGGTTTCGACAAATGTAGATGTTTCAACAACATCGGCACTGGACAGCAACTATAACGCATTGCTTGATGAGCTTGATGCTTTTATCGCATTGCTTGCTGCAAAGCCTGATATCCTTATGATGAACACAAAGATGCTCACAAAGATCAGGGCAGCAGCACGAAGAGCCGGATACTACGACAGAACAAAGAATGATTTCGGTAACTATGTAGAGACATATAACGGAATCGCTCTTTTAGATGCCGGACAGTACTATGACGGCGCAAAGACAGTGGATGTTGTAGACACAACTACTCCAACAGAGTCAGCATATGGAACAACAAGCATCTATGCCGCAAAGCTTGGTCTTGACGCTTTCCATGGTATTTCAGTGGATGGTTCAAAGATGCTTAAGACATATCTTCCTGATCTTTCAGCTCCTGGAGCAGTAAAGAAGGGTGAGGTAGAGCTTATTGCCGGAGCTGTCCTCAAAAACAGCAAGATGGCCGGTAAGTTATCAGGCATCAAGATTCTCGACAAGAAAGCAGCGTAAAAAGAAGGGAGCTATAATATGTCAATTATCAATTGGGAGTATTACAGCTTCCATTTTCCTACAGTGGTACCGCAGAGACAGTTTGAAGCTGTCGAGGCACAGGCAGAAGCAGAATACAACAGGATTGCAAAGCCGTATATGCAGATTCCAAAGGAGCGGGCACAAGACACAGTATTTAAGCTGTGTAACTTCCTTTGGACAAATCAGTCTGCAGCAGCAGGCAGAACAGTCACATCCGTGAATAATAACGGATATTCTGAATCATATGCCATCACAAACCCCGAACAGGTGCAGCAGTCCATAGATGAAATCATCTACAAGGGCATAGGAATCAGATTGGCAGGTGCATTTTAGTGAATGACAAGACCATAACAGTTTACAACGCACATAAGGGCAGTGACGGAAAAGATATCTGGAAGAGAACAGTCATATATGGAGTAGAGTACCATTACTCTTCTGACAGGACGGTAAGCCAGAGCGGGGCAGTTATTTACACACCGATTCTGACGGTCATTGTGCCGGATACAGCCGATTTCGGAACAAAGGCATATGTTGATGCAGTGGAATACTCAAAGCTCTCTGTGGACGAAATAGAGGGCTATTTCACATTTAACCCAAGAGGGAACAAAGATATCATAGTTGCCGGAGAATGCTTCAAAGAAATATCACAGGAGTACAGGATATCACAGCTTCAGGCAGATTATCAGAAATCCGGCACGATAATATCACTCTCAGACAATACAGAGGGTGATTTGCTTAAGCATTACAAGGTGGTATGTAAATAGTGGGTGGAATAATTCAATTTGCTTTATCAATGAAAGACTGGCCGTCAGACAAAAAGACCGTGGAAAAATACGGCATAGATACAAACGGACCGGTGCAGCAGTATATTGATTCAGAGTGCTTAAGAAGAATGGATCCGTTCGTACCGTTTGATACAGGTGCACTCAGAGACAACGGAGTTCTTAATACAACTATTGGAAGCGGTGAAATTGTCTACAATATGCCGTATGCAAGAAAGCAGTACTATATACCGATGCACCATCAGGCCGGTCGTACAGCATACTGGTTTGAGCATATGTTGAATGGCGGCGGACGCGAGAAGATACTGAAAGGAGCACAGAAGATTGCCGAACAGATGGGAGACCACTAAAACGATAGGCCAATGCCTCACAGAGTACCTGAAAAGGTATGAGGGCATGGATTTTTCAGATATCCTCACGGACTTCATAAAGTCACCTGAGGGTGATATAAGCGCATACAGCCTGTACAAGACACCGGAACGAAGCGAGATTGAGTTCCAGGACGGAAGCAGACAGATAACAGAGTACTATAACCTCTTTGCAAGGAAACCTACACAGGAAGACGATGTGAGGATAGAGAACAACGCGTCATTGGATGAGTTTTCAGAGTGGATTGAGGAGAAAGAGCTTGAAGAGGACTATCCCGAACTGCCTGAGGGCATGACGGCACTTGAAATAGGCATATCAGACTCGGCATCTATCACATCGCAGGAGGATACGAGTGCTATTTATCAGATAACAATAAAATTAACATATTTGAAAGAGAGGTAAAGCGATGCCAGAAGCAGCAAAGACAGCCTTGGAGCTGGTAAAAAAACATAAAATTGCATTATTTCTTTATAACGGCACAAAGTACGTCAGAATCAAGAAGTCTGACGCTCTCACACTGTCGATGAACCCGGTTGAAACAGAATATGACTATATTGCTGACGAGTCACCGACTACAGAGGTGGAGGATTATAAGCCATCTATTGACCAGAACCTTGTTATGTACAAAGGCTCTGAAGACTATGAGATGATGTGGCCGTATTACTACGAGCGCAGAACCGGAGACGCTGCACATACAAAGTGCATGATTGTATTCATGCAGGAGCCTGGAACAGATGGAGGATACAAAGCATGGGAGACAGACAGCACTATCTCAATGCAGGATTTGGCAGCAGTTGACAAGAAGCTTGATTTTAAAATCATCTTCGGCGGCGGAATCACGAACGGCACGGCCACCATGACGGACGGCACACCGACGTTTACCGCAGATAAATAAAGAAAGGGTGAAAAAACATGGAATACACATTACAGATTCATAACAGGGAGTACGAGCTTCCGAAAAAGACTCTTGCGGTAGAGGAGAAGATTGAAAAAATCAAGAAGCTCTGCAGGGATTCGAAAATCACCACCAGAACACAGTATGAAAATAAGCTTAATTTCATTACTGAAATGGTGGGGGAAGATAATGCAAAGGAAATCTTCGAGTCGAACGACATCTCAAATATCGCGGAGATGGACTTAGGCGAGATAGATGCCACATACAGAGGTGTACTTGACGGATTTGCAAGACCCGACCGGGAAGCAATCGCAAAAGAAAACCTTAAGGTGCTCGGAAACCCTATGATTCAGCAGATGTTAAGCATCGCAGAGGGCATGGACAAGCTTCAGGGAGCCCTCAAAGAAAATGATTAATATAACAAGTAAAGCTCTGCCTGATGCCATCGTGGTTGGTGGCAGAGCTTTTTTATTAAAGACAGATTACAGAGTATGGATCAGATTTACACAGGATTTCAAAGCGTGGAAGAAAATGGGATACAGGGGAGTCATAGATATTAAATATCTGTTTGAGAATAACATCCCGGCATTTTCAGAGGCTGATGATTATTCAGAAATCCTTGAATTTGCTTTTCCACAGAATGTAGTGCCACATTACGAGCACGATAATGGAGAAGATGTATTGTTTTATGACATAGACGGAGATTACATCTATGCTGCATTCATGCAGGCATATCACATAGACCTTATTTCTACGGATATGCACTGGCACAAGTTCCTTGCACTCATGAATGGACTTCCTGACAGCACAAGGCTGTCGGCAATCATGGGGTACCGTGCATATACAGGCGAGAAAATAAAAAATGAGGCACAGATGTACCGTGCACTCAAAGATGCCTGGATGCCTCCATATGAGGAGACAGAGGAAGAAAAAGCTGCAGATGAAGAGTTTGAGAAATACTTCGGAGGATAGATAGAGCCGGAGCCTTAGAGCCAGAGCCTTAAGAAAGGAGCTGGCAATGAGCGACCCAAAATTAATAATTAAAACACTGCTGAACAACAGCCAGCTTAAGTCCGGATTATCGGACATGAACAGCATGGTATCCGGTGCATCGGCCAAGGTTGGAACCTTTGCAAAGGTAGGGGCGGCAGCAGTCGGAACTGCAGTCGCAGCAGGTACCACGGCGGCGGCTACACTGGTAAAGAAGTCAGTGGAAGGATATGCAACCTTTGAGCAGATGGTCGGAGGAGTTGAGACACTGTTTGGAGCAGGCGGACAGAGCATGGAAGAATATGCACAGTCCACAGGCAAGACAGTGGGAGAGATAGAGAGCAAGTATAACTCCCTGATGACAGCACAGACCACTGTGCTCAATAATGCCAACAACGCATACAAGACTGCAGGTCTTTCAGCTAATGATTACATGGAGACTGTAACAAGCTTCAGTGCAAGCCTTATACAGTCACTCGGAGGAGACACCGAAAAAGCCGCAAGCTATGCAAACAGAGCTATCACGGATATGTCAGATAACTCTAACAAGATGGGTACCAACATGCGCGATATCCAGAATGCATACCAGGGCTTTGCAAAGCAGAACTATACCATGCTTGACAACTTAAAGCTTGGATATGGCGGTACACAGGAAGAAATGAAGCGACTCATCAAGGATGCTTCACAGATGACTGATGTACAGCAGAAACTTGGTGTGACTGTAGATGAAAGCAGTCTGTCGTTTGGAAATATCGTAAATGCCATTTCTGTAATGCAGGAGAGCTTAGGAATTGCCGGTACCACATCAAAAGAAGCTGCAACCACTATTGAGGGTTCGATGAACAGTGCAAAAGCAGCGTGGGAGAACCTTGTTGTTGGAATGGCAGACGATAATGCGGATTTTGATACACTTGTACAGAATTTCGTTGATACTGCATCCACAGCCTTTGAGAATATGCTTCCTCGTATAGAGATAGCACTAACAGGACTGGGACAACTGATAGAGAAACTGCTTCCGGTCATAGTACAGAAGGTACCAGAGATTATAATGCAGACTCTTCCGGGACTGATAGAAGCGGGAATACAGATGGTATCGGCACTGGGGCAGGGACTGATGCAGTATCTGCCGGAGCTGATTTCGTATGCTACACAGCTTGTGGTACAGCTTGTACAGGGACTGGTGTCAGCACTGCCGCAGATAATAGAATTTGCCGGACAACTGATACAGACGCTTATAACATCATTCACAGAGGCAGCGCCACAGCTCATGGAAGCAGGCACACAGTTGCTGGAATATCTGAGAACGGCATTTACTGAATATCTGCCACAGATTATAGAGTTTGGTGTCAGTCTTATTGAGAATTTAATAACCGGATTTGTGGACGCTGTTCCAACCTATCTGCCAAAAGCACTTGAATTTATTCAAAGCTTTGCAGATTTTCTGGCCGAAAAGGCACCGGATGTAATCCAGTGGGGGTTTGAGATGCTGAGTGAACTGGTAGATGGAATTATATCTGCCATCCCCATTCTGGTTGAACAGCTTCCACAGATTATAACGACGTTTGCAAATATCATAAACGATAATTTCCCTACAATCCTGCAGAAGGGTGTTGAACTGCTTTGGCAGTTACTGAAAGGTATTTTATCATGCATTCCCGATATTATAGCAAATATTCCACAGATTGTTGAAGCAATTATCTCTGTTATAGAGGCCTTTGACTGGCTGAGCTTAGGCTCTAAAATTATAACATTTTTCAAAAATGGAATTATGTGCATGGTGTCAGAAGTAGGCAGCGCAGGAAAAACAATTTTTGTGGCAATCAAAAATGCAATTACAAATTTGCCACAGACACTTATGGAAATTGGAAAGACAGCCGTCACAGGACTGGGAAATACCATCAGGGCGCTTGGTTCATATGTCAGATCTGCAGCAGTGAGTGTTGGAGAACATGCAATATCTGCACTTAAGGCATTACCTAAGAAAGCATTATCAATTGGTAAGAATCTCATAAAAGGATTGTGGAATGGAATCTCTGATATGACAGGCTGGATCCTGGATAAGGTTTCGGGCTTTGCATCAGGAGTCATTAAAAAAGTAAAAGGCGTATTTGGCATACATTCACCATCAAGAGAGTTTAAATGGATTGGAAAAATGTGCGTTGAGGGATTTGACGAACCAATTGAGGACTACAGTCCGTATGATACCCTGAATAAATCAATTAAGGCAGATGCAGCCACGATGAAAGCCAATTTCGTTGGAAGCGGATCATATGCAGCAACATATAATGCTGCATATGATTATGAAGCACAGGCGCAGGCAACCGCCAGGGCACTAAAAGGCATGAGTGTAAATATTGATGGCAAGAGAGCAGGAAAGATTATAGCCCCTCACGTAGATGCTGCATTGGGTGATTTTGCAACAGTGAGAACATAAGGAGAGTATATGGGAAACTTTGGAATTAAAATAATTACAGAAACTGATGCATTTCATACAAGTGAATTAGGACTTAAAATGACAGCACTTAAGATTCCATTCCCGAGCCCAAAAACCAATTATATTTCGGTACCAGGCGCCTCTGGCAATATTGATTTGTCGGAGGTGTTTGGCAGGGTATTATATGAGGATAGAAGCAATGTAACATTTGAGTTTGTTCTTCGTGGAAATTTTGATTTATGGGAGGTTGTCACGTTTAGGATTGCCACTATGATACATGGGAAAAAGTGCAAGGTGATTGTAGATAATGACCTTAGTCACTATTATGTATGTAGGCTGTCTGTTGACCGTAGCAAATCAAAAAGAAGTGTTGGAACTATAACCTTAAGTGGAACAGCCGAATCATTTAAATATGATATTTATAATACTGCTGAAGAATGGCTTTGGGATACGTTTGACTTTGAAGAGGGAGTACTGCGTGAATATAATGAAATCACTGTAAGTGAATACAATAAAGAACTTGTATTAATAGGCGGAATTATGCCGCAGGTGCCAGTTTTTACCGTAAAAAATGTAAATGAATTAAAACTGACATATGCAGGAAGAACTTATGATATGCCGGAGGATGGTACATATCGTTTCCCGGCCATAGTTGTAGCAGAAAATGATATAACTCTTAGTTTTACAGGAACTGGAATTGTAACCATAAATTACAGAGGAGCATACCTATGATATATGAAGTTTTACTTGATGGAAAAACACTATATTTTCCGAATGATAAAGAGGCTGTTATTTATGATGCAACGCTGAAACAGGCATTAAATGATGCAGGCACATTCGAGTTTACTGTTCCTTGTACGAACCCACTGTATAGTAAGATTGAAAATCGTGTAAGTATGGTACAGGTTTTAAAAGACGGTAATGAAATTTTTAACGGACAGGTAAGGGAATACAGTGAAGTATTAAAAGGTGAAAAGGAAGTGAAGTGTGTAGGAGAGCTTGCCTTTTTATATGATTCAATCCAGCCGCAGGCGAAGTACCAGAACCAGACCCCATTGCAGTTTTTTACTAATCTGCTTACAATCCACAACAACCAGGTTGAGAAAGAAAAACAATTTGAAGTTGGAGTAGTGACTGTAAAAGATTCAAATGACAGTATATACAGATTTACTAACAGAGAGGATACACTTACAGATTTACGGAACAAATTATGCGATCGATTAAGTGGCTATTTGCGTATTCGCAAGAAAGACGGTATAAGATATTTGGATTTGGTTACACTTGAGGATTATGGAAAAGTATGTGCACAGCCTATTCAGTTCGGTTACAACTTATTAGATTTTACATGTGGTACATCTGGGACAGATATAGCAACTGCAGTTATTCCATTAGGCGCAAGACTGGACCAAAGTGTAATAGATGGATTGGATGCATATACCACAATAGAATCTGTAAACGATGGTAAAGATTATGTATTTATCCAAAATGCAGTGGATCATTTTGGATGGATTCGGAAAGTGGTAAACTGGGATGATGTGACTGACCCGGATAATTTGAAGAAAAAAGCAGAGGAGTGGTTGAAGAGTAATCAGTATGAAACCATGACGCTTGAAGTAACCGCAGTTGATATGTCGATGCTAAATGCAGATATCGATACATATGAGGTTGGAGATGTGGTACGTACTCTTGCAAATCCGTTTGGAATGGATACAAGATTTCCATTGCAGAAGAAAACCACATATTTGCAAAGTCCGGAAAAAAATACTGTGGTTTTTAGTAATACATTAAAGAAGACATATACACAACAGGTTACAAGCTCTGTAAAGACATTAGAACAGAGCTTGCCACAGGAAAAATCTATGCTCCAGGCAGCAAGGGATGAAGCAACAGCTCTTATTCGCAATGGCGCAAACGGTACATTATTTCCGGATAACACGAATGGTGGTATTACCATTGAAAATGGTCTGATTAAAAATTGGAGTATATGCTCAGCAACTGGCAGTACATCTTTTATATCGGGCCTATCCTGGGATGACGGAAACATTACAAGTGTGGATAGAACAACTGTAAATATAAAGAATGGTCTTATTGAAAGTTGGTCAATCGAAACAAAAAAATACCAAAAGGCAGGGATGGGAATGGAATATTGCAGCAGACCAAAAGAAAGTGAGTTAGAGTCAACATTGGTTGTTGACACACAAGACAGCATCACAGGGCAGGAAGAAAGCAAGGAGGATTAGAGTATGTCAGATATTATGAATGAATTAAAAACTATCAGAGAGGCACGATATGGAAAAGAGGTGCGGGAATCCATAGCAGCTGGAATTGAAACTTGTTATAAAGAGGGCAGGGCGGGCACTACGGATTTGCAGGCAAGGCAGGATCTCTTAACAACTAAAACAGAGCTGGATGTTGAAAGAAAACGTTTAAATGAACTTGATTCAACAAAAGCATCTAAAACAGAGCTGGATGTTGAGCGTAAGAGAATTAATCAGATGACTAAACTTCCTGATGGTAGCACAACCGGTGATGCAGAGCTTGCAGATATCCGTGTTGCATCCAATGGAAGGACTTACGATACAGCTGGTGGAGCAGTAAGAGGACAGGTTGGTGGATTGATAGAAAAAACAGATGCGATCAATAGCGCTATATATAGTGCTGGCGATACTGCTATTGAGGCAACCAGCGTAACTGGATATCGCTTGAAGGATGGTGGAGTTGAAAACGCCACAAATTCGAAAAAGATAGCAGTGTATCATATTTTGAATGATATGTATTATATTAAAACAAAATATGGATATCAGTTCAGAAGTAATACAGCCGGAGATAGTGCTATAAGTACATTCCTTGGAGCATGTGATGGAGTTATACAGGCGGTGGATGGAGCAAGATTTTTGGCTGTTGAGATGGACACGGAAGATGACAATAATTATGGTGTGTTTGAAGCTGTTAATGAATTAGAAAAAGTTAAAAATTCACAGCTTAAGTTAGATGCGAATCTGGAAGAAGAAGGGAAAGCCGCTGATGCGAAGGCAGTAGGGGAAGCCGTTGGTTCACTCAAGGAAGATTTATCCAACAAAATCACAAAGTTCTACGCATCAAATCAAGGTGAAACCCATCTTGCCGATTCTGACAATGGAAAGATTCAAGATATGATGATATATGGCAAATCCTCACAGGATGGAACGCCATCAGTAGAAAATCCAGTTGAGATTAAGAGCGTTGTGAATCCAACAGTAAAACTACTTGGAAGTAATATCTTAAAAATTAGAGATGGTGAATATCAAGATGTTGGATGTACCATTACTGTAAGCAACGGAGTTATAAAATTAAACGGAACATCTACTGTTAATAAACGTATTTACTTGCCAATAGATACCCCATCTATGCTTAAAGAAGGAACTGAAATTATATTTTGTCCAAATAATATAAAAAGCATTGAAAATATAAACAAATGCTACGTTGATTATAGCAACGAGAACACAAAGAGCCTTTCAATTGCAAGCAATATTGTCAATACACCTTATGTAATTGCAAGACAAGATGCTAGGTATGAATTTAAGTTATCTATTAAAATTACAAGAGGAAATACTTTCAACGACGAAACATGGAAGCCACAAATCTTAATAGGTAAACAAATTACTCCATTTGAGCCATACAAAGAGCAATCAATACAGTTGCCAATAACATTAAATGCTATTCCAGTCTCAAGTGATGGTAATGTCACAATTAACGGACAACAGTATATTGCGGATTATGTGGATGTGGAACGAGGAAAATTAGTTAGGAGAGTTGATTCTTCTAAGCTAGATAATACGCAATCTATTATAGATAAAACGGAATGGTTATTGGCAGAGGAACAAGAAACCGACCTTACAACAGAACAGATACAAGCATTAAAAGAACTTGTAACCTATTATCCAGTAACAAACATCAGCGTCAATTCAGAACAGCTTGACGGATATACAGTATTTAACTATCCAATTAGCATAGCTAACGGATGGAACTATGTAAAACAACAGTTAAACGACAACCGAGATTATATCTATGATATGGATACACAATCAGCAGAAGCCTATGTAAACAGCGAATATGCAGTAGCATTAACAGAATTGGAGGTATGATTATGCTGTACAGAACATTATTAAAACTTAAAGAAAGAAACGGACTTACAGACAATTTAAAGAACAAAATTGATATTTTTTTCGCGACAAGCAGAATTACCGAAGAGCAGTACAATGAGTTGATGGATATTAATAAAGAAGAAAAACTGAAAGCGGGAATTAATTAACTAAAGGAGGGCTAAAACAATGTTTAGAAAAATGAAAAGAACAATAATGGTGATGACTTGTGTGATTGCAATGGGGTTTTTTAATGTGGTGCCGGTATTTGCCTGTACACCACCGTTAAATCCGCCATCTGTTAAGATTCCGGATATCAACTTTGAGCCAGACGATACATTGAAAGAAGCCTTCGACAACGCCGCAAAAAAGTGGCTTGAGAAATGCATCCTCGGTACTCCGAAAGTAAATTATGCTACTTATTTCAAAAGTACATCAAGATATTTTAACTATGCAGTTTTTTCAGCAAATTGGAACAAAGTAGAAAAGGCTACGTCTTATAAAGTTAAAGTTACAAAAGCAGATGGATCTTACAAAGAATTTGATACAACGTATACATCATTTTATGCAATGAATTATACAGATGAATTTTTTGCTGATGGAATGGATGATGCGACTGTAATGGTAAGAGCATACGGTGAAAATGGAACATTTAGTTTGTGGTCTAAAACAACCACTATTACTAGATTTAGATACTAGGAGGGGGATAGCATGATAAGAGGTACCACACCTACGTTAGAGTTTACACTGCCGTTTGACACATCACTGATTGCAGAGATGTATGTCACGATAGCACAAGGCGAAAAAACGGTGTTGGAAAAAAACTTGTCGGATTGCAGTTGTTCTGGAACATCCGTATCACTGACTCTGACACAAGAGGACACGCTAAGATTACAACAACAGCCACGATTACAGGGTGAAATACAGATAAGAGTGCGGACTACAGCCGGAGAGGCTCTTGCATCCGACATCATGAGCGTATATGTCGGCAGGATCCTGAAAGAAGGAGTGATTTGATGCGATTCGATGTAACCTTTCGCGAGCTTGACAAAAAACTGGACGTGGATTTTTGCACTAGAAATGAGCAGATTAAGGTTGACTTTGAGCACTTCCAGATTGTATCAGACCACACCGGAGTGGAGTACTACAAAGGCGATTACACGGTCACGCCAAAAGTAGAAAAACAAGAGCTTGCGACACGTCAAAAGTTTCTGACAGAAAATGTAAAAATCAAAGAAATTCCATTTTTCGAGGTGTCAAATCTTGAAGGTGGACAAACTGTATTTATTGGAAAGGAATTGTAAAATATGAGTATTAATAAAGTAGTATATGGTGGAAAGACATTGATTGACTTAACAGGCGATACTGTTACCGCAGACAAAATATTAAAAGGATTTACATCACATGGAAAAGATGGTGACTTGTTGACCGGTACTTGCACATATGACGTGGATTCAAGTGATGCTACAGGAGCCGTTGCTGAAATTCTTAAAGGTAAAACTGCATATGTAAGAGGAAAAAAACTGACCGGTACCATGCCAAATAATGGAGCAGTAACCGGAACTATCGCTACACTTGATGGAGATTATGTTGTTCCTCAAGGCTATCACGATGGATCTGGAAAAGTATCAATTGATACAACAGAGAAAGAAAAACTTGTTGCTAAAAACATTCGTGAGGGCATTACTATCCTTGGAGTAGTTGGAGAAATGTCCGGCAGTGAGGGAATGAAGCCTCAGGCTAAAGCAATAACACCGTCAAATACTGAGCAGACTATTCTTCCAGATAAAGGATATAACTGTTTGTCTCAGGTAACTGTTGCAAAGATTCCATATGTTGAATCCGAGAATGCGGCAGGCGGAACAACAGTAACCATTGGATAACGGAGGTAATAGAGCGTGACTGTAAATAAAGTGGAATATGCCGGTAAGGTATTACTTGATTTGACGGAGGATACGGTTACCGCGGACAAATTGATAAGTGGTGCGATTGCTCACGATAAAACTGGTGCAAAAATTGTTGGTACGCTTGAGGATGTCGGTGATGGTAAATATATCTGGAAAAAGCATATTGGAAAGGTATGGGATGTTACAACAACACATCTTGGAACAACAGCACCATCTGATTATTCTTATCATAAATATGGTAACTATATTGTAGCAGATGACGGATATTTTCTGCTGAAAGGAGATCCAGATTCGCTCGGGAATGGATTTAGCTACATTAAAGGGAAAGGTGCTGACACACATCCTAAATCTGTGTATCGATTACAAAATATATATTCATATGAAACTGGTTTTACGGATAATTATTACAGATTAGATATCGGTGATACCTATACAGAAGGAAAAGGAAGCTTCATTGGATATGTTTCTTCCGATGATTCAAGTGCTTATCCTGATGACGGACTGAAAGATGGTTATTATTACGTGAAGATTCAGGAAGGAACTTCTTCAGGAACAGATACATCAGATGCTACCGCTACTGCACCAGATATCTTAACCGGTAAAACTGCCTATGGGAAAGACGGAAAACTGACAGGTTCTATGCTGAACAATGGAGCTGTGACAGGCGAAATCAGCACAAAAGATGGTGCGTATACAATCCCACAAGGATATCACAATGGGTCAGGGAAAGTTGCTATCAGTGAGTCAGAACAGGCAAAGATTATTGCTTCCAATATCAAGAAAGGTGTTTCTATTCTTGGTGTGACGGGCTCATATGAAGCAACTGCATCAGGTGGCAATAACAACTGTGAAGCGTATTTTGTAGATGTAACAAGCCCAACAGTATCTTTTAAGACAGCATCTGGTGCAATCAAAGCATACGGTTACGCTTATGCTACAACAAAATCACAGTGGGGTGGTTCTACTAATACAACCATGTATGCTTTCAATGGCACAAACTATTATAAATCAGCATTTTACGGTTCACCAACCGCAACAAACATCACACTTGGTATTTCTGGAGGAAAACTGACAGGTTTGCCGTCAGGATTAAGTGGTGGAACATTATTAGTTACAAGAGGTATTTAGGGCGGTATAAAAAAACTATCTTGATTCGAGAAATGACAACGAAGAGGCATTATTTGTATCGGACCTGTATCCGCATCTGATCAGGCACACAACGGCAACTGAGGTACAACAGATTTTAGGACATGTAAACATTGCAACAACTATGATATATGCAGAGGTATCAAGAGCAAACGTGAAAAACAATCACAGAAAATGTATTGTTTAATGTAGAAAAATGATAACATAGTAGAGAAATTATATTAAATTTGTGTTATAATTAAAAATAACAAAACAGATGAAGAAAGATACATTAGAGCCTGAGAGCCGATACCAGAAATGGTGCCGGCTCTTTTATATTTAAAGAAAGGAGCAAACAATGGAAAATATTAACACAATCAAAGCAATAGTAACAGTGGTGGCAGCGTTTTTGTCTGCACTGTTGGGAACACTATATATACCAGTGCTTCTCATGATCTTATGCAACATTATCGATTATGCAACAGGCCTTATGGCAGCAAAGAACCGACCGGACGGAGGTATCAGTTCTTATCGCAGTATCAAAGGGATCAAGAAAAAGGTATCTATGTGGCTGCTCGTAGTCGTTGGAGCTGTCATGGATCAATTATTGCTGTATGCATCGCAGACAATTGGTGTTAAAATACCGGTTACATTTTTAATCGCATGCGTGGTAGCAATATGGATTATATGTAATGAAATAATATCAATTCTTGAAAATATGGTTGATATTGGTATTCAGATACCATCGTTTTTATTGCCGCTAGTGAAGAATATCAAATCGCAGACAGAACATTTTGCAGGATCAGATCAAAAAGAAAGCGAGGATAAATAAATGAGAATAGGATTAAATGCAGGACATACAATTTCAGGACCGGGATACGGCACAAGTGGAGTAATCGTTGAGTCACAGGAAACACGTAAAGTAGTAACGAGGCTTACAGAAATCTTTAAAAGCATGGGAGTAACAGTGGTGCCATGTACGATTGATAAGGCTGCATCACAGTCCGCTTATCTTAAACAGGCTGTAGCACTTGCCAATCAGGATACCCTTGACTGGTTCATCTCAATTCATTTTAATAATGACTCGGCAAAACAGGGAAAAGGAGTAGAGGTATATACCTATAAGGGCAGACAGTACCAGGATGCCCTTGAAGTATGTGAACATATCTCGGCACTGGGATTCAATAATCGTGGTGTAAAGGATGGATCAGGATTGTATGTAGTACATAGAACAAAAGCAAAATCTATGTTGATAGAGGTATGCTTTGTAAATGATCCGGATGCATCAAATTACAAAAATAAATTCGATGATGTGTGCAATGCGATAGCATATGCACTTGCTGACTATGTTGCCCCAGCAGCACCAAAGCCACAGGCGCCATCTGTTACTCCAGCAAAACAGAAGTATGTTAAGGTAATATATAATGGAGCTGATGGACTGACTGTGAGAAAAACACCTTCATGGGATGTATCTGCGGCAGCAGGAACAGTAAAGAAGAACGAGGTATTTACTGTGGTTCAGGGGCCTATCAAGGTGGGAAGCGGCAGTATGTATAAGCTTAAGTCAGGATTATATATTACAGCCTCAAGTAAGTATGTGAGTGTGTTTGAAAAATAATAGCTGGTAAATAATATAGAATTATCACTATATACGCAAATGCAATTTTGATGACACAGTGGGGCTCTAAAAGTCTCGGTGATCAGGGCTACAGTGCAATTGAGATACTCAGATACTTTTACGGCAGCAACATGTATATCAATACCGCGGAGGCTGTATCAGGAATCCCGGCGTCATGGCCCGGCTACAATATAGGCATAGGCTCGTCAGGGCAGAATGTATACCAGATACAAAAACAGCTCGCCCGCATCGCAAAGGCATATCCGGCAATTCCATCTATTGTGCCGGATGGAATATACGGACCAAAGACAAAGGCGGCCGTGGAAAAATTTCAGGCTGTATTCGGACTTCCGGTATCAGGTGTGGTGGATTACAATACATGGTATGAGATATCAAATATATATGTCGCTGTGACACGTATTGCGGAGCTTGCTTAATTGGATTAAAGGAGCTAAAATAAAAGTAACTATTCACAACCCTATTTTTTTAGATAAAGAAAGACAATTTTATGAATACAGAAACCCAAAATTACAAGATAATTGTGGCATACGACGGCACACGCTACAAAGGCTGGCAGGTGCAGAAATCCACAGATGATACAATACAGGGAAAGCTTCAGCATGTGCTTTCAACGCTGGCAGGAAAGCCGGTTGAGGTCATAGGCTCAGGGCGCACGGATGCTGGAGTGCATGCGGTGGGGCAGGTGGCAAGCTTTCACATGCCGAAGCATTTTTCCAAGGATGAGATATTTATATGGCTGAATGAGCATCTGCCGGCAGATATTGCGGTGACAGATATTTCAAATGTGCCTGACAGATTTCATGCCAGGTACAATGCTGTGTCAAAGACGTATGTGTATACAATACACACCGGTATTGTGTCCGATGTGTTCAGGAGAAAATACGTATACGACTATGATAAGCCGCTTGACACAGACAGGATGAAAAAAGCAGCAGCGTATCTTCTCGGAGAGCATGATTTTAAAGCCTTTTGTGGCAACAAACATATGAAAAAGTCAACGGTCAGGACGATTTTTTCTATTGATATAGAAAAAACAGGCGCTGATATTGTTATCAGCTACACCGGAGATGGATTTTTACAGAATATGATAAGAATCATCACAGGAACGCTTATCGAGGTGGGCGATGGAAGGAAAAATCCGGATGCTGTGATGGAAATTTTAGCTTCAAAGGATAGGGCACAGGCAGGCTACACAGCACCGGCGTGTGGGCTGAGACTGGAAAGGGTAGATTATGGCAAAGTGGTATGTTAGTGCGAAGAGGGCTGATTTTGCGGCAATCGGAGCGAAGTTTGGAATAGATCAGGTGACGGCGCGGATAATCAGAAACAGAGGTGTTATAGGAGATGACGCGGTAAATGAATTTTTAAACGGCAAAATTTCAGACATTGCAGACCCGGCTCTTTTAAAGGATGGTCAGAGGCTGGTTGACATTCTTGCCCAAAAGATAGCTGACAAGGCCAAAATAAGGATAATCGGTGACTATGACATAGACGGAGTGATGTCTACATATATTCTTGTGAAGGCACTTAAAAGAGCCGGTGCATGTGTGGATTATATGATTCCCGACAGAGTGAAGGATGGCTATGGTTTGAATGTGCATCTGATTGACAAGGCATATGAGGACGGGATAGACACTGTGGTCACCTGTGACAACGGAATTGCGGCGATTGAGGAAATCGCCCATGCAAAGGAGCTTGGAATGACGGTTCTCGTAACAGACCACCATGCAGTGCCGTTTGAAGATATAAAGGGTATAAAGATTTACAAGGAGAGCAAAGCAGATGCTGTTGTAAATCCACATCAGATAGAGTGCAGCTATCCGTACAAGGAGCTTTGCGGAGCAGCTGTTGCCTGGAAAATTGTCATATTACTATATAGAAAAATCGGCATAGATGAGAAAGAGGCCATGGATTTTATAGAGAATGTGGCATTTGCAACAGTCGGTGATGTCATGCCGCTGACAGGTGAGAACCGTATACTCGTAAAGGCCGGCTTAAAGAGTATTCATCATACGACAAATATCGGCATGAAAGCCCTGCTTGAATGTTGTAATATAGAGGCTGAAAATGTAGATGCATATCATTTTGGATTTGTTCTTGGACCATGTGTCAATGCAACAGGCCGTCTGGATACAGCCAAAAGAGCACTTGAGCTGTTTTTATGTGACAGGCAGGAGGATGCCATGCGCATCGCATCAGAGCTTGTAGCGCTCAATGATGACAGAAAGGAAATGACTGCAAAGGGTGTGGAAACCGCAGTTGAGATATATGAGAGGGACAATTACGAAAAAGACAGGGTGCTTGTCATATATCTGCCGGATGTGCATGAGAGCATAGCTGGAATCATAGCAGGCCGTATCAGGGAGAAATACAATAAGCCAACCTTTATACTCACAAAGAGTGAGGACGGAGTAAAGGGCTCAGGCCGCTCGATAGAGGAGTACTCCATGTATGAGGAAATGTGCAAATGCAGTGAGCTGTTCACGAAGTTTGGTGGCCATCCGATGGCTGCAGGACTTTCACTGCCACAAGAAAACGTTGAGCCATTCCGTCAGAAAATAAATGAGTATGCATCGCTTACTGACGATGACCTCGTGCCTAAAATACATATAGATGTGCCGATGCCGGTGGATTATGTATCAATGAGGCTGGTGTCTGAGTTTTCAGTACTGGCACCGTTTGGAAAGGACAATCCAAAGCCTGTTTTTGCAGACAAAAATCTACGTGTGAGCCGCATGTGGGTAGTGGGTAAAAACAACAATGTGCTTAGACTTTCTTTGATATCCTCATATGGCACGCCAATCAATGCAATTTATTTTGGTGATATAGAAAGCTTTTTTGACTATATCAGGCAAAGGTTTGGTTCGGACGCGCTTGAAGCTGCACAAAGAGGAAGGTTCAATAATATAGTGCTGTCCGTAGTGTATTCACCAAAGATAAATGTATTCAGGGAAAATGAGTCACTGCAGTTTGAAATACAGTATTATAAGTGATATTATATTCTAAAAAGGTAACCGGTAAAGGAGAATAGATAAGTGTTTGGGAACAGAGCAAAAATATCCGCTGAGGAATTAGCGTATATGAAGGAACAATTGGATAATGACAGGGGATTTTTCGAGAATGTAAATGCAAAGTCAAAGCTTATAGAGGCTGATTTTGATGAGCTGGAGAAATCAAGACAGCTTGAGGAGTCATCCCTTAAGCAGCTGAATGATAATGCAAATAATGTGGTGGAATTTTCAAAGGACAGCATGGATGCCATATCAGCCTTAAACGACAGCTTTACAGAGTGTGTAAAGGCGGCTGCGGATAATCTTACAAGTCTTGAGAGTGCGGCAAAGGCAATTGCCACACAGCATGAAGATACATGTGCGCTTGTCGAAAACAATAAGCATTTTACAGCTCCGGCTAAGAGCTTGCCGGAGACATCGGACAGGCTTGAGGAGCATGTGGATAGCTGTGCGGATATAGCTGCGCAGATGAAGGAGCAGAATAAGCAGATGAGTGTTCTCTCACTCAATGCTGCTATAGAGGCGGGCAAGCTTGGAGAGCAGGGGAAGCTGTTCGTAGAGGCTGCTGAGAGCATAAGGGAGGCATCTGTTTCATATGGCAGTGCAATTGATGCTGTTAAACAGGAGCTTTCAGAGGCAAAAGCTGAGATTAGTGCACTTAAAGAGCAGGTGAGTCACCTTGTAGGGCTTCTAAAGGACAACAATGTTGCCACGACAAAGCTCATGAAGCAGGGAGTGGAGCTCAATCATGTGTTTTCACAGTGTGACGAGATTTCAGTTGGCATGATAGAAGCGTGCAGACAGCAGATTGTGTCAATCCGCAATACACAGGAGGAGATTATCAAGTTTGAGGAGCGCAATAAGCTGCAGATAGAGGATGCATACGCAGAAATTTCGACTCAGAGGAAAAATTCAGTAGAAATAAAATCAACTGTTGACAAGGTGCTTGACTACAGCAGGGAGAGAGTAAGATAACAGGACAGGTATGCAGACTGTGAGTGTCATGCATTCTTATGAGTGAAATATAAAAAGACATCAACCGGTGTAAATTCCGGCTGATGTCTTTTTGAGTTGAAAGCTGCAATCATTAAATCAAACACGAACCTTGCTGTTTGCCGCATCCTGGAAGCTTCCGCTCTTCTGTGGCAGATGCATCCAGTTTTTGATGTAGACCACATTGTACATAACGAAAGCAAGCATAAAGGCTGTAGAAACGTCAAATACTGAGTGCTGTTTGATAAACATGGTAGACAGTATAATCAGAACACAAAGCACTAAGGATGCGTGCTGAACGTGCTTTTTATCCTTGAAATAGCTGCTGTGCATCACCGCAAAATGAATGCCGAGCGAATTGTATACGTGAATGCTCGGAAACAGGTTCGTCGGTGTGTCAGTGGAGTAAAGCCACTCGCAAAGCGCTGTAAACATATTGTGGTGCGTGAAATAATAAGGCCTTAAATTGTGACCATTCGGGTAGAGAGTTGATATAACCAAAAATACGGTCATACCGGTGTATAAAAACGCACACAGTCTGTAAAATTCTTTTTTGTCATGTAATGCCGTGAAAGCAATTCCAAAGGCCACATAGCCAAACCACATGATATAAGGAATAACAAAGTATTCACAAAACGGTATATAATCATCTATCGGAAGATGAATCAAGTGATAATGTGTGGTAACAGTGCGCTCTAAATATCCAAACCAGGTCAGATATATGATAAAGTATGATAAAATCCACACATGCTTGTAGCAGTTGAAAAGCTCTATAAGCTTATTCTGTATTTTCTTCATAAAACCACCTTTTTAATCCGCATGAAATTATAACACTGAAAAATAATTCAAACAACACCAAAACAAAAGACTTAATAAATTTTATGAAAAAATTAATAATTGAGACCTTATATAATGAGCTTTTTGTGAAATATTTATCTGCAGCAAAAAGCATAGGATATAACCTGTGGGCTAATCTGCATAAAGAATGCTAAAATCCCATGGTGCAAGAGCTATACAATCACCTGCTGATACTGTACTGTCATCGCAAAGCTTCTTGAGACCGTCTGCATGGCAGGTAACAGTATGCTCATCATCCGAGTAGTTAAGCAGATAAATGATTTCTTCGCCCTGCATATTGGTGCCGCGCTTTATGACAACCGGATAAGAAGCATCAAATTCATTTTTTGGCTCGCCGAAGAAAAGCTTTAGGGCTTCTATCAGTGTGTCCTCACCAAAAAGTGTGGCAAGATACATAGCACGGCCACGGCCATAGCTGTTTTGGGTGATAGCTGCGTGTACTCCCCAGTGTTTGTGCTCATACATAGCAACAGGTGTGGCAGTGGTACAGTCGACCATCTCCATCCAGTCACGCGCTTTTGATGATTTGCCGCCACAGGTTACGGTGACATCGTCAGGCAGGGTGAACTCATCGTACTGTATGCCGAGAGACTTGTTTATAATATAAGGCTGCACGTCATGGCGTATTTTAAGATGTTCATCCGAAAAAGCAGATTTAAAGGTCACCACCATATTGCCGCCGTTTGCAACAAATTCATTTAAGGCATTGAGCACATCATCTGTTGCGCTATAGAGCGCAGGCACAAGTATATTTTCATATGAAGCAAAAAGTGCCGGGTCGGCAGGAATCACGTCGTACTCAATGTTCATCAGATACAGGGCATCGCAAAGCCATCTGAAAACGGTATTGTAATTGGAGTCACTTTCGTTGTTCAGCTTAAATTCATTAAGCCCTGTAAGAGAGGCGTTGTCAGCAATAACCGCAAACCTGTTTGTCTTTTTCAAATTTACCAGCCTGTGTCCGTATTTTTTTAGTTCGTTTCCGATAACACTGCACTCCTTATAAAGCCGGTTCGGTCTAAGGTCGTGGGAGAGCACGCCCTTCCAGTAGCTTTCTATGGCATTGTGGATAGAATGCCAGTGCCAGTATTCAACCATGCATGCACCGTTTGCAATGTGGCTTATGGCCTGAAGCCTCAGTTGTCCCGGATAAGGAAGCCATGGGTGATTTCCGGCTGCCTCGGTCTCAAGCACCAGATAGTTATCACCTTTTATGCCTCTTGCAATATTGCCGCAGGCGGTAATCTCGCGGCCGCTCAGACTGCTCTGGGAAGGGTGATATATATCGCAGCCTGCGATATCCATACACTTGGCAGCCTCGTATTGATCGACCTCCGGCTGCATGCCGTAAGAGTAATCGTGCCATTCAAAGTCGAAATTGTGAGTGATGAACTGGTCATCTCTCTTGTATTTTTTGACGATATCGGCCTGCCATGCAAAAAAGTCTGTCACGAGCTTTCTCTGGAATTTTTTGTATTCAGCATCAAGACTCATATTTATAGTGCCGCGGATATCAGGAAAGGCATCCCAGTCATCCACACGGTTGCTCCAGTAATCAAGTCCAAACTCCCTGTTAAACTCGTCAATGTCAGGAAATTCATTTTTCAGATATTCTACGAATTTAGCCTGAGCGTATTTGGAACAGGTGTCATAGGGCTTTGTCTCATTGTCGAGCTGGAAGCCGATTACGCAGTCGTAGTCCTTTACCTGCTCCATGAGCTTTTCAATGATAATCTGTGCATGGTGCAGATAGTCAGGGTTTGTGATATCCATGTTCTGGCGGTGACCGTAGAGCTCTTTGCCGTTATGTGTTAAAGCGAGAATATCGGGATATTTTTTTGCAAGCCATGATGGAATAGCATATGTAGGTGTTCCGACAATGACCTTCAGCTCATATTTTGCTGCGCAGTCAAGCATACGGTGCAGGTGTGTAAAATCAAATACTCCCTCCTCAGGCTCCCATGTGCTCCAGGTGGATTCGGCAATCCTGATAACATTCATGCCGGCATCGCGTATCATCTTAAAATCTGTTTCTATGCGGTCGTAAGGCATATATTCGTCGTAATATGCCACACCATATAATATTTCGTTAAAATTCATTTATATGTACCTCCAATAGTTATACCATAAATATACGTTAGTAAATGAATGGTGTAAATATTAAATAATCAGAAAACAAAATGTTGAGCGAATATGCGTGGAAGAATGAGTCAGTTGCGCAAAAATTGCATGTCTGGGATGACAAGTGTATGAAGATAGGTTATAATGAAAAGCAATAGAGTTGCGCAACAAATAAAAGTTGTTCAGTGATTAATCGCATTTAGATGAAAGAGGCGGCAGAATGAGTAACAATATCACGATATCAGATGTAGCAGAGGCACTTGGCGTTTCAAAGACAACAGTAAGCAGGGCTATATCGGGGAAGGGCAGGATAGGCGCTGCAACAAGAAAAAGAGTGCTTGAATATATACAGGAGCATGATTATAAACCTAATGTAATAGCCAGGGGGCTTGCACAGTCAAAGACATTTAATATATGTGTGGTGATGCCGGGGGATTATGCACTTGTCGATCTGCCTTTTTTCCAGGAAGCTATAATGGGGATTCAGGAGATAGCAGGTATGATGGAATACGACCTTTTACTTTGTATAGGCTCAGGCAATGATATGGCGGGGCTTAGGCGTATCATACAGAATCATAAGGTGGATGGAGTGGTGCTGCTTCGCACGATGGTAGATGATCCACAGGTGACATTCTTGCAGGAGCGCAGGATACCGTTTGTTACAGCTGGCTCATGCAAATATAAGGATGTAAAGCAGATTGACCATGACCATAGAAGTGCCTGCAGGGAGCTGACATCAATTATGCTCATGCGTGGCATGAAAAATATGGCGCTTCTCGGTGGAAGCGAGGATATTGTTGTAAATCAGACCAGATACGCAGGCGTAGTGGATGCCCATGAGCAGTTTGGAAAGAAAATAAATGAAAATCTTGTATTTTTAAACCTTGAAGGAAAAGCATATGTCGAAAAGGCTGTAGATGATGCAATTGACAGAGGCTGCGACTGTCTGCTGTGTATGGATGATGCAGTCTGTGCGCAGGCCATGAGACGGCTCCGCGAAAGGCATATAAAGGTGCCGCAGCAGGTGAAGGTGGCTTCATTTTACAACAGCTCAGTGCTGGAAAATAATGTGCCGTCCATTACATCGCTTTCATTTGATTCAAAGGAGCTTGGAGCAAGAGCCTGCAAGAATCTGCTCAGACAGATAGAGGGTGAAGAGACTGAGAACAGGACACTTCTGCCGTATGAGGTAGTGTTAAAGGAGTCCACACAGTAAATAGTAAAAGCCGGAGCCGACAAATTGTCAGACTCCGGTTTTTGCTTTATATAGTTTTAAAACTGTTAAATCATCGCCAGATAAACCGTCGCGAGTGACACAACAATCTGGATAATTGCAAATCTGAAAACGACCTGTGCATTTGACCAGCCGAGCTTCTTTCTGACGTGGTCATGGATAGGAGTTGTGGTATTCTTTAAAATATGTATCTTCAAAAATCTAAGAAGAGAAACCTTTACGAGTCCAAGTCCACCGTCGATGATAAGCACGAGACCTGCCAGTATGTAGATGAATGGGCTTTGTGATTTAAGAGCACAAATAGCTATGAATATACCCATGGCTCTTGAGCCCGCATCACCCATCAAAAGCTTGCTTGGTGTGGCATTGTACCACAGATATCCGAGCAGACATACCGCAAATAATAAAATACAATAGTTGAAGCTGTCAGCTATTTTAAGCACTGAATCAAGCACGAAGAAGGTCATTATGGTAATGATGGTAAGTGTTCCGGAAAGACCATCAACACCGTCTGAACAGTTTGTGACATTGATTGATACCCAGACTAAGATGACTGTGAGTATTCCAAACACAACAGGTGGAATATTTACAGAGCCGCCAAATATGGCAAAGGTGATTGTGCTTGAGTTGAAATGCAGATACACAACTGCCACAACAATTGCAACCGCAAAATCAAGTGCGCCCTTTAAATACTCGCCCCATGGCTTTTCTGCCGCATCGTCAAAGTAGCCTGTGAGCATCTCAATAACTATAAGCACAAGATAAATGGCAATCTCCGCATTGATTTGTGAGAAAAGCACTGCCGATATCACAAATGTGAATATAAAGATAATACCGGCGCCTCTCGGCTTCCCGGCTGAAAGCTTTCCGTCCACAGCAAACTGTCTGCCGAGGTCCTTTGGTAAAAATTTATTTAATTTTGCAATAGCAATACATGTGAGTGCGAATGCAAAAATCACTCCGATGAAAGCTATTATCGACATATCTGCCGAAGTCAAATAAGAAATCATATAGTCCTCCTTTGATATTGTATTACAACCTCATTCATTATATTAGTCTGACAAAAAAAAGTAAAGTTTTACTTGCAATTTTAAATAATTGTGTTATTATACTTATATGCTTTAAAGCGTTGAAGCATTAAAACTTTAAATTGTAACATCAAGCTACAGTAATATTTATATTTGTTACAATAATATTTATACTTGGAGGAAACAAAAATGGCTCAGAAAGGTGATTTAATGACAGCACGCCCTGATATCCGCGTGCTTGACGCTACCATTAGGGATGGAGGACTGGTAAACAACTTTATGTTTACAGATGATTTTATCAATGCTCTTTATCGTGCAAACGTAAAGGCAGGCATCGACTATATGGAGTTTGGTTATAAAGCATCTAAGGAGCTTTTTGATGTAAATAAATTCGGCAAATGGAAGTTCTGTGATGAGGCAGCTATCCGTGAGATAGTCGGAGACAACAACTCTGATATGAAGATTTCTGTCATGGCGGATGTCGGCAGATGTGACTACAAGAAGGATATTCTCCCTCGCGAGGACAGTGTGATTGACATGGTGCGTGTGGCTACATATGTACATCAGATGCCTGCGGCAATCGAGATGATTGAGGATGCCAAGTCCAAGGGCTACGAGGTAACCTGCAACATCATGGCTATCTCAAATACACAGGAATCAGACCTTGATCAGGCACTTGATATGGTAGCAAAGAGCTCTGCAGACGGCATATACATCGTAGACAGCTACGGAGCTCTCTACCCTGAGCAGATTCGCCGCACTGCCGATAAATACACAGAAATTGCTGAGGCAAACGGAAAGTTTGTAGGAATGCATGCGCACAATAATCAGCAGCTTGCATTTGCAAACACCATAGAGGCAGCAGCCCGGGGAGTCAGCCTGTTGGATGCAACAATGATGGGCATGGGACGAGGCGCAGGAAACTGTGCGATGGAGCTTTTACTCAGCTTCCTCAAAAATCCAAAATACAACGTATTCCCTGTACTCAAATTCATTGAAGAGCATATGCTTCCGCTCAAGGAGAGCGGTGCTGTATGGGGCTACGATATTCCATACCTGCTTACAGGGCGCTTAAATCAGCATCCATCAGCAGCCATTGACTACATCAAGTCAGGCGAGACACATTACGCTGATTTCTACACAGATTTGCTTGATAAATAAAAATAGATAGACGTATATAAATCAATCCGCTATGCCAGATTTTGGTGTAGCGGATTGTTTTTATGCGCGTGAAAACCAAAGAGTAATGCGAAACTCGGTATTATTATGTGAAACAATAGCCCGCCCATTCATCTGCTTCATCATAAGGGTAATATTTCTGATACCCATGCCGGTGGTATTAAACAGAGAGCTTTTATCTGCGATATGGTTTGTTATCTCGATACCTGCATCTTTACTCCGGTAGATAGAGCTTATGCAGACAGGCGCTTTGTTATCTGCATATTTGCATATATTGTTTGTTATATTGTTAAAAATCCGTCCGAGAAAGTTTGAGTTTACAGTGATTTTAAAATCCTTCCATATGAGCTTTTCTATATCAAGTGAAAAACTGTTTTCACGGAGGATAAAAGCCATCTCAGAAAGATAGTCACCTATTGCACTTTCCATATTGCATGGAGCGTCAAGCTCAAGAGCTTCTTCGTTGCAGGCAAGTGAATAGTCAAAAAGCTGGTCGGTAAGGCCTTTTATTTCGCATATTTTATTGAAAATCACATCTATGTGTTCAGTGGGAATCGCACCCTTTTTATTTTCCATTTTGATAATTTCAGCGTATGACTGCAGCCCTGCGAGAGGAGTGCGGATATCGTGTGCCATGCTTCGTATCAGCATATTTTTTTCATTGATCAATTCGGTTTCAGACTGCTCGACAACGTTTAAAGTGCCATATATTTGTGTGAGAATATGCCTGAAAATGAAAAACAAAATCACTATTGCTGTAATTAAAGTGAAGAGAGCATCACAAATAAGCAAAGCTTTGAGATATTTGTCCTGATAGTTATTATATATAAAAATTTTAGCTGTCCTGTCACTAAAGTTTAACGCTGTAAGATAAACAGATATTTTCTGATTATATAATAATAGATTTTGGGGCTTTTTGAGACTTAAATATTCTGTTGAAGCGTAATATGTTTCATTGTCAATGGATATGAGAAAAAATTCGGGCTTTTCTCTTTGAATCCATGCTTCAATGCTTTTAAAGTCGTTTGACGAAACCTTATTGTCAGACACATATTTTTGAAAGCTGGTAATATACGCAGCCTGTGTATTGTAAATATAGCTGTCGGAGCTTACATATTCATTTATTATTTTTTCCCCGCAAAGGTATATAGCTGTAAATACAGTAATTGAAATCAACAAAGCTATTAAAAATGAAATCAATAAGCTGCTTATGTATTCCTTATATCCGTTAAATTTATTCTTCAAATTTATATCCCTTTCCCCACACTGTTTTAATCAGGTGGGCACAGCCACAGCCGGCTTCAAGCTTATTGCGCAGATTTTTAATATGAACCATAATGGTGTTATTGGAAAACTGTGTATACGGTTCATTCCAGACGCTTTCAAATATATTCTGTGTTGAAAATGTCTTTGTCGGATGTGAAATTAACAGCAGAAGAATCTGATATTCTTTATCCGTGAGAGCAAGCTGTCTGCCATCGTAACTGACATTGTTGCATTTTGTGTCTAAGGTTAAGCCACATCGTTCAATAGTGGATGAAGCGGTGGTGTCTGATGCATCTGCATTGTCGTAGACGCGACATCTTCTGATAAGAGCCTGAATACGCGCTATCAGCTCCACGTAGGAGAATGGTTTTACAAGATAATCGTCCCCTCCGGCGGAAAGGGCTTCCATTTTATCGGTTTCAAGAGATTTGGCTGTCAAAAAGAGAATCGGAACATATGATTTTTCCCTGATTTTACGGCATACATCGATGCCGGAAATATTTGGCATCATTATGTCAATAATCAGCAGATCAAAGGTTGAGTCAAATTTTTGGAGCCCTTCTTCACCGTCATGCGCTTCTTCGATGAAGTAACCTTGATTTTCAAGTAAAATTCTAAGTGCATTTCTAATAGTAACATCATCTTCAATAATAAGTAGTTTATTCATACGCAAATATCTCCTAAGTAGTATAATAATATAAAATATAATAGCACATAAAAATGTAAAATGTGCTTAATTAAATCTAAAAAAATCTGAAGAAATCTGAAGTTCTAAAATTACAAAGCTTGTGTTATCTGAAAAGCAATCACATAATAATTCAGAAAAATTTAGAATAAATTAAGCCGATAATTCAGAAATATAGTTTAGTATATAAGCATAGACGTCTATGGTAACAATGCGGTAGTAAAAAATGTAAAAATTACAAGGAGGAAGGCCATGAAAAAAAGAATTGTAATGGCAGCATTAGCAGCAACGATGCTTATAGGCATGAATGCAAGTCAGGCTTTTGCATCGGATGATAATATTCCATATAGCTTTAAAATAAAAGCTAATTATGCAAACACATATTCTGATGAGGAGTACAGACAGACTACTAACACACAAAATAAGTGGAAAGTCAATATGACATATTCAGAAGAAGGAAAAGGTACGATAACTACATACTGGTTAGCTGCTTATAATAGTAACCATGATAGAGTTTCGGCTACACACGATATTAAAGAAGGTACTGGCGATCATTATTATTCAGCTTTTTCAAGTGCAAGTCAGCGCGATGTGTGCCTTGGAGCTGAAAACAACAATAATTCTTCGAGTACTTACACTGTTAGTGGATATTGGGATGAAGAGACAGATTAAGTAGGACTATATTTAACAACAGATGCCCGCTTATATATGGGGCATCTGTTAGGAAAGGGAAATATGAGACAGCAATTAAACAGAATTATAAGTGATAAAAAAAGTATAGGAATGATAATTTTTATGCTTGTAATTCCAATTTTGGATATTGTACAGATTTATTATCAGGATATTATTAAAATTAATGGAGAAATGGGGAAACCCTATCCGTTATATGTCACATTTTTATCATGCTATTCACAAGGGCACATATTTCAAATGATTTATCTGTGGTTTTTGCCATTATATTTGCTTGTAATAGTGGGAGAAGAGAGTATTGTTGATTATATTACAGGATATAAGAATATATTGATATGTAAAATGGGAAAAAATAAATATATTTTACAAAAAATGAAATCAGCCTTTATCGTCTCATTTACAATTGTATTTGTAGGACTGGGATTAAATCTTATACTATCACAAGTAGTATTTAATGGGGGAACAAATACACCGTTTGATGCAGAACCATTGAAATATGACAGTTCTGTCATGGTAGAAACATTTCTTTTTGAAATAAGCTATACACATCCATTGACAACGAATATAGTCTACATTCTTATAACGGCAATATTTGCCGGTGTTTTGGGAATGATGGGAGCTGCGTTGGCAATATCTATACACGAAAGAAAGATGGTATATGCGTTGACCTTTGCAATTTGGTTCATACCTATTTTGTTTAAAAATTCATCAATGCATATTTTTCAACCGTTTATGGAATATGGTTTTAATGTTGTTGTTCCAATGGCGATATGGTGTATAGTGCTTTACATTTTAGTGATTATAACAGCTATTATATGGGAGAAAAAAATTGTTGAAGTATAAATATTTAGTATGTGCTTTAATATATGTGGGATTGTGTAGTATAGATTGTTATTTTTCAAATGTACCTATGCTTAATTCAATAGGGCAGATGGGGATAACGGAGGATGTAATTTTCCTGAATATCCACAATTCAGGCAGTAATTTCTGTGGAATTAAAGAAATATTGGTTGTAGATACAATTCCTGTCTTATTGGGAATATACTATGCATTAGATAAAGAAAAAACATATATATTACTTAGATATAAAACGCGGGAAAAATATAATAATAGCCAGATCAGGATAATTATTGTAATGGCGGCAATATTTTCGGCAGTTCGTCAGATAGTTGATTATATTTTTACGGTGTATAGTTTTAATGGTGCAACAATTAAGAAATATCCATTTGTGCTGTATTCTCTTATGGAATTTGTTGTTATTTGGATTTTCTTTGTCGCAACAGGTCTTTTTTACAAAATACTTAGAGATTGTTTACAAAATGAACTTATTGCTCTTATAGGAGCTTTTGGAGTTAATTTTGTGCAATTCATTTTGATAAGATTTTGGCTCGTTAAGTTTTGGATACCGGGTTTAGATGTTGCTGTAGCATATAATTTTTTGGAAGGAAATAAATCGTTTGTAAGCTGTTTGGGTATTCTTGCAAAAAATATAGTAATGGCAATAGTTCTGTACATAGCTGGAATAGTAACGTTTGCAAAAAGGGATATTTTAAGAAATGAAAAATAAGTGGTTAAACATAATATTGATCATATGCATGATTATTATGCAAAGAGTTGTAATACAAATGAGTGGCTATGAGGTATATCAATTACCATTTGCCAGTACACTTTTTATTTTTGACAACCCAACAAGTAATTTAGTGCAAATTTTATATGCATATATACCATTACCATTTGTACTTTTTTACTTTTCGGGTAATGCAAGAGAAATTACAACCGGATATGGTAAGCTTTGGCTGATCAGATCTTATAGCAGAGAGAGGTTATACTTAAAAAATGCTATATTATCAGCAGCGAAATTAGCCTGTATAGTAATAGGTCAGACGATTATTTTTTTAATATGTGATGGGACATGGAATGATTTATCAAGTATAAAATTAATACAGGTAATAGTTACATATTTTGTTGGAGTATGGACATTGGTACAATTACAATTTTTACTTGAATTATTTATGGATGCCAGTATTTCAAATATATTTGTAAATATTTTTTTTGTGGTATCACTGATAATTGGAAATAACGTACTGATAAATCGTGATTTAAGCCGGATTGGAGTTATGCTTTTCCCCAATATGCTATTTGGAACGCGTAGTGGGATAATTTATCAAAAAAACATATATGTGAGATACGAAGCTTCAATTACATATGTGATTATATTATTAGTGATTTTAAATATTATTTCAATAATAAAATATAAGAAAACAGACATTTACTGAGGAGATGATATAGTATGATACAATTACAAAATGTAACAAAGAGGATAAAGGAAAATACGGTATTGGATAATGTATCGTATACGTTTAAAAGTGGTTTTGTTTATGGTTTATATGGGCAAAATGGTTCAGGAAAGACTATGCTGCTAAGAGCTATAAGTGGTTTGATAAATCTGGATAGTGGAAGTATTTTCATTGATGGGGAAAAGCTGCATGATAAAATTGAGTTTCCACCTGAGACCGGTATTGTTATAGAAAATATGGAATTGCTGCCGGAATGTTCCGCAAAGAGAAATCTTCAGATGCTTGCAAAGATAAAAAATATAGCTGATGAAAAAGATATAATCTTTTCTCTGGAAAGGGTGGGTCTGGATCCCGACTCTGATAAAAAAGTGAAAAAATTTTCATTGGGAATGAAACAACGATTAAATATTGCACAGGCAATTTTTGAAAATCAAAAGATTATATTGCTTGATGAACCGACAAATGCATTGGACGAAGAGGCAGTGCAGCTTATATATAAAATAATAAGAGAGGAGAAGTCAAGAGGAGCAACGATTATTGTAGCCACTCATCATAAAGAAGATTTAAAGGAAGTGTGTGATGTGATATTAAAAATTGCGGAGGGAAAAATTGTTGAGGAAAATGAAAATAAATAAGTATTTTCTTGGAATTGTTCTTATAATCATAATAATTATGTACTTTATGGCTGGAGTTCTTTTCCTGGGAAATACAAGAGAAGATAATAATATGAAAGTTAGTACTGAACAACAGAGAATAGAATATCAGACTTTTAAGTCTGAAACAGAAGGCTATAGTCTTGCATCAAAATACGCAGAAAATCTGCAGAATAATTCTTTGGACAAAGAAGCTATTAATTTACAATTGCAGGAGGCAAAGAAATTTTTACAGGATAATATTAAAGGAATAAGCAGGGAAAGCGATAATTTTGCGCAGATGTTTTATTATTGTGGGATCATATATGGGTTAGATGATATTTACAATTGTGGTGATTATGAATTTGTAAAGGTTGGAATTGAAGTCAGAAAGTATATTATTAAAGTTCAAAATGGTGATATGGATGATGAGCTTGAA
>UMHA01031836.1_pt1 | contig 54268 bp, 64 predicted proteins | sample 1965401 | NCBI WGS metagenome assembly UMHA01 (sample SAMEA4836085, study PRJEB28245) | human gut metagenome | biome: gut microbiome; material: fecal sample | place: Denmark | collected 2008 | reverse complement strand
CAAAAGTTAATTACACTATGACATTATCACAAGTTAATTACAATTCCGTTAAAAAAGTATTTACTGGAATTGATTTTTGTGCTATATTAAGTCTATCGGCTTTTGACGAAAGAGTAGTAGTAAACTTCCTGTTAGATAGAAAGACTTGGGTTGATGGAACAAGTTTAACACGGTTTATGAATTCGCTTTCCGAGCTCCTATTAATAGTAGGCGGTTTTTCCCGTTATCCAAAAAGAGGTCATAGTTTTTTATGATAAAATAAGGTGGTACCACGAAAGCATTTCGTCCTTTGGAGGAAATGCTTTTTTTTATGGAAGGAGTGATATATTTTGCGAAAACGTCACATTGCCGTATTAGTTATTCACGGCTTTTCTTCATCATCTATCGAGATGGAAGAGTTAGTAGCAGACTTGAACTTAGAACCCAAGTTTGACGTCTTTGCATTTACTCTTTCCGGTCACGAAGATGGCAAGTTAAAGGGTGTCAGCAAAGAAGATTGGAAAGATGATGTGGAAGAATGGATGATGTATCTCTTATCGCAAGGATACCGTAAAGTCTATTTAGTAGGTCATTCGATGGGCGCAATGTTAGCAGTAGAACTGGCAGTTAAATACAAACAAGTAAAGAAACTAGTTTTAGTTTCTCCAGGCGTGTACTGTGGCAGTTTCTTACAGATGGCAGAAGATATCGCTCATCCCATAAAAGCCATCAAAGAAGAAGACTCTTCTTATCAAAATATGATTCGCAAACTATTTTGCGTCAATCATAAAGCCCATAAAGAATTGCGAAAGTTGATTGCGGAAGAACGACCACTTTTGGATGAGGTGACATGTCCAGTACTCGTTATGCAAGGAGACAAAGATGAGGTTGTTCCAAAGAAGGCATCTTACTATGCATATCGTCATGTAAAAAGTAAAAAGAAAGAATTGATTATCGTAGAGGGTGGCAGACACAACTTACTATTAGGGAGTAGAAGACGGGACTGCATCCGCTATATTCATAAATATTTAAAAGGAGGATTATCATGGATATTACGAAAACGAGTCAAGAAATCAAAAATGAATTAGAAACAGATTTACAAAACGTACAAACAAGTAAAGATTTACAAGATTTGAGAGTAAAATATTTAGGAAAAAAAGGAATGGTAACAGCACTTACCAAAGATATGTCATCTTTATCTATCGAAGAAAAGAAAGAAGTTGGAAAAGTTGCCAATGAACTAAAAAATGAAATCAGTACGATTCTAATGGAAAAAGAACAAAGTTTCAAGGATACTGAAATCAAAGAAAAACTGAACAAAGAAAAAATTGACGTGACCCTTCCAGCTACCGAGGTACATGTCGGTGCTCCGAACATTTTGGAGAAAGTAATCGAACAAGTAGAGGACGTTTGTCTTCGTATGGGATACGATGTTGTCGATGGCCCAGAAGTAGAGGAAGATAAGTACAACTTCGAACTTTTGAACATTCCGAAAGGTCATCCCGCAAGAGATGCTCAAGATACGTTCTACATCCAAGATGATGAAATTTTACTTCGTAGCCAAACTTCTCCAGTTCAAGTTAGAACGATGATGAAGTATAACGGTACGGAACCAGTTCGTATGATCTGTCCAGGTAAAACGTATCGTAGAGATGATGACGATGCAACGCATTCTCATCAGTTCATGCAAATTGAAGGATTGTTGGTAGACAAAGACATCTCTCTATCCGATTTAAAAGGAACGGTCGATGAAATCGTCAAAGAACTATTTGGTTCATCTGTAGAAACGCGATTCCGTCCAAGTTATTACCAATTTACAGAGCCATCTGTAGAAGTCGATATCTCTTGTTTTAACTGCCATGGAAAAGGTTGCAGCCTTTGTAAAAACACTGGTTGGATAACGGTTGCTGGAGCAGGTATGGTTCATCCGAACGTACTTCGCAATTGTGGTTATGATCCAGCTGTTTGGTCAGGATTTGCATTCGGTTTTGGTGCCGAACGACTAGCAATGTTAAAGTATGATATTGACGATATTCGTACCTTTTATTTGAACGATTTAAGAGTAGTCAAACCATTTGATAGAAAGGAAGGTCAACATGATTAGTTTAGAATGGGTCAAAGATTATATTGATATTGAAGACCAAGATTTAAAAGAATTAGCAGTTAAAATTACCAAAGCGGGAATCAATGTTGAGAAAGTAATTACCAATCATATCGATCATTTGGTAATCGGTAAAGTAGTAGAGTGCAAAGATCATCCGAACAGTGACCACCTACATGTATGCCAAGTAGAAATCGGTAACGGATATACGACACAAATCGTCTGCGGTGCAGAAAATGTAAAAGAAGGCATTAAAGTAATCGTTGCCATGCCAGGAGCAGTTCTTCCAGGAGACTTTGAAATCAAAGCAAGCAAGATTCGTGGCGAAGAATCAAACGGCATGATTTGTGCTTTATTTGAACTTGGTTTAGAAGAAAAAACAGACGAAACGTATGCCAAAGGAATTCACGTTTTAGCAGATGATGCTCCAGTTGGGGAAGATCCGATGAAATACTTGGGGCTTGATGATACGAGATACGAACTAGATATTCATAAACATAGAAATAACGATTGTTATTACCATATCGGTTTTGCATATGAAATTGCTGCTATTTTAAATCGTAAAGTAACTCTTCCAGAACGTAGTTACAAAGAATCCAAAGAAAAGATTAAAGACTTTATCAATCTCAAAGTAGAGACACAAGATTGTCCATACTATTCTGGTAAAATTGCTAAGAACGTCGTGATTAAAGAAAGCCCTGATTTTATCAAGAAACGTCTAGTAGCAGCAGGAATGCGTTCTATTAATAACGTCGTTGATATTTCTAACTACGTCATGTTAGAATACGGTCAGCCACTTCATTTCTTCGATTATGACAAACTAGGAAAACAGGTCCTAGTAAGAAATGCTAAAGAAGGCGAAAAAATTGTAACGTTAGATGGTAAGGAACGAATTCTAGAAGCAAACGATATCGTCATTACGGATGGCAAAGAACCTGTTTGTATCGCCGGAATTATGGGTGGTTTAAATAGTGATGTTGATGAAAATACGAAGACCATCTTTATCGAAAGTGCCATTTTTAATCCTGTTCAGACACGTTATACTTCTGCTAGATTAAACTTGAAGAGTGAGGCATCCATTCGTTATGGCAAAGGCCTAAGTGAAGAATATACCAAACAAGCCTTAGATCGTGCTTGTCATTTGTTAGAGAAATATGCAGATGCTACGATTGTATCAGGCAGTGTTTTAGAAAACCGTATTCCAGATGAAAAGAAAACAGTAACGTTCCGAAAAGAAGAAGTAAATAAATTACTAGGAATCGAAATTAGTGAAAGTGATATGGAACATGAATTGGACCGTTTAGATTTCCCATACATATTGCAAAATGGAGTATTTACAGTTGAGATTCCAAAACGTAGATTAGATATCGATCCAAACGTAAACGATATTGCCGAAGAAATCGGTCGTCTTTACGGATATCAAAATTTAGTATCGACACTTCCTCGAGTTCCAATTAGAAAAGGTGCGTATGTCGGTGCCGTTGCCCTTCGCAAAGACTTATCAAAAAGACTTCGTAGTCTTGGTTTAAACGAAGTAAAAACGTATACGTTAACATCACCAACGATGGCCTCTAAATTCCGTTATGAAACAAAAGAACAAATCGTTTTACCAAATCCGATGAGTGTCGATAAAAGTGTCATTCGGACGAGTATTTTACCATCCTTGCTAACCGTTTATGAATACAACAAGGCAAGAAAAGTAAACGACGTTATGATTTATGAAATTGCAAACACTTACGATAAGAATCGTGAAGAAGATGCAAAAGTAGCCATTTTGATGAAAGGAAACTATATCCAAAATTCATGGAGCACGACTGGTATGAAGACCGATTTCTACTTAATGAAAGGAGTTTGCGAAAACGTTTTAAATTATTTAGGATTCCAAAATCGCTATACATTCCAGCCAAAAGAAATTGCAGACCTTCATCCAGGTATCAGTGCGGAAGTATTGTTAGATAGAAAACCGATTGGTATCATCGGTAAAGTTCATCCATCTACTTGCAAAGATGACGTTTATGTAATGGAACTTTCTATGACAGCTTTGATGAAACCAGGTAAGAACTTGAAATTCAAAGCGGCTCCAAAATATCCAGAGATTTCAAAAGACATGGCATTTATCGTTTCTAAAGATATTACAAACGATCAAATCACAAATGTCATTCGCCGTGCTGGTGGTAGAAACTTGGTAGATATTTCTGTATTCGATGTATACGTTGGTGAAAATGTAGGCGAAGGGAATCGCTCTATCGCATACACCGTCACATTTAATGACCCAACGAGAACATTGAACGAGGAAGAAGTCATGCAAGTATTTAATAAGATTATCGATGAAGTTTGTAAGACTTGTCATGCAACGTTAAGAGACAAATAAAAAACGGGAATTCCCGTTTTTATTTTGCATTGATAGCAGTTTTCAAAGTCGTCAAGATTTGATTTTTCATATCGTCGTTTGCATTTTGCCATAACAGTTCAAAAAACACTCCTGTTCCTGGCAAAGTCATCTCATCTTGTTCTTGAATGGAAGATTCGATTGACTCTCTAAGAGCATTCTCGTCGTCTCCTTTAAAATTTTGAATAATGTGTTTTCTAATATCAATATTGTCCATATGATCATCCTTTCGTATGTTAGTATGAATTATTTTAATAATAATATACAAAAACAGTAGTATTTTTTATAAAAATTCGATATAATTTAACTAACGATAGGAGGAAAGTATATGTGGATTTGGATTGTAGTCGGCATCGTCGTAGTTTTACTAATTATCGTTGCTGCAACATATAATAGTCTAGTAGTACTAAGAAACAAAAAAGATGATCAATGGAGTCAAATTGATGTCCAACTAAAGAGAAGAGCAGACCTGATTCCAAACTTAGTAGAAACAGTAAAAGGATATGCGAAACATGAAAGTTCAACCTTAGAAGAAGTAATCCAAGCAAGAAATTCATTTGTATCTTCTAAAACACCAGAAGAAGAAATGAAAAATAGCAACATGTTGACAGAAGCAGTTTCTAAATTGTTTGCTCTAGCAGAAAGTTATCCAGATTTAAAAGCCAATCAAAATTTCTTAAGTTTACAAAACGACTTAAAAGACACAGAAGAAAAGATTGCGCTTGCAAGACAATTCTATAACGATACCGTTCTAACGTACAACAACAAAGTACAAACGGTACCAACGAACATTGTTGCATCTTTATTTGGATTCAAAAAAGCAGAATTCTTTGAAATTCAAGAATCTGAAAAAGAAACACCAAAAGTATCTTTTTAGAATGAGCAAAAGAATGAAATGGCTTGCCTAGATAGGTGAGCTTTTTTTGGAGGAAAATATGAGAGAATACAAGAAAAACGGTATCAAAATCAAATCGTTCGCAACGAATATTTGGAGAGTTTTAATCGTTGCGATATGGTTTTTACCGATGGCAGTTTTCGCCGATGGAACCGACCGCTTTTATGTCGATATCACAATTTTAGAAAATGGCGATATCGCTGTCAAAGAGGCGATTTCATTAGAGGGAAAGTACAACGGTTCTTATCGTGAAATCGAATATCAAAATCCGTATGCAACTAAGTTTACGGGAATCTATGCCAACTTTGCAGGTACGACGGATATTTATAATGGAACAGGAATCAAAGATATTAAAATCTATCGAATTCCAAAAAGCAGTTTTCATTCGATTTCCGATATGACAAGAATTCAAAATGAATTTCGGAAAGTAAATTCCGCCGATAACGGCGATAGATTTGTATACACAGAAGAAAGCATCACGGCTGGAGTTTACTTAAAAATGTTCATGCCAAGTAGCGAAGATAGTGTATTCTATATCGAATATACAATTGAAGATGCCGTCGTCATTCATAACGATGTAGCAGAACTTTACTGGAATGTTTTAGGAAGTGGATACACCGAAGACATCGAAGACTTTCAAGTCTTAATTCATTTGCCGGGAGATGATTCCGACTTACGAGTTTGGTCTCACGGCCCTTTGACAGGAGAAAATAAAATCATCGATACGCGTACGGTTTCTTTTACAGATTACGACGTAGACTCTTATACCGCTGAGACGATTCGTCTTATGTTTGCGAAGTCACTAGTGCCGTCTGGAACGAAAGTATCCAATGTCGATGGTAGAGACTATATTTTGCAGTACGAACAACAGATGGCTGATGAGGCTAATGCGTACCGCGAACAAGCCCGTATAGAACTTATTAATGAAGCATCCCAAACGGTCTTAGATTTAGAAGAAAATCAGACGATGTACTATTACAATCGTGCTTTGGAAGCAGTGAATTCTCTTCCTAATGATGTCACCGAGAAAGCAGATTTCTTAGCACGAATTGAAGCTTTAAAAGACGTTGTCAACGAAGATTGGATCAAAGATTTAGATGCCGATATCAAATGGTTCCGTGAGTATCCTTCTAACTACGACTTAGAGATGATTAAAGAGCAAATAGAAGAGGGATTCGACGAAGAAAAGAAACAAGAATATTATGCCATGATGCCAGAACTAGAAGATATTTTGTATCGTCACAATGTCAAAGATTTAATCCAGTCGACGATTATTCTTTTCATTCCACTTGTTATCATTTTAGCATTCGGCATCAGGGCTTTAATCCATAACCGGAAAGACCGCAACGCATTTGGCCAAAAGTACTTCCGTGATTTTCCATCCGAAGATACGCCAGGTGCTATTGAATACTTGACACTAAATAAAGTGACGACAAATTCTGTAGCTGCCACCATTCTAGATTTAATTCGTAGAAAAATTATCAAAGCAGAAGAAATTCCTGGCAAAAAGAAAAATAGCAAAGATACAGAATTGACGTTAATAGATACCAATTATCACGGCACACCTGAAGAAAATTTGTTGATCAAGTTGTTGTTCACCATCGTTGGCAAAGATCACAAATGTACGCTAAAAGAACTACAAGATTATGGCACGAGATCGGAAGCAAAAGCAAGACGAATTCGCAGTACCATCAATACGTTTACTGAAAACAGTAAAGAAGAGATGGAAAAGAAAGGATACGTAGAAAAGGCGAATGTGAAATCTTGTCTTGCTACGACAGGTGTTATCATCGTTGCATTTTTTGAATTCATGTTCATCTTCTATGCTCTTCGTAATTTCTCAAATGGTTGGTTATATTTAATCTACTTTGGAGTATTGTTTGCGATTATTATTTTCTACTTTACGGAAGTTAGCAATTACGTCAAACGAAGTGAAGAAGGTAGACTTTTATATTCCAAATGGTTAGCACACCGAGCATTTCTAAATGATTTCGGTAGATTCCCGGAAAAAGAATTGCCAGAAATTCATTTATGGGAAAAATATTTGGTAACAGCAACGATATTCGGTATTGCTGACAAAGTTAAGAAACAGATGGAACTAAAAGTTGCAGACTTCGATACTGATACGATGTATGTTTGGAACAACTACATGTTGTCTTATAGCATTGCCCGTTCAATCAACCGTTCCGTATCATCTTCTCTGTCCCAAGCAAATTCTACCATCTCGAGAGCACAAGCTGCTAGCAGTTCATACTCCTCTGGAGGAGGATTCGGTGGTGGATCATCCTTCGGCGGCGGAGGCGGCGGAGGTGGAGGCGGCGGTGGCCGTTTCTAAAAGACCTTTACGAAAGGTCTTTTTTTTCGGTATAATGTTTATGGTGATTTAAGATGTACATCAGAGTAAAAGGAGACTTACTTGAAGTCAAAATTGAACATAAAAGAACAACACGGAATACGTATATGAGAGTCAAAGAAGGAAATGTCCTACAAGTAACAACCAATCCGTTTACGACAGAAGGCATGATTCGCAAAATTTTAACAGAACATATCAAAGAGATTGAGCGTATGTATGAATTTCAAAAGAAGAAAGAATCATATGAAGATAAATTTTATTATTTAGGAAAAGAATACGACGTTGTGGGAACCAATGAAAAAGAAGTGCGATTAGGTACTAGCAAAGTATTTATTCCAAAGGATTTCGACATTAACAAATGGTATTTGGAAAAAGCACGGCCAGTATTCCAAGAACATTTAGATGCATGTTACCATAAATTCTCTCGAGTGATTCCATATCCGACGTTAAAAGTTCGTAAAATGAAATCTAGATGGGGTGTATGCAATACCAAAACTCATGCCGTAACACTCAATTTGGAATTGATTAAAAGAGATACCCATTTATTAGATTATGTTATTTATCACGAGCTATCTCATTTGATAGAAGGAAATCATTCGAAAAGATTCTGGAGTGTCGTCGAAGAAAACTTTCCAGATTACAAAGCAGCACGAGATGAATTAAAACGATACGAATAACAAAGAAAGTCTGTTAAAAGACTTTTTTTTTTGATATAATAGCAACTAGGTGATGCGACATGACAATTACAAGTTTTGACAACGAGAAAATTAAGACATATATGAAGTTAAAAGACAGAAAATATCGAGATAAATTAGGATTGTTCTTAGTAGAAGGAACGCATTCTGTTATCGAGGCATATCGGGCAGGTTCCTTACAAGAAGTGATTTTAGAAAGTGATGAATTAGTACCAATTACGGCACCAACGGTCGTAGTGAGTGCGGAAATCATGAAGAAGTTATGCGAGACTACCTCTCCGGTTCACGTTTTAGGACTTTGTAAAAAGAAAGAAGTAACGGAGTTAGGAAATCGTATTTTACTTTTAGATGGTGTTCAAGATCCTGGCAATTTAGGAACGATTATTAGAAGTGCCGCTGCTTTTGAAGTAAACACAGTCGTATTAGGAAAAGGAACGGTCGACTTGTATAATCCAAAAACTCTTCGTAGTACCCAAGGAATGGTATTTCATGTAAATACGATGCGTGCTTCGTTAGAAGAAGTCATTGCAAAGTTAAAAGAACAGGACATTCCAATTTATGGCACGAAAGTAGAATATGGAGATGACGTCAGATCTCTTTCTATGCGCGACATGAATTCTTTTGCTCTCATTATGGGAAATGAAGGAGCGGGTGTCAGACCAGAAATTTTAGAATTATGCGATAAATTTTTATACATTCCGATGTCTTCTAAAGTAGAATCGTTGAATGTTGCCGTTGCATCTAGTATTTTGTTATACGAATTTTATACAAAACGAATGGATGAAGAACAGTAGATGAAGTGATTTTTAGGGGGAATTATTATGAAAAATGCAACTCGATTAAATGATGAACAATGTACAAAAATATTAGCCAAGTATTTAGAAATGTATATAGCAGTAGAAAACTTAACAGTGATACATCGCGTCGTTCCGAGAACGAGTGGTTTCGATATTGTACATGAACTACGATATGTACAGCCACAAAGAAATGATGTCGAAACATCGTGTTTAACAATGTTAAACGAAAAAAATTATTCCGGTTTATTAGCAGAAGCATTACGTCAGAAAAACTACGATTTACGTAGATTAGATTATCGTTATGACTCCGATTTGACAGTGACTCAAAGTGCTCAAGTTTTTCCAAAAAGAGAAAAAAGAAAAAAGAAAAGAGATTCTAGATCGACATTAATTAAAGTTAAAAAGTAAAAAGGAGGTGCCATATGGATTACGTATACATTGGTAAAATTGTCAATACACACGGTATTAAAGGAGAAGTACGAATTCTTTCCAACTTTGAAATGATTCCAAAAGTGTTTCAAAAGGGGATGACGTTTTATATTGGTAAGAAAAAAGAAGCCAAGGTTGTAACTTCATATCGTCATCACAAAGTATTTGAAATGGTGACATTCGAAGGCATCGATAACATTAATGATGTCCTTTACATGAAAGGATTAAATGTATTTGTAAATCGGGAAGATTTAAACTTACAACCAGGTGAATATTTAGATCAAGATTTAATTGGGTTTCACATTTACATGGATGGCGAAGAAAAAGGAATGATTACAGAAATTCGCGAATCTGCAAAAAATCATAAGTTGTTTATCGTAAAGACAAAAGAGAAGAAAGTATACGCTCCATACGAGCGCGAGTTATTAGAAAAAGTGGATCTTGTAAACAAAAGAATCGATTATGCAAAGATAGAAGGGTTGTTTCAATGAAAATAGACGTTTTAACATTGTTTCCAGAAATGTTTAATGGCTTTCTTACAGAATCGATTATCAAAAGAGCGATTGAACAAGGCCATGTCAGTGTAAGAATTCACAATTTTAGAGATTACTCCAAAGACCCGCATCACAAAGTGGATGATACCCCTTACGGAGGTGGGGCTGGAATGGTTCTAACTTGCCAACCGATATACGATGCCATTCAAGACTTGCGTGATGAAGACTCTCTTGTCATTATGTTGACACCAGATGGGAAACCTTATCAGCAAGAAGTGGCATACGGTTTGAGCAAAAAGAACCATCTCATTTTACTTTGTGGTCATTATGAAGGATTCGACGAACGAATTCGTTCCTTTTGCGATATGGAAATCAGTATCGGTGACTATGTTCTAACTGGTGGCGAAGTACCTAGCATGGTTATCATGGATTCTGTTATCAGATTGCTACCAGGTGTCATTCAAGAAGAAAGCCATATCGAAGATTCATTCCACAACAATTTATTAGATTATCCAACGTATACCAAACCGAGAGAATTTAACGGAATGAAAGTGCCAGATGTACTTCTAAATGGAAATCACAAAGAAATTATGGAATACCGTCAAAAAATGAGTTATAATAAAACTAAAGAAAGAAGACCAGATTTATTAGAAAAGTAGGGGATAACATGCCAATCAATCAAAGATATTACGTTGTCAAAAACAAAGATGAACAGTCAATCACGTATTTCGAATACGATAAGATGAATGGCCTTTCCATCACACCAAAGAAAAACGTGAAAATTAAAGATGCCATCAACGTCAATAAAATGGTCATCATCAACCCAACTTTCGTCGAGAAAATGATCGATATGAAATTAAACAAACGCTTTCAACTTCTCTTACAGATGATTATGGCTCTCTATGAAAGTGACGACGATACGGGAGAAGGATACCGGCATGCCTTAAACGAAGTAAATAAGTTAAGAGAAGAAACCTACAACAAATATTTTAAATTAATGACAGAAGAAAAACAGGAATTGTTCGAAAAGAAAATATCGATACTAGAAGCAGAATTAAGAGAACGATTAAGCAATATTTTAGAAAATAACTACTACCGTGATGATTATGGTAGAGGTGCAAGATAAAAAGTGCTTGTCTTTTAAAAGCCTTTGTGATATAATTTTAAACGTTGGATCCGCTGTTACTTATTTTTGATATGATCCAGGAAAACACAAAAGGAGGGATATCTAATGGCAAATGTAATCGATAAAATCAATGCCAAACAAATGAACCCAAATGTACCTGAATTCCGTGTTGGAGATACGCTAAGAGTAGATGTAAAAATCATCGAAGGTAAAAGAGAACGTATCCAAGCATTCGAAGGAATTTGTACAGCTAGAAAAGGTTCTGGTGTAAGCGAAACATTTACAGTTCGTAAAGAATCTTACGGTGTTGGGGTAGATCGTATCTTCCCAGTTCATTCACCAAGTATTGATAAAATCACAGTTGTTAAGGCTGGCCGTGTAAGACGTGCAAAACTAAACTTCTTAAAAGGCCGTCAAGGACAATACAAGATTCGTGCAAGACAAACAAAATAAGGCAATGCCTTATTTTTTGTTTGTGAAGTTTTTCCGTTGGAAGAAAAACAACTTTATGATATAATGGTATAGAATAGAGGATGATAGAAATGAAAGATATTGTAAAAACGGTGTTACCATATGTAATTATTTTAGCAGTTGTCATTATACTTAAAGTGTTTATCGTGACACCAGTAAAAGTAAACGGAACTTCCATGTATCCAACGTTGTCTTCCGGCGATATTTTAATTTTAAATAAGACGTCATACTGGTTTAGTGATATCAAGCGCTTTGACATTGTCGTAATCAACAATGAAGCAGTAGGTCGTGAAATGATCAAACGTGTTATTGGTCTTCCCGGAGATAAGATTGAATATCGCGATTCTAAGTTGTATGTAAATGATGAAGAAGTGCCAGAAGAGTTTACGCATAAAGAAACGGCAGATTTTAATCTTTCTGAGTTAGAAGTGACGACAGTTCCAGAAGGAAATTATTTCGTCGTGGGAGATAACCGTACAGATTCCTATGATTCTAGATACTTTGGTTTTATTGCAGAAAACGAAATTGAAGGAAAAGCAAATCTTTTAATTTTTCCATTCACGAGGTTTGGAACGGTAAAATAATGGATACTGATATCGTAGTCACTACACTTTGTGACAAAAAAGAGATTGCAAACTCCATTTAAACGGAATTATTAAAAAAGAAACTAGTTTTCGGATGTCAATTAACAACTTATGAAAGTACATATTGGTGGCAAGGAAACATCGAACCAGCGACAGAATATCATTTGGAAATGCATTCTAAAAAATCGTTGTATCCAGAAATTGAAAAAACAATTCGTTTTCTTCACGATTATGAGACTGCTGAAATTTCGTATCATGAAATAAAAGGAAGTGCAGAGTTCATAAATTGGATTCAGAGTGAAACAACCAACTAGCAATGGTTGTTTTTTAATAATAAAATACTCCTTTGTTAGTTCAATAGTAAAATTCAAAACATGTTCGTGATAAATATGAAAATTCAGATTTACATGCTAGAAAAGTAGATGAAATCATTTTAGAAAATGACTTTGATTATGTCGGATTACAAGATGTCTCAATCGAAAATTCAATATAAAAGATAAAAATTAGACTATATCTTGATTTTGCAGAGATAGGATATCGAAGAGACTAGAACAATCGATATACAAACTTCTGATCACAAATTAATTTCCGTAAAAGTAAAAAGATAATAAAAATTGCACTTTGATGAAGTGCAATTTTTTGCTGGAATCATTACCGTGTCATAGCAGGTATCTGAATGTATGAAGAAGTGTATTGTAGAAGAGAGTCTAACGTGACGTTGTCAGTATAAATTTGTCCTTGGTGAGTAAAACTGATTTCAAATCCTTGTCTAGGTTCTAGCACTTCCTTTAGACTATTTTGTTGTTCTTCCTGTATCTCATCTGGCAAGTAAATGAGTGCTGATGCACCTTCTAATTGAATGAGAACAATACCGTTTTGGGCCGCTTCCTCTCCCGCCTCAAACGGAGTACTATTTAACCGATTGGAAGGAAATCCTAATTCTGAACTAACTTGACGAGTTGCATCATTATGATGAAGAACTGTTCGATCAATGATAGAAGTTGCTATCTTTCCATCCCCACTAATTCCAATGGCACCACGATTGAATTGATAAACTGTTCCGGAATAATCTCTAGGGCTTCCCCATAATCTGTTCCGAAAATTTATTGTGGTTCCTTGTAAAGAGCTACCATTCGACGTTGGCGAAGGAATGTTTGCCGCTCTTTGTAAATCAGTTTGTGTTGTAGGAATAGCTTGGCTAGATGCTTGCGATACAGGTTTTTGGTTCGAAAGAGGAGTAGAAGAATAGTTATCAAGATTGGTATTTTTTCTCATTTGTCTCAAAATATCTTGAATGCCTTGAAAAGAACTTGCTTGTTTTAATTTATTGTAATCCATTTTTTGTTTATAAATATCTATCAGAATTTTGTCATCTATCGGATTTATGTCATTATTTAGTTTTTCCTCTATGATGTTTTCCTCTATGATGTTATTGTAATTATATTTTTCCTCGTTTTTATTCATAAAAATCACCTAAAACTATTATTACATAGAATACAATTCTTGGCAATCATTTCAACTTAAGATATAATGAGTATAGGTGATGATATGGCTAACAACAAAAACAAGAATCAAGAAGAGTTGGTTCTTTCCATTTTAAAGAAGAATCAATCGTTGATGAAGGTACTAGATTACATCGACACCTTACAGATTCCGGATTATTACATCGCCGCTGGATCCATTTATCAGACTATTTGGAACGGTTTGGATCATCGGGATTTAAACTATGGGATCAAGGATATCGATGTGATATACTATAACTCAAATGACTTGTCGGTAGAAACGGATTTAAAACTGTATGAGAAAATAACGGAGTTTGTCACAAAAGAAAAGATTCCGTACACAATCGATGTTTCCAATGAAGCTAGAATGCACATCCGCAAAAGAGAATTGGTTGGTAGAGAAATTCCACCATACAAAAGTTCTGAAGACGCCATCTCTAGATTTTTAGCAACGACTCATGCCATCGGATTGACCAAAAAGGATGGCCATCTTTTTATCTACGCTCCATATGGGCTAGAGGATATTTTAAACAAAGTAGCAAGGCCAATTCCTTGTAAAGATAATCTGAAACACGAGTATGATGCCAAAGTAACATCTTGGCAAGAACGGTTTCCCGATATCCAAATCGTTCCTTGGACAGAAGAAAAGAAATGTCATACAAAAAAATAAACTTATAGTATAATGAATATATGCTGAAGGACTTGAGAGGTTATATGAAAGAAGAATATCAAAAAATAGAAACACCAATGGAACTGCTAAAGTGGATGAGTAAGAACATCAGGTATGGATACATAACCAAAGAAAAAGAAATAATCTTACCGAATCAAGAAAGTTATCAGGAACGATGGTTTCAAGAGTATCGCCTACAAGATGCAGAAGAAGTGTTAAAAACTGGCATTGCAACTTGTTGGGACCAAGTCGAATTAGAGCGAGATTGGTTTTTAAAACATGGCTATGCTATTAAGACATTTTTTGAAATGGTCTCATTAGAATACTCCAACCCGTATCCAACTCATACGTTTCTCGTTTATCAAGATGAACAAGGAAACTGGAATTGGTTTGAAAATGCAGATATCAATCATCGTGGTATTTACAAATTCGAGACGTTGGAAGAGTGCTTAAAGAAAGTGCAAAAATGTTACTGTGAGACATTAAAAGAATATAAAATTTCCAAAGAAGAATTATCCAAAATCATCATGACAGAATATGAAAAACCAGCACCAATGCTTGCATGTGAGGAATATTTAAATTTTGTCGTTGAGTCAAAAAAAGTAATGTAGTGAGGAAAAAGTATGAAAGAGAAGTTTCGAAAATATTTAAATGAAGATTTTCAATTTGATAAACCGACTTGGCTTGGTATTTTTTGCTTGATTATTGTAATAGCAGGCATGTTCGGTTGGTTATATGAAGTTGTATTTTATTTTTTTAATAGCGGCATGAAAGAAGTATTTTGGCGTGGTGGAAACTTTTCACCATGGATTAATATCTATGCAATCGGAGCGGTGGCCATTTTCTTTTTGACGTACAAGAAAAGAAAAAATCCCTTGTTTGTGTTCTTAGTAAGTGCCATCACTTGTGGTATCCTCGAATATGTAGCAGGTTGGGGAATGGATGTGTTTGCCAATTTAAAGTGTTGGGATTATAGTTCTGAAATCTGGACGTTTGGAGACATCAACGGTTACGTCTGTACGAGAAGTGTTCTCGTCTTTGGTGTTTCCGCTTTACTACTTATGTATGCCGTCGTACCATTCTGTTTTTACTTAGCAAGACATATGAATAAAAAAGCGTTTTTAATCATCAGTTATACACTTTGTGCAATCATTTTAATAGATGAACTCTATAATTTGATTTTTGCGAGAGTTTTTGGATTGCCACGAGCATCGACCATTTATAAAAAACTCGGGTTCCATTATTTATATTTTTAGAAGGTGAGAAAATGACACGAAGAGAGTTGGAAAGAGGTATTAAAACTTTTGATTTGCAACGGTTTTTAGAAAAAGACACGGCAACGATATCCGAGTACTCTGCCATTTTAATAATTACAGATAATCAATTGATTTTAACGGAAAATGGTCATCATGGAAGAGATTTTCATACTGATACATTAATGGATATTCTGAAAATCATTTATGAAATTCCAAAGCAAAAACATGTCTTTGATTGGCATGAAAATGTTAGAACGATAGAAGAAGAATACAATTTTGGAAATATATGGGCAAAAATTTCGAATGAAAACAATGAGCAAGTTCTTTGGTTCATTTTTCCGGACGTAATTAGTCAGAATCAATATGAATTACTAGCTGGATTCATTCAGCAAGCCGCTCCCATCATTACCAAATGTGAAGAAAAAGCCATGCATCCATATTCTATCGTTGGATTTCGAACACCCTATGGAACTTATTACGGAATGGATATAGCTGTAAAATATGCCTCATCTATCATTGACGACAACCAATTTCAAAAGCCCGATGATAGTAACAATATCGTTGGAAAAACAATCGCTGACTTTACAACACAAAAAGTATCAAAGAAGGTAAAAGTATGACAGAAAAAGAATGGAAAGAGCAAATAAGAAAATTTAATTTACGAGATTTTTTCATGCAAGATACATCTGGAATTTATGAAAATGCTGCAATTGTTGTCATTACAGATAATCAATTAATCATGAGTAAAACAGATAGAGACGGGGAACAACCTCATAGTGATGCATTTGAAGACTTATATCAAGCAATCTATGATATTGACACGAGTGTACTTCAAAATAAAAATGCAGCAATGCGTGCCACGATCATTAAAACCTTATATGGTGCTGGTAATATAACAGCAAGATTGTTAAATGAAAATCAAAATCGATTACTGTGGTTCTCATTTCCAAGTACTGTAAGTCAAAGTCAATTGGAATTACTATCGTTGTGGTGCCAACAAAATGCAGAAACAATCACTTCTGTCGAAGAAAAAAATTGGCGAACCGTTTGTCGGATTTATGCACACAGGAAATAGAACTGCTAAAATCGGTAATCTCGCTTCGGTTTTAGAATATGCTACTACTATTTTAGAGGATAGAAAAGTTCCGTATCCAGATGACAAAAATCATATCGTCGGTTATACTTTAGAAAATCTTAAGAGGAAAAAGTATTTGTAATGTGAAAGAAGTGGATCAAATGGATGAAAGTGAAATCAATCAGATTCTTTTAGGAACTGGGAATTACACCAATGTAAAATCTGGCAATACAGTTTCCATTACAGGAGATGGTGGCAATGCCTGGAATTATTTTGGTCCAGCATATAAAAAGTTAGCACCGCGTCTCGTCACCTATACACCGTATGCCCTAGCATACAAAGAACTACTTGCAATCAAAGATGATGAAACAAAAGTACAAGAGTATCTTCAAAATCGAAGGGAAATCGAGCAAGCCTATATCGATAGTTACTACGAAACACGATTGCAAGATTTGGATATCGAGTTTTTGTTAAAGACGTTGCAAGAAAAGTTTGGGGATCATATTATTCTCCTTTGTCACGAAGAAATCGATGAGTTCTGTCATCGTCGTGTTTTAGCAGATTACATCGAGATGAAAACAGGTGTTTCCATTCCAGAAGTATCTGTAACAAAAGAGGGAACGATTACGTATCACGAACCGCTTCATTATCACAAGCAACTAGAAAAAGTGATGACTAAGAAATAAGAACCGTATCTTTCCAAAACTAAAATACGAGAAAATCATGGCATAAAATCATCACGTAAAATCCAAATAAAAAAGCGATGATGATGCGAATGGGTGATGCATATTTCCAGGCAGTTGGCAGAAGTTCAAAGCAAGAAATATGAATCATAATTCCTGCCGTGATGCTTAAGATAATGCCAAGTGAAAAAGAGGTAATATAAGGTGCTAAAAATAAATAGGCGAGAATAGCACCTAAAAGTTCTGAAAAACCGGAAATGAAAGTCAAGAAAATGGCTTTCTTTTTATTTTTGGTGGCATAATAAATAGGAATCGCAATACTGATGCCCTCTGGAATATTGTGAAGAGCAATACCGATGGATAAAGTGATTCCAAGTGACAAATCGTGATGACTGGAAATAAAAGTCGTAATTCCTTCTGGGATATTGTGGAGCATGAGCGCAATTACAGAGATGATGCCTAGACGGTAGAGGGCGTTAGAAGAAATCTTTTGATCGATTTTAGAATCGATGATTGCTGAAAACAGAATGCCCAATCCTAGAAACACTCCCGTCCCAATCATCGCATAAATCTGTTTCCATTCCGCCTGCATGTAACTAGCCGCTTCCGGAATCAAAGATAAAAGAGAAATGCAAAGCATGACACCGGCAGAAAAAGCAAGAGAAACTGGAATAATTTTTTCTTTTCGCGTATGAAAAAAGATTGGAATTACTCCGAGCATCGTAGCAAAGCCTGCTAATGTCGTAATCAGAAAACTAACAATTATCGTATTCATGGTTAATCTTATGAAAAAACAATGCCAAAAAGCATTGTTTTATTTCTTTTGATATATTTTTTTCTCAATCATAGGAATGATTTCATTTCCGCGTGAAACATAGTGATCAAAATCTTTAGCAGTGACCTTGTCCGATGTGACATAGTAAACGGAAGATTGAAATGCTGTCATGTCGTGTAAAAGAAAAGCAAATAACGATACATCGCGTTCCTTGACGTACGTTTGGGCTAAGTTTAAAAGATCCGGTATTTTTTCCTGAATTTCTTCTTTGTTTAACACTTGAACATAGGAAGACAAAACTATTTTCCCATGAAAATGATACTCTTTTAGACCGTGGAGAAGGGCACTTTGTAACGAATCAATTTTGGTAAGACAAAGTCCTTCATGATACAGTTGTTCGTAGGGAAGATGATAATGACTAACCATTTGGTTGGCCCACTCTACATCCGCTTGTTGTGTTTTGACAGAATGAAACGATGCTGTATCGACTAGTGTCGCTAAAATAGCAAGTTGAATGTCTTCTTTACAAAACAGTTCTTCATGACCTTTTACAATCAAACATGCCGTCGCACTAGAAGGTTCATTGCAGTAATACGGTACATCTATTTTTTGAATGGTCGGATGATGATCGATAATTGCTACAATCGGTCCATTTACAGATTGTTCGTGATGATCAACTAAAATGTATTTTTGTTTTGGATTTGTTGGCAAATTTCCTTGATATGTTGTCACATCGAGTCCGTAGCGATTGCAAATAGCAACGGATTCTTCATCCAACTTCTGGTCTGGAATGATGAACTTTGCAGAGTATCCTGAGCGAGTCATAACTTTCTCTAATAAATAACCACTGACGATGCTATCGACATCCGGATTTTCATGGCCCAAAATAATGTAATCGAACATACTATCACCATCTAAAGTATATCATAATCTATTTACTTTCTAAACTGAAAAAGATATACTTTTAATAGACTGGCAAAAGCCAAGTAACGACGAAATGAACAGCGAGGGAACCTTTATGAAGTTATATATCATGAGACACGGAGAGGTAGAATTAAACGTAAAAAAACTACTAAATGGAAGAAATGATAGTGAACTAACGAAAACGGGCATTTTAGAAACCGAACTCAAAAGACGAGAGGTAAGAAAATTAGACATCGACCAGATCTTTTGTTCTCCCTTAACAAGAGCAAAACAAACGTGTGATATTGTAAACGAAACTCATGTTCCAGTCGTATACGATGATAGATTGATGGAACGAGATACTGGGCACTTGATGTATATGCCATCTTCCACCGTCGATAATGAAGTCTTTTATGATACTTCCAAAGAAGTGATATATGGTGATTGTGAAGGGTTCGGAAGCATTAGAAAAAGAGTCCAATCATTTCTTACCGATAGTTATAAAAAGTATGAAGATAAGACGATTTTTATCGTAACGCACCTAGATACATGCCGAGCATTTTACAGTGTGATATATCATGTGGCGGAAGTATCTAAGATCGTCGCATTTCATCAAGGAAATTCAGAAATTGCAGCATACGAAATTGGAAAGGAGGTTTTAAAATGAAACATTCGATGAAAGTACAACCAAGGTATTACGAAGCAATCAAAGATGGAATCAAACAGATTGAACTTCGCTTGTATGACGAAAAAAGAAAAGAAATTAAACTAGGAGACACCATCGAAATCTTAAAAGAACCGGATTTAAAAGAAAGAATTCTTGTAAAAGTGATTGGTCTTTTACACTATGAATCATTTCCCATGTTACTGCGTGATTTTGACAGTTCTATCTTGGCTGGTCCTACAGTTTCAAAAGAAGAATTATTACGTGATTTAGAAGTTTATTATCCAAAAGAAAAGCAAGCAAAATTTGGCGTATTAGGAATACGTTTTACAAAATAAAGGAAGGGATGTACGTTGAAATTACTTTCGATTCCAAGTGAGCAGTATGAAAATTATAAAATCGATGCCATGTTTGATTGTTATAAATGGGACCCTCAATTTCTAGATCAAAATACATTGGCGAAACACGTTTTGGTTCTTTCTAGAGAAGAAGCGGAAGAACTTTCTGAACTAACTGAAAAATTAGATTTGGAAACGCGCACTGCAGAAGAATTTTTACTTTATCATCCATCTTTATGGAAGGTGCTTGCACTGCCAAGAAAACTGTATCCAGAATTAAAGCAAATGAAAAATTATGATGCCAAGCGACATGTTCGTCTGACTCGATACGATTTTCATCCGACCAAGAACGATAACTCGGATCAAATCGTTTGGAAAGTGAGTGAAGTAAATAGTGATGTACCAGGCGGATTTGCCGAAAGTTCTCTGCTACCGAAACTAGCGATGCAATATTTAAAGAATGATCGATATACAAGCATCGATTTTGGAAGTATTTTTGCCGATGCACTTGCTAAGAAAATACCGTCAAATGGCACCATCATGTTTGTTCACTGTACGTCCTTTAGTGATGACCGCCAAGTCATGCAATATATAGGAGATAAGATGGAGTCCTTAGGATATCATTCGTTGTACGGTGCGGCTGATCACTTGGATTTTAAGAACCAAGAATCATACAGCCTCTTAAGTGGTTACGAAGGAAAAATCGATGGCATCGTACGGTTTACCCCAATTGAATGGATCAAAGATATGCATCCGAAAACTTGGTCTGGATACTTTGATACGATTACTCCCTCTTGTAATCATCCGATTTCTATTTTTGCTCAAACCAAACGGTTTCCATTCGTCTGGGATACTTTAGAGAAAAATGGAATCCAACTAGATACTTGGCGTAAATTACTCCCTAAAACGACAGAAGTCCATGAACGGAAACAGTTAAATGATTTTATTTATAAACCTGCCATGGGAAGAGTAGGAGAAAAGATATCGATTGAAGATGCATGTATGGAAGGAGAATACCAAGCGATATTAAAAGACGTAAAAAAGCATCCCAAAAACTACATCGCACAAGAAAAATTTATAAGTAAACCATTGATCAGTCCAGAAGGAGAGTCTTTTCACGTCTGCTTAGGTTCTTACGCAGTAGATGGCAAACACGCTGGTTTTTATGCCAGGATTAGTACAAAAACGAGAATTGATTCAGAAGCACAAGATATTCCTGTTATCATCGAAAGGAAAGATAATCATGAACGCAAAAGAAGTATATAAAGTTTGGGCCCGTCCTTCTATTTGGTCTGGTTGGGTAAGACCAGTACCTTTTATCGATATTGATAAAGATTATAAACCGGATGCTATTTTAGATTTTACCATTCCCGAAATCTATTATGTGGATTCTTACCAACAAAACGAAGCCATTTTCATCGATATCGATGGACCTAGTAGTATCAAAGAAGGAATTGCTCTTGCCCAAAACGGATATCGTCCCATTCCTATTTTTAATGGCACCAATCCGTTACCGCAATCGGATACGAATGTCGATAATCGTTTACTGATGCCATACTTGATCTATGGTGCAGAAAAACTAAAATCAATTGCGATTTCAGAAGATGCGTCTCCCGTGTTTCTACTAGATTCCAATCGTCTCAATCGTTATCGTACGAATCGCTCGTTGTTCGATGCTAGTTGGGATATTTATCCGCAAGATATCCCGTCTTGCAAATTTTTACAAAGTCATCAAATTTCAAAAATTATCATTCGTGGTACGAAAGTTTCCAAAGATTTAGAGAAAGTTCTGTATCCTTATCAGCAAAAAGGAATGAAAATATTCTTTACAAATGGATTTGAAAAACCAGTTCCAATTCAGTTAAAGAAACCACGAAAAGAAGAATTATAAGGATGTGAGACAATGATAAAATACACTGGCACGATCGTCCAATTTGGGTTTGGTGCTGTAGGGAAGAGTTTCTTTGAAAAAGTGCCAGAAGAAATCCAGTTTCAGGAAAACCGCTACCATGTAATTACGGGAAACAAATATGAATTTGAGTCATACATCAATTTAGGTGGCCTCGCTCCAAATTTTCATGTTTACGAAGTGAACCAAGATAATTTCAAAGAAATATTTGGTTCCATTTTAAAAGAAGGGGATATGTTAATTGACTTTGCAGATACAGTCGGAACGAGAGACATTTGCATGTGGTGTGCTGAAAACAATATCATGTACCTAAATACTGGAGAGGCTGATTGGCCTGAAAATTGGTACAGCATCTTTACAGAAAATCTATTAAAAACGGAAATGAAAAAGGAGTATCAAAAAGATTCCATTCACTGTAAGCATCCAATCATCTTGCAACATGGCAATAATCCTGGCCTCGTATCTCACTTTGTGAAATTAGCAATCGAATATGTAGTAAAAAAACAGTTTCGCAAGGATAAGACGTTAAACCGACTTTTAAAAGAAAAAAAATTTCCAGAAATTGCAAGAAAAATCGGTTTACGAATGATTCATGTAAACGATATCGACTTACAAAAGACAAAAGAAAAGTTTCAAGAAAATAAACTGGTAAACACTTGGTGTATTGACTCTTTCTTCTTTGAATTACTGAGTGAAGCAACAGAAAATATCGGTCCGCATGAAAGGCTAAAACAGACAGATGAATACCGAATGTTAGACTTAGATCATGGTTTTTTAGAATACAAGACAATGGCAGTAGATACGACGTGTAAGACATATTATCCAGGTGGTGAATTCACAGGATATTTGGTGCCGCACGAAGAGACGATTACGATTGCTAAGTCATTAGAAATTGTAGAGAATGAAAAAAACGTATATCGTCCTTCTGTCATGTTTATCTATTCACCGTGCGATATAGCAAAAAAATATTTAGAAACCTCCAAAGTAAATGATTATCCAAATCCAGATCCTATGAAACCACTAGATACAGAAAATAACGATGGAAAAACAATTGTAAGAGGTCACGTGTATCCATCTCAATCGGAAATCGTATACCGTGAAAACATAGAAGAGGGAACGGAATACGTAGGTGTTTTATTACTAGGAGAATCGTTTGATCCCGTTTGGGTTGGTAATCGCATTGAATTATCCTATTTATACAAAGATAAGAAACACTCTTATTGGCAGACTCCTACCATTACACCTGTTGCCATGTCGGCACTATCTGCACTTTGTTGGATGATTAAACATCAAAATCAAGGTGGAATCTATTTCCCAGATGATATTCCCGATTACCATACGATTGTCAAAAGGGCCGAGAAATACATCTCAAAAACAATTTATAAAACGTTTACGAAAGATACAATTGAAGATAAACTGGGGATTCATTTATCGGACATTCAATCCCAAGACTTTTTTGCGAATTCCAAAGAAAAAGAATAATCACATCGATTATTCTTTTTTTGTGGATTAATGGCCACCGCCACCACCGCCGCCTCCACGGCCACCACCACCGTAGAAGGAACCACCACTAGAATGGTAACTTCTAGAAACAGAAGAAGCATGGTGAGCACTGGAACGGAACGAATGTCCAAAATGGACGAAACTTCTCGTATAGTAGTAACGATTGCTAAGCATTGGACTAGCACTGATATCAGGTCTTTGAATTTCTAATGCCTTGATGACTTTTTCAGAAATACCAAATGCCGTTGCATATACTAAGTATTCTTCCCATAATGGAAGTTCGACAACAGTTTTTTCTTTCATCAACGTGTTGCTGTTTAAGAAATTGTATAAAGCATACCACTTCGTGTATTCATCTTCTCCAAGTTGCGTGAATAGAACATATTTCTTCGCATCGTGCCTTACAATCAACGCACAGATAATTAACGTAATACCCAATATAAAGAATGCGCCAAAAGCCAAATCGAGTCTCGTCATGGAAATAATCAAGTTTCCAATTGTCATGAGAAGAATAGATAATATGATATAAATTTTTGCTAGTGAATTGGCCTCTTTCTTTAACCCTAAATAATCTGCTTTCTGGAAGTAACCATTCGAGATACCGATATTGACAACGGAATTTTGAATGCTCGTTAAGAAAGTATCCGTACTGTCGTAATCGTTAGCAACTCGGTTTTCAAATTGTTTCATGCTCATCGTACCATCTTTTGCATATTTTCGGATTAAATTGTAATAGGTTTGTTCGTTCATCGAAAGTGGTTCCAACTTTTTACCATGAATATTAATTCGTTCTTCATCTGCTGTAACCGTTTCTGTAGTAGTTCCCGGTTGGGTTTCACCTGCACTTGGAGAAATCGTATGTAGTAAACTGTTATTTACAAATGCATCGATTTCTGGTTTGACACTATTTTGGTAAGATGCATTAATTAAATCATTTAATGTAGCAGCAGGTCCAGTTGGTATTATGATTGGTTGATATAAGACCCGAAGTTGAATGTTGTTGTTTTTCCAATCTTTCTCGGGACTGATTTTTTCTAGTTCAATATAGCCTTTTCTGACAAGACTTAGCATGATAGCGGAGTAGGCATCTCCTTCGTTAATTTTACCTTTCTTTTTGGCAAATACCAAAGACGCAGCGAAGTACGGATCTAAATCACTTGGAATATCACGATAATATAAAATATTTTGCGAAGGTTGATAGAATTGATGTTTTTTCTGAATTCGTTGATTGCGGATTATGACGTAACCAAAGAAGATGACAGAAAGGACGATGGCTCCTGCTAACAATTGCAGTTTTTGTTCTTTTGCCTTTAGTGGAAGTTCATCGTATTCTCTAATCGCATCCATTGCTTCCTCTAAATAGACGTCATCGGAGTAGTAATTATCAGGTGCATAGTCCGTGAAAATATGACGATCTTCGTTGAAAGAAAGCAAAGTAAATTCTAAATATTCGTTGTAACTCTTGAATTTCAAATCATCTTGATCTAGTTGAAAACGGAAGGTATGATAACCAGGATTTACAGTATCGGATTCTGTATAAGGAAATGAGTTCGCATTGGTGCCAAAAGTATGGGCAAGATAATTTCCTGATTTTGGCATATCTTCATTAGGAATTAAAATTTGACCAGAGAACGACTCTAAATATTTTACGGAGTCTTCTGAGTACATCGTCAGGTATAATTCCGAAACATCACTGTATTTTAAAGCAGCATTGTGCATTTCGTACTGAATTTCAAATGTTACTTGATCTCGGTAAATACCATCGACATAAAAGAATACAGCCTCGTACTGAGCAGCACTTTCACTATATGGACCCTCACTATGATACCAATGATAAGGACCGTACAGACTACTCGTGTAGTCACTATCATCCCAATATAATTTAGGACTTTCTTGATAGACGATTTCTGTTCCGTCATCATTTAACTGCTTGACGTAGTTGACGGTATAGTCGACTTTTAATCCATCGACATAATCTTCCGGTAAATCACGCCATAATTCCCAAAACAAATTGCTAGAAGATGCCGCATGCACATCGTATGTAATCTGTTCCGTGATTACAACGTTGCCACCATTCCCAGGTTCATCGACTAATTCTGCTTTGTAGTCTAACCCGACAATTCTAGCATAGTCGTTAAAACCAGTGCTTTCCTCAGACGAATACGAAAAAAACGTACTTAAAAAAGGCATTACAAATCCAAAAAAGATAACAAAACAAATCCAAAATCTCACAAAACGGTCTGTATTCATAAACTCACACTCTCTTACTCATTATAAAATCATTATAACTGAAAAGATAAAAAATGAATAGAACAAAGTAATGAAAAAAAAGAAAAAGATTGACAAGTGTATAAAAGTACGCATATAATAAAAATGTAGAAAGGATAGAAGATATGGAAGTAAATAACCCGAAATACAAAGGACAGGGAATTCATCTCATTGCATCGATCTTTACGATTGATCAAGGCGAGTTGAAAGTTTTACTCATCAAGAGAAAAAATGAACCATTCGCATCTAGTTGGGCCTTGGTAGGAGGAGCCCTCTATAACGACGAAGATTTAGAGGACGGTCTTGCTCGTGAAATATACGAAAAGACCGGTCTCACAGACATCGAAGTGCGACTAGCAAACGTATTTGGTAAGAAGAATCGTTCACCCGTAATGAGAATGGTCGCCATTAGTTACATCGGTATGGTAGACAAAGAAAAAGTGAACATTTTCCAAAATACGTTAAAGACAAGTAATGCCGACTGGTTTTCCATCGATGAAATTCCAAATCTCGCATATGATCACAACGAAATCGTACTAGATGCTTGTGAGAAGTTAAAACAATCGATTCTGACTTGGCCAATCTTAAAAGTCTTTTTCCCGGATGGATTCACACTGCCAGAACTACAAAAGTTATATGAAAGCATATTAAAGAAAAAATTCGATCGGCGAAACTTTAAAAAGAAATTACTACAAAGTGGAAAAATCATTCCAACGGAAGAACAGAGATTATTTGAAGGAAAGAAAAAAGCAAAAGTTTATCGTTTGTTAGAAGAAAATGAATTCGCTCATCTTAGTTTCCCTTGCAATTCAAAAATAGAGAAGGAGAATTTATGAAAGTTAAGAAAATCGTATTAACAGGTGGACCGTGTGCAGGAAAGACAACCGCCCTGCAACAAATTGAAAGAGAGTTTACAGAAAAAGGATATCATGTCTTAATCGTACCAGAGGCAGCATCAATTTTAATTGGTGCTGGAATTCGTCCCTTTGGCCCTTACATCATGGATATGGCAGAGTTCCAAAAATATGTAATTGGACTCCAAATGGATTTAGAAAATTTTGCTGAGAAAGCAGCAGAAAGTGAAACGAATCCCTGCTTAATTGTCTGCGACCGTGGTATATTAGATGATAGAGCATATGTAGATGAATCAGATTGGAACAATCTTTTACATGAGTTTAAGGTAACGAATTTTGATTTGATGAATCGTTACGATCTGATTATACATTTACGAACAGCAGCACTCGGTAAAGAAGAGTTCTATACGTTAGATAACAACAATGCTAGAACGGAAACACCGTCTGAAGCGAGAGAGAAAGACCAAAAGACATTAGAAGCTTGGCTAGGTCATGAAAAGGTAAAAGTGATTGGGAATGAAATGTCTTTTCAAGATAAAATCAGAAAAGTCGTAGAAGAAATTTATCGCTCTTTAGAAAAACCATATCCGTTGCAAATTCAATATAAATACTTATTATCGGAACTGGATGTTTCTAAGATGAATGAAATTCAATTCGTAAAATTAGAGTTGGAACAATATATTACGGAAGAAGATGGCAAGGAAACAATTTATCGCAAAACTGGACGAGGTGGAGAAGAAAAATATACCGCAATTACGAAGATGGATACGGATATCAATCATGAACGAATTACAACATCTAGATTGATAACAGATGTAGAATATTACCAAAACATGCCACCTAAAATTACACCAATTCGTAAAACGAGATACTGTTTCGAATACCAAAATCAATATTTTAGATTAGATATATTTGAAAACGGATTACAACTTTTAGAAGTGGAACCGACCACCGAAAAACAACCTGTAACGTTACCAGATTTTGTAACAACAAAAAAAGATGTGACCGATGATACGGAATACCGAAACAGTAGCATCTTTTATCAATTGAATTCATCTATCCAAAATAAAATAAAAAAATATCCCCCAACAATTTAACATTACTATTTAATATTACTATGAATCGTGCTAAAATGAGTATTATGAGAGCAAAAGGAATTCAAATCAAAACCTAGCAAGATTATAAGTAGATAGTACGATTCATCAAAACACAAAATATTTTAGGAAAAAGAAAAAGGAGTAAAAAGGTGCAAAATATAGTAATTCGCCCAATCGAGCGCCAAGAGATTCTTGCTGTTGTAGACATCCAAATAAACGGATGGGAAACTGCGTATAAAGGAATCATTGCAGATGTTTTTTCAGCATCTATGAATAGAGAAGAACGCATTGCAAAACGTGAGAAAGATTTCTCGGAAAAAGATTTTATCGTCGCTACGATAGGAGATGAATTGGTCGGGTTTAGTAGATATACAGATCATCCTGATCAAATCCGAGGATTTTCTGGTATCGATTGTGAACTGTGTGCACTATATGTAAAACCGGAGCAAAAATACCATGGCATCGGAATCAAATTGGTGCAATCCATGATGAACCAGTTTCAAAAGAAAAAAAGACAGATATTGGTGGTCGGTTGTATGATGAAGTAGGATTTGTGTTTGATCTAAATAAAAAGGAGAATGTATGAAAAAGAAATTAAAATTTTTTATAGGAATCGCAATTATAATGGTAGTAGTGTTAGCAATCTTTATTGCAGTCCAAATCAATCAGGAAACATATGAAATCACAATTCCAAGTTTAGATGAGATAACGCTCGTATCCATCGATTCCTTATCCCAATACGATAATGTAACAGAGTTCGATGATAAAGAAGAAATAGCAAAGATATATCATATCTTTAGGAATCAAATTACTACGCAGGAAAGTATAAATGATAATCCCGTCAACCCAGATATACTATTTTTAGTTACATTTAAGAAAAATGATGAAACTACCAAAGTATACATCTATAAAAAGAATAATCAGTACTATATCGAACAACCTTATAACGGAATTTACACGATAGCGAAAAGAGATTTTGAAACCATTCAAAATTTAGTCACGGAATCATGAAGTCAGTAGAAATAGCAAATGACAAAGGAGAACCTTATATGGAGAAAAAGTTTTCGATTATTAAAAATGTTTTTGTCACAGCAAATATCCTTCTCTTTTGCTATTTGGTTTATATTGGTAGAAATCAATACATCTATCATATGAATTATTTGAAATGTATTTTATTTATGATAATCAATTGTCTATTTATTTATTGCTATGGCATCTTACAAAATAAGGAAAGAACATACCGGTCTAACTTATCTCTCTATATAGTTCTTTTCTTTCTCCTTTTAATTAGTGTTACTTTCTTTATTGGAAGAACCAGTCTAAGTTTTTATACATGGTGGTATGGCGGTCAATATCAACCATTTCATACAATCATGTCACAATTAAAACGTGGCTCTTTCAAATCGTTAGCAAAAAATATCATCGGGAATGCAATTATGTTGATGCCATTATCGTTTTTACTGATGATGAAAAACAAAAAGAACAATCATATTATCTGGCAAAGTGTCGTAGTTTTACCGGTTATTATCGGAATTGAACTTCTACAAGAATTCACGCATACTGGTTCCTTCGATGTAGACGATATAATATTAAATTATCTAGGCACCGTGATATTTACCTTTTTCATTACAAGATTTCATTTGGTTGATAAAATCAGAAAAGTATTTTATACGGATTTTAATTTGAATGTGAAAACCAAACGCGCATTATTTGATGGAAGTTTGATGACATTGATTATTACCGATATTCTTGTAGTTGTTTTATGACAAATATGATTTCCTAAGGAGATGAATCAATGAAAATCGTGACATTGTGTGGAAGTTTGAAGTTTCAAAAAGAAATGATGGAAGTAGCAGAGAAAATGGCCCGAAAAGGCTTCTGTGTTTTGACTCCAGTTTTTCCCGTACTAGAAAATGATCCAATTACAGAAGAACAACTCCAAAAAATGAAAGTAGCACATTTCAAAAGAATCGAATTATCGGATGCTATATTAGTAGTAAACATAAATCATTATATTGGGAACAGTACGAATCGTGAGATAGAGTACGCAAAAAAGTTAGGCAAAGAAATTAGGTATGTTTTCGATTTAAAAGATGGAGGAGAAAAGAATGAAATGTGAGAAATGTAATGTTGAAATGATCGATGGCAGTTTATATGGAAAGCCTAGATTTATAGATATTGATCATGACATCGATAAGTTTTATGTAAGTATCAAGACTGGCAAGAAAACTTCTGTTTTAGGATTAGAAGTAGATGAAACGAAGAAAATAAAATTAAACGTCAAAGTATGTCCAAAATGCGGCAAAGTAGAAATGTATGTAAGTCCAAACGACATCAAAGATTAAAGAAATTTCTCTGGGTAGATAACCATCTACTTTTTTCTTTGTGAAGAATTATATGGTATAATGATATCGAAAGACGACGCATCTATGGTGGTGAATAGAAAATGGAAAAATTTTATTTAGAAATGCCTTCGCTAGAAAGAAAAGAACAAATTATAGATTATGTGAATGAGTTTGCACTTTATAACTCCGAGACGAATGGTATGGGAGCTTTAAGAAAGATATTAGAAGGATATACGTTTGAACAGGCACTAGAAATGTGTTTAAATAGGCAAAAGGAAGAATATGCAAAAAAAATAGGAAAATGTCAATCGAAAACGTATCTATTGGTTAGGGAAAATGATGACAGAATCATCGGTGCCATCAATGTTCGTTGGAATTTGCCAGAAAACATGAAACAATTCGGTGGCAATATTGGCTATGGTATTCGTCCGACCGAAAGAAGAAAAGGATATAATAAGATCAATTTATATTTAGGTTTAATGGAAGCCCAAAAATTAGGATTGGACCAAGTGATGTTATCTTGTGAAGTAAGTAATTTAGGCTCTGCTAAAACGATGCAAGCTTTAGGTGGCAAATTAGAAAGAACAGAAGTGGATCCATCTGATGGAATTCTGACTAGTGTATATTGGTTTGATGTGAATGAAACCATTCGTAAGTACCATGATGTATTCCAAGATAAGATATGCAAAAAATAGTCAGACAGAATGAAAGCGAATCAAGAAATAAAAGATACAGTGCAACTATTGACAAAAACATTTGTGAACAGTTAGAAAAAGAAGTGAGGAGAATCAATATGACAGTAGAAGAAAAAATTTATGAAGAGGTAAAAAGACGTTGTGAACTTCCTTCCAATGCTTATGGTATTGGTGCATGGGATCATCACATTAAAATTGTTTATGAACTTGCTAAAAAAAATGCAAGTGAATATGGTGCCAATCAAGAAATCGTATCTTTAGCAGCACTACTTCATGATGTGGCCAGCGTCACGGATGTTACTTATACGGAAGAACATCACATAATTGGAACCAAAATCGCTGAAGAATTATTATTACAGGAAAATTACCCAATAGAAAAAATTGAGCAAATTAAAAAATGCATTTTAAACCATAGGGGTAGCAGATTGGCTTCTAAAAACTCACCTGAAGAAATATGCATTGCCGATTCCGATGCGATGGCACATTTTTATAGCATTCCCTCTCTTTTAAGTATGGTTTATCGGGAAAAGAACTTATCGATTGATGAAGGTAGCAAATTCGTAATGGAAAAACTAGAACGTAGTTATAATAAGATGTCTGCTAAAGGAAAAAAACTAGTAAAAAAACAATATGAATCCGCAAAAAACATTTTAAAGTAATAGATTATCAAAAAATTGATATTGTAAACGAAAAAAAGTTGATACTGTTTTAAAATTAGTTCGCTAGAAAATCATAGATGGAGGTAGAAAATGGAAAAAATTGCAATTATTGCAGATGTGCACGGTAATTATGAGGCGCTGAAAACGGTGTTAATTGATATAGAAAAAAGAGGAATAAAGCAAATATATTGTTTAGGTGATGTAATAGGCAAAGGTTCTAGACCAAATGAATGTTTAAATTTATTAAAAAATTGCATCATGGTTTATGGAAATTGGGAAGATTTTTTTAATAATAAGACATATGCAACCGATTTATCTAAAAAAAGATACGAACTACTTAACGAACAACTTTCAAAGGAAAATAAAGACAGATTAAAATCTCTACCTTTATGTTGTGAACTTTATGTAAGCGGAAGACTAGTTAGAATGTTTCATGCTACTCCCAATAGTTCCAAGGATAATGTTTTAGCAATAGATAGAATGGATAAAATATACAAACAGTTTTTACCTACTAAATACACGAGTAATGAGATTGCTGATATTGTAATATATGCACACACATACACAAAATTTAATGAAATTATATAACAGAACTTTAATTAACGTTGGATCTGTTGGTAACGCGTTTGATATTATTAGAAATAAGGAAAAAGATGGTAGATGTGAAAACACAACAAATGCAGATTATTTCATTATAGAAGGAGAAATAAATAGTAAAGAATATGCCGATATTAGATTTGAATTTGTTTCTTTAACTTATGATAGAAACTTAGAACTGAAAGAAAGCAAAGAAAATCCTGAATTAGAAAGCTATTCGAAAGAATTATTAACGGGTGAATTTAGGAATGTAAAAAAATATAAAGATAACTTTGATGAATCGAATTATGATATTACGGAATTTTAAAAATTATGTAAAAATGAGTAAAGATGCTTAGTTAATAAGTAATGAAAATAGATTTGTAAATTAAATACTGTTATTTTTAAGATAGGAGTTTATATGATAAAAATAAATAGTAGAGAGTACAATAGTTATACTACGAAAATCATATGGGGAGATTTTGAAGTAGTTTCACAAGGCAAAAAGAGAACTGGAAAAGCACCATTTGTAAATTTTAATATAGAAAACTGCATTTTCATAGGGATAGAATTAACATTTTCACAAGAAATGTTTGAAACCCTGAAATTAGAAACACATTCGAATATAAGCCAATATGTAAGCGATATTACATACGAAGATGAAAATGGATGGATTTCAATTATTGATGGTGATTATAATTGCATGATTACGAAAACATCAACAAACAAATTTAAAATAAACTTATCTGCCAATGCTCGTTTTGATGAATTAAAGTTATTAGTTAATACTGACATTGAATTATGATGCTTCCTATAAATGATAGAGTGGATTGATTCTACTTTTTCTTTCCTAGAAATACCAAGAAATATATTAAATAACTTACAAACAGAAAAAAATTAATCTTCATATAGATATAGAAAGTAGTGATAAAAATGAATTTAGATTATAAGATAGATAACAACAGATTTAATGCAAGAGTTTCAGCAATTATATATAATAAAAATAAAACTCAAATATTATTATTTAAGATGAAAGATAGAGACTTCTATATGTTACCTGGCGGAAGAATAGAAATGAATGAAGATAGTCTAAGTGCCATAAAAAGAGAAATATCAGAAGAATTAGATTTTGATTTAAAATTTACTCTTTGTTCTATTCAAGAAAATTTTTTGAAATTAGAAAATATTAATATTATGCAATATTGTTTTTGCTATAAAGCGATATATGATGGTAAAATAAATGATGAGAAATTTGTTTGTAAAGATAATAATAGTCAGGTGTTTGAATGGATAGATTTAAATGACTTATCAAACATTATAATCAAACCATCTTCAACTTCTAAATTGATAAAAGATGATAGAAATGATATAAAACATATAATAGAATTTGAATGAAAAAAATTAAGAATAAAAATGAATGATAACCCGATTCAATAGTTGATACAGCAAGGTAAACCCTATAATACTTTGCAGCGAAATGAGTGAATTGCACATATGTTAAATGAACAAAAGAGTCTATTGATATATAAAGATAAAAACGGGAACATAACAGTTGATGAAATTTATAAAGTGTAGTATGTGCAAAAATTGCACATACTGCAGAAGATGAAAAGACATATCGTATAAAATTCTATAATTTAGATGCAATTATTTCTGTTGGATATTGAGTTAATTCAAAAAAAGCAACAGAGTTTAGAATATGGGTAACAAAGATATTGAAAGAATAACCTAGATGGCTTAATATATAAATATGATGGAGTAGTTGCCAAAAACTATTTAAATATCGATAAAAAGATTGGCTTGTTGACGTTAACAGGCTAAGAAAATAGTAATGGGAGGTTAGGCATGATAAGAATACTTACAAGTGATTTTAAAAATTATGTAAAAAAAGGTGGAGTAAAAATAACTCAGCCAATGAGTAATGAAAATGGATTGGTAGATCAATTAAAATGTGCTTTAAAAGGAAAGAAAAAAGTAGTATATGTTTCTTCTGATATAAATAGTACACCGGATTCAGTTGAAAGCTATGCTAGAATATTTTTTGATAGTATGAAAATGGTCGGTATTACTTTTGAAGAATATTGTATATTAGACGGAACGCAAGTGAATAAAGCAAAAGAATATATTGAAAATGCTGATTTAGTTTTCTTGTGCGGTGGCGATACTTATAATCAGCACTTATTCTTTGAAAAAATGGATTTAAAGTTATTATTATCTACATATTCTGGAATTGTAATGGGACAAAGTGCAGGAGCAATCAACATGGCAGAGCATTGTTTTAATAGTCCGGAAGAATTAGAAGAATCTGAACCTATATTTTTTGAGGGCTTGGGTTTAACGAATATAAATATTGAACCTCATTTTGTGTATGATGCCTCAAGTTTTAACGAAAACGAGAAGTATCAAAGAAATGCAATAGTTGAAGAATCATATAATAGGCCAATATATGGGCAATGTAATGGCAGTCATATTTTTATAGACGAAGACAACACTGCAACAATATATGGTGAGACCTACTTAATAAAAAATGGAAATGTTGAAAAAAATTGTGAGAACAATAAAAAATATGTAATTGCCGATTCAATCAGAAAACATATTTGATATTCTTTAAATCATGATTTAAAAAAATAAGAAATTGTGAAATTTTTATATAAATTTGACTGAAGAAAGTGATTATATGAAAAATGAAGAAAAAAGTTTCCAAAAAAATAGTATCAACTGATTGATTACGATTTATTTAACCCTTCTGAGAAACATTTGTAAATAAAGGGATTGCAATCATTGAGATCTTACACGCTTTTTAAAATGTCGCAAAAACTGTCCGAAAATAGCAAATTTTACTCAAAAACGGGGTAAAACATTTTAGTTAATACCGCACGTTAAACCCCATAATACTTTGCAAGAGAAAAGATAAAAAGAAATTTGGAAAGGAAATATTAATTATGTTATATGAAGAAAATAGTTTAACTGTTGAACAGGCTGAACAAATAATTGGAGAAAAGATGATAAAAAGAATTGAACTTCTAAATGATTGGGTTATGATCAATGGATATGTAATATTGATGCATTCTACTTTTAAAGGCATAGAAAAAGATATTTTTTTAGACGGTCTAAAATATCCTGTTCAAAGTTCTTTTGATTCACGTGATGAAATACTAAACGATTCCAATGTTTCAGAAAAAACTTTGATTACTTTAGAAAACTGGGTGGAGAATCATAGTGGTCATGCAGGCAAATTGTCTAAATCATATGAAACATACCCACCAAGTGAATGTGATACAGTAACTTGTTATTCGCAAATAAATGCTAAAAAATTACTTGAATACAATCATCGTGGAGGAAATATTACAATTATATTATGTGTTCCAAGGAAAAAAATTGAAAAGATAGGTAGAGAAAACGATTCTTTTCGCGCAGGATTTACAAGACATATTGACCCATATTTAAGAAGAACAATTTCTTGTCGTAAAAATAGAGATGGAGAGTTTAGATATAAATCAGAGTATTTTTATCCAACACAAGGGATTTTATGTGCATTTGATAGAGAAAATATTCGAATAAAATTTAATAATAAATTCGATGAAACTTTTTATTTGGATTCTAGCACTCCTCAAAAAGGAATGATTCAAAAAGGAGATTTATTAGAGCCCTTAAAAAGTATTGAACAAACATATCAGCAAGATAATTCTGTGGGGAGAAAAAGATAACCAAAATTATAAGACATAAAAAATATAGTAAAAAAATTTAGTGTAAGGAAGTGATAAAAATGAATGCTAGCAAGCAAATTCAATGCTTGATACCGATTTAGTAAACCCTTTTGCAAAGCCTTATAAATAAAGGGTTTGCGAGCTTCGAGATTTTGCACGTTTTTTTGAAAGAATGACTAAAAAATAGAAAAAATGGTTATTTTTATTCAAACGCAGTGTAAAAAAAATTAGTTGATACCGCATAGTTAACCCCCCCATTATTTGTTAATTAAGAAAGGAGTAATTTTATGTTAGAAAAAGACTTTAAAAAAATAATTGGCAATATAAAGGAAGAAATTTTAAATGCACAGATTAAAACAATGCAACAAGTCAATAGCAATTTAATTTTGTTATATTTCAGATTGGGTAAGATAGTTTCAGAAAACTAAAAATATGGTAATAGTTTTACCAGACAAGTATCTATAGAGCTTAAATTAACTTTTCCAAACATGAAAGGCTTTTCAGAAAGAAATATAAGATCAATGCGGTTATTTTACGAAGAGTATAGAGATGATGAAAATTGGCAACAACTTGTTGCCAAATTACCATGGGGTCATAATTTATTGTTGATTGAAAAAATTAAAGATAAAAATGTACGAAAAATTTATGCAGAAAATGCTATTAAAAATGGATGGAGTAGGAATGTTTTAGCACTTCAAATAGATTCGGAATTTCATAAAAGAATTGGTAAAAGTAATAATAATTTTTCATTGTTATTGTCTCCAAACGATAGTGATTTAGTAAATAATACAGTAAAAGATCCCTATATTTTTGAATTTATTTCTTTAGATAATAATTATAAAGAACAAGAATTAGAAAATAAAATGGTTTTAAAAATAAGAGATGTATTATTAGAACTTGGTAAAGGATTTAGTTTTGTTGGGAATCAATATAAAATATCAGTTGATAACCAGGATTTTTATATAGATTTATTATTTTATCATTTGGAATTAAGATGTTATATTGTAGTAGAATTAAAAGCAGGAGAATTTAAACCTGAATATGTTGGGCAGATAGGATTTTATGTTACGGCCATCGATAAATTATTAAAAAAAGAATATGATAATTCTACAATTGGATTATTATTATGCCGAGAAAAAAATAGAGTTACAGTAGATTGGTCCTTACAGTCAGCTAATGTACCTATTGGTGTTTCAACATATAAATTAAATAACAGATTGCCTAAGAACATATTAGACAAATTGCCAACAGAAGAAGAGATTAATCTCCATATAGATATGAAAAGTGGTGATGAGAATGAATAATAATAGTCAAATTCAATGCTTGATACCAATTTATTTAACTCCTTTGAGAAAATCTTATAAATAAAGGGTTTGCGAGCATCGAGATCTTGCGCGTTTTTTTTTAAAAAGGACTAAAAAATATCAGGAAATGACAAAAAATGGCTATTTTTATTAAAAAATGGAGTTATTTTTTTAGTTGATACCACCTAATATTGTGTTTTAAAAAGGAGGGTAGAATGGAAGAAATTGTTAATAAATACACAAGTAGAACTTTTGAAGATATCAAACATATTGATGAATATGGAAACGAATATTGGTTTGCACGTGATTTGCAAAAAGTTTTGGAATATAAAGAATGGAGAAATTTTAAAGTAGTAATAGATAAAGCTATTACATCTTGCCAAAATAGTGAATTTAATGTGTTTTATCATTTTGTTGGCTTCAACAAAATGATAGAAATAGGTAAAACTGCAAAAAGAAAAATTCTTGACTATAAACTTTCTAGATATGCCTGTTATTTGATAGTTTAAAATGCTGATCCGAGTAAAGAAGTGACTGCTTTAGGTCAAACTTATTTTGCTGTTCAAACGAGAAAACAAGAAATAACCGAGCAAGAATATGATACTCTATCAGAAGATGAAAAAAGATTTTATCAAAGAAAATTAACTAGACGAGGGAGTTACACTTTATAAAAAGTCGCCTCATTCGCAGGAGTCAAAAATATGGCCGAGTTTCATAATGCAGGATATAGAGGACTATATAATAGTGAAACAGCAGATGATATTTTTAAAAGAAAAAAACTGCGATATAGAGAAGACATTTTAGATAATATGAATGAGGATGAGTTAGTAGCTAATTTGTTTCGAATTAATCAAACAAAGCAAAAACTTTTAAGAGATAATGTTCAAGGTGAAAATAATGCAAAAAGTGTTCATTATGAAGTTGGTAAAAAGGTAAGAAAAGCCATTGTTGATATTGGTGGTATGATGCCTGAAGAAATGCCAACACCAAAAAAGAGTTTGAAAGAACTTGAAAGAGAAAAGAAACAATTAATAGATAAGAAAAAATTAGTAATGGAAACGATAGAGGAATGAAGTGATAACAGTGAGGGATTCCGATATTTAAGAGCAGTTAGAAAGAGGTGAAATAATGAAATTTTTAGGAAGTAAAACAATAGAAACAGATAGACTGATCTTAAGAGCTCAAACAATGAACGAACAAAAAAGATTATGGGAAATATTAATGATACCTGATGTTAATAAGTATTTTTTAACAATTTCACCAAAATTTAGAGAAAAATTAAAAGATTGGGATAAACAAAAAGAATTTTATGAAGAAGATATGAAGCATGCGAATGATAATAATGTATTTAGGTGGAGTATATTTTTAAAAGATACCGGAGAATGTATTGGAAGATTATCTTGCCATGAAGGGCATGATGAAGATGAAAAAATTAATAATCCAAATATAAGAGGAGTAGGATGGATGATTGCTCCTGAATTTCAAGGATATGGTTATGGAACAGAAGCGGCCAAAGCAATGATAAATTTTATGTTTTTAGAATGTGAAATTGATGAAATTATAACTGGGGCAGCAATTTGTAATCCTGCCTCCTGGAGAATTATGAAGAAATTAGGATTTGAAAGGCAAGAAAAAACTAAAATGATTCAATACACATTTCTAGATGATTTAACGGAATTTTATTCTTATGTTATGACTAAAGAAAGATATTTATCTTTAAATCATCTTAGTAGAAGTATAGACGATAGACATAATTAGATTGTTTGATACTGATTTGTTTAGTCTTTACGAAATTTTTATAAATAAATGGTTTATGATCTTTGAGATTTTGCATGTTTTTAAAAAAAGTGAAAATGAACAAAATTAGCAAATTTTATTTTCCCGATTGCTTATTATTACATAGCTTCAAACAGATGCTATTATAATGTTGAGATTTTTTAGTTAATTAGGTTTAATGAGAGGAGTAACTTAATATGAAAAAAGAAAAATATATTAAAAGAGTAAATGAAAATTTTGATGGTGATTCTAAAAATTTATTATTAAAACAAATTGATTTGTTTTATAAAAACGATTGTAGTATTCAGAAAAATAAGTATAAAATAGGTGATGAAGTATTATTAAAAAAAGGAACCTTTTTACATGGGATTTTTGGAGAATTAGAAAATTTTGATTATACATTAGATAATGGATTTATATCTGTTGATTTTACATCAGAACCTAGAGCAAATAAAATTAGCAATAGTGTTGGAATGTGGAATGTTCAAGAAGACATATTATTAAAAAATTATATTAATCAGTATAGTGGATTTACCATTACCTATACAATAGGACGTGGGCCAGGTTCGAAAGAAATTAGTGAATTAATTCCATATCATAAATTTGATGAATTTACAGAAAAAATAAATAATGATAATAATATTTGGACATACTGGGGAGATAAAACAAAAGAGGTTTCCTTTTTACCAAGTTTAGTTTCTGATAAAAGGCAGATAGCATTCATTTTGAATATGGAAAGTGATTATGCAAAAGAATTATCCAATGCTGATGTATGGAATACTGAATTTGATGAGGAAGTTTTAAGACCATTTTTAGATTCGAGATATTATAATAAATTTTTAGAGGAAAGATTTAATAGAAATGCCTCAACGACGGATAGAGAAAGCGCTATTATGTTTGGACTTCCTGCAACATTAATCGAAGGAGTATTTGTTGGAAGAAAAATAGAAAATGATAAGCAAGCGTTAGATTATATTAAATCGAAGTTGCCAGATTGCTATATTTGTAATTTAGATGGAAAAGTAATTGTTGAATAATTGTTAATATTCTTGTTTATATATATCTATATAGTATACCAATAAAAGCATGTAAGTAATTATATTATTATATAAGTACAAGTTTCAAAGTACTTAAATATAATATTTTAAAAATTTGCCTTATAAGTTTAAAACATCAAAGTAAATATAGCAAAAGCTAAAAATGGTAAATCAAGAGTTGTTGATGTTATAAGAAATTGGTTATGTAATAGGAATACATTAGTCTTTTTTACAGTTTGGGAATCAATATATAATCCAAACTTTAAACCCGTCGAATTCGACGGGTTTAGAAAAGAAGCAGGGCTTCATACTTTTACATTGAGTGTTACTGAGTGGTGTAATAAAACAAATGCAATTGGTATATATTCGAAACGTGGTAAATATGGTGGAACTTAGCTCATAAAGATATTGCTTTTGAATTTGCCTCTTCTATTAGTCCTGTTTTTAAGTTATACTTGATAAAAGAATTTGAAAGATTAAAGACATTAGAAAATAGTAATAGAGAATGGGATGTAAAAAGAATTTTAACAAAAAATAATTATATTATTCATACTGATGCTATTAAAAATTATATATTACCTGATAATGATTATTTCAAAAATAAAGAGTGCTAAAGTATGCTGAAGAAGCAGATATTTTAAATGTAGCCCTATTTAATACAACTGCTAAAAAATGGAGAGAATTGAATCCTGATTTAGCAAGAAATTCAAATATTAGAGATTATGCTACAATAAATGAATTAACAGTATTATCTAATTTAGAATCGCATAACGCAGAATTAATTAAAGAAGAAAAAGCCAAAGAAGAAAGATTTGAAATATTGAGTGAAATTGCAAAACATCAACTTGACATACTTAATAATGCAGAAAAGATAAAATTATTAGGAGATAAGAAAAATGAAGAATAAATATAATGTAAAAGAATTAGAAGAAAAATTAGATAGATGTAGAAACGTTAATTTAGGAGATGTAACTCTAGATGATGTTGATGAAATAAGTTCCATAAAAATAGATAAAAGAAAAACAAGTAACGAGAGAATATTAGAATTTATTACAAAAGTAAAGAATCCATACATATTTAAAGTAAATGGAAAATTAGTTAGAATTAGGTTTACAGATACTGATAAGACTGCTGAAGATTTCCTTACTAGAGCTTTAGAAAAATTATATAGATAGATTGGAGTAGATTATAAGTGAACTTAATATTAGTAAAGTTGGAGGAAAAATATAAAAAGCAACTAAATGATATGATGAATGAATGGACGGCTAGTGGAGAAAGAATTGTTCCTTGGGCTATCATAAAAACAGATTATCATAATTTTGAAAAATATAAAAATGAAATTGAATCACCTTACGCCGATGAAAACCACGTTCCTGATTCGACTTTTTTCTGCTTAGATTTAGATAGAAATATATTTGTTGGTGCGGTGAATATTAGGCATTATTTAAATGCCCAACTTTTATTAAATGGTGGACATATTGGTGATGGCGTTAGACCTTCTGAAAGAAGAAAAGGTATTGCTACTCAAATGATAGGGTTAGCGCTTGAAAAATGTAGAGAATTAGAAATAACTAAAGTTTTAATGGTATGTGATAAGAATAACATCGCCTCTGCAAAGAGCATTATTAATAATGGAGGCATTTTGGAAAATGAAGTTATGGTAAATGGTATATTATATCAACGATATTGGATAGAAATTTAAAGATGGGAAGTGATAACGATGGCAAACGAAGAAAAAGGTTTCCAAAAAGGAAGTATTAACTGGTTGATACCGATTTATTGCAACACCCCAAGAAAAACCTTATAAATAAGGAAAACCGCAAATTTCAATCTTGCATAATTTGATTAAAAAATAGCAAAAATCACTCAAAAAGCATGAAAATAAGCATAATTTAGTGATTTTATTAGAGGAATTTAATAGGTGATTACGACAATGCAACCTCTCTTACAATAAAATTAGAAAGAAGGTGTAGATTTTGGATACCAAATTAGAAACAATATCAAATTTATTTGAAGACAATGAAATAAGAAGTATTTGGAATAGTGAAAAAGAAGAGTATTACTTTAGTATTGTAGATATTATCGCAGCATTAACTAATGCAAAGATTCCGAGAAATTATTGGAGTGATTTAAAAAGAAAACTAATTAATGAAGGAAGCGAACTGCACGAAAAAATCGTGCAGTTGAAAATGAAAGCTCAAGATGGTAAATTAAGAGAGACTGATACATTGGATACAAAAGGTATTTTAAGACTCATAGAATCAGTTCCAAGCCCAAAGGCAGAACCTTTCAAATTGTGGCTTGCAAATCTTGGAAGTGAGAGAATAGATGAAGTGTTTGATCCAGAGATAGTAGTTAATAGAGCAGTAGAATATTATCGAAGAAGGGGTTATAACGATAAATGGATCAAAACAAGACTTACAGGAATAGTGGATAGATTTAAATTGACAGATGTTTGGAAAGAACAAGGAATAACTAAAGATTATGAATATGGCATTCTAACAAATGAAATTTATAAGAGTTGGTCAGGTATGAAAGCAAGCGAATATAAAAAGTTTAAAGGTATAAGAAAAGAATCCTTAAGGGATAATATGACCGATATCGAAGTTGCACTTACTGATTTAGGAGAAATTGCAACAAGGGAACTTGCAAAAGAACATAAACCATTTGGATTAGAGCAAAATAGACAAATTGCAAAACGTGGTGGCAATATTGCTAAAATTACTAGAGATAATTTAGAAAAAGAATTAGGTAGAACGGTTATAAGCAACAAAAACTCTTTAAATTATGAATATATAGATGAAAAATTATTAGAAGATAAAAAGGAAAAAAATTCAAATGAAGACTAAGCAGTTTAATAATTTGATTAAGGATTTATCAGCTTGTGATAAATGTGTTAATTTTAAATGTTCTAGTAAATCACTTATAAATATTTATAAAAATTATAAATTTTGTATTAATATTCCTTCAATTTGGACGGATTGGTTAAATAGATTAAATTCAGATATTATGATAATAGGACAAGATTGGGGTCCATATAATGATATGAAAAAACTTCATAATTTGTTAAGTGAAGATAAAAGTAATTGGAACGAACTAATTGAATTAGAAAAGAGCAACACTAAAAAAATGCTAGAAAAATATATAAAAGAATCATCTAATAATGAATATTATTTAGATAATATTTATATAACAAATGCCATTATGTGTGCAAGAAAAGGGAGTCTTTATCGAGGAAATAATATTAATTTGAAAACATCAACTTTGAATTGCAGTGAGTATCTTTTAAAACAAATTGAAATTGTAAAACCAAAGGTAATTTTAACTTTAGGTTATTATCCCTTAATGTCGTTATCCAGAATATTTAATTTTAGAATAGGAAAAACACTAAAGGAAACAATAGTGAAACTTCCTGAAATAATGGTTAATAATTATGTTATAATTCCTTTATATCACCCAGTTGCCCAAATAAAAAAGGAAGAACAATTAACACAATATAAAAGAATATGGAAATATATAGATTTAAAAATACAAAATAATAATGAAGAAGGTGTAAAAAATGATTGAAAATAATGATAAGTGGTTGCATAAAAGCGTAATCAACTGGTACCCAGGTCACATGGCTAAAGCAAGACGAGAAATGAAAGAAAAATTAGAATTAATCGACATTGTAATTGAAGTGATCGATGCTAGAATGCCAGCATCTTCTAGGGTCTACGATTTATATGAATTAATTGGAAAGAAACCCAAAATTATGATACTGACCAAATACGATTTGTGTGATCAAAAGATTACAAATCAATTTATCGACAAGTACAAGAGTGAAGGAAATATCGTAATTCCAGTAACACTATTACAGAATTTCAATCGTTCTAAGATTATGGATGCGATTAACCAGTTATTTGCACCGGAGAATGAGCGAAGAAAACAAAAGGGACTAAAACCAAGAGTTGCTAGAGTATTGGTTGTAGGAGTTCCCAATGCCGGTAAAAGCACTTTAATCAATCAATTGGTTGGTAAAAAAGTTGTTCAAACTGGAAATCGTCCTGGTGTTACGCAAAGTAATAACTGGATTCGCATTAGTAAAGACGTAGAATTGATGGATACCCCGGGAATTTTATGGCCAAAGTTAGCAGACCAACACCAAGCCAGAATCTTAGCATCTTTATCTTCCATCAAAGAAGAAATTCTAGATAAAGAAGAACTTGCGTGTTTTATTTTAAAAGAAATGAGTAAGTTATATCCAGAATCGTTAGAGAAACGATATGGTATCCGAGAGTACGACGAATCGTCACTTGACGAAATTCTGACAATCATCGCTAAGAAAAAAGGTGCTTTGCTAAAAATGGGTGTACCTGACTATGAAAAGGTGTATAATATAATTATAAACGATTTAAAGACAGGAGCATTAGGATGCGTCACTTTAGATCGATTGGAGGGATAAAATGGATATAAGTCGAATTTATTCAAAAGTGTTCGGATGGATGTTTATCGGATTACTTGTTACATTTGGAACAGGATTCTTATTAGCAAATAGTCCAGAACTACTCATTGCAATTTATTCTAATACTTGGTTATACATTGCTTTGATTATTGCCGAACTTGCTTTTGTAATTGTCTTTTCAGCACGAGTTACAAAGATGAGTAAAGCAGGTGCTATCACTTGCTTCTTAGGATACTCGATTTTGACAGGACTCACATTTGCATCTGTATTCTTAGTATATAGTCTAGAATCTATTTTCTTATGTTTCGGTGCAGCGGCAGCGTTATTTGGAATTATGGCGGTGTTTGGATATGTTACCAAAATCGATTTATCACGATTTGGGTCGGTTCTATTCATGATATTATTAGGTTCTGTCATCGTTTCCTTAATCAATTTGTTTATAGGGAATACGACTGTTGACCTATTCTTATCGATTATCATACTAGCAGTATTCATCTGTTATGTGGCATACGACATGAAGAAAATAACAGCAATGGTAGAATTTGCGGGAGAAGATAACGGATCCATTTACATGGCTTTACAGTTGTATTTAGATTTCATTAACATTTTCTTAAGACTATTGCAATTATTTGGCGGAAGAGATGATTAATCTCTTTTTTTTTGAAAATTTTTGTTTTATAATGGTTGCTGAGGTAAAATTATGAAACAATCAGAAGTAAATTTATATCAGTACGAAGAAGCTCTTTGGAACGAAGGAAAAGAATACGTTGCAGGAGTAGATGAAGTAGGGCGTGGTCCATTAGTGGGACCTGTCGTAACTGCCTGTGTCATCTTGCCGAAGGATTTTTCTTGTCCGGGATTAACCGATTCTAAAAAGTTATCAGAGAAAAAAAGAAATGAATTTTACGATTACATCATGGAACATGCCTTAAGCGTCAGTGTCGGTATGAAAGATGAAAAAGTAATCGATGAAGTAAACATTTATGAAGCGACCAAATTGGCTATGTACGAAGCGATTGAAAAATCGAAGATTACACCCGATCACGTACTAATCGATGCGATGAAGTTAGAAAATTTAACAATTCCTAGTACGTCGATTATCAAAGGGGATGCGAAATCGATTACGATTGCAGCAGCTTCTGTCATTGCAAAAGTAGCGAGGGATAGAATGATGTACGAATTAGACAAAGAACACCCAGAATATGACTTTAGACACAACAAAGGTTATCCAACGAAGAAACATTTAGAAGCCATCGAAAAATACGGTGTGTTACCATGTCATCGTCGTAGTTTTGGACCAGTCGAAGCATATTTGTTAGATCATGATGAAAAATAAGAGTAATATAAAAAAGAAACAGAGTACAATATAGATAGAAAAGGATGTGAATCGATTGTCAAAAAAATTAATTATTGTGGAGTCTCCTAGCAAGAGTCATACCATCGAAAAATATTTAGGAAAAGAATATCATGTTGTTGCTTCAAAAGGACACATTAGAGATTTAGCAACGACAGGAAAATATGGTCTTGGTGTCGATATTGAACATGGTTTCAAACCGAATTATGAAGAAATACCAGGTAAAAAGAAACTGATTGCAGATTTGAAGAAATTAGCAAAATCAGCAGATCATGTGTATCTAGCAACCGACCCAGATAGAGAAGGGGAAGCAATTTCGTGGCATTTAAAAGATGCTTTGGATATTAAAGACGAAGACTACGACCGCGTTTTGTTTTATGAAATTACCAAAAACAAAGTACTAGAGGGATTATCTTCGCCAACGAAGATCGATGAGAATCTAGTTCACAGTCAGGAAACAAGAAGAATTCTAGATCGTATCATCGGATTTCGCTTGAGTAAGTTGATGCAACGGAAAACTGGTGGTAAGAGTGCTGGCCGTGTACAAAGTGTCGCTTTGAAACTAGTTGTCGATAGAGAACGAGAAATCCAAGACTTCGTTCCAGAAGAGTATTGGACGATTACCGCTCATTTTGATTCTTACGACAGTGAGCTGTTCCAACATCATCATAAGAAAATAGAACTTCATAACGAAGAAGAAGCGAATGCCGTTTTAAAAGACTTGAAAGATATTTTTACGGTGGAATCAATAGAAAGTAAGATTAAAAACAAGTCTTCTAAACCACCGTACATTACCTCAACTTTACAACAAGATGCATCGAACAAATTAAACTTCCCAGCCAAGAAGACGATGTCGATTGCCCAGAAGTTATATGAAGGTATCGATTTGGGTAGTGAAACGACCGGTTTAATTACCTATATGAGAACGGATTCTACTAGACTTTCTGCTGACTTCATCAATCCAGCCCGTGCACAGATTGAAAAGAAATACGGTCAAGATTACGTCGGTGCCGTCAAGAAAAGCAAAAATACAGAGCATATCCAAGATGGTCACGAAGCGATTCGTCCAACTTCTGTCATGAGAACACCAGAAAGCGTCAAAGAATACTTATCGAGTGATGAATATAAACTGTACAGTTTGATTTATGCTAGAGCGCTGGCTTCACTGATGGCGGATGCTAAAGTGAATGCCACGACAGTCGTGTTAGATAACAATGATTATCAGTTTAAAACAACTGGGCAAGTCCTAGTATTCGATGGATATTTAAAAGTATATAAAGATTTCGAGTCTTCAGAAGATAAGATTATTCCAGATTTTGAAAAACTAAAGGGAACGAATCTGAAAGCAAACGATATCGAGTCCAAACAACATTTTACACAACCACCGGCTCGTTATACAGAAGCAAAATTAATTCATGAAATGGAAGAATTGGGAATTGGACGACCATCCACCTACGCCAAAACGATGGACACGATCAAAGAGAGAAATTATGTGACGATGGTCGACAAAAAATTCGTGCCAACGGAAATTGGTATGGAAACGACAGATAAGTTGCAAGAGTATTTCGCCGATTTAATCAACGTAAAGTATACTGCTCAAATGGAAACGGATTTGGATACCATTGCCCAAGGAGAATTAGATGGTGAAAAAGTGCTAGAAGATTTCTATGGTAAATTTTCAGAAGAAATCGATAACGCATTCGCCAACATGGAAAAGAAAGCACCGGAAGAGACGGGTGAGAACTGTCCAAATTGTGGCAGCCCACTAGTTAAAAGAAAAGGAAAATACGGCGAGTTCGTCGCTTGTAGTAACTATCCAACGTGCAAATATATCAAGAAAGAAGAAAAAGAACAAAAGGAAGTTTGTACGTGTTTAAAATGCGGTCATCCAATTGTAGAAAGAAAAACCAAAAAAGGAAAAATCTTCTATGGATGTTCTAATTATCCAAAATGCAAAGAAGCATTTTGGGATAAACCAACTGGCGACACATGTCCAGAGTGCGGGGCCATGTTAGTCATCAAAAACAACAATATTTGTTGTAGTAGTTGCGATTACGAGAAATAGGAAAAAACCTATTTCTTTTTTTGGTTTTGTGATATGATAAAAGTGGAGTTGAGAAATATGAAAGCAACCTTAAACTTAGTACTGACACACGAGTATGTGAACTTAGATCCTAATCAAACGAAACGGGCCAACCATAGAGATCGACACACGATTCCTAAAGAGATGATTCCCATTATTGGTGAACCGTACAAGGATGCATATGGCAATGAAAAAATTGGGCCAATGGATCTGCGCAAATTAGATGAGTTTATCAGTCAAAATTTCTCCGATGGCTATGGTATCCGTAACGATCCCCACTACAAACCTAAAATCGATTCTTACTTAGCGGCAAATAAAGCTTTACTTGACACGTTTTCTAAAAACAAAAACGGTTCGTTGGTAATTGTCTTTTCAGATGAAAATGGCCAACCTCGAAAAATGAGAGTTTTATATGCTAACCGCGCTGCCAAGACAGATCCGAAACGCGTTTTTAAAGAAATTCGCAAATTTTTAGAAAATGCCGATGCTCCTACAGTCCGCAATATCGCCGAGTACTACGACTTTATGTTTGGATTAGAGTACGATAAACGTGAAATCTATAGTGACATGGCACCTCCACTTGCGTATTATGCTAGACCAATCAGGAAAGCGATTGATGCAATCAAACACAATAACTCATCTATCGGCGGTAAAAAACAAAAAGATGTCGCAGTCACTTGGATGTGTAAAAGAATCAATGATTTATTAAAAAGCCAAGAGGAAGCAGATCGTGATCTAGGATATTATTACGTTCGCTTATTAGATGCTCATTTAGCGAAAAAATACGAATATGAGACGACCCCAATTGAACCGCTTCGAAAAGCCAAAAAGACAAAGACATCGGCTGGTACAATCACAGCACGAGGTGTGTCTAAAAAAACAGTAAAGCTAGTAAAACAAAGCAAAGAAGGAACCATGGCACCCGAAACTGACTATGAACAGTTGTCATTTGATCAGGTGCCAGAACCAATTGTCATCCCAGATGATGCTCTAGAAAGACCACCGCAAACCGAAACGATGGAAGAAATGTTGCGACCAGAATGGTATGCTGCCCCAACACCGGAACCAGAAACGGTGATACAAGACAGAGAAGATGCTGTAGACAGTACGAGACAGTTGACGTTAGAAGATATGAGAAGATACGGCAGAGAATACGACACATACTTTGGAAACAAAAAGTAACATGAAAACAATTCACGAGTTTTTAGAATATTTACAATACGAAAAGAACTATTCCAAAGAAACGATTAAAAATTACGAAATCGATTTATTAGATTTCGAATCATATCTTTCCGTTCATCATCTAACGAAACAAAAATTAACTTATAACGATGCTAGAGACTACGTTCGTTTTTTATCGGAAGAGAAAAAAGAAAGTGCGACAACGGTGTCTCGGTATATCAGTGCTTTAAGAACGTATTTCAATTATTTAGTAAGGGAAGACGAATTGGAAAAGAATGTGTTTTCGCTTGTGAAACTTCCCAAAAAAGGAAAACATTTACCGAAGTTTTTCTATTATAACGAAATCAGGGAGATGTTAGAAAGTATCGACCGCAGTACAGCCGTGGGACAAAGAGATTATTTACTAATCCATTTGCTATATGCTACTGGTGTGCGGGTGTCGGAATTAATCGGCATTCAGTTAGAAGATATTTCTCTAGACCGAAAACAGATCAAGATTTTAGGAAAAGGAGCCAAAGAACGATACGTCTATTTTGATGATCAAACGAAAGCGTGTTTGCAAACATACTTAAAAGAAGCGCGCCCAAGTCTTGCTGGGAAAAAGAAAAACAACGATCTATTGTTAAACCAAAATGGAGGACCATTGACTGCTAGAGGGGTTAGATATTTACTAAATAAAATCATTCAAAAGACATCGATTGAAAAGAACATTTCACCGCACATGTTGCGACATTCTTTTGCGACATCTCTACTAAACGAAGGTTGCGACATCATGTCCGTACAAGAATTACTTGGACATGCTAATTTATCTGCCACAGGAATTTACACGCATGTGACAAACGATAGATTAAAAGAAGTATATTACAAAGCGATGCCAAGGGCAAAGAAGTAGGAGGATTTATGGCAAAATTATATTTTCGCTACGGAGCAATGAACAGTGGTAAGACGACACTTCTCATGCAGACCGCTCACAATTATGAAGAAAGAGGAATGAAGGTACTGGTGATGAAACCTGCTAAAGACTTAAAAGCAGGAGAGGAGATCTCATCGAGACTAGGAATTACTAGAAAAGTAGACTGTATGGTGCGACCGGAAGATCATGTTTTAACGTACATGTTAGACCACATCGATGTATCTTGTGTTTTGGTAGATGAAGCTCAGTTTCTAACGCCTGGTCAGGTAGACGAACTGTTACGGGTGACGACCGATTTGAATATTCCTGTCATCTGCTATGGACTTCGAACAGATTTTAGAACGCAAGGATTTCCTGGTTCAACCAGATTACTTGAAGTTGCTCATTCGATTGAAGAAATGAAAACCATCTGTACCTGTGGTGCCAAAGCAACGTTCAATGCGAGATTCGTAAATGGCGAGTTTACCTTAGAAGGAGAGCAAGTTGCAATCGACGGTATGCAAGATGTAACGTACGAATCGATGTGCCCAAAGTGCTACTTCAAAAAGATTTCTTTAAAAAGTAGAAAACCGTCTCAAAATCTTGAAGAAAAAGGCTAAAAAAGCCTCTTTTTTTTGTAAACTTTTGAACAATCTATTTATTTTCCAATCTTTTCTCGTTATAATGAAATTGTGCTAGTGCATAGAAAGGATATGGTAAAAATATGAAATATGTTTATGACTTCAAAGAAGGAAATAAAGATATGCGTAATTTGCTAGGTGGTAAAGGTGCAAACCTTGCAGAAATGACTAGTATTGGTCTTCCTGTACCGAGAGGTTTCACCGTTACTACGGAAGCATGTACCAGATATTATGATGACGGTGAAGTTATCAGCGATGAAATCGCCAAAGAGATCGAGGAGCACGTAAAGGCCCTTGAGAAAGTAACTGGAAAAACGTTGGGATCTCCTGAAAATCCATTGTTGGTATCTGTAAGAAGTGGTGCTAGAGCAAGTATGCCTGGTATGATGGATACAGTACTTAACTTAGGATTAAACGATGAAGTAGTGGAAGGTTTGGCAACGCTTACCAATAATCCGAGATTTGCCTATGATTCTTATCGTAGATTCATTCAAATGTTCTCTGATGTTGTAATGGGATTTCCAAAATCAGATTACGAACGTTTGCTAGATGAAATCAAAGAGAAGAAACATGCTAAGTTTGATACAGACTTAGATGCTGACGATATGAAAGAAGTAACGGCAGAATTTAAGAAACTGTACAAGAAATTCGCTAAAGCAGATTTCCCACAAGATGCCAAAGTACAATTGATGGAAGCTGTCAAAGCCGTATTTAGAAGTTGGAATAACGATCGTGCGATTTACTATCGTCGTATGAACGATATCCCATCTAGTTGGGGAACCGCTGTAAACGTTCAAGAGATGGTTTACGGTAACCGTGGAGAAACATCTGGAACGGGTGTTGCCTTTACGAGAAACCCAGCAACTGGTGAAAAGAAGTTGTACGGAGAATTCTTGATGAATGCCCAAGGTGAAGATGTCGTTGCTGGTATTCGTACACCACAATCTATCGATACCTTAAAGGATGTCATGCCTGAGTGCTACAAAGAATTCGTTCAAATTTGTAAGACACTAGAAAGTCACTATCGCGACATGCAAGATATGGAGTTTACAATCGAAGATGGTAAACTATTCATGTTACAAACGAGAAATGGTAAGAGAACAGCACAAGCTGCCATTAAAATTGCAGTCGATTTAGTAAAAGAAAAAGTCCGTACCAAAGAAGAAGCACTTCTAATGGTAGAACCAAAACAATTAGATCAATTGTTGCATCCGATGTTTGATGCCGATGCTCTAAAGAAAGCAAAAGTTCTTGCTACGGGACTTGCTGCAAGCCCAGGTGCTGCAACAGGTAAGTTGTACTTTACGGCAGAAGATGTAAAAGCAGCTAGTGAAAAAGGAGAGAAAGACTTAATCTTAGCAAGACTAGAAACATCTCCTGAAGATATCGAAGGAATGAATATCGCTCACGGTATTTTAACGATTCGTGGTGGTATGACGTCTCATGCTGCAGTAGTAGCTCGTGGTATGGGTACTTGCTGTGTTTCTGGCTGCGGTGAAATCAAGATTGATGAAGAAAAGAAAACACTTACGATGCCAAATGGCGAAGTATACAAAGAAGGCGACTACATCTCATTAGATGGTTCAACAGGAAATGTATATGGAGGTCAAATCAAGACGGTAGAACCTAGCATTTCTGGAGACTTTGGAACATTCATGGGTTGGGCAGATAAAGCACGCACATTAAAAATTAGAACCAACGCCGATAACCCAAGAGATGCTCGTCAAGCAAGAGCATTCGGTGCTGAAGGAATTGGACTATGTCGTACAGAACACATGTTCTTTGAAGAAGACAGAATCTTTAACTTCCGCAGAATGATTACAGCACCAACTCTAGAAGCAAGAAAAGAAGCACTAGAGAAAATTTTACCATATCAAAGACAGGACTTCGAAGAGTTGTTCCGTTCTATGGAAGGAGATCCAGTCGTAATTCGTTACCTAGATCCACCACTTCATGAATTCTTACCACATACGGATGAAGAAATCAAACCACTTGCCAAGAGTCTAGGAATGAAATTCGAAGACTTAAAAGCACGTGTTGAATCTCTAAAAGAATTCAATCCAATGATGGGCCATCGTGGTTGCCGTCTATCGATTACATATCCAGAAATTGCTGAAATGCAAACGAGAGCAGTAATCGAAGCAGCCATTAATGTCAACAAAGAAGGAATGCATGTCACACCAGAAATCATGATTCCACTAGTTGGCGATGTAAAAGAATTACAATACGTTAAGAAATTTGTTTGTGAAACAGCTGATAAGGTCATCAAAGATGCTAAAGTCAAGATGAAATACGAAGTTGGAACGATGATTGAAATTCCAAGAGCAGCGCTAACTGCCGATAAGATTGCCAAAGAAGCAGAATTCTTCTCATTCGGAACGAACGATTTAACGCAAATGACGTTTGGATTCTCTAGAGATGATGCTACGAAGTTCTTAAATGATTACTATGCCAAAGGAATCTTTGAAAGTGATCCATTTGCTCATGTCGATCAAGAAGGAGTCGGTGAGTTAATGAAGATTGCAATTGCCAAAGCAAAACCAGTTAGACCAAACATCTCACTCGGTATCTGTGGTGAACACGGAGGAGATCCACAAACGATTGAGTTCTGTCATAACATCGGTCTAACATATGTTTCTTGTAGTCCATTTAGAGTACCAATTGCAAGACTTGCTGCAGCACAAGCTGCTATCAAAGCAAAACAAAAGTAGACCTTTCAAAAAATATTTTGAAAACAAAAGATTAAGTTTCGCTAAAAGAGCGTGAACTTAATCTTTTTTATGGATTTTTAAATACGCAAAAGATGTACAACATGTTATTTTGTGGTATAGTATGAATAAACGGGTGATATAAAATGGAAAAAGTTTTATTATTCTTTTCAGGTGGAAATGATTCGACACTAAGTGCATGTAAATTAGCTAGTCGTGGTTACGATGTGCATCTAATTACATTTGATAACGGCTGCGAAGAAGGAATAGAAAATGTAAGAAATCGAGCGACGATATTAGAACGATTATTTGAAAATTCAACCGTCGGTAAAGTACGGAATTTAGGAGTTTTTCAATCTGTATCAGAATTTATGGCATTACGTCATGAAAGCGCTAATATGCCTTTTTCAAAGATTGTATCTTGTTATGGTGATTTCAATCAGAATCAACTAAATTGTTTAAATTGTAGAAGTGCCATGTATGTAGTCGGAGTGGTCGTCGCTACAGAATTAGGAATCAGTCATATTGCTGAAGGAGCAAGAAAAACACAACTGTTTGCATTGGAACAAGAAGAATTGTTAGAAGGATATCGAAACCTGTTGAATCAATATGATATCGATTTGTTACTGCCAGTATACGATTATGAGTCCGATTACGAAGTAGAAAATGAATTAAATCAGTATTCCACTCATTTTTACGACTCTCTATATGACGAAACGACTAGTTATGAAGCGAAGTGTTGGTTAGGTACTCCTATGGATGGACCTTTAACAAAAGAAGAAATAAACGGTTATTCCAAGTTCTACCAGGAGGTTTTACGTCCAGTGATGAGAAAAAGAATCGAAATGTATCCGACTTATCCGATTCAGGAGCAACTAGATCATCCTGTATATACAAAGATCAAATTTCGATAGACCAAAAAACTAAGAATAAAAAACTAACAAAGCAGTTGTCAACTAGCATCGTATAAAAATGTGAATATAGAAAAAATATTTTAAGAAAATGAAAAAATTGTATAATTGTAAATGATGTGAGACAAAATTTGTGAAAAAAAT